>Ga0098059_1000140_pt1 | contig 61740 bp, 56 predicted proteins | sample 20_taG_FD_92580 | JGI IMG/M metagenome (GOLD analysis project Ga0098059, IMG submission 92580) | Marine viral communities from the Subarctic Pacific Ocean - 20_ETSP_OMZ_AT15318 metaG | ecosystem: Environmental > Aquatic > Marine > Oceanic | place: Subarctic Pacific Ocean | collected 2015-01-19
AAAGAGTAAAAAACAAAGTGAGGAATATCTTTGTGAGAACATAGCTCATAGCTTGTTTGTACTCAAATACTGCTCTCACTTTGCCTAATTGCTTTATTAAAAATACTTATTATTTTTAATGATTGTTGAACATACGAGTATCTCTAAGAATTTCACAGAGACCACAAAGTAACAGCTTAAGGCTGTCATTATAAATTATTTTCTTTGTGAAACTTAGTGAAAAACTTTGTGTATCTCTGTGGTTGAAGTAATAGTAGCCTTTGGCTACCTTTATATTTGTTGTGGTTGAAAATTGCATGCGGTCAGGGGGCTCTTAACCATAAGGAATTGAACCCTACTCAGGAATAATCATAGCCATTTTATGGACTAAATAATATTTTCCTGAATTTACTTCTTTACATCTTACTCTTGTCCTGCGGGTTTCTTGCTTTTCGAATAGCCTGTTTTCAAGCATAAATTTTTGTCCCTGCCTTAATTCCAACAAACTTATTTCATCAGGATTTATAGGGTCATAAGCTTTTAAAGCTTTAGCCAGACGGATATCTGAAAGTGAAGCTGCTTTGGGATTTATCATATAACGATTTAATGCTTTCAGAATATTTTCAGGGAAAATTTCGAGTGTTTGAAAAGGCAACATCAATTCTACAAAAGCATTTTTCCATTCCTTTCCATGAGGAGAAACCCTGCCTTTGTATTTTTCAAAAACCCAATGATGGGCTACTTCATGCACATAAGTGATTAAAAAAGAATAGGGATTTAAATTTTCATTTACAGTTATAACTGCCCAATCTTCATTCGGTTTTTTTCTGAAATCTCCAAGTTTACTATTCCTCGCTTTGGCTATGATAAAACGAAAAGGTTTCTCTTTCCATAAATTAAAAGCTAAACCCACAGAATTTTCAGGGACAAAGCGGCTTATTCTATGATGTATTTGTTTTTCGTAATGCGTCATAAAGTGCTTAAAATTAAGCAGAAAATTTTGTATAATTAGCTTTTAGCCCCTCTAATCCATGATTTCAAATTCCTACAGACGAATTTTTCTCTTCTTATTTCTTTTGTAAATTCCATTTTAAGCTGTAATTTCAAAGCCCTTTAAAGCTTAACTAAATATTAACAGGGCTAAGGCTTGTAGAATCGCCAAGATTTTATAATATCATACTCTTAAAACCATTTTAACTATGATTCAAATTATTCCATCCATCGCCATCAAAGACGGTAAAATTATTAGAGTTGAAGGCGCAGATATAGCTGGAGCTAAAGTGTATGATGATTCTCCTATAGACGTAGCTCGAAAGCTGGAGGATAGTGGAATTAAAGTGGTCCATATAGTAGATTTAGATGGTGCACACAGAGGCTCACCGGTGAATTATCATATCTTAGAAGCCATTCATGGCTATACTGATTTAGAGCTTGACTTTACTGGTGGAATCAATACGGATGGTGATATAAGCAAAGCCTATGAATATGGAGCTGATTACATCACTGCAGCCAGTATAGCCGTAGAAAGAAAAGAGCTTTTTGCTTCATGGATAGTTTCTTATGGCCGAGAGAAAATCACTTTAGGGGCAGATGCTTTAAATGGAAAGATTGCCTATAAAGGGTGGATGCAAAATACTGATATCGACATCATTGAGCATATCCGATATTTTTATGACCGTGGATTGAAATATGTAAAAACCACCGATATCAGCAAAGAAGGTTCATTATCAGGTCCGGCATTCGATTTATATCAAAGTATTTTAGATGAGTTTCCTGACATTTGTGTTCTGGCCAGTGGTGGAGTTCGTAATGTGGATGATATTCGCAAGTTGAATGACATGGGTGTTTTTGCAGTTATTTTTGGAAAAGCTTATTACGAAGGAAACATCAAAATTGCAGATCTTCAAGAGTTTTTGAAGTAGACTTTTGATGAGCTAATCTTATTTCCCAACCTTATTATATTCAAAATTCACAAGGATATTTATATTCTGATCGTCAATTTCATGCTCGATTTATAAGTGTAGAATTAAACGTTTAATTATACGTTTAATTCTACGGCTAACGTTTGAATAGTTCATTTAAGTCTATTAAATGCCCCTTTGTTTCCAATTAAAATATTAGTAAGTTTAGAAATGTAAAATAGATATATAGTCACCAAGGGGTGACTATATTCAATTGTTCTGCACAATTCAGCTTATAGTTAAGACATCAATTAACAAGCAAAGAATAAAGAAGATAAACTGAGCGAATAAATTCAATAGACATTGAGAAAAACATTAAAATATGGATTACTGATTTTTGGAATTGTTACAATTTTCCTATTAGGATTTATTGGATTGGGATTTTACGCAATGGAAATTGAAGACCATTATGGTGACCTTCAAGAATTATATTACGAATCGAAAGATGGAGATATTATTGTAAACAAAACAACGCTAGAAATTGGAATAATAGAGAAAAGCTGGAAACGTATAAATATTAGAACTGAAAAGAAAGACTCAACCGGTTTATATAATTGGATTTATCAAAACGGATATGAAACCAAGACAGAAGTTTATAGATCAAAAAGCGGAGAAATTGAGCTTACTGGAGTTTCATACTCGGCATTTAAAAAAATGATTGACAATTCCCAGTTAAAACTAGTAACAAAGAATTAAATATGGAATCTAACATTCTGACATCAATCATCGGAGTTGTAGTTTTTGCAACAATTATGTTGTTAGCTTATAAGTACGCAAATGGACATTGGAAAGTATCTGAATCTAAAAAAGAAGACTATCTGAATTGGACAAATAAGCATGGAAAAACGGTTAAAAAAGGAATTATTATAATATCAATCATTTACGGAATTTCGATGTTGATACAAATTTCTAACTTGATCTAAACGAATAGAGACTGTGTAGAACACTAGCTATGAATGAATGGGGTTTCATCAGTCAGGAAATTTTGGCGGCACTTGGAAAGTCAGCCACAATTTGTAAATTTATTAATTGCTGTGGCTGTGTGCGGTTGGCAGGCTTAGTGGTTTCTTAGCCCCCACTCATCATAGCCATAGCGTTAATTTAAAATGAAGCAATTCACAATCATTTCTATCCTGTTGTTTTTTGTGTCGTGCACATCGACATTCAAGATTGTTGAACAACCGACAGACTATTCGTCTGTAATTCAAAAAGGTCGTGTAACAGGAGTGATATTTAAAGAAAATGGTGAATGTTTTATGTGCCTTCAAGACAAAGAAAGATTCACACCGACAATTGACGATATTCAAAAAGCTGAAAGAATTCTTAAGGATAATTTGGAGAAAGCAAATGAATCGAGAATCAACCAAGTTGATAAATGTCCAGTAATCCACAAGAAACTAAAATCGTACAGAAGACAATACTTCGGATTCATTGACAGTAGCGGAGACAAAATCATTTACGCGACTTTCAATTGGGACAGAGCATCATTTCCTACCAGACTACTCAACGGATATGACAAGGTGTTCGGTCAATATGAACCCGAAAGAGAAAATTGGAAGAAGGAAAAGGAAATTGTCATGGATGGCTGCAGTTACCATTGGGAGATAAAAATCAACTTGGACACAGAACAGCTCTTTGAATTAGGAGTGAATGGAAGTGCTTAAATGAAAGAAAAAAACTAATGCCAACAAACCCTAAGAAAACATGGGGAGAAATGTACTGAAAGCTAGCAATAAGCTTCGTAGTTTAGCTCGTCACGGGCGGACAGAAATGCACTTCGAAATCCCCACGTTTCTTAGCTAAGTCGTTATCCGGCATAAGGTATGTTAAAGGGACATGCTTTACAAAGTTAAAGGGACATAGTTTACACTTTTAAGAATACCTAAATAAGGTCAACAGCAGTAATCCCACTACAGCACTTAGATTAGTAGAATTTTGCGGGATAGCAAAATTACTTTTAATCCTCATAGATATAGTAATAATTGTAGGGGTAGCGTAGAATAGCATTAGAAATAAAAGGAAACTTCCAAAAGACTAGCTAAAAAAGAATGGCAATTTTGCAGATGATCAAAAAAAATCTGTCTTTTTGCTACCTTTATGCATAGCGGTCAAAAGAACCTTAATCTGTTATAATTTTAGGGCTCAATTATACAAATCAGAATTAAAACTTTATGAAGAGATTATTGATAATTACAATTTGCATCTTAAACCTAAATAATTCATTTGGTCAGGTGAGTTCAGTTGATGAACTTGATTCTAAATATATTAACTGGTTCAATTTAGATTATCAAATAGATGGTTTATTAGGGACAAGCGTCAATCAGGCCTACGAATATTTAAAAGAGAACCCTAAAGAAAGTAAAACAGTGATTGTTGCTGTTATTGATAGTGGAGTTGATATCGATCATGAGGATTTGAAAGGGAATATATGGATTAATGAAGATGAGATACCTAACAATAATATAGATGATGATGGGAATGGATATATTGATGATATCCATGGGTGGAATTTTATTGGCAACTCTAATGGGGAAAATGTTTTTTATGAAAATCTAGAATATACTAGAATTATTAGACAAAATGATGTTGGGAATCCTAATTTAAGTAAGGCTAAAGACTTGTATGATGCCGAATTAAGCAAACGAGAATCAGAGAAAGAAAGCATTGAAAAATTTGAAAGGGCTTTTAATAAAGCTAAATCAATAATAAAATCAAATACTGGAGTTTCAGTAAAGTCAGCCCAAGATTTAGCAACTATAAATTCGAACGATCAGCAGGTAATGGCAGCGAAAAGATTTTTACAAGATCGTTATTCATCAGGATTTACAGAAGAAGCCTTAGCAAATTTGATTAATTCTAATAATGAGTACCTTAATTATTTTTTAAATATTGATTTTGAAGCAAGAGACCTCATTGGCGATGATCCTAATGATATTACAGATAAGTTCTATGGCAATCCAGATGTAAAAGGGCCAAGATCAAATCATGGAACTTCAGTGGCAGGAATAATCGGGGCTAATAGAAACAATAGTATCGGAATAAACGGAATCGCAGAGAATGTCAAAATCATGTGTATAAGATCAACTCCAAGAGGAGATGAGAGAGATAAAGATGTGGCATTAGGTATTTACTATGCAGTAGAAAATGGAGCGGACATTATTAATATGAGTTTTGGAAAAGAATTTTCTCCTCATAAAAAGTTCATTGACGATGCTGTAAAATATGCAGAAGAGAAGGGTGTTTTAATGATCCATGGTTCAGGAAATTCGGGAAATAATATTGACCTTGAAGAAAGCTATCCTAGTGATCGTTATCTTGATGGATCTGAGGCATCGAATTGGTTAAATGTAGGGGCTTCTACTTTGAACCTTGACGATGAGGTGGCTGCAGTATTTTCTAATTACGGACAAAATCATGTTGACTTATTTGCTCCTGGTGTCAATATAATTTCAACTGATTCTTCCAGTACTTATAGCATGAATGCCGGAACAAGTCTTTCTGCACCTATAGTAACAGGAATTTCCGCACTTATCTTGTCCTACTATCCTAATCTCGAACCGAGTGAACTAATCGATATTTTGTTAAATAGCTCTTTCAAATTCTCTAAACCTAGAAGAGTATTAAAACCAACTTTGACAGAAGAGAAAAGAGGAAAAATTAAGTTTACTGAACTTTCAAAAAGCGGTGGAATCATTAATGCTTATAATGCTTTATTAGCGGCCGAGGAAATGAGTGAATAGGATTAAAAATCTTAGGTAGAAAATGTCTCCAAGAACTTATTTGATTATGAGTCTTAATTTCTTAGCTTAAATGTCTTAAATAAACTCTTATTTATTGTATTTATGGATGTTTTTGAAATCGTATTATCAGTGTTTTTTTAACTATTGAATTTTATGCTAAATACTATATTGTTGTTTATAGGAGGAATAGGTGGATTAGGCATCATCCTTTTGCTTTTACTCCCTCTTTTATTAATTATTTGGGCTATTGTTGATTTAACAAAAAGTCAATTTAAAGATGATACCACTAAGATCATCTGGGCAATCTTTATCATCTTTATGCCATTTTTAGGAGCACTAGCATATTTAATATTTGGGAGAACTCAAAAATTAAATTAAGCTTTAGCTTAACAGCCGTTTGACTTATTAAAAGGTTCTGAAAATGAAAAACCTCCTGATAAAGAAAGTAACTCCTAATGAAATAGCTGATTTACAAGAAATTAGTAGAAGGACCTTCTTTGAAACCTATGCTGCTGGAAATACGGAGAAGGATATGCTCAAATATTTAGATGAAGAGTTTACTTCTGAGAAATTAATAGCAGAACTAAATGACCAAAATTCTGAATTTTATTTTGCTCTTTATGCAGGTGAAATAGTTGGGTATTTAAAAGTTAATTTCGGTCAATCCCAAACTGATATTAATGATGATAAATCGCTTGAGATACAACGAATTTATGTCTTTAATGAGTTTCAAGGACTGAAAATAGGTAAATCCCTTTATCAGAAAGCTGTAGAAATAGCAAAGCATAAAAAATTAGACTACTTATGGTTAGGCGTTTGGGAAGAAAATCCAAATGCCATTCAGTTTTATGAGAAAATCGGCTTTAAAGCTTTCGATAAGCATGTTTTTATGCTAGGAGAGGATGAACAAACCGATATTATGATGAAACAGGATTTAACCTATAATTCATAAAGCATATTTTGATGAAATTTAAAGAAGATGATCAATAAATTCGTTTCGTCTCCCTCCAGAATATTTTTAGTGGACGGATTAGGAGCGCTTCTCACAGCTTTTATTGTAGGAATTGTATTCACTAATTTTCAGGATTCTATTGGAATGCCTAAGGAAATATTAATTGCTTTGGCGTTAATTGCTTTGGCGTTCTTTATTTATTCTTTGAGTTGCTTTTTATTTTTGAAACATAACTGGAAGCCCTTCTTAAAAGCAATAGCCATTGCGAATTTATTTTATTGTATCATTACAGCAGTTCTGATCATTACATTTTTTCATCAGATCACCATGTTAGGTCTTCTCTATTTTATAGGAGAAATAATAGTAATTGCAGTATTGGTTTATTTTGAGTTTTCGATTTTAAATTTTAAATAGAATGGTATTATACATTACTACTCTAATTGATTAATATAAAAACCTCCATCTGTATCTGATATTAGTTTTATCGATTAAGAAGTTATAACTAAAAATAATTTTTTTTTGATAAAATCTTATACTTTTGGATTTAATAATTTTTGCGACTTTATTAAATAAAACTTCAGTTTTGAATAAGATAATATTTCGAATTGCTCTAATTGCATTAATAGGTTTATCAGGATGTTCCGATTTCGTTATCCCTGATGAAGTCAATCAGTTTGCTAAAACATTTCTTAAAGAGGTTAAAAAGAATGGGTTATACACTTACTTAAATGAGAGTGAGAAAAAGCAAGATTCAGCCTTCAAAAATCCTCAGCTAGATCAATTAGAAAAGAATTTACAAAAGATTAATCCTGACTCATTAGTAATCATCAATGGTCAAGCGACTAAACATTTCAGAGGTGATCAACCCGATTTAGTATATCAAATTGAATATGAGCAAAATTTTGATGACCATTCAATTTTAATTTTATTAAGTGTTATTCAACAAAATGGAAATTATGAATTAGGTAGAATTAATTCGTGGAGGATTAACAATTCTTTGAAGGAACAACATGCTTTTGTTTTTGAAAACAAACCAATTATCAATTATCTATTTTTGGTTTTAATGATTATGAACCTGCTATTCATTATTTACACGGTGTATGCTTTAATTAAAACTCAAATAAAAAGAAAATGGCTTTGGATTATAGGAGTTCTGATAGGTTTTAGCCGATTAAAATTACATTGGACAAGTGGAGAAATCAATTTTGATTTTATGAGTTTTCAAATCTTGGGGATTGGTTTTATAAAAAGTGGTCAATATTCTTCTTGGATCTTGATGGTTTCAATTCCTGTTGTTGCAATTGCTTTTTGGATACAGCAATATAAAATCAAACAGGAACTCAAAAATAAGGAACAAATGGAAAAAATATTAAGTAAATATAAATCAGGAAATGATTAATAATAAGATAAATGAAAAAACCATTTCTTTAATTTAAAGTATTATGAGTGGATTTGGAATGATGGATTTTATGAACAAGTCTCTAGCAAATAATAGAGCTATTCTTAAAAGACAATCACTTTTTGAGGTTCGAAAGGAACTAAAAGTATATAATAAAGTAGAGAGAAAATACACCTATAAATCTGCTAGCAAAGAAGATTTAATAAAAATAAGAGATAAAATGTTGTTAGAGAGGAAACGAAATGTTGCTAAAAGAATTCTCTCGCTTGTTTTATCATTAGCTTTCATTATAGTAACTATAATAATAGTGCAACAATATTTGATTTAATAGGAATTGAATCTTAAAGTAAGCTCATAAATTACTTACTGCATAATCTCTATCCTCAATAAACAAACTCCCCATGCTCACTCTTAACCGTTACTTGCTTTTTTTCTGAAGCTTCCACTCTACCAATGATTTGAGCATCAATATTGAAGGATTTAGAGATGTCAATTATCTTTTGAGCATCCTTTTCTTCAATATAAAGCTCCATTCTGTGTCCCATATTGAAAACTTTGTACATTTCCTTCCAGTCTGTTCTGGATTCTTCCTGTATCATTCTGAAGAGTGGTGGGGTTGGAAATAAATTATCTTTGATAATATGTAGATTTTCTACAAAATGAAGGACTTTGGTTTGCGCTCCGCCACTGCAATGCACCATTCCGGCTATTTTACCTGGCAATTCCTCTAAAACTTTCTTAATGACAGGTGCATAAGTTCTAGTTGGAGATAAAACTAGTTTACCAGCATCCAAGTCAACTCTATCTACTTTATCAGTTAATTTTTTCGAGCCTGTGTAAATTAAATTATCTGGAACAGAAGGATCAAAGCTTTCTGGATATTTCGCCATCAATTCCTTGCTAAATACATCATGACGGGCAGAGGTAAGTCCATTACTGCCCATTCCGCCATTATACTCATTTTCATAGGTTGCTTGTCCGTAAGAAGCCAAGCCTACCACCACATGTCCTGCTTTAATATTGTGATTGGAAATCACGTCCGATCTTTTCATACGGGCTGTAACGGTGCTATCCACAATAATAGTCCTTACTAAATCGCCAACATCAGCTGTTTCGCCTCCTGTGCTGATAATGTTTACACCATTATCTCTTAGCATTTGTAAAACTTCTTCTGTACCATTAATAATGGCAGAAATTACTTCGCCTGGAATCAAGTTTTTATTTCTGCCGATAGTGGAAGAAAGTAATATTTTATCCGTACAACCCACACAAAGCAAATCATCGATATTCATGATGATAGCATCTTGAGCAATGCCTTTCCAAACCGAAATATCGCCCGTTTCTTTCCAATACATATAGGCCAATGAGGATTTTGTTCCTGCTCCATCTGCATGCATAATGGTACAATATTCCTCATCCCCTGTTAGGTGATCAGGCACAATCTTGCAGAAAGCCTGAGGGAAAAGTCCTTTGTCTAGGTTTTTGATGGCATTGTGAACATCTTCTTTGGAGGCAGAAACCCCACGTTGGTTGTATCTATCGGACATGGTGCTAAATTTTATACAAAATTAAGGGGATTGAGGAAAGGAAACTAATTCAGATGAAGTTTTTATGAATAGAACCTTCTCTAAACTTTAGATAATATGGTATAAAATCAAAAAAGCCCGAATGATTCATCCGAGCTTTTATAATATTGATCAAGTTGAGTTTACTTCTTTTTAAACTCAGTAATAGTTTTCTCTATTATATCGCAGCATTCATTGATCTGCTCTTCAGTGATTACCAAAGGTGGAGCAAATCGGATGATATTTCCGTGAGTTGGTTTAGCTAGTAAACCGTTTTCTTTTAATGCCATGCAAATATCCCAGGCAGTTGAACTGTCAGGAGAGTCATTTACTACAATGGCATTTAATAAACCTTTTCCTCTAACTAGGCTCACAAATTCAGATTTATCAACAAATTTTTGCATTCTATCTCTGAAAAGCTGTCCTAGTTTACGAGCATTCTGTGCTAATTTCTCATCTTTCACCACGTCCAGAGCAGTAACCGCAATGGCAGTTCCTAATGGATTACCACCAAAAGTAGAACCGTGAGTTCCTGGAGTTAAAACCTCCATAATGTGATCATTGGCTAAAACCGCAGACACTGGATAAAAACCACCGGAAAGTGCTTTTCCTAAAATTAAAATATCAGGCTCCACATAAGTTGACTGCTTTTCGCAATGTCCTTCGCAAGTACAATCACCGCAAACAGCTAATAAACTACCAGTTCTGGCAATACCAGTTTGGATTTCATCTGCTATAAATAAAACATTATGCTTTTTACAGATCTCTTTACATTTCTTTAAGTAATCAGTATCTGGTCTGTAAACACCAGCCTCACCTTGAATAGGCTCTACCAAGAATCCGACAATGTTGTCTTCCCCTTGTAAGATTTTATCTAAAGCCTCAGTATCGTTATAAGGTATTTTTATAAAACCAGGAGTATAAGGACCAAAGTTCTTTTTGGCAGTTTCATCACTTGAGAATGAAATTACGGTAGTTGTTCTTCCATGGAAGTTTTGTTCAGCAACAATTATTTTACCTGCATTTGGAGCAACACCATTTTTTTCCGTTGCCCATTTTCTGGCAATTTTTAAAGCTGATTCAACTGCTTCAGCTCCAGAATTCATGGCTAATACTTTATCGAAACCGAAATACTCTGTGATATATTTTTCAAATGGGCCTAATATATTATTATGAAAAGCCCTTGATGTCAAAGTTAAAGTCTCTGCTTGCTTTTTAAGGGTTTCTAAAATTCTCGGATGACTGTGGCCTTGGTTAACTGCACTGTATGAAGATAAGAAGTCATAATATTTTTTTCCTTCTACATCCCAAAGGAAAACACCATCTCCCTTTGCTAAAACAGCAGGTAGTGGATGATAATTATGAGCCCCGTACTTATTTTCCATGTCAATGGCTTGTTGACTGTTTTTGATTTCTTCAATCATAGCTTTAATGTTTAAAAATTTGTAAATTGCAACCTCTTAAAATGTAAATCTAACAAAACAGGACGGCAATCCCTTGGAAAACCAAAAAAATTCGGACGTATTTTTAGGCTAAGGTTTGTGATTATCAAAATATTGCCGATATTTGCAGACCAATTTGAAATCGACAACAAAAATAATTTAGATAGATATGGCACGAGTTTGTCAAATTACCGGAAAAAGACCTCAAGTGGGAAACAATGTTTCGCACTCAAATAATAAAACCAGAAGAAGGTTTTTACCAAATTTGCAAAAGAAAAGGTTTTACCTTCCTGAGGAGGATAAGTGGATTACTTTAAAAGTATCTACTAGCGCTATCAGAACCATTAATAAAAATGGGATCACTTCAGTATTGAAGAAAGCACGTGAAAACGGTAACGTATTAGTATAATTTTCTATTGCTCAAAAATATAAAGCACAATGGCTAAGAAAGGAAATAGAGTTCAGGTAATTTTAGAATGTACAGAACATAAAGAATCAGGTGCTCCTGGTACTTCTCGTTACATCACGACCAAGAACAGAAAAAACACTACAGAAAGATTGGAGTTGAAAAAATACAATCCAATATTAAAGAAAAATACAGTTCACAAAGAAATTAAGTAATCATGGCTAAGAAAGTAGTAGCAAGTTTAAAAGATAGAGATGCTAAAGGTTACGCTAAGATAATCAAGGCAGTGAAGTCAAAAAATGGAGGATATTCCTTCCGTGAAGAAATGGTACCTTTGGACATGGCCAAAGAGGCACTTAAAAAGTAATTTAGTTTTTAAGGTTTAAATTGATTTAAGTCCCTCTTTTGGGACTTTTTTTGTTTATACACTTCTGCTTTTCCCTTTTCTCAATTACTTTAGTGTTTTATTTTCGTATCATTATAAGCCTCTAACCATCATTACCCGTAAACCATAAAAGAATGAGTATTTTTAATATTTTCTCAAAAGACAAAAAAGAGTCGCTTGATAAGGGCTTAGAAAAAACAAAAGAAAGTTTCTTCTCTAAGCTTGGCCGTACCGTAGTGGGTAAATCTCAAGTAGATGAGGATGTATTAGATGAATTGGAGGAAATTTTAATCAGTTCTGATTTAGGGGTAAATACTACAGTTAAAATTATTGATAGAATAGAAGAAAGAGTTGCGCGTGACAAATACCTTGGTACAAGCGAATTAGATAAGATCCTTAGAGAAGAGATTGCTGGGCTTTTATCTGAAAATAATACCAAAGATTTAAAAGACTTTTCCCTTCCTGAAGACATAAAAAAGCCATACGTTTTATTGGTAGTGGGTGTGAATGGAGTAGGAAAAACTACGACCATTGGTAAATTAGCTGCGCAATATAAAAAACAAGGTAAAAAAGTAATTTTAGGTGCAGCGGATACTTTCCGTGCAGCAGCTGTTGATCAGTTAAAAATGTGGGGTGACCGAATTGATGTCCCAGTGGTGTCTCATGGAATGAATACTGATCCTGCTTCAGTGGCTTTTGATGCCGTAAAGCAAGGCGTTGAAGAGGGGGCTGATATCGTGATTATCGATACTGCAGGAAGATTGCACACCAAAGTGAATTTAATGAATGAATTATCCAAAATTAAAAGGGTAATTCAAAAATTTGTGAATGAGGCACCTCATGAGGTCTTATTGGTTTTGGATGGCTCAACTGGTCAAAATGCCATGATACAAGCAAGGGAATTCACAAAAGCTACTGAAGTGACTGCTTTAGCCATCACTAAATTAGATGGCACAGCCAAAGGTGGTGTAGTCATTGGAATTTCTGAAGAATTTAAAATTCCTGTGAAATATATTGGAGTGGGTGAGAAAGTAGAAGATTTACAAGTTTTCAACAAAATGGAATTTGTAGATTCTTTCTTTAAGCGAGTTTAACGACTCCTTTCCATAACATTCTTCTCTTTCCACGGGATTCTATAGGTCAAGTAATAATTAAAAGTCCATCTATTTTTAAACTCGGCTCTTCCAAACCCTGGAATGTCATAAGATCTGAATTCAGTTGCATTAAATATTCTTCTGTTTAATTGAATTCTAAAAGTGTATCCCATGTAAAGATTTTTAAGAACCATTACTCTCAAACCTGTGGTCATTTCAAACCATCTCGCACTTACAGCTTCATTATTTAAATTTTCTTGATATGGGCCATAAATAGGGCTGAGAATATCAGTTGTTAAGCTTTCTGAATAATTAGCTCTTGCATATCTTAGACCGAAAGTTAGCGTATTATGGTCGGGGTCAAATTTTAAAAAATCAGCTTCTAATCCAATTCTGAAATAATTCCCATTATTGGTGTATTCAAATTCTTCTCCGCTAGTTTGATATTGATTTACCCCATATGAACCGATTAAATAAATTCTATGGAAATCTACATCGGCTTGAAATTCATAGCGCTGTCGATTGTCGCCAAATGCATTTACACCCAAGGCAACCAAATCAGTCCCTATTCTAAGCCCGGTGGGGATGAAAAAGGATTTTGGTACCTTTGGTCTTTCAGGCTCTACAATTCTTTGTTCTGTCGAGTCTGTATTTGCACTACTATTAGGCACTTGTCCAAATAGTGATATGCTTATAATACTAAAAAATAAACAACTTAATATTAGGCGCATTTACAGTCCTTTTTAGTGTATCATTTACTATAATTAAGGAATCAAAAGTTTGATAAGCAGTATCCATGCCAACAAATTCCATATCTATTCCACATTCTGGAGAATCCACTCTATTTCTTTTTTCATAGGTGAAGCGTATTGTGTCACCATAATTAACAGTATCACCAGCAACATTAACAGAATAGTAAAAAAAGAATTCTGTTTGATTTTCTACTGGGCTTAATGGCAATCTGAAACTTGAAATAAAATTGCTGTCTTGATATGCGAAAATACTGTCGGTTTGTGGACTGAAAACACTGTCAAACCTGACGTTTTTTGTTATTTCCTCCAGATTAGCATTTAGAGTTACAGTGCTAAAAGTAACATAATCTACATTTACACTTCCGCAATTGCTATCCACTTCGCAAGCAAAAATTCCGGTGATTAATAAAATGACTAAGCCTTTTTTGATTATTGATTCCATTGGGGTGCAAAGATATTATATATTCTGACAAGCTAAACGACTTATACAGGAATTGATTGTAATTCCTCACATCTGAAAACAATTCCTCTAATATTTGATTAACTTTGCATCCTGAAACAATGCCTTTGCGCAATTGCATAAGAAGTTGATATAAATACTTGGTCATCAGAACCAAACGTATAATTCTTATGTAATGGGGCAAATATATTTTATAAAAGAGGAGAAAATTTTGAAGACGAAAGGATTAAAGAAGGACAAGGTAAATGTAGTGACGCTAGGATGCTCTAAAAATTTAGTGGATTCTGAAGTGATGATCACTCAGTTGAGAGGGAATGATATCGATGTAACCCACGAATCAGAAAAAGATGATTCAAATATCATTGTAGTGAATACTTGTGGTTTTATAGATAATGCCAAGCAAGAATCTATAGACACCATTTTACGCTATGCAGATGCGAAAGATGAAGGGATTATTGAGAAATTATATGTGACAGGCTGCCTTTCACAACGATATAGAGATGATTTAGAAAAAGAAATTCCACAGGTAGATGCATTTTTTGGCACCATGGAATTACCATTGCTCTTAAAGAAATTCAATGCAGACTATAAACATGAGTTAGTTGGGGAAAGGATAACTACCACTGCTAACCATTTTGCCTATATGAAAATAGCCGAGGGTTGTGATCGGCCTTGTTCATTTTGTGCAATTCCTATTATGCGTGGAAAGCACGTTTCTCGTCCAATAGAAGAGTTGGTGAAAGAAGCCAAAAACATGGCTAGAAATGGAACTAAAGAAATTTTGTTGATAGCTCAGGATTCTACCTATTATGGTTTGGACATCTACAAAAAGAGAAATCTGTCAGAATTATTAAAGCAGCTTTCAGATGTAGAGGGAATTGAATGGATTCGTTTACATTATGCTTTCCCAACTGGCTTTCCTGAAGATATTTTAGATGTAATGGCTGAAAGAGATAATATCTGTAATTATTTAGATATGCCTTTACAGCACGGTTCCACTAAGATGCTTAAATTGATGCGTAGAGGAACAACCCGTGAAAAACAAGAGGCTTTGATTGAGCGAATAAGAGAGAAAGTACCGGGAATTGCCTTAAGAACTACTTTAATTGCTGGTCACCCTGGAGAAACGGAAGAAGATTTTCAAGAGATGATGGATTTTGTGAGAAATACAAGGTTTGATCGCTTAGGTGTTTTTCCTTATTCACACGAAGAAAATACGCATGCTTTTAGTTTTGAAGATGATGTTCCTGATGAAATCAAACAAGAACGGACAGATGCCGTAATGGAATTACAAACTCAGATTTCTCAAGAATTGAATCAAGAGAAAATCGGCAAGACCTTTAAGGTATTAATTGATAAAAAAGAAGGAGGGTTTTTTGTTGGGCGTACTGAACATGACTCACCGGAAGTAGATAATGAAGTTTTGATTGATGCCACTGAGAATTATGCCAGGATTGGTGATTTCGTAGAAGTAGAAATTGTTGATGCCACGGAGTTTGATCTTTACGGTAATTTGAAATAACAAAAAAATATGAAGGTAGCGTGTATTGATTTTTCTGAAACAGGGCTTTTTGCGCCTATTTTTAATGATTTTATACAGCAGAAAGAAAAACTCAAAAAGTTCTATCACCGCTACCCAAATATTGAGGCATTTAAGGAGCAGCTAAAGGAGAAATCTCAGCATAAAATTAATCGAAATGTACTCGTTCAGGTATTAGAGACTCAATATAAAGAGGTCTCTAAGGTGGAAGACTTGGTTAAGAATAATATTGAAAGTCTGGGTGATGAGAAGACTTTTACGCTCACGACAGGACATCAGCTTAATATTTTCACCGGGCCACTATATTTTCATTTTAAGATTATAACCGTCATAAATGCCTGTAAACAGTTAAAAGCTCAATATCCTGATTATAATTTTGTACCCGTTTATTGGATGGCTTCCGAAGACCATGATTTAGATGAGATTAAAAGTGTTCAGATAGAGGGTAAAAAGTATAAATGGAACACCGAACAAAGTGGTGCTGTAGGGAGAATGAATACCGAGGGCTTAAAAGATTTAGCAAGAGAAATTAGCGGTGAAGATAGTATTTTCTTTAAGGCATATGCGATGGCAAATAATTTAGCTGATGCGGTTAGGGAATATGTAAATGAACTTTATGGAAAATACGGGTTAATTGTGCTTGATGGAGATAACGCTGACTTAAAATCGGAGTTCAAAAATGTAATTAAAAATGATGTTTTGCATAATTCTGCTAATAAATTGGTGGAAAAATGTTCAGGTTCTCTTGATGAATTAGGATATAAATCTCAAACCTATCCTAGAGAAATCAATTTCTTTTATTTACAGGATGGATTGCGTGAAAGAATTGTAAAAGAGAATGGCAAGTTCAGGATATTAAATACAGAAATCATTTTTAATGAGGAGGAAATTGAGAAGGAGATTGAAGAACATCCAGAGAATTTTAGCCCAAATGTAATATTACGCCCTGTATATCAAGAATCAATATTACCCAATTTAGCATACACAGGTGGGCCTGCTGAAGTTGCTTATTGGATGCAGTTAAAATCAGTATTTGAATCTTTCAATATATCATTCCCCATTCTGCTTCCTCGTAATTTTGGGATGATAATTCCCAATAGGATTCGTCACAAAATTAAAAAGCTGAAGTTGCAGGGATTAGATTTATTCACAGAGAGGGAAGAGCTGAAAAAGCAAATTACAAAAAGAATTTCTGCGCAAAAGTTGAATTTGAACGATGAGCGTCAGCAATTAAAATCATTACTTATGGAGATTAGGCAATATGCCGGAGATGTTGATCCAAGCTTGTCACAAATGACTGAGGCAGAGACGGAGAAAATGAGTAATGCCATCGACAAAATAGAAAAGAAAATGATGGCAGCAGAGAAAAGAAAGCATTCTGATAAGATGCGTCAAATTGATGAAGTGAAAGATTTTATTTTTCCTGGAAATGGCTTACAAGAACGTAAAGAAAACTTCCTCCCATTTTATCAGGCAGATGATAAGTTTATTAAAAAGTTGATCAAGGCATTTGACCCTTTTAATTTGCAATTCCACATAATGAGATGGGATGGATAAAAATACCTTACGGAAAGTATATTTAGAAAAAAGAAAGCTATTAAGCGAAGCTGAATATGAAAGAAGAAATCAGTTGCTTTATCATCGTTTAATTGAATTTCAAAAGACTCATCAATTTAAAAGCATACATACCTTTATTCCTATTAAGAAAAATAAGGAGCCGGACATTTTTCCATTCATACAATATTTGTGGGCAAAAAAGCCAGAAATAGAAGTGATAACAGGAGTATCTGATTTGAAAAACCCTATTATGCATCACGTTAAAATTGGTCAGGACACGACTTTCTTGGAAAATAAATGGGGGATACCAGAACCAAAAGATGGAGAACTTTACCCAGTTGATCAAATTGAATGTGTTTTAGTTCCCATGATAGTAGGTAGTAAAAGTGGTCATAGGATAGGCTATGGCAAGGGTTACTATGATAGGTTTTTGGAAAAATGCAATCCCAAAACACAGTTTATTGGGGTTGTATTAGGCCCTTTGTTAGAAGGTGATTTATTTATAGACCGATATGATATCGCTATGCATAGAATGATTTCTCCATTTCAAGATTTTAAACCCCTCAATTAATTTTAAAAAATTAGTAACCATTCCATTTCTTCTCTGTTCAACTTTAGCAAATAAGTAATTATGTCAATATCAATTGAAACGGTTCGAGTGGGTAAAGATTATTACCTAATAAACTATGGTGAGGTACACGAGTTTAGAGTAACCAAAGCTACAGGTTATAAGGATTTTGAATGTAAAGACTTGACCACTTTAGAGGAATTTAATTTAAGTGAATTGACAGCCTATGGTAAAGGTAAAGATTTTGAGTTTTATGAAATTGATGAGTAGATATTTTTGCTATACTCCTTCTTCCAGACCAAACACCTTTTTTATTATTTTTTGAGTTTTTTGATTCATCATCATGATTAAATAGTCCTCGGTTTTAATTTTAAAATTATCCGAAGGATTTTTATATAAAACTCGTTTGCCTTCCTCAATCCTAACTAAGCCCATAAGTATTACATTTTCATTTTTTTTCAAGTCAAAGAAAGCCTTATCATATTCTTGTCCATTATAAGGATTGCTTTCCATCACTTTGAATTGCTTGATATCATATTCCTGGTCATTTGTAGGATATGCCAATATTTCTTCAGAAAAAAGAGCAACATCCGGTTCGAACATATAACTGGCTAATAACCTACTGGCAATTTCATTTCTCGAAATGGCATGAGTTACTCCAGCGCTTAGAAATGTTTGTTTTAGGTTTGAGTTCTCTAGAGTTACCGTATAATTTAAACCATCATATTCCTTTTTGAGGTTTAATATGTAAACTAGTTTTTCAGTATCATCCTCCAGATTAATAAAAACAGTATTGGATTTTCGGATATTGACCTTTTCTAAGAGATCTAAATTTTCATAATCTGAGTAGAGAATGAAAAGATTTTTATCTTGGTAAAGTTCTTTCAAAAGATCAATATTTTCTCTATTCTTTGTAACTATAGCAACTTTTCTACCGGCTTTGATGAGTTGGTCGATAACCGTTTTGCCAAATTGAGTCCAACCTATAACCACTATATGGTCTTCAAAATTTGTTCCGTACATACCTAATTTTTTATTTTCTTTAATATTTGCCATGATAGTTGAAATTTGACCTATTAAAAGTCCATAAACACCCAAACTCAGAAAAATAAAGATGTATCCAATTGCACGCCCACCGGTAGATGTTGGTACCATATCTCCATAACCAACTGTGGTTAATGTTACAATAGAATACCAAAAAGCATCCGAAAGATTATCTATTCTCCCTTCTTCTGAAAGTAATTCGAACTCGAGTAAATTAAATACCAAAAAAAGATATACTCCTAGAAAAAGTAGAAGGAAATAAATTAATTTTTTGTAGCTTCTAAAATTCATTAATTTAATTTAAAACCAATAATCAAAATATCATCTGTTTGAGGATTGCTTCCTCTCCATTTAATGAATTCTTCTTCAATATAATCTTGCTGCTCTTTAATGGTTTTTTCGGCATTCTCTGCTAGCAATTTACGAAAATTACTTTTCATATATTTTTTATTTTCTACTCCTCCGAATTGATCTTGAAAACCATCTGAAGCCATATAAATTATACTTCCTTGCTCATATTTTATTTCCTGCTTGGAAAAGGATTTGTCAGCTTGTTGGGTGCTCCCAACACTGTTTCTATTGGGTTTAATAATTTCCAATTTATTATTCTGATAAATATAAAGTGGAATTTTAGCACCAGTATATTCAATTTTTTTGTTTTTGCTGTCAATTAAAACTAGGCCAATATCCAATCCATCGGTATTAGCATTTTCTAATTGTTGTTGGTGCAAATTTTGTTGGATTTTTTGATCTAAAAGGGAAACAATTAAATCCGGTGACGTAATTCCCGTTTCAATAACAATTTGATTCAATAAAGAATTGGCCAATACAGTCATAAATGCACCAGGAACTCCGTGTCCCGTGCAATCAACCAAGGCAATTGCAATCTTGTTTTCTAGCTTTGTAAACCAGTAAAAATCTCCACTGACAATATCTCTAGGTTTAAAAAATATAAATGATTCAGGCAATATTTCTTTTACAGTCGGAAGCTGAGGAAGCAAGGAATCTTGAATCTGTTTAGCGTAAGTGATGCTGTCTGTGATTTGTTGATTTTTATCGGAAAGTTTATTGCTTGTTTCCGCCAATTCTTCTTTTTGAGTTTCTATCTCATGCTTTTGCTCCTTTATAGCAATGTTTTGTTCATTTAAGGCTTGATTAGCTCTATTTTTTAGTTTGTTTCTATTGTAGAGTATAATGATAAGAATTATTAGCAAGAGAAGCCCGATGCTTAAAGTGGTAATGAAAAAGCTACGTTTTTCGGCTTGCAATTCTTTAATGGCATTATCTTTTTTTAATAAATCAATTTCTTTTTCTTTTTTCTCAATATTGTAAAGTGCTTCAATTTCTGCAATAGAGCGGATGTTTTCTTCTTTGAATTTCCTTTCTGATTCCAACATGAAAAGCTTCATGTGAATTAAAGCATTGTTTTTATCGCCCATTTTATCATAAAGCTTTGATAGCTTTTGATAAGTATCTTTTAAAATTGAGGAGGAATTGATTTTCTGCGCAATGGTAACACTGTTTTTTAATTCCTGTATAGCACCTTGATAATCAGATCTAGCAATAAAAATTTCACCAGTTTCAATTCCAATACGAGCTTGTAATTCAGGCATCTTTTGTTCTTTAGCTAGTTCTTTGGCTTTTCTAAAATTAGTAAGTGCTTGATCAATTTCATTTTTTGAGAGATAAACTTTTCCAATGTCAAAAAATGAATAAGCTAAACCAGTTTTATCCTGGCTAGCCGAATCTATCTTCATTGCATTTCTAAAGCTTTCTAAGGCGCTTTTTACATTACCGGTGGCGAGGTGAAAATTACCAATATTACTGTATGTAGTGGCTATATTATAAGGCTCTCCATTTTCTTTTGCTAATACCAGCGCATCATAAAGATATTCTTTTGCTCTTTGATAGGTGCCTAACTCTTGATAAATTAAACCTATGGTATTGAGGGTAATTTCCTTACCCTTCTTAATTTCCATTTCCTCTTTAATTTTCAAAGATTGGACACAATGTTGAATAGCTAAATTATAACGCTCCATGTAAGTGTATATATCACAGATGAGAGCAAGTAAGTTAGATTGTACGGCTTTATCATTTACTTCATAAGCTAAATCTAAACCTGATTCAGCAAAATTAAGAGCTGTTTTATATCGATCACGGAAAAAGTAAATATTGGCAAGAAAAGTAGCTGATTTTAATGCGCCAATTGAATTCTCTCTCTTTTGAAATATATCATAGGCAGATTGAAAATATTTTTCGGTATTATCAAAATCATTTGTCAGGTAATAATAATCTCCCAAATAGTATTGAGCCCATGCATAAGAATTACTAGATGTATCATTTTGTGATATAGTAATGAGCTCTTCTGCATACAAACGCATGGCATTAGGATTTGAGTCTTTATATCCCTCACAGAGCTGAATAAGAATATTTTTCTTTTCAGACTCACTGATATCTTCGCTTAATAGATTTTCTAAACTATCAGTATTTTGCGCGAAGGAGACTGAGCTAAATAAAGTATATATAAGTAGGGGGAGTAGAGTCTTCATAGAAGCTCTAATATAATAATAATTATTTTTATTTGTATAAATTAAGCAATAATCAAATTTGGATTGAGCGGAACAACTCCCGAAAAATTCAGGAGCTGTTAAGTCAATTATTTTGCACCAGCTTTAATTTCATCCACTATTTCGGGATTTAATAATGTAGATGTATCACCCAAATTACTGGTGTCTCCCTCAGCAATCTTTCTTAATATTCTGCGCATGATTTTGCCAGAACGTGTTTTAGGCAATCCTGAAACCACCTGAATTTTATCAGGTTTAGCAATAGCTCCAATGATGTTTCGAACTGTCTCGCTTATTTCATTGATTAAGTTTTCTTCGGTTCTGTTTTCCAAATCACAAATTACATAAGCATAAATGCCTTGTCCTTTTACTTCATGTGGATAACCGACAACAGCAGATTCAATTACTTTAGGATGTTCATTAATGGCGTTCTCCACTTCAGCAGTTCCCATTCTGTGTCCGGAAACATTGATTACATCATCCACTCTACCTAATATTCTGTAATAACCATCCTCATCTCTTTTTACTCCATCACCAGTGAAATACATATTTTTATAGGTAGCGAAATAAGTGTTTTTACAACGCTCATGATCACCATAAGTGGTTCTCAGCATACCAGGCCAAGGAAATTTCATACATAAATTTCCTTCCACTGAATTTCCCTTTAGTTCGTTTCCCTCAGCATCCACAATCACTGGCTGAATGCCCGGAAGTGGAAGAGTAGCATAAGAAGGTTTTGTAGGGGTAATTCCAGCTAAAGGAGAAATCATGATTCCACCTGTTTCGGTTTGCCACCATGTATCCACAACAGGGCATTTTCCCTTTCCTACATGAGAATGATACCAATGCCAGGCTTCTTCATTAATAGGCTCGCCAACTGATCCAATAACTTTTAATGAACTCAAATCCCTACTATCAACAGGGCCAGTTCCATGTGCTTGAAGAGCCCGGATTGCAGTAGGGGCAGTGTAAAACTGATTCACTTTATATTTATCGACCACATCCCAAAATCTTCCTGCATCAGGATAGGTAGGAATCCCTTCAAACATAATTGTTGTAGCTCCTGCCAAAAGTGGACCGTAAACAATATAGGAATGACCTGTTATCCAGCCCACATCAGCCGTGCACCAATAAACATCTCCCTGATCATATTGAAATACATTTTCAAAGGAATATTTAGTATAAACCATGTAGCCACCGCAAGTATGGACTACACCTTTTGGTTTGCCAGTAGAACCAGAAGTATAGAGAATGAAAAGCATGTCTTCGGCATCCATAGTTTCAGCAGGGCATTCGGTAGATTGACCTTTAATAGCATCTTCCCACCAAATGTCTCTTCCTGATTTCATTTGAACATCTTCTCCAGTTCTTTTATAAACAATAACATTTTCAATGGTTGTTGTTTTTTCCAAAGCTTCATCCACTACCGCTTTTACAGGTATTGATTTGGAACCTCGAAAATTTCCGTCTGAAGTCAAAACCATTTTTGCCTGACAGTCATTGATTCTATCTGCTAAAGCATTGGAAGAAAATCCAGCAAAAACTACAGAATGAACTGCTCCAATTCTAGCGCAAGCCAACATAGCTATGGCTACTTCTGGCACCATGGGCATATAAATAATAACTCTATCACCTTTTTTCACTCCCTTTGCTTTCATGGCATTGGAGAATTGGTTTACTTTTTCATAAAGCTGACGATAACTTATAATTTGATTTTCATCACCAGGTTCATTAGGCTCCCAAATGATGGCGGGTTTATCACCCAATGTGAAGAGGTTTTTTTCTAAAATATTTTCGGTTATGTTTAGTTTTGCACCCTTAAACCATTCGATTTTCGGTTCTTCAAAATTCCATTCTACTGTTTTATCCCATCTTTTTTTCCAGTGAAATGAATCGGCAATTCTCGACCAAAACTGCTCTGGTTGATGCACACTTCTTTGGTATTCGTGTATGTACCCACTGAGGGTATGAATTCTATCACTCATAATATATCAATTACCTAAGTCTCTCATTTATTTTAAACTTAATTTAGTAAGATTTAGGCTAAAATGAAATGGTAGTGTGGGATTCGGTGGATTGTGGATGTGAATGTTGATGATTTAATAATTTTGTGCTGCTATTTTACCGTGTTGGTTCGAACATCCTTGATCGGATCTTGACTTAAATTGAAGTAATTAGAAGGCTAATTGAGGTTTAGTTTATAGATTAGGGATGAAATTTAATTTTAAAATGATTATACATTCAATAAACTGGGCAGACTATATTTTTAAGAAATACATCAGATATGTATTATTACTACTAATGGCTTTGGCTTGGTGTTTTCCAGTAAACCCCAAGCATTCCTCATCAAATCTTATTGAAAGGTTTGATTTACCAAATATAGCTTATCCAATATCTATTTTCGTGATATTTTTTTGTTAATCTTAATAATTATTTCTTTTGGTCTGTTTCCTAAGAATGTTAGGAAGCACGAAATTGAAATCGATCGAGACAAGGTCAAATTTGGAGATAAGTCTATTAATTTAGATGATATAGAATACAAGCTTAGTTTTAAAAGCAATGATAAAATAGAAGGGAAACAGATTTGGGATTTTAGAATTTCGAAGCCAATGAAAAAATCTCATACATTATTACTTTCATTTGATGAAAAAGTAATCTTTGAAAACTTTTTAAAAGGGAAGGATTAGTTGTGTTTAATGGTATGGTTTAACATAATAAACATGGATCAATAATTTAATTACACCACAAATTGTAGCATATCTCTAATCAAAATGGAATTTAAAACAACTATAAAATTGTTATATTTACGAAGTGACATAAAAGTACATTAAAATATGAAAGCAGAATCAATAAAATTGGGTCTTATAGAAAGATTGATGCGGGAAAATAATGTCTCAATCTTAGAACGCATGAATGAGTTAATTACTCAGGCGGAAATGGAAAACGCTGCAAAAAATTCTCTTGAAGCTATTAATAAAGTGGAGGTAATGTCTTTAGATGATTTTAAAAAGGAAAATCAAAAATGGACAAAGAAAAATTATACAAAGTAGTAACTACAAAGCCTGCTCTTCATAATTATCAAGTGCGTATTCTAACCTATTTATTTGAAAATTTCAGTGTTAAGCGTGCAACAGAAATTGGTGATAGTATTTTAAACACAGCTTCAACCTTATCTAGGAAACCAGCCAGAGGAAAATACGAAAATTATCTTTCATCCTTCAAAGAGGATTTTAGATTTATCTTATTTAAAGAAACCAGAAATTTCGAGTTAAAAATAGTTTATTTCATTAGTGAGGCAGATTCAACTGTATATATCACAGACTTTTTTCCCACTAAAATGAATCCTAATAAATTAATTGAATAATCGATTCTGATTAGAATACCTTGCTGGTTCGAGCATCCTTGCTTCGAACCACACAAATCACCCAATCAACTCCTCATGCAACGTCATCACCTGCTTAATAACTGATCTACTCTCATCATTATAGATCACATAATCCGCCAAATTCATTCTCTTCTCATCTGATAATTGCTTTTTCATGATCGCCAAAACACTTTCTTTGGTTCTTTGCGGATCTCTTTCTAATGTTCTTTTTAGTCTTAATTCAAGATTTGCATGTACATTGATAGTGGCATCTAATTGCTTATAAGAGCCCGTTTCAAACAACAAAGCGGCTTCTTTTAAGATGTAGGGTTTGTTGGCATGTTGAGCACACCACTTTTCAAAATCTTTACCAACAGCTGGGTGGACCAAGCTATTCAGTAGTTTTAATTTTTCATCATCGCCAAAAACTTCTTTGCTCAGATAATCTCTATTGAGTTCACCATTATCAAAATAGGCTTCATTTCCAAAGTGATGGGCTATTTTAGACTTGAGTTCTGGATCATTTGATTGCAACCATTTAGCTCTGTAATCGGCCGGGTAATTTGGAATTCCCAAGAGTTGGAAAACTTCACAGATAAGACTTTTACCTGCCCCGATTCCACCTGTAATCCCTATTTTTTTCATTGCTCGATGTATTGGAAATTAATTGAATCTATTTTAATTTCTTTGTCCTGTAGCTGCTTAGGAAGCGATTGGATTATAGGTTTGACAGTAGAATCTGCTTCATTTATCTGTTTGTAATCTACTATTAGTCTTATGCTGTCTAAATTGTAATTCCCAGCTAGTTTTTCTTGAATTTTGAATGAAATTCTAGCTAAACTATCACTGAATATATATGCATTAGAGTCCGCTGGTACATTAATTTTTTCAAATGGCAACATAAGTTCCTGTCTAATGAATTTAGCAACTTCAAAACTAATTTTAACCTCTACTGGATTTCGGTTTACCAAACTAGATCCGAAGGTGGGTAGGTAGATTTCTTCTGAGAAATTTCCAGCTAGTTTTTTCTGATCAATTTCTATAAATATTTCTTTCGGAATTTGTTTAATAAATCGCTCTGGGCCCGAAAAAGTAGCAGAATCATATGATTTTTGTATAGTAGAAACAATTCTAAAACCTTCTTCCAGATCTATTTTGGAGCTATCGACTGATAATTTTGATTTTGTGGTTCTAATTGAATCTATTTCGATTTTAAGAGTGTCATTTTCGACATAATTCAATTGAATTTCTGTCATTTGATCCGCAATCAGAGTGTAGAGTGAATTGCCTAATATGTAATTTTGGTTTACAGGATCTTCTAAAGGAACCTCAACGGGCGTAATGGTAAACCAAAAAGTTTTCCGCAATAAATTCCATCCTCCGCCACTTACATTTATGCTTACTTTTTTCGGGAGTTCTTCTACGACTACCAATGAAGAATCCGGGAAGGTGAATTTAATGGGGTAAGTTATTCTTGTGGAGTAGTTGTCATTCAGCGCATTGAAAAACCAAAAAGTGGTAGCTGTGACTACACACAAGACTACCACTTTAATAGTATCGTTTGATTCAGGCAAAAATATATTGCTTAACCAATCCCATATTTTTTCAAATTGCTTCAATAATTTATTTTTCTTGAAGTTTTTTACTTTGTTCTAATGACACTGCAGATTTTTCAAAAATCATTTTAGTGCCTTTATCTACTTCTAAAATAATTTTATCTTCTTCTACCTGGTAAACTTTTCCATGCAAACCACCGATGGTAACAACAGAATCTCCCTTTTTAATTTCAGCAATAAATTTCTTTTGATCCTTTTGCTTTTTTTGCTGCGGACGAATCATGAAGAAATAAAATACTAAAATTATACCGCCAAATAAAAGTAATTGGCTCATCCAAGCGCTATCATCACCTGTAGTAGCTTGTGCTAAAATAAATTGTATCATTAATTACTATTGTTTTAAAGGTCCGGCACTTGCATTGTCTGCTTTAGGCTCTACAAATGCTTTGATTGTTAAATTATTAGTTGCAGGCCATGTATTAGCAGTAATTCTAACCACTTTATTATCCTGATTCTTTTTACCTCTTGAGTTGTACTTCACTTCAATTTCACCTTCTTCACCTGGAGCGATTGGAGTATCTTTTGGGTAAGATGGCACAGTACATCCGCAAGAAGAAGTAGCATTTGATATGATCAATGGTGCTTCTCCAGTATTTTTGAATGTAAATACTTTGGTTACTACATCACCTTCTTTAATTCTACCAAAATCATGTACTTTTTCTGAAAATTCCATTTGAGGTAAAGGACCTTCTGGTTTCTCTTTTGGTGTGTTGTTTTGAACTTGAGTTTTATTTTGAGTAGCTGTTTGGACTGATGTGTTGGTAGAAGCACTACCGCCATTACCTTCAAGTGCTGCAACTCTTCTTTCTAAATCAGTCACTCTTTTTTCTACATCTCCTGAACAGGATCCTAGTAGCAATAAACTTGCTCCTAAAACTGCATATATTATACTTTTCATACTTAAGATTTAAATTATTTAATTGAAATTTATTTTGATTTTTCTTCCTTGTTTTTGATTTGGCCTAATAAGGCATCAACATCGGTTAGTAATTGCTCAGCTTTCTCCTTAGCAGAATTTACTACTTTTTCTCCATCACTTCTTGCAGTGCTCAAACCCAAGTCATCGCCATCCGCAATATCGTTCAAAAGATCTTCCAGCATTTCTTTATACTTTCCTAATCGATAGCTGAGTTTATCTCTAGTGTTCTCACCTGTATCAGGTGCATACAAAATTCCTACTATTGCTCCTGCAGCTGCTCCTGCTAAAAATGCAAATAAGTTACTTCCTCCTTTACTCATAATTTTTTCCTTTAGCTGTAAATATACTGTACAAAAAAAAATGATTCAAATGTACAATTAAAGTTTTTTGGATTTTACGCAAATAGGACTTTGAAGTTATTTGTTGTCAATTAAACCTCTCCCACTTTTTTTGATCTTATCTTCTTTTTCTAGACTTATTGAAATTTTATCTAATAAGCCGTTCACAAATTGCTTACTTTTTTGAGTACTATAATTTTTAGAAAGTTCAATATACTCATTAATTGTCACTTTTACAGGGATGCTTGGGAAATTGAGCATTTCAGCAACTGCCATTTTGAGAATGATCATATCCACAGCCGCAATTCTGTCAGTTGCCCAGTTTTGAGCAAATTCGGAGATCAACTTCTCATATTCTTCATCATGAAGTATGGTTTGTTGGAATAATTCTTTGAAAAACTCGCTATCATCTTCCCAATTTGCAGAGAGCTCAATCAATTCAATGTGTTGTGTCATATCATCCAATGATTTGATACTCTTTTTCAACATTGATTTTAAGGCTGATTTATTTTCCTCCCAATATAAATCTCTTTCTGCCATGAAGTTGGTAATAGCTTCATTTTTCAAGATTAACTGACGGCAAATTTGGTTGAGCACTTCAACATCCTCTTCAAAGTTTGGCTCACTCTTCAGCATGTATTCTTTGTAGAAATCTGCTTTTTTCAAGTAATCTCTATACCATTCCTGAACATCTAACATATCATCTTCCCAACTGGTGCCGAAGCGAATAAATTCACTTTGTAAGGCATCATCCTCTTTTAAGATCTTGATGCCTTTATTATGGAAAAGGTTTAATTCACTTTTAAATACCTGTTTACCACTTTCTGACAACCTTTTTTCTCGCTTTTCAACATCTTCTTTTGCAAGATCTGCGAATTCTATTAATAGTTTTAATGAAAGGTAATAATTTTCTAAAAGCGTATTAACTGCCTCTAACATGTCTTTTCTAACAAAAGAAATATCTTTTTTTACATTAGTTTGAAAAAGATTGATGGCATCACTGACTGCTGAGCGAATTTCAGGATTGCTGTCCTGCTCTTCTTTTATTTGGTGTGATTGATAATTAGATTTAAATATTTTCTTAGCGGTTTTCGCATTTTGCTTAAGAAGTGCTTTATCTTGCACTTCCATTGAATTCAAATCTGGTGTGAAGATATCTTCAATATGGTCTTGTGCGAGCTCAAAATTAGCTTCTTCACATTTTTGAACCGCATAAAGCGCTTGCATAACTTTAATTCTTAAGGACCTTCTGTTCAGCATAATCAGTAATAAAAAGAACGATAATAAAATAAATAAGGAAGGCAGTTGCCCACCTTCCTTGCAAAATTAATAATTCAAAACTTAGTAAGCTAATTTCACCTTACCCATGTCTGCCATTCGCTGATCTGCGATTTCAATAGCAGCTTGATGAGAAGTTTTTCCTTCAGCTTCAGCTTTATTTAATATTTCGAGACATTTGTCATATATCTTCTCTGTTTGTTCCAAAGCCAATGGCTTATTGTAATTCTTCATTAATTCAGGGAAGATGTTAATGATTCCACCTGCATTTACTAAGAAGTCTGGAGCATAAAAAATGCCTTTCTCCTGTAGCATTTTTCCATGTCTCTTTTCGTCTGCTAATTGATTGTTGGCTGCACCTACAATTACATTAGCTTTTAATCTGTTGATAGTGTCATCATTTATAGTCGCACCCATAGCGCATGGAGCATAGATATCAGCATCAACATCGTAAATCATTTCAGGTTGAACGACTGTTACATCATGCTTATCCGTTACTCTCTTAATGTTGTTCTCATTAATATCTGTGATGGTCACTTGTGCACCTTCTTCGATAAGATAATCCACTAAATAATGACCTACCTGCCCAACTCCTTGAACTGAGATTTTCTTTCCTTGAAGACTGTCAATGCCGTAAGCTTTATTTACAGTTGCCTTCAAGCCCATATAAACACCATAAGCTGTAACTGGAGAAGGATCGCCACTTCCATTCATCGATTCCGGTAATCCCATTACGTTTTTGGTTTCATAAGAGATATGCACCATGTCAGAAGTATTCATATTCATATCTTCTGCAGTGATATATCTACCGCTTAGGCTGTCCACAAATCTTCCGAATCTTCTTAAAAAAGCTTCATTTTTTAATTTTTTTGGATCACCAATAATGACTGCTTTTCCGCCACCTAAATTAAGTCCTGAAATTGCAGCTTTGTATGTCATCCCTCTGGATAATCGAAGTACATCTATTAAAGCTTCTTGGTCATTATTATAGGTCCACATTCTTGTCCCGCCCAATGCAGGACCTAAAATGGTATTGTGAATGGCGATTATGGCTTTAAGGCCTGTGGGTTTATCATAGCAATAAACTACTTGTTCATGCCCCATTTCAGCTATTGTATCAAATGCTGAAAATGTTTTTTGGGCTTCTTTTTCATTTAATTCAACCATTTTGGAATTAATTTAATGTCATTTGTCGTTTCCTTTTCCCTACCTTTCGGGAAATATGGTTGCAAAAATAACTTTATTTTTACTGCAAATCAATTGTTTTGAAAATTGTATAAATCTAATAATTCAAGAGTTTAATCGATTAAAAGCAAAATGATAATTTTAAAATATGGTTTTAGTTAAAATTTAATTTTGTTTTAAGTTATAATGCGGTATTTCTTAAAGGCGGCTTTATTATAAATATTTTCGACAAATTTCATTAAATATGCCTTGAAAGGAATTCATTCCAGATGTGGAATCGTATATTTGTAATTTAATATTTTCATTCTGTATGGTTTTAAACTTTACTTTGAACCATCTAATTCATCAAACGTTGTTATTTCGTGATAGAATTAAAGCACTTAAATAAATATCTTTTCAAGTATAAATATCTGCTATTATTGGGCATTCTCTTTATGATTGTGTCCAATTTTTTTGCTGTATTTCCCGCTCAGGTAGTGCGCTATGCATTCAATTTGGTGAAAGAAAATATTGAGATGTATCGCATGTTCGAAAATTTCGATTTGCAATCAAATTACTATGAAATTTTCTCTTCAGCTATTTTAATTTATGGAGGCCTTATTATTCTTTTGGCCTTAGGGAGAGGCTTATTTCTGTTTTTAGTAAGGCAAACTATTATCGTAATGTCGCGCCATATCGAGTATGATTTGAAAAATGAGATTTATAATCATTATCAAAAATTACCTTTAAGTTTTTATAGAAGAAATAACACCGGAGATATCATGAACAGGATATCTGAGGATGTAAGCAAAGTAAGAATGTATTTGGGTCCTGCCATTATGTATTCGGTCAATCTCATCACACTATTCTGTATAGTAATTCCGATTATGTTTTCCGTAAATGCCACTTTAACTTGGTATTCATTAATACCCTTGCCTTTTTTATCAATAAGCATTTATTTCGTTAATAACTTAATCAATAAAAGATCAGAAGAGATCCAAATTAGCCAATCTCAACTTTCCACTTTAGTGCAAGAAGCCTTTTCTGGTATTAGGGTTTTGAAATCTTTTGTTAGGGAAGAAGACTCACTTCAGAATTTTACCAAAGAGACCAATAACTATAAATTCAGAGCACTGAAACTAACCTTTATTCAAGCACTATTCTTCCCATTAATAATGGGTATGGTAGGTTTAAGTGTTATTTTAGTAGTTTATATTGGTGGGGTAGAAGTGATGAATGGAGCTGTAAGCGCAGGAAATATAGCCGAATTTATTATTTATGTAAACCTGTTGACATGGCCTGTAACTTCAGTGGGTTGGGTAACGAGTATCATTCAAAGTGCTGCAGCTTCTCAAAAACGTATTAATGAATTTTTAAGTACAGAAACAGAAATTGTATCTAATAAAAATTTAGAAAAGGATATAGTAGGAGAGATTGTTTTTGATAAAGTAAGTTTCACCTATCCTGATAGCGGTATTCAAGCTTTGAAAGAAGTGAGCTTTTCCGTTAAGAAAGGAGAAACATTAGCTGTAATTGGAACCACCGGCTCAGGGAAAAGCACCATTGCTAATTTAATTACTAGAATGTATGATCCAACTTCAGGAAAAATTACGATTGATGACATCCCTATTGCTGATTTTAAAGTTGAAAATCTAAGAAGCCAAATTGGATATGTACCTCAAGATGTCTTTTTATTCTCTGATTCTATTCGAAATAATATCACTTTTGGAAGTACAGGCTTAAGTGAAGAGCAAATGTTGAAAGCTTCTAAGGATGCTGATTTACATAAAAATATTCTTGATTTCCCTAAAGGATATGATACAGAATTAGGTGAAAGAGGAATTACTTTGTCAGGTGGGCAGAAACAAAGGGTTTCAATAGCAAGGGCCATTGCTCGAGATCCGAAAATCATGATTCTGGATGATGCATTATCTGCAGTGGATACCAAAACAGAAAATGCTATTTTGAATGCTTTAAAGAAAATAATGGAAGATAGAACAAGCGTGATTATCTCCCATAGAGTAAGTTCCGCTAAATTGGCAAATTACATCATTGTTTTGGATGATGGAGAGATTGTGCAACAAGGAACAGAGCAGGAATTACTCGATAAAGATGGGCCTTATAAAGAACTATATCAGAAGCAACTGCAAGGTGAGGCGGTTGATTAATTAGCTAAGGCAAATGCATTGCGTTAGTTTGAATTCTCTTTTAAATTACCGATATTTGAGGAAGAGAAAAAAGTAATGGAAACGACAGTTAAAGCAGAAAATATTTTAAAATCCAATGGTTTGCGTAAAACGCAGATTCGTTTGGAAATGCTCCAAATATTTATGGGGTCTACACATGCTTTATCCGTAAATGATATTGAGAAAGATTTAAAATCTAGTCATGATAGAGTGACCATTTACAGAGCTTTAAATTCCTTTGAGGAAAATGGTATTTTGCATCAAACTCCCGATCCTAACGGAAATATGCGTTATGCTATTTGCTCTGATAGTTGTCCCGAACATGTTCATCAAGACAAACATGCCCATTTTATTTGCGAGGAGTGTAATCAAACCTACTGTTTGGAGGATGTGAAAATACCGGATGTGGAATTGGAAAATGGGTACCAATTAAATAGTATTAGTTACACTATGAATGGTATTTGTAAAGAGTGTCAACTTGCCTAATTATTAGCTAAAAGCCACTTTATAGCTTCTTTCTCGTCTTGAAAAATTTGGTAATCAAAGCCTCTCTTACGACAAATAGAAGCCCAAAAGCCTCCAATTTCTTCAGTTCTCGGATTGATGATAGCCGCCATTTTAACTTCTCTAAATTCAGTTAACTTTAGTTCAAAAACTTTTAGCAAATTAAAGGCTTCATTGTGGGGCATTTTAAAAACTGTCAGCCGATAGTCTAATAGGACTAATTTCTTATCAGATTCTTGTATAGCCTTATGAATTTTCTCAGCATTTTGTAACACAAGGCTGAATTGAGTGCGCTCACCTTGACTTACAACTTTAAGGAAATCCTTTTCTTCGCTTATTTTTATGCTTCTTTGAAAAAAATTGCTCACGCTTCAGTTGATAGTAATAAGAAAGCAAAATTACAGATTATTTTTGGATTTTTTTAAGATAGGGGGTCTATAAATAACAGATGTAACTTTTATAGAATTTTTATTACTGCAATAGTAATTAGGTGTTGTTGAGATTGATGTCACCACTTCATTTTTCCCAAAAAAGGAAAAGATCTTTCGATATCACCATTTTCAATTAATTCCTTTGGAGTTCCACATTTTATATTTTCTCCACAATTGGCTAACCAAATTTCATCTGCCATTTTAAGCGCTATTTCTACTTGATGAGTACTAATAAGAATAGATTTTTGGGTTTCGGTCACAAGATTTCTTAAGAGCTCTAAAATTGTATATCTATTATTGGCATCCAAATGAACAGTAGGTTCATCGAGCAACATTAAGTCTCCATCTTGAGCTAGTGCTCTCGCAATCATTGCTTTTTGAAGCTGGCCATCACTGATTTCTGCAAGATTAGCTTCTTTCAAATAGGATATGGCACATAGATGAATGGCATTCTCAACTTTTTCATGATCAGAAGTCATGAGTTTGCCTGTCCAGTTTGTGAAAGGGTAGCGTCCCATTTCTACAAGTTCCATAACATTTAAATTGCCACTTTGAACTGGGTCGGTTAATACTAAACTTACTTGTCTGGCAAATTCTTTTGACCCATATTCCTTAATTTCCTTTTCTTTTAAAAAGACCTTTCCATGAAGTGCTTTTTGCAAATTGGCTAAGGTTCTTATTAAAGTACTTTTACCCACTCCATTTGCCCCTAATAGAGCTATAAATTTTCCATGCGGAATTTCCAAATTAAGGCCTTCCATGAGGATGTTCTCTGACTTTCCATTTTTGTATCCAATAGACAAGTCAGAAGTGGTCAATATGTGTGCTAATTTATCCAAAGTTTTTACTAATGTTTTTTCTTCTTAAAATCAACCAAATCACCACTGGGGCACCAAAAAGAGAAGTTACTGCATTGATTGGTAATATTAAATCTGAAAATGGAACCTGTGCGATTATGTCACAGATTATTAATAAACAAGCGCCCAAAAGCAAAGTTGCAGGTATAAGAACAAAATGATTCGAAGTTTTGAATAAAATCCTGCTGATGTGAGGAACTGCTAAGCCTAAAAAGGCTATAGGTCCGCAAAAGGCAGTTACAATTCCTGCCAATATGCTGGTAGAAACCACTAGAAATAGTCTTACATTTTTAATTCTAAGCCCCATACTTTGGGCATAATTTTCACCCATTAAAAGGGCATTAAGTGGTTTTGCTTGCCAATAGCCTAAAATTATTCCTATGATTATGATGGGAATAAATATTTGTAATTCTGTCCAGTTCAAATTTCCAGTGGCACCGAAAGTCCAAAAAAGGAAGTTTTGAATATCATCTGCAGTGCTAAAATATTGCATCACACTTACTATAGCAGAAGTAAAAGCTCCAAACATCAAACCTACTAATAGTAATGACATACTATCTTTTAATCTGATTGAAACTACCACTACCATTAAAAGTACAGCCAAAGAACCTATAATAGACGATATGGCCATTCCCCAATATGCTAAAGCACCATTTACGCCCACACCCAATAATACCAATAATGCTACACCCAAACTGGCTCCTGAGCTGATTCCTAATACAAAAGGACCTGCTAAGGGATTTCTAAAGAGCGTTTGCATTTGCAATCCTGCAAATCCTAAGGCAGCTCCAGCAAATACTGAGGTGATTGTTTTTGGTAATCTATAAGAAAACAAGATATTATAATGTGCGGAATTTTGAGTTTCAATACCTAAGAAGATCTTTAAAACATCTACAAAAGAAATAGTAACCGATCCTAAGCTGATAGAAAGAATCATTAATACCAAGAGTAATGGAATCAATAAAACAATGGCTTTATGTGAGGAAGTTTTTATCAAGGTTTTAATGCTTCAAAATAAGTGGTTGTTGAATCTTTAATTTTGTCTGGGTGTAATAGTTTCACATAATCTTCCAAAACCAAATCAGCTCTCATGAAACCAGATTCCAAATAATCATTAGCTCCATTTTCATTGACTCTTTTGGTGTAGGAGTACACCTTTTTATTTTGAAAAGCTTCAAATAGAGCGTATTTATTGTTGGTGTTTTCTAAACCTTTCAAGCTGGTGAATGATGCTGCACCAATCCAATATTCTGCATTTTGGGCATTTGATAAAACGCTTTCGAAACTAAGCTCTAGGCTTCCGGTTTGAGAATTGTCAGACCATACATAATCACCACCAGCATCTTCAATAAATTTTGCTGCAAAACTTTCTCCTCCCGGCACATACCAGACATCTCCATACATAAGGCCAGTCATAACAGCTGGTTTGTTTTCTACAGTTTCAACCAGCGCTTTGGTTTTTAAATAGGCGGCTTCTATATTTTGAAACAGACTGTCTCCTTCTTGATATTGGCCTAATAAAACAGCTGTTAACTTTAACCATTCGGCTCTACCCAAGGGAGTATTTTCTAAGTAATCGGTATTAAGAATGATTGGGATTCCAGCTTTTTCTAGTGGCTTTAATTGCTCCATACTGCTACCTAATGAATAGGCCATGATCAAGTCGGGCTCAAGCATCATGACTTTCTCAACATTTACTCCATTTTTACGACCTACATCTTGTATTTCACCTTTCTCTACTAAATTCAAAAGGGCTCTATTATAGATTAAGTTCGTATTTGGGAAACCTACTACGACCTTACTTTTATCCAATGCTGTGAATGGAGGTAGATGAGAAGTTGATAAACATACAGCACTTTTTATTGGAATTTGAATGTAAGCATCGGAACTAGCTTCTGGTTTTTTATTTTTATATAAAATATAGGTAAAAAAACTACTGTCAGATGAATTAGGGTTTAGTATTTTTACTTTATAATAGTCCTTAATTTTTTCAATCTTCAGTTTTTTGCTGTATTGAATCAAAGATGTGCCACTGTCTGAATTACTTGACTTTTCAGTTTGATTACATGCTAAAACAAGAAATGAAAATATAAATAGAATTAAGTATAACCTCATAAGAGGTAAAATTAATCAAAATGATTTGATTGCCTATTGCTTGTCATACATTTCCATAATTAAGCCTTATTTACAAATTATTTTGCAATTTTTGCACTTTGAGAAAGTTAAAATAAATGTATGAAGAAGATAGATGTCTGCCTTACGCCAGAATTATTGCATCAATATGATTTAGAGCATAAAATTGTAGTAGTTGTAGATATTTTAAGAGCCACCTCCTGCATGGTCAGTGGTTTGGCTAATGGAGTCAAAGAAATAGTGCCTGTATCCACTCTGGAAGAATGCAAAGAATTACAAAACTCAGGATATTTAGCTGCAGCTGAACGAAATGGTAGCAAAGCAGAAGGTTTTGATATGGGTAATTCTCCTTTTGAATATATGGATGAAAAAGTGAAAGGTGAAAAAGTTGCTGTTACTACCACTAATGGCACTTTGGCAATTAATAAAAGTTTATCAGCAAAGGAAATTTTAATAGGGGCATTTTTGAATTTGAAGACCATAACTGAATATCTTAAAAACAAAGAGGAAGATATTATTGTCTTATGTGCTGGATGGAAGGGAAAATTTAATTTGGAAGACACACTTTTCGCGGGTGCTCTATGTCATCAATTAAAAAATGATTTTGAATTTGCTTGTGATGCGCCTTTGGCAGCCGAAGCCATGTATCTTACGGCAAAAAATGATATGATGAAGTATATGAGAGATTCATCTCATGCTAAAAGATTGGCAAAATTGAATGTGATAAAAGATATTGAATTCTGCATTCAGGAAAGCATTTATGATGTTATTCCTTATTTATCAGGGAAATCTCTTATACCAAAGAAAGTAAAATGAAGTATAAATTGCAATGCTTTATCTAATTCCTTTTATAATTGATTATAAATGATAAAATTGGCTCCATAATATGTTAAACACCACTTATTCCTCTTATTGGCTGATTTTATTTGTTATTTTGGGTTTGGGCTATGCTTACTTGCTCTACAGCAAAAAGAAAACACCTTGGACGCCTACCTGGAATAAAGTTTTATTTGTGCTACGCTTTTTGGCAGTAAGCTTCATTTCATATTTATTGCTAGAGCCTTTCATAGATGTTCAAAAAACTGAAAGTGAACGGTCCAATATCATATTCTTGTGGGATGATTCCGAATCTATTAGTAAAAGTAAAGCTGATTTGCAGGAATATTTTCTTTCATTAAAAGAATTAAAACAGTCGTTGGAAGACGAAAAGGAAGTTTCAATTCCGATATATGGACTTAATGGAAATGAAATTACTGAAATGGACAGCATTGAAAACAATAGAAAGTCCAGTCCTATAAATAATGCTTTAAAAACTATCACCGAGAAAGTTGATAAAAAACTGATTTCAGAGGTAGTTCTTTTTTCAGATGGAATTTATAATCAAGGAATTGCTCCTGACTACTATGCTTTTCCTTATCAATTGACAACAGTTGGGATTGGAGACACTACTCAAAAGCAAGATGTAGTATTAAAGCAAGTGCGATATAACAAAGTTGCCTATGAGGGCAATCAATTTCCTATTGAAGCCGATATTTTGCAAAATGGGTTTTCAGGAAAAAATGTAATTGTAAGATTAACAAATGGCGGAGTAGAAATATCTCGTAAAACGGTCAGTTTGGAAGAGGAAGAACAGATGACAAATGTTCAATTTCTAATCGAGGCCAAAAACACTGGTTTTCAAGATTATAAAGTTCAAATAGAGCCACTGGACGGAGAGTTTAATCTTAATAATAATAGCAAAAATGCTTATGTAAATATAGTTGAAGGTAAAAAGAAGATTTTATTGTTAGCGCCATATCCTCATCCAGATATTAAAGCTTTGTCAGCTTCCATTTCTCAAAATGATACTTATGAATTTAAAATGTTCATTAGTGGGATTGATTCAGAGGCTGTCAAGAATATTGAGGAATATGATCTAGCTATTTTATTTCATTTACCGAATTTGGAAAATGCTTTTACTTCAGAAATCAATAAACTTAAAAAGTTAGAAACACCACTTTGGTTTCTGACAGGTCCGAGAATGAATTTTAGATTACATAATGAAATTAATGAGTCTGTTGATTTAATACCTTCAGATGAAATAGATGAGGCATTTACTTATATCAATCCGAAATTTGAGCTTTTTGAATTAAATAAGGAAGAGGGAGAAATAATCAATCAGTTACCGCCCGTTTATTTGCCATTTGCTAATCATCAGTTTCATCCTTTGGCTAAGACTTTTATGATGAAACAGGTAGGAAAAGTGAAAACGGAACAACCTGTTTTTGTTTTTTATAATAATGATAAGATCAGGCAGGCAAGCATGCTTATCCAGAATTTTAGAATATGGAGAATGGTAGAGTATTTAAACACTCAGAGCCATGATTTTTTCGATGATTGGGTTATGAAAACTATTCGCTACCTGACAGCAAATAATCAGAAAGATCGATTTAAGGCTTTTCCTATTAAAGATGCATTTGCAGATAATGAAATAGTAAAATTTCAGGTTGAAATATATAATGAGGTGTTCGATAGAATATATGGAATACCGGTGCGTTTGACACTGAAAAATGAGAAGGACAGCATTTTTAATTTTGAATTTACACCTGACAGACTAAAGCCAAATTTTGAATTGGGAAATTTACCAGGAGGAGTATATGAATATTCAGCCACAGCAAATATTCAAGCTAAAGAATTTCAAGTGAATGGACAGTTCGTGGTAGATGAGTTTGATATTGAAAGTCAAAATCTTCAAGCAGACTTTAGTTTATTAAGAAGGCTGGCACAGAAAAATGAGGGGAGGTTTTTTCAATCAAATGAAATAGAAAGATTGGAAGCTTATTTATCATCAAAAAGTTACCCTAAAGTAATAAGTGGTAAAAGTGAAGTGACTCCAATCACTCAAAATATTCTACCTTATTTATTAATTTTTCTTTTGTTGTTTAGTGAATGGTTTATAAGAAGATTTTTTGGTTCCTATTAAGCCATAATTTTATAATCAGGTACTAAAATTTAGATTCTATTGAAGTATTATTTTTAGGTACTGAACAGTGTTAAATTAAATAAATATTTAGGTGAAATACGCATAGCTAAACCGTATTTTTCTTATAAATTTAGAAAATTATCGATTAAAGCCTTTATATTTTAAACAATCACTTTAAAATATAATAGCTAATCCATTGATATTTAATAAAATATAATAATATTGCAAGAAGCTTTTAGAAATAAGAACAATATGATTAAAAAAGTATTAAGTGCGGCCGTAGTATTGACAGTCATGTCTCTTGCATATTTTTACACTTTCGAATACAGTTCAATTGGTGTAGCAGAGTTGAACAAAGAAGTAAAATCAGATTCAATTGCTGCAGAAGTTTTACAAGCAGCTCCTACTATTTTGTATGGAATGGTGGTAGATTCTTTCCAAGTGGAAGAACATGCTGTTAAACGAAATCAAAGTATTTCTGATATCTTATTAGCTTATAATGTATCACATCAAACAATATTTCAATTAGCAAATGTGGCTAAAAATGTTTTTGATGTTAGAAAAATAGCTCCAAATAAAAAATATACGGTTATTTATCAGGATCAAGATTCGCTCCCTTCCGCAACAGCATTAGTTTATGAGCCTAATCCTGAAGAATATGTAGTATTCAATTTAAAAGATTCTATAAATGTATATGTAGAAAAAAGGCCTATTGAAATAAGAGAGAAAGCAATCAGTGGAACTATTCAATCTTCACTTTATGAAGAGATTTTAAAAAATGGAGGTACACCTGAATTAGTCGATTTAGTGGCTGATATGTATGGTTGGCAAATAGATTTCACCAAAATTTACCCCGGTGATCAATTTAAAGTATTATATACAGAAAGAACTATTGAAGGGAAAGCAGTAGGAGTGGAAGAGATTATTGGTGCAGAATTGATTCACTATAATAATCCGTTTTTATCTGTAGCATTTGATCAAGGAGATGGTGTAGATTATTTCGATGAAGAAGGCAAAAGTTTGAGAAAGGCTTTTTTAAGGTACCCGGTTAAATTTACAAGAATAAGTTCTAGATATACTGCCAAACGTTTTCACCCTGTACAGAAAAGATATAAAGCTCACCTAGGCACAGATTATGCTGCGCCAATAGGTACGCCAATTTATGCTGCTGGTGACGGTGTAATAACTAAAGCTGCTTATGAAAAATATAATGGACGAAATGTAAAAATTCGTCATAATTCAACCTATTCTACTCAATACTTGCACATGAATGGCATTGCAAAAGGGATATCACCTGGAATGAAGGTTAAGCAAGGCCAATTGATTGGTTATGTTGGAAAAACTGGTTTAGCTACTGGTCCACACCTATGCTACAGATTTTGGAAAAATGGTAGACAAGTAGATGCTATGAAAGTAGATTTACCGCCTTCAGAACCTATAACAGAAGATTATCTTTCTAATTTCAATCGATATAAAGGCTATGTTCAAGCTAAACTTGATGAAATTCCTTATCCAGAAAATGAGGAAGAAGTTTTAATGGCTGGAATGCAATAAAATTGCATTCAGTTCTTTATCTTTTGCTTATAAGTTGAAAAGATAAAACTGAGCCTTATGAATGTAGCTAAGAAGCTTATACTTCTTATAATTCTCTTAAATTTAAACCAGTCTGTTTTTTCTCAAAAAATTGGATTAGTATTAAGTGGAGGAGGTGCAAAGGGTTTAGCACACATAGGTGTTTTAAAGGCCTTAGAAGAAAATAATATTTCCATTGATTACGTAATGGGTACTTCCATGGGTGGCGTAATAGGTGGTTTTTATGCTTCCGGCTATAGTCCAGAAGAGATAGACTCTATAGCTCGATCAAAAGAATTCCAAAATTGGATAGATGGAAAATTCCCTGATGACTTTAATACCTTTTACTATAAAAGTGATCCTAATCCTGAATGGTTTGAAATTAATCTAGGGGTTGATTCCACCTTTGAAGCAAATCTAAGACCAAAGCTGGCAAATGATTTGATTTTGAATTTTGCATTAAGCGAATATACAGCTAGAGCAAATCAAGTCGCAAATGAAGATTTCGCTAATCTCTATATTCCATTTACAGCCGTAGGAGCGGAGATTTTCACTCAGAAAACCGTTTATATGAATAAAGGGAATTTAGGACAAGTTTTAAGAGCTACCATGTCCGTTCCTTATGTTTATAAACCTGTTAAAATCAATGGTGAATATATTTTTGATGGGGGTTTATACGATAATTTTCCTGCCTCTCATATGAAAGAGACTTTCAACCCAGATATTATGATAGGTGTTAATGTATCCACTAAAATATTTGAAGAATATCCTAAGGATGATAAAAAGCTAATTTCTAATTCGCTTTTGTTTATGATTATGGATAAAGTAAATCCTAATGATTTGGGTGATAGCAGTGTTTTTATAGAGCCAAATACAGACGATATTACTGGTTTTGACTTCAAAAAGGTAGATGAGATTATAGATAGTGGCTATGCGGAAGCGATGAGAGCTATGCCTGAAATATTAAAAAAGATTGAGAAAAGGAAAACCACTGAAGAGTTTAATAAATCAAGAAAGGAGTTTAAAAATAAGTTTAAATCACTGAAATTTTCCGAATTTAAATATAATGGATTGCGTCCAGGTGAGGTGAGATACATTACTAAAATTCTTAATCCTGAGAATAAGTCTGAAATAGATATCGTAGAATTAAAAAGTAATTATTTTAAGTTAATAGCTGACCCTTATTTTAGTAGTGTATTTGCTAAAATAGCATATAACGATAAAAAAGAATCTTATGCTTTCAATTTAAATTCTGAAGGAGAACAAAATATTAGGCTTCAATTTGGAGGAAATGTTGCCACTTCCGGTCTGAGTAACTTTTACATGGGAGCAGGATATGATCATTTAAATTATTTTCTTTTTAATCATAATTCTTCCGTAAATATTGGTCAATTCTATAAATCTTTTCGATATAATTTAAAAATTCATTTTCCTTTTGGATATCAGTTTTATGTGGAGCCTTTTTTTCACTATAACGGATGGGATTATTTAAACACCGGAAATTTCCTTGACAATAGAAGAGTTTCACCTATCAATCAATTTGATAGAAATTATGGAATACATATAGGGGCCCCCATTCTAGAAAAAATGAAAATTGAATTGAAAAGTAGTTTACTAAGAAAGGTTAATGAATACACAAACAGGACAGACTATGTATCTTCAGATACCACAGATTATAATAGATTTTATGGTATTCATCATCAACTTTCTTTGAGTTATTCAGATTTAAATCAAAAGCTTTTCCCTACTGAAGGAATAAAATATGGGCTGAGTTTATCACACAATTATGGGGAGGAATTATATGTACCCGGCTCCACATCAGAAACTCCTCCAAATGGACAAATGCATAATTGGGTTCAATTGGAAGCTAATGTTGAACAGTATTTTCCTTTAGGTTTTGGTGATTTAGGCTTTTCTATAACCGGTAAAGCTAGTAGTGTTAAGGCTTTCAGTAATTACAGAGCAACAATATTAAATACACCCACTTATTTACCCACATTTGAAAGTCAAGGTTTATATCTTAAGAATTTCAGAGCACCAGTTTTTATTGCAGGAGGGCTGAAATATCAAATTAAGATTTATAAGGATTTTAATTTTAGAGTTGAAGGGCATGCTTTCAAACCATTTTTTAAATGGGAAGATAATGGAACTGAGATTACTACCACTAGCTTAATTCCTGATTATCATTTAGCTGCTATGGGGGCTTTATTTTATAAATCACCCATAGGCCCGATAAGCTTATCTGCTCATTATTATGATGATACGTCACCTTTTTTGCTCTTGTTTAATATTGGTTATTTAATGTTTAATAAAAAGCCGCTCGAATAGAATTTATATATTTTCATCGAATAATCTCATGCAATCCAAGAATTAAACTTAGTTTTGCACAATTATTTTCATGAAAAATTAAAAGAAATCTAGATATGAAAGGTTTGTTCATTATATTAAATATTATCTTTATATCATGTACTCAGAATGTTGTGGCTCAATTAGGGCAGAACTGGGTAGATTTAGAAGGTAAAGTGATTAATGAAGCTTTAAATGCCCCAATTAAGGCAACCTTAACATTAGAAAGTTTACCCTATGGGGCTGACATAAGAGTTTTTAAATCAGATGAAGAAACGGGTGATTTTTCATTCAAAGTAAAAGAAAACAAGGAGTATAAAGTAAAAGTAGCAGCTAAAGGTTACATTGAAATTGAAGAGAAAATTAAGATTCAATCTGTAAATAATCCTTTGGTTTTCAGCTTGATGCCATCTGGCGCAGGCTCAATTTTAAGATTAGATATTAATTTTGAACAGAGTAAAGCTGAAATTCTTGAAGACTCCTATAAAGAACTAAATAAATTACTTAAAATGCTGAAGGAATATCCTAACATGGAAATTCAATTGGAAGGACATACAGATTTTAGAGGAAGCTCATCAGCAAATATGAGACTTAGCGAGCAAAGAGTTAAGGCCGTTAAATCTTATTTGACTGAAAAATCCGTAAATCCTGACAGGATATTGACTAAAGCATTTGGTGGAACACAACCTTTAACCAGGGAAAATACTGAACAGGCTAAACTTACTAATAGGAGAGTGGAAGCTCGAATATTAAAGACAGAATAAAATGAAAAAACTATATTTAGTACTACTGACATCAATTTTAACCTTTCATTACTCACAAGCTCAGGATACCAATTGGGCAGATAAAGTAATTGAATTTTCATCAGAATTAGAAGAAACTCAATATTCAGCAAAACAATTATTGGGTAAGCCTAATGTTTATCCATGGGGCGAAGGAAGCCCTAGTGCCTGGACGCCAAGGCGACCAGGTCGTGAGGAATTTGTTAAAGTAGGATTTGATAATCCTAAACCAGTTAGGCAAATTGCTATTGCCGAATCTTATAATCCAAGTGCTTTAACTAAGATATTTTTCTATGATGAGGCTGGAAATGAATACCTCATGATTGAAAGAGAGCCTGTTATCGTAAATCAACCAGGTCGTTTTCTTAGATTGTTTACAGAGCTTACAGATTTTAATGTAGCTGCTGTAAAATTAGAGTTTGATGGTAGTGTGGTACCAGGTTATTATAGTATAGATGCGATAGGTATAACGGATTCAGATATACCAATTGATTTACAGTTGGAGCTTGTTCCTAACGTAAAGGAAGAATTGGTTTCAGAACGATTAGATGATAAGGTTAACAGCCCTTATGAAGAATTAAAACCAATATTAAGCCCTGATGGAAAGCAATTATTCTTTGGACGTAAATTTCACCCTGATAATATAGGAGGAATAGAGGATTATGAAGATATCTGGGTAAGTGATTTAGATACTGTGACTAATCAGTGGAGAGAAGCACGTAATGTAGGAAAGCCTTTAAACAGTGATGGTCCTAACTGGGTAAGTTCTATTACTCCTGATGGTAATACCATAGTTTTGCTAATAGGAAATGAATATGATGAGAAAAAGCAGAAAATGTTTTCAGGTGTGTCAGTCTCATCAAAAGAAGGTGATAGCTGGTCTAAACCCGAAAATTTAGAAATTGATGATTTTTATAATATGTCGGAGAAGGCAAACTTCTACTTGGCTAACAGTAGGAAAACATTGGTAATGTCCATTAAAAGGGATGATTCATATGGTGATAGAGATTTGTATGTCAGTTTTGAGAAGAGAGATGGCTCCTGGACAGCCCCAATGAATTTAGGTGCAGCGGTTAACACTGCAACAGATGAAACTTCACCATTTTTAGCAGCCGATGATAAAACCTTATTCTTTTCTTCTTCAGGATATATTGGGTTTGGCAAAAGTGATATCTATATGACAAAAAGATTGGATGACACTTGGCAAAACTGGAGTGAGCCATACAATATGGGGCCTCAAGTTAATTCAAGTGGGGAAGATTTATTTTTCAGTATGCCAGCTGAAGGCAATTATGCTTATTATACTAAAGAAGATTCATTAGGTGATATGGATATATTTCGGTTGCCAATGCCTTTATTTAATGAGCTGAATCCTGTAATTACCATATCAGGAAGAGTATTTGATACAGAGACACAAGAACCACTTGATGCTGTGGTGTCATATGAGACTTTAGACGGTAAGGAAGTTGGCAAAGTTCAGACTGACCCAACTACAGGTGAATATACCATTGCATTGCCTGCTGGGCAAGAATATCAATACATTGCTAAGGTCAAAGGCTATCTTCCAATAAGTGAAAATGTTGATTTAACTAATCAGAAAGAATCAAAAAGTTTTATCAATGATATGATTATGGCTCCGGTTAAGGAGAAAGCTGAAATCGTATTAAATAATGTGTTTTTTGCTTTTGATAGTTATGACTTATTAGAAAGCAGTAAATCTGAGTTGAATAGAATGGTTGAGGTAATGAAAGACAATAGCCAAATTGAAGTAGTTATTATTGGGCATACTGATAGCACGGGTCCTGAAGAATATAATCAGATGCTTTCGGAGAAAAGAGCACAATCAGTAGTTAATTATTTAACTAATAATGGTATTAAAAAGGAAAGACTAGAATATTTAGGAAAAGGAGAAAGCGAACCAGCTTATCCTAATGATACTCGCGAAAACAGAGCCAAAAATAGAAGAGTTAACTTTAAAGTGGAAAGAGACTAGTATTTAATCATATTGTAATAGAAAAAAGCCGAGCTAACTCGGCTTTTTTTGTTACAGAGAATTAGGGGTTTATTAGTTCTTCTTTTTAAAACGGCTAAAGGTTTTTTTGACAAATCCAGTAAAGAATTTTCCTTGGCCAAAGATAAATCCATAGAAAAGAAGGATTATAAAATAGACAGGTAAGATAAGGAGATAATAAACAGTGGTAAACACCCAATTTCTTTCCTCTTTAGCAGCTATTAGGGATAAGATGGGCTCCTTCAAAAACATGACAGTAAATCCTGTACAGGCAAAAACGATTAAGACAATGAGAACTTGCCAGCCAGACTTTAGATTCCACCTTTCTCTTAGTTTTTCAAACATATTGCTTTATTCTTAGGCGCAAAAGTAAGAGAAATACTTGTACAACTCTATTGACAGGACTTTAATTAACTGATTGTTGAGTCAATAAATTACCGCTAATGGCCAAAAGGTTGATTTCCGCTTGTTTGGCTAAGTATATAGCATTAAGTAATCTGCTTTCAGCCTCTATTGAATTTAATTGAAATTCTCTTAGCTCAATTGAATTCGAACGACCAACTTTATATCGTTCAATTGCTATTTCAGCATTTTCTTTTGCAACTTCTAAATTCTCATTTTCAAGCTTAATCAAATCAAGCTTGTTTTTATACCTTACATAAGCGGAAGATAAATCACCTTTTAACTGATTTTCCAATTCTTCCATAGCAATTGTATTGTTTTCTACAGCAATTTGAGTGGTTTGATTTCTTCTTCTCCTATCTAGGCGGTCAAATATTCTCCATGAAAGGCTTAAACCATAAGTAAGACCTAATGATTGGTTTTGCAATAAAAATCCAGCCTGTGCATTTAAATTTGAATATCCATATCCTAAATTAAAATCAACTTGAGGGAGTAATTCGGTATTAACGCTTTTGTTCTGGATTCTTAAAATGTCTTCTTGCTGCATCAAAGCAAGTAGCTCTTTATTTCTAACCTCTAAGTCATCCAATAAAACATTCAGTTGCAAATCATTGCTTACAGACATGCTATCAATAGCTAAAAATTCTTGATTTGGATCTTGACCTAAAAGTAAATTAAGAGAGACTCTTGCTTGTTGCATTACCTCTTCTTGATTTAACAAATTACTTTTATCTGTGTTAAGATCAACTTGTGCAGCAAGGAATTCTGTTTTGGAAAAACTGCCCACTTCATAATTTGCCTTAGCTATTTCTAGTCTTTCTTCTGATAACTTTACAGCAGATTCCAGAACATCATATTGATACTGCTCAAATACTAATTGGAAGTACGACTGAATAATGCTTCCCAAAGTGTTTTCCAGTACAGCCTGAGTTTCAAATCTGCTTTTATTACGCTCTATCTGTAAGGATTTATAATCCAAAAACATTTTTGTACCATCAAAAAGTGTCCAAGTTAAATCTCCTCTTATATTCATTCTGTTAGATCTTGCTCCATTTCTTTCGTTTGTATCACCAGTTCTAAATTCCTGATTTACATCTTCGACATCAAAGCTTCTAGCGCCTGTTACATCAACAACAGGAAGAAAAGCAGAGGGAGCGTAATTTGAATTGAGTATAGCTTCTTTCTCTATATTTTTTGCTGTTCTAATCGAGAAATTGTTTTCCATGCCAATACTGATGGCATCTTCTAAACTCACCTTTTGAGATAAAACGCTAAAGCTTATGAGGCTAAAAAAAATTGTAATACTATATTTAAACATAAAAATTATGATTCAACACGCGATACACGTGCATGTTTACTTGCGAAATAAGAATAAATAGCTGGAATAACATATAGTGTTAGACCTGTTGCGAATATCAAGCCACCAATAATGGCAATACCCATAGAAACTCTACTCTCTGAGCCTGCACCCAATGCTAGTGCAATTGGTAAAATACCCAAAATAGTAGATAAGGCAGTCATTAGAATTGGTCTGAATCTTGATTTTGCAGCCTCAGTTATAGCCTCGTTTAATCCAAGACCCTGAGCTTTTTTCTGGTTGGCAAATTCCACTATTAAAATGGCATTTTTTGAAACTAATCCAATTAGCATTATTATTCCAATTTGGCTAAAAATGTTTAATGTTTCTCCAAATAGCCATAATGAAAGGAATGATCCACCCACTGCTAAAGGAACTGTAAATAAGATGATGACCGGATCTCTAAAGCTTTCAAACTGTGCGGCCAATACTAAATAGATTAATACTATAGCAAATCCGAAGGCAAATAATAAACTAGATGAACTCTCAAAATAATCAAGTGAAGCACCTGATAGAGAGGTGCTATAAGTTTCATCGAGAACTTCTGATGCAATGTTGTTCATAGCTTCTACTCCATCACCAATGGTTTTTCCAGGCGCTAAACCTGCAGATAAAGTAGCAGAAATATATCTATTGTATCGATATACGGATGGTGGAGTTGAACTTTCACCTAAAGTAACCAAATTATCTAGTTGCAACATTTGACCATTTTCTGCCCGAACATATAAGGATCTTAAATCAACCGGTGCATTTCTATCATTTCTTTGAACCTGGCCTATTACTTGATATTGCTTTCCATCCATGATGAAATAATCAAAACGCTGACCACTCAAGCCTAATTGCAATGTTCTGGCTATATCAATCACTGAAATCCCTAGAGATCTGGCTTTTTCCCTATCAATTTGGATGTCAATTTGAGGTTTAGTGAATTTTAAATCTTGATCAACCACCGTAAAGGTGGAATCGTTACTCGCTTTTTCAATGAACTCAGGTAGAACTGCCTGAAGTTTATCTAAAGAGGTAGCCTGAATTACATATTGAATAGGCAATCCTCCTCTTCTTCCACCAATGGTTTGTTGCTGAAATGCAAAAGCTTTTGCAGCTGGAAATTCATTTAAAATAGGGGTATATTCATCATAGAGTTGTTGCTGACTTTTTTCTCTTTCAGAAGCATCCACCAACATTATCCTCATAAATCCCGAATTTGTTCCTTGGGTTCCAAAACCAGGAGAAGTAACAGAGATTAAACCATCAGTAGGTAAAGTATCCATGGTTACCTCTACTAAATTATCGATATATTCACCCATATATTCAAAAGTAGCACCCTCTGGCCCTGTAGTACTTACAGAAATCATCCCTCTATCTTCTAAAGGCGCTAATTCTGATGGGAGTACTTTGAATAAGCCGTATATTAATCCTCCAGCACCTAAAAATAGTAGGATTCCCATCCATCTTATCTTCATAAAACCATCCAGACTTCTGCCATAACCCTTATTAAGCCAAATGAAGAAAGGTTCTGTTTTTCTATAAAACCAATTATGTTGTTCTCTCTTTTTTAATATTCGGCTACTCATCATAGGGGTTAGAGAAAGTGCTACAAAAGAAGATATCATAACGGCCGTAGCCACTACAACTCCAAATTCGCGGAATAACCTACCAGTTATACCTTCTAAGAAAATAACGGGCATAAATACCGCTACTAAAGCAACGGTTGTGGCAATTACAGCAAAGAAAATCTCAATAGATCCTTTTTTGGCGGCTTCCATAGGCTCCATTCCATCTTCCACTTTGGTGTAAATATTTTCCAATACAACAATGGCATCATCCACTACAAGTCCGATAGCTAACACAATACCCAGTAAAGTCAAGACATTTATGGAAAATCCTGCCAAATACATCACGAAAAAAGTTCCTATAAGTGCAACTGGGATAGTTGCTATTGGTATTACCGTGGTTCTCCAATCCCTTAAGAAAGCGAAAATAATGAAGATTACGAGCAAGAAGGCAATAATGATGGTCTGCTGCACCTCATTAATAGATTCTCTAATATACTCTGTTTGATCGAATCCTATTCCGAGATTAATGTCCTCAGGAAGATCTTTTTTGATGTTTTCGACTCTCTTATAGAATTCATCTACTATATCAATACTATTAGAACCCGGTTGTGGAATTAAAACTACACCCACCATAGGAATACCGTCTCTTTTAAGAACAGTACGCATATTTAATGGCCCTAGCTCTGCATATCCGATATCAGAAAACCTGACAAAGCTATTGTTACCTTCCGCAATAATAAGGTCATTAAAGTCTTTTTCGGAAGAAAGTTGCCCTTGTGTTTTTACTACCAATTCAATCATATCACCTTCAATACTACCGGAAGGTAATTCTACATTCTGACTTTCAACGGCATTTAAAACATCCAAAGGAGTCAATTGGTAGGCGGCAAGTTTAATTGGATCCATCCATAAACGCATTGCATAGCGTTTTTCTCCCCAAATTCTAACCTCACTTACTCCTGAAATTGTCTGTAATCTTTCTTTAAAAGTGTTTTCGGCAATGGCCGATAACTCTAGAAGATTCCGTTGCTCACTGTTAATATTCAAGAACACAATTGGGTCTGAATCAGCATCTGCTTTGTTTACGGTTGGAGGTTCGGCATCTTCTGGTAATCTTCTTCTTGCACCGGAGACTTTATCTCTCACATCATTAGCTGCCGCCTCTAGGTCTTCACTTAAGTTAAATTCAATAGTGATTCTACTTCTGCCTTCAGCACTTGTGGATGTAATGGTTCTAATACCCGCAATACCATTAACAGCTTCCTCCAAGGGTTCAGTGATTTGAGATTCAATTACATCTGCATTGGCACCGGCATAATCCGTAGTTACAGTTATTATTGGCGGATCTACCGATGGGTATTCTCTTACTCCAAGAAAATTAAAACCTATAAAGCCAAAAATCAATATAACCAGTGAAAGCACTATGGCTAAAACTGGTCTTTTTATGCTTATTTCTGATAATGATGCCATGATTTTATTTTTCCAGCTTTTTAATTTCTATTTCTGCTCTATCCTTCAACTGAGGCACTCCTGCGATTGCAACCGTATCACCCTCATTAATTCCTTTTAAGATTTCAACTCGGGTCGCAGTTCTTGCTCCTAATTCTACGTCTTTTAGATGCGCTCTTCCATCTTTAATGATAAAAACGGTATGCCCATTTGCTTTAGGCATAATGGAGGTTGTTGGAATTAAAATTGCGTTCTCTCTATTTTCTAAACTTAGGTTAATTCTTATAAATTGACCCGGAATCAATTCATTGTTTGGATTAGGAGTTTCCGCTCTGGCCGTTAATGTTCTCGTAACAGGATCAATCTGAGGTTCAATGGCATAAACTGTTGCTTTTCTTTCATCATTTTCTGCTTCAGAAGCAAAAGTAATTTTACTTCCTTTTTTTACCAATCCACTATATCTGCTAGGGACAGAGAATTCAATTTTAATAGGATCAACATTATATAAAGAAGCAATTTGAGAGGTAGGCGTTATGTAACTTCCTTCACTGACATATCTTAGGCCAATAAAACCTGTGAAAGGAGCTCTGATTCTAGATTTATCAATTTCCGCTTCTAAGGCATCAATTTCCGCTTGTGTGGTTTTCAGATTTGTGAAAGCTATGTCATATTCTTCTTTGCTGATGGCTTCCTTTTCTAGCAGTTGCTTTTGTCTTTGTTCTGTTTGTGCATTTAACTGTGCAGTATATTTTAGTCTTTGCAAGTTAGCTTCTAAATCTGCCACATTAGTTTGAATAAGCAATTTACCTTTTTTGACAAATTCACCTTCTTTAAAGTAAATGTTTTCAATTTTACCGGAGATTTCACTTGCTAGTTGCACGGATTCATTTGCTAGTAAAGACCCAGTAAGGACTATATCATTTTTGAAAGTCTCGTATTTTACAATTTGTGCATCAATAGCAATTTTTGTTTTTCCGGTAGCAGATTGGGTTTCTGATTTGTTTTCAGCATCTGAAGAAAAAATGTCGGGGAATACCAAATATATAATGACAGCCAAGACCGCTATTGAGGCTAAAATCCGAGTAATAATCTTGTTCATGGTTAAATTTTAAAAAAATGAGCTAATTGGATGTACAAACATACGAATAGTTAAAACTTACTTAAAGCAATAAGGTTACTGAATTATAATGCTTTATCTCTAGCGGTAGGAAATGGGGATGATTGGGTAGATGGGGTCTCTGGATATTTATCCAGAGACCCCATTAATTTTGATTGTTGCTAAAATTAATACTTAACAAGTTTTTGAATATAATATTGATCTGCGCTTGAAATCAATACGAAGTAAAAACCAACATTTAAATCGTTAATTCGAATACTAGTGTCTTTTGAAATATTATTCAATCTTTTTTTAACACTTCCATCAGCAGAATAAATTAGTACTGTAACTGGCTGGTTAAAGTTAGTTTTATTAGTTCTGATGAATATTTCATCCTTAGCAGGATTTGGATAAATCAAGCCATCTATTGATTTATAGTCTTCAATTGCAAGTGGCATATCGCTTGAGTCATTATCATCAACTACTAATTCCAGATCATCAAGGGTTCGAGGTGAAATTTGATAATCATTACCAAACTGGCCCACAAAGCCAGTAATATTGTAACTGTCAGAAGGTATTGGTTCCCCAACTAGAGGGTGTGAACTTGAACCAATTCTAAAAATCAATTCATTTTCACCGTCAGTAATGGTGAAATTTCCACTAGCACCGCCTCCCATAAAATTACCGGTTTCTATAAATTCAACATTCTCAATTTTAATTAGTTGGGATTCAAATTCCTCACCTACCTCTGATATCTCAATAATTTTTGGTTCAGGAAGTTCTACTCCCTGCTCAATTATTGTAATATTAATGGGAGATTTAGCAATCTGTAAAAGGTTGTTATATTCTTCCAAGCCACCAGTTACAATTATACTGTCTCCTTGTTGAAGATTTGCAGATTCATTGCCACTATCAAAGCTTCTAACCACAATTCCGGCAGTACCGTCATAAATTACTCTATTATTACTGCTATTGTTGCCCGGATCAATTACCACACCTGTTATACTTACAGTTTCTCCCAATGGTAGTTCCCTTGCTTCAGCAATCCTGAGTAATTCAAGAGGACCTTCTTTTCCTGATACTTGAAGCACTTCAGAATCACCGTTAGTACTGTGCTGTACCTCAGCATTAGTCTCTTGATCTTCTGTGTCTGGTTCAAATCTAATGTAAACAGTGAAAGTTTGTTCAGGATTATTATTAAATGAAAATCCAATACTATCCGAGTAGTTTTCTCCGTCAGCAGATACATAAAAAGGAGCTTCTACTGCAACAGAAACATCATTAGTTAAATTGTATGCATTTATTTCATATTGCTGATCTAATGTAGAGCCTATTTCAACATTGCCAAAATCGCTGCTAAAATTAAGATCATTTATAATGAGATTTGGTGTGGTAGCACTTCCCCAAATTTCATTTACCCATTCAGGATGGTCAATAAATGGATTTCGATTTCCTTGATATCCGAAAGCCCCTTCATGTCTTTCCCTTTCAGCAGCATCCACCGGATCTTGAGTATGCCATTGGATTAAGGTGAACAATACACCTAATTCAGGGTCACCAGAAAAACTTATTCTATCCACTAATTCAAGATCTAGTGATGCACTTTCGTATCGAGTAGCCATATAAAATAATATTCTGGCTACATCTCCTTTTATTTCATCTCTAGGATCCCAAAAATCTGCATTGGTATAAGTATCTGGAGCTTCACCCTCTGCATTTTCTTCAATATTTTCAACATCATTGAAGTCTTTATTACTTTTTGAGCTATTTACGGATGCATCTGAAGGTCTTAAATTGTGAACATCGGTATAAGCTGTATCTTCATTGTTAAAACCATGTGATGATGGCCAAGTATGTTCTCGATTCCAAAAATCCGATTCATTGTTGCTTGCAAAATTCTCAATTGGAATGGAAGCGTTTTTATAAAACAGCATGATATTTTCAGCATTATTAGGATCTTGATCGAGATCCGGTAAAATCACATCTCTAAATTCCCCATAAGATCTTACTTCATGGTCATTAATGATTTGATGAAGCTTTACTTTTAAGGTTTCTCCAGTCAATCCATTTGTTCCATCATAGTAACCATCAGGTTGCCCTATTGCTTTAGTACTTATAATGGCTAGGCTTATTAGTAATATTATATTTTTCATTTCAGGTATTGATTTTCTAGTTCTTAAAGTCTGGATTATTGGAATTAAGAACTAATATTTTTGATGATTTTAGAAAAATCAAATTTAACTGGATATATTAATATAATCCAAAAATTTGATATCAATAAATGCTTTTAAATTAAGATCACATTTTATCCTATATTTTAAGCTGTATCTCCATTCTCAAATTGTGCCTTTCTGTTTGAGTAGAGTAGCCTTTTATAACGGATAAGTAATTATCGAACTTAAATGTTTAAACCGATTTACTTAAAATTAATTCGGAGATTAATTGAATACTGTAATTATTTCCAGTTAGTACTAAAAAGAAAAACCCGAAGCAAAACTACTTCGGGTTTCATATTTTTAAAGGAAATTTAGTGGAGAGTTCTTATTCTTCTCCAACTTGAATGTTATCAATAGTAGCTCTAGTAGCACCAGCTCCAGATAAATATCTGAAAGCAAATCTGTATGCTCCAGAATGGAAATCAGATGGAATAGTAACCGCTAGATCTGAAAATACGTTGTTTGCACTTGCTGGAGCAGGGAAATTAAAATCTAGTTTTGTCCAAGCATCCATATCAATTCCAGCGCTAGCATCATAATCTCCTTCGGAAATAACCCAAATTTCAGGGTTAGGGCCGTCAAATCTACTAGCATACTTAAATTTCAACGTATTAAGCACTACATCATTAGATTCTAAAACAGGTGAAACAATCCATGAATCTACTTCTTGAGCACCGCCTGAAAAACCGTTTGCTTGAATTCCTTGACCTTCAAATCCGAAACCAGTACATTCCCAACCAGAACCGCCAGCTAGAACTACATTTTCAACAGTCCAAGCTTCTAAAGCTTCAGAACATCCAGCAAAGTCGGCTCCAAAGTCTTCAGCAAACTCAATATTAAATCTAATTGGTAAAAATACTCTAGATATAATATGGACAGTACCATTACCTTCTGTATTTGAAGCCAATACTTCTAAGTCCTCATTTGCATTAAGTACAATACTACCGCCTTCACGTCTAACAGGAATGTTAATACCTGAAAAGGTAGCTATTGATCTGAAATCTCCGTTTTCTATTTGAGAAAGTGTAAGATTAGCAAGTGCTAAATGCGTTTCCAATATTTCTACTAGATTCACATCTTCGTCTTCAAGTAAAGCATCTATACTGTCATAACCAAGATCTGCTGCCAATATTTCAAAAGCCTCATTATTAGGAGCAAAAACAGTAATCTGATCTTGAGTTCTTCTGCTAGTTAAGGCGCCTGTCAATCCATTTGCCTCTACAAGGTCTAAGAAAATACTTAACTCGCCAGATTGATTTTCAGTATTTAAAACGTTGATGAGCAGCTCTTTATCAGTAATTCCAACATTGGAGCTATCGTCATAGTTTTCGTCTATACAGGATGTTGTTAAAATCAACAATGCTGCAATTACGAAAGATGTATATTTAAATATATTTTTCATATTAATTTTTATTTTAAAATTTATCACTTTCAATTAGAAGATGTATTTAACACCAAATTGAGCACTCCAAGTTTGACCTAAGTTAAAGTTTGGAACAGTAACATCAGTAGGGAATGTTGATTCACCTTGAATTGGATTGATGGTAAATTGTGCATTTCCATTCTCGTCCGTACCTTCAAAATTCATCAAGTTTCTTTGAACTGTAGTTCTGCTTACACCCCATGAATCATTCATCATATTAAGTACATTTAAGATGTCAGCTCTAAATTGAAGCTTATGCTTACTTGGGTCTTTAGTTAGATGTATATCTTGCGTGATGGAAAGGTCCAATCTGTTTAACCATGGTAAAAGAGCACCATTTCTTTCAGATACAGTACCTCTGTTTGCACTTAGATAAGGATCATTTTCAATGTAGTTGTTTAATATATCCCATTGTTCTTCAGCAGTTTGAGTTATAACACCACCGCTTGTTCTATCCACTAATTGTGCATCTTCAAAATTTTCAGGGATATACATCAATGAAACTCCACTGTTTTCTCCACTTAAATTACCACTGTAGGTATAAGAGAATCGACCTTGTTCGCTTCCAGAATAATACAAGTTGAAAGAAGTATTGTTTGCTTCATTCAAACCTTTAGTGTTGAATGAAATTAAACCTACAACTCTGTTTGGTTGATCATTTCTAGAAAATCCTTCTTCAGGAGTATTTCTCCCACTTTGTACATCTTGAGGCCATAAAGAAGCTGCTTGAGAACCGCCTCCTAAACCAAAGTCTCTATTTCGGCTTCTAGTGTATGCTAAGCTAGTAAAGATGCCCTTACCCCAATCTTTTTTAACTTCTAAAGTCAAAGAAGCGAAAGTACGGTCATTAATGTTTGTTAAATAGAATAACTCACTAATTTCACCTCCTAAAGATTCCTGAGTATAAGTAGGATATTCATTCCCTCCGATAATAACTGCTTCTCCTGTAGGTGTACTAGACAAGTTTGTACTAAAAGGTGTGTTATAATCTTTTGAGAAAATACCTTCTACTGTAAAAACAAATCCATTGTATACATAATCAGCTGCTAAATTACTTCTCCAAGATTGTGGTAATTTAAAATTTGGATCAGTAACGGCTAAACTGCTTGTAACGGTTGGCTCTTGCTCAGCAGGATTAGGACGATAGTAGTTAATATCTGCTTGGAAACCTTCCCATTCAGGATTCCCGTCTTGACCCCACTCGTCAGCCTCAATACCAATTCCTCCTCTTGTTACCCCATTTCCATTAATCTGGTTAGATAGGTGAACGAAGATTGGACGACCTGTGAAAATACCAGATCCACCGCGTATTTGTAAGGTTTCATCACCTAGTGCATCCCAGTTAAATCCGAAACGAGGAGAAAATACTGGATTAACTGAAGGGAATTGATCTACTCTAGGCTCAATGAATTCGCCTGGATTTCTAGGATCTTCTACGCTGATGCCTAAAGCCTCAACACTTGGATTTCTTGGGGCATCAATAGGGTAGAATGGTAATTCAACTCTCACACCTAAAGTTAATTTTAAATCTTGAGTTGCTTGGTATTCATCCTGAACATATAGACCTACTTGTCCAAATTCAGTTCTATCCGTAGGTAGCTCAAATGGATTATTTTCATCATAAGTAAATCCGATAGCAAAACCAGCTGGACGAACGCTAAGATCACGATCAATAACTGCAGCTACGAAATCATCATATGAATTCCATCTGTACCAACCGTCCCACATTGGGTTAAAAGCATTATCAAATGTCATATATTCAAAGTTGACACCAGCTGTAAAGGTGTGGTCACCCATGAAATAGTTAACATTATTGGTGATGTTAAAAGTCTTGTTATCAAGTAAGTTACCTCTAGTGAAAAGTTCTGTACCTAAAGATGCAAAATACAAAGGTGTTGAACCTTGAAATTCTACAATTTCAGACATTGGGAAATTTTGATCACCTGGAATATATCTTTGTGTTACGGCACTAGTGTAACCAATATTCAATTTATTTGATAGGTTATTACTAATATTTGAAGTCCATTCCCCTACAATTGATTGTACGTTATCTTCGCTTCCGTAATTACCATTTCTAAAGGTTAATGCCTCATTTCCAAATCTGGCAGTATTTCCAAGTCTTAATTGGTTAATGTAACGTAAACTGCTTCCGTTGATTCCAACATCTCTTCTTTGCTGGAAATTGTTATAACGGACCATAATTTTATTTTTCTGGTTCAAATTATAGTCTAATCGGAAATTCAAACGTGTAGCAACATCTTCAAAAGGATAGTTTTCATAGGCACCTGTTTCGTATCCATAAATTTCTTGCATTTGCTCTTGAACAAATTCTGCTTGTTCAGCAGTCATTCTAGCAATGCCTAACTCTAAATCAGGTAATAAACCTTGCTCTGGACGGGCTGCTCTACGAGTGTCTCCAGGTATAGCATTATCTTCGTACTCAAATGATCCGAAAAAGAATAGTTTATCTTTTATAATTGGCAAACCTAATGTTACACCATGAATCTGAGTTTTAGACTCAGAAAAAGGCACATCCTGACCTCCATTTAAAGTAGTACCTTGCGTATTCTGGTTTCTGAAAAGTGTGTAAGCTGTTGCTTGTATGCTGTTTGTACCTGATTTAGTAATCGCGTTTACACTAGCTCCAGTAAAACCACTTTGCGTTACATCATAAGGAGCAACGTTTACCTGAACTTCTTCAATAGCATCAACTGAAATAGGGTTGCCACCTGCAAATTGAGAGCTACCTAAACCAAAGTTATTATTGTAAAGGTTACCATCAATTGTGTAATTATTATATCTATTGTCTGCACCACCAAAGCTAGTACCATTAGATTGCGGATTAAGACGAGTAAAGTCGTTAATGCTACGGCTAATAGTTGGCATCGAAGCAATTCTCTCATTAGATAAGTTAGTAGAAGCACCTGTTCTATCGCCATCGATGGCCTCACCCCTAGATGATTTTACTACTACTTCCTGAAGTATGGTTGATTCTTCATCTAAAGTAATATCTAAATTAAGGGTTTGCCCTAAAGATAGATTGATGTTCTCTATTACATACTCTTGAAAGCCAACGAAAGTGACAGTAAGCGTATAAGGACCACCTACTCTTACATTCGGCATTCTAAATCTACCGCTTACGTTGGTTACAGCTCCGTAAGTTGTTCCTGTCGGATTGTGTATAGCCTGAACAGTAGCTCCAGGCAATTCTTCTCCTTTGTCATCTTTCACTACACCTGAAAGGCCGGATGTAGTTACACCTTGTGCAAAAGCCGATTCTGTTGCAAAAGCAAACAAAATCGCTATTCCACATAAACTCAGTAAAATTTTTCTCATCTCTTTTTTTAGTTTTATTTTAAGATTATCTGCAAAATTAAACCCCTTATCCTACTATCTCCTTTTTGAAAGATTAATAATTGATTATAATTCCGAGGTGTAAAATTAACATTAAGTTAACATTAAAAAATATTCTAATAAATTTATAATTGCAAAAACTAGAAAATTGCCGTTTAAACAATTAAAAATGGCTATCTCAAAAATTCTCTGTAATTTGAAAGCAAACTTTATTTATGATGAAACATTTAATAAAACTTATTTTCGTTTTCTTTTTGGTGAATAATGCCTTTGCTCAAAAAGACTTATCTTATTTTTTACCTGACAGTGTAGAATATGACGTTTCCATCCCGACCCCAGAAAGTATAATTGGCCACCAAGTAGGGGAATGGCATGTTACGCATGATAAGCTGGTGTATTATATGAAAGCATTAGCGAATACTTCTGATAGAATTACCCTAATAGAAACTGGGAAAACGTATGAAGATAGGCCTCAACTACTTTTGACTATTACCCATCCTGATAATCATTCAAAAATTGATAAAATTAAAAGTGAGCATAAACAATTAACGGATCCAAGCTCGTCTTCAAATTTAGATATTGCCCAAATGCCTTCTGTAGTTATGATGGGTTTTTCCATTCATGGTAATGAGCCAAGTGGAAGTAATGCTTCTATGTTAACAGCCTATTATTTGGCAGCTGCAAAAGGGCAAGACATTGAAGATAAACTAAAAAATGTGGTTGTTTTACTTGATCCTTCATTCAATCCTGATGGTTTGAACCGATTTGCGACTTGGGCTAATATGCATAAAAGTGAACATTTGGTTACTGACCCTAATGACAGAGAGTTTAACGAAGTATGGCCAGGCGGAAGAACCAACCATTATTGGTTTGACATGAATAGAGATTGGTTGCCAACTCAATTAGTGGAATCAAGAAACAGAATTGTTCAATTTCATGCATGGAAACCTAATATTCTGACGGATCATCATGAAATGGGAACCAATAGCACTTTCTTTTTCCAGCCGGGAATTCCTGAAAGAACACACCCCATCACACCTCAAAAGAATCAGGATTTAACCGGGCAAATTGGTGAATATCATGCTCAATTTTTAGATAGAATTGGTTCTCTTTATTATAGCAAAGAAAGCTTTGATGATTTTTATTATGGAAAAGGCTCAACTTTCCCTGATGTGCAAGGGGCAGTTGGAATTTTATTTGAACAAGCCAGTTCCAGAGGTCATGCTCAAGAAAGTGTCAATGGAGTTTTAGAATTTCCATTTACTATTAAAAACCAGTTTACTGCTTCTTTAAGTACCCTTCAAGCTGGTTATGAAATGCGAGAAGAATTACTGGGTTTTCAAAGAGACTTTTACAAGAATTCAGTCAATATGGCTTCTGATGCTAGTGAACAGGCTTGGATAGTCTCGGATCAAGACGCTTCCAAATTACATCGTTTTGCAGAAATGTTGGACAGACATGAAATTGAAGTTCATAAATTAGCTAAAAGTACGAATGGCTTTGATGCAGATAAAAGCTATATCATTCCTACTAATCAATATCAAAGCAGATTGATTAAAGCCATTTTTGATGTTAGAACTAGCTTTAAGGATAGCTTATTTTATGATGTTTCTGCTTTTAACATGGGTATGGCATTTAATTTGGATTATAAAAGTTTAGATAAAAGAGCTTTTAACGGAAGTTTATTAGGTGAGAAATTTGATCCTTCAAATCAACCTAAGGGGAATATTAGAGGAGGGAAAAGTGAGTATGCCTACATTATGGAATGGCATGATTTCTATGCTCCAAAAGCTTTATATAAAATTCAAGAAGCAGGAATAAGAACCAAGGTTAACACTAAGGAAATCATTCTGAAAGATGGAACTACTTTGGCAATCGGTTCCATTTTAATTCCTGTAAAGCAACAAGAGAAATCTCCAATACAGATTTATCAGATTTTGGAAGAAGCGATTAACAACTCAGGAGTGAATATTTATTCCGTAAAAACTGGAAATACCAATGGGATTAATCTGGGAAGCCCTGCTTTTGAGTCATTAAATCAGCCGAAAATAGCGATGATAATTGGCGATGGAATTAGTCCTTATGATGCAGGAGAGATCTGGTTTTTAATGGATCAGCATTATGAAATGCCGATTACCAAAATTGATGTTAATGATTTCAGTCGAGCAGATTTGAGTAGATATAACGTTTTGATTATGCCAAATGGTTGGGGATATGGAAATATCGGTAGTCAAAAGAATAAAATTCAACAGTGGACACAAGGTGGAGGAACTATTATTGCCTATAAGTCTGCTGCTAAATGGCTTTCGGATCAGAAATTGACCAAAGTAAAATTTGCAGACAACAAGCCGGATACAACAGGATATGAAGCTTATGAAGATTTAGGAAACAACAGAGGTGCACAAGTGATTGGTGGAGCTATTTTTGAAGTAGAATTAGACTTAAGTCACCCGCTAACTTATGGATTGAAAAATGAGAAAATGCCTATATTTAGAAATAGTACTTTGTTTATGGAGAAATCCAAAAATCCCTATGCTAATCCACTAAGATATACTCAATCTCCTTTATTAAACGGTTATATTTCAGAGGAGAATGCAGATAAACTAAAAGGAACATCAGCAGTGACAGTAAGTGGACTAGGTAGAGGTAAAGTGATTTCCTTTACTGATAATACTAATTTTAGAGCGTTTTGGTATGGCACTAACCGACTATTAATGAATGCGGTTTTTTACGGACAAACTATTAGTGGAGGTGCTGGAGAATAAAAGTATTTAAATTTTATATATAAAGGGTGGGGATAAACTTCACCCTTTTTCCTGTTTTCCTCGGTAAAATTGTAATACTGCTTATTGTTAGTTTAAGAGCACTTTTGCTTTGTTTCATGGTGTCCCAGAGAGCAGAATTAAGCATTAAACTGCTGATTTTTGCATAATAATGCTAGCTTAACCATTCATACTTTTTCCATTGATGAAAAAGTATGCAAAAAATCTAGGTAAAATGATGCTACTTCCCG
>Ga0098059_1000141_pt1 | contig 61652 bp, 55 predicted proteins | sample 20_taG_FD_92580 | JGI IMG/M metagenome (GOLD analysis project Ga0098059, IMG submission 92580) | Marine viral communities from the Subarctic Pacific Ocean - 20_ETSP_OMZ_AT15318 metaG | ecosystem: Environmental > Aquatic > Marine > Oceanic | place: Subarctic Pacific Ocean | collected 2015-01-19
TACTGACGGACTTCAACCAGAGGAAGTGCAATCATTAACCCTAGGTGAAGAAGGTTCGAAAGTAACAATTACCATTAATCGCTTTGGAGTAGATCAGCCCATAGACTTCGAGCTTACCCGCCAACGAGTTGAAGAAAAAACGGTGTCTTATGTCACTCATGTAGGTGAAGAAGAAAACATCGGATATGTGAGATTGAATCAATTTAATATTGGTTCGGCGAATGAAGTTATCACGGCAATCTCATCCTTAGAAGATGAAAGAGAATTATCAGGCCTTGTTTTAGATCTCAGAGACAATCCCGGGGGCGTATTACAAGAAGCCGTAGCCATTATTGATGCATTTGTAGAAAAAGGATTGATGGTGGTTGACATGAGGGGACGTATAGCTGAATACAACCAAACCTTCACTACTACTCAACCAGTACTGTTCGAAAAACCAGTAGTGGTTTTGATGAATGGTGGTAGCGCAAGTGCTTCCGAAGTGGTTGCAGGTGCACTACAAGATTTAGACCGTGCATTAATTGTTGGCGAACAAAGTTTCGGAAAAGGACTGGTTCAAATTGTGAAGCCATTGCCTTATAACAACTCAATGAAAATCACGATAGCCAGATATTATATACCAAGTGGGCGTAGTATTCAATCTTTAGAGTACACCCATGAAGGCGCGAATTCAGGAGTAGTAAAACGTGCCCCATCAGGTAAGATATTTAAAACAAAAAATGGCCGAGTAGTTGAAGAAAGTAGAGGTATTGGTCCTGATGTTGCTGTAAGTGGTGAACAACTCGATTTACTAGAAATAGCGCTTATTCAAAAAGGATTAATCTTTGATTTTGCTACTGAATTGCATGCCCGACTAGGTGCTTCAGAATATGAGCGTCTTCCTGAAAACTCATTTGATGAGTTCATAAATTACTTGGAAGAAAAAGAGTTTAAATATGATAACAACGCCCAATCCTTATTAGATAATTTGAGTAGTGAATTTGAGGGATCTGAGGAAGCAGAGAAAGCACTTCAGGAATTGAAAGAATTAAATAAGCAGCGAAATAGAGAGGCTCTGATTAAGAAAAAATCATTTATAGAACATAAGTTGTTTTTAGAACTTATTGCACGTACGAAAGGCGAATCAGGTAAATATAAGGCGGCTTTAACAACGGATGATCAACTCAATACAGCCATCCAGTACATCCAATCACCAGAAAAAATAGAATTGACGTTGAGTGGTGAAAATTAATGGCAGATAAGGCCGACCTACACATTCATACAACTTGCTCTGATGGAAAGCTAAAGCCTGAAGAAGTAATACTTCTAGCTCAGCAGAAAAAGCTTAAAGCGGTTTCTATTACAGATCATGATACCTTTGAAGGCTATTGGGAAGCAAAGCCACTAGCGGATGAGTTAGGAATCGAATTAGTGCCCGGTGTAGAAGTTACCACAACATTTAATGGTCGTGAAGCGCATATACTAGCCTACTACTTTGATCCTGATACCCAGTACTTTGCTGAATTTTTGAATACTCAAACACGTGCGCGTAAAAACAGAATTAAAGGTATTGTAAAAACACTTCAAGACCAAAAAGTGGATATCGAATATCAAGAAGTGTGGGCTGAGGCTGACGGCGCTAATTTAGGTAGGCCGCATATTGCCAAAGTACTCATAGAAAAAGGGTATGTGTCAAATGTAGCCGAGGCTTTTAAGCGATACTTGAGTAATCAACAGCTTGGTGAAATCATAAGTGCATATCCTACGGCTGAAGAAGCCATAGATATTATAAAAAAAGTTGGTGGAGCGGCAATTTTAGCCCATCCCGGAAGGATGTATTCTAAAGCAGAAGTTAATACCTTTATAGAACTAGGTATTGATGGCCTTGAATGCATACATCCGAGCCACAACTGGAAAAAACAGCTAGAGTATACTGAGCTATGTGATAAACAATCGCTGCTTAAAACGGGAGGAAGTGATTACCACGGCCCTTTTGAAGGTGGATATACCAATGTAGGCGTGGTTACCATAGCTAAGAAGTACTTAGATAGCTTGAAAAGAATGACAGAATTAAGAAAACAAACGATAGAAATAGAGGACTGATCATGGGCGTCAGATATATTGAAACAAATACTCAACCAAAGCATGCCCGCGTGGGTATAGTGGTATCAAGATGGAATTCGAATATTACAGACCGCATGCTTGAAGGAGCACTGAAAGTGTTAAAGGGGAATGGGGTAGAGGATAAGAATATCATTGTTGCACATTGCCCCGGTTCTTTTGAGTTGCCACTAGCCGTTCAGTTTATGTTAGATAGTAAACCACTAGATGGAGTGATTGCGCTAGGTGTGGTTATACGCGGTGGAACTCCACACTTTGAATATGTATGTGAGGCAGTTACCGAAGGAATTTTAAATGTAAACCAAAAAAGTGGCAAGCCGGTAGCTTTTGGTGTACTTACTACCGACGATGTAAAACAAGCTTTAGAGCGTGTAGGAGAGGAAGGCAACAAAGGTGGAGAGGCTGCTTTAGCATTATTAGAAATGATTTCATTGAAGCAGAATCTTAACAATTGAAATCTCGCAATCGCTTGATATAAGGGCTGTAATAACCTATTTTTTAAAGCTTGTAAATCAGCTGAATTTTTTTGAAAAAGTTTACTCTCACAAATACCGTTCAATCCAAAGAAGACCAGGAAAAACAACTGAACCTGAAAAAGGCCGGTGAAATTCCTGAGCATATTGCTATCATTATGGATGGGAATGGACGTTGGGCTAAAAGTAAAGGCAGTATCCGTTTACATGGGCATAAAGTAGGCGTTGATTCCGTGCGCGATATTACCGAATCATGCGCTCAACTCGGGGTTAAATACCTCACTCTCTATGCTTTTTCGACTGAAAACTGGGGACGTCCAAGTGCTGAAGTTAGAGGTTTGATGAGATTATTGGTGTCGTCACTTCGTAAAGAAGCAGAGAATCTGCATAAAAACGACATCAAGATGGTTACGATTGGGCAGATGGAGAAATTCCCAAAAGATTGCCAAAAAGAACTTCAAGAAGCGATAGACCTAACGAAAGACAACACTCGTCTTCAGTTATGTTTAGCTTTGAGTTACTCGGGTAGGTGGGACATCACAGAAGCGGTGAAGAAAATAGCCGAACATGTGAAAGAAGGCCGTTTAGACCCCGCTTTAATTAATGATCAAATGATTGCTGAGCATCTCTCAACTGCAGATGTGCCTGATCCTGATTTGATTATTAGAACTAGTGGCGAATATCGTATTAGTAATTTTCTGCTATGGCAGTTAGCATACTCAGAATTGTATATCACCAAGCAATTCTGGCCAGATTTTAGAAGAGATGAGCTTTATGAAGCCATCGAGTCGTACCAAAGCAGAGATCGACGATTTGGAAAAATAAATAATGGTGAAGACGAAAAAGGGTTATCGACCCGTTTACTCAAAAACAAAAAAAAGTAAACCTTTAAGAATTAAGTGTCAGATTTGTTAAAAAGATTATCACTCGCACTCGTTATTGCAATCAGTTTTGGGACCTTATCAAGTAGTATAAAAGCTCAAGACACTTTCCAACTTACCGATCCAACCCTAAATACTCCTGCCGAGTACACTATCAGTAGTGTAGTAGTTGAAGGCGAAGAAAGCACACGCGAACAATTTATCATTAATGCGAGTGCGCTCACAGTGGGTAGTACTATTACTTATCCAGGAGAAGACATTGCAGATGCATTAAAGCGCTTATTTAGAACAGGCTTATTTGCGGATGTGCAAATCTTAATAGCGAATAGAACCAGTACTGAAATCAGCCTGATTATACGAGTTGAAGAGAAGCCTCGATTAATTGAATACAAAATTGAAGGTGTTAAACGCTCTCAACGTCGTGATCTTGAAGAGATGATTACCCTCTTACCGGGTACAGCGATTACCGAGTCGAATAAAGCTCAAGTTATTAACACCATTCAGCGATTCTACAAAAATAAAGGATATTGGTATACCAAAGTTGAGACAAGAGTAGAGGAAGATCCAGAATTAGAAAACAGAGCTCGTCTGTATTTTGATATCGATCCAGGTGTAAGATTAGAAATCAAAGACATCAAGTTTGAGGGCAACGAGGCTTTTTCTGATCGTAAGCTCACCAAAAAAATGAAACCACTGAAAGAGGATAAGTGGTGGAAGTTCCTTTCTAAAAAAGTATACAAGGAATCAGATTTTGAAGAAGGTAAGGAAAGCGTACTAGCTTTCTACCGCAAGAATGGGTACACCGATGCACGTATAGTTGACGATTCAGTGTATACCTATGTTTATGTGAAAGACCTTGAAGGTGTTCGTGTAGTGATGGAAGTAGAAGAAGGTCCACAGTACAAAATTCGAAACATCAACTGGGACGGAAATACTGTTTATACTGATGAGCAGTTGACAGAAGCACTTGGATTCGAAAAAGGTGAAGTATTCAACGAAGAGAAATTCGATGAAAACTTCTCTATTAGTGAAACGAGTGTAAACAGCATGTACCAAAATATTGGGTACTTGTTCTTCCGAGGCATTCCAACGGTTGAAAAAGTTGCGGAAGATTCGCTAGACATCAGTTTTGAAATTTATGAAGATGAAATTGCTACCATCGAAGAAGTGTCGTTTACTGGTAACACCAAAACACACGATGATGTAGTTCGCCGTACACTAAGAACAGTTCCAGGTAGTACTTACTCTCGTGAAGCTATTATTAGAACCATTCGTGAATTAGGTACGCTAGGATATTTTGATCCTCAAAATATTGCACCAGAGTTGAATCCTGATCAGAATTCTAAAACAGTAGATGTGAACTACGTGCTGGATGAATCGGTATCAACCGATAACTTTGAGTTCTCAGGTGGTTACGGTGGTCAGCAGATTGGTGCTATTATTTCAGCGCGTATCAACTTTAATAACTTTTCGATTAAACGAGCTTTTGAGAAGGGCGGTTGGGATCCAATCCCATCAGGTGATGGACAGCAAGTGTCCTTAGGAGTACAAGTTACAGGTGGCGGATACCAAAGTTACTCCCTTGGTTTTGTGGAACCATGGTTAGGGGGTAAGCCTACTTCATTAGGGGTTAACTTATCTTACAACTTAATAGAGAATAAGAATTACTTCACTCAAGAAAGCTTTGGTAAAACTGAATTATTCTCTGGAAGTGTTTCATTAGGTAAGCGACTTAAGTGGCCAGATGATTATTTCTCTCAGCGTACCATCCTTGGATACCAACTATATGACGTAGAAGGTTTTACAGGGGCTTTCCAAGCTGGTATTTCGAACGTAATCACCGTTCAAGAAGTGATAGAACGTAACTCTATTGTGAATCCTATTTCACCGATTATGGGTTCAAAAATCACTTTATCAGGTGAAATTGCTCTTCCTTTAAAAGGATTCTCTGAATTCTATAAGATTAAAGCCGATTACCAATCGCATTTCCCACTTACAGAAAAGCTGGTATTTACTACCCAAGCTAATTTCGGTTACATTGGCTACTTCACTCAAGACAAGAGAAATAACTATCAGCGATTCTTGATTGGTGGTACTCAATTACAGCAACGTCAGAGTTTCTTATACGATAATATCGATATGCGTGGCTATCCAGGTGGTACTACTGAAAGTATTGGACCTATCGTAAATGGTAGAAAAGCGGGGGGTAGAATCTATAATAAGTTCTCTGCAGAACTTCGTTACCCAGCTGTTCAAAATGAACAACTTCAGTTAATTCCATATACATTCGTAGATGCAGGTAATGCTTACTTAGATTTCAGTGAATACGATCCGTTTAATGTGAAGAGATCGGCGGGTGTGGGTGTACGCTTATTCTTGCCTATATTAGGTTTGGTTGATCTTAGTTATGGGTACCGCTTTGATGGTGTTCAAACTACAAGTGGGCAGGGTAACCTTCAGCCAGGCAAGTGGGAGTTCTTATTTAACATTGGTGCACCTTTCTAAAAAGATGCTAATGCAATTCAGATTCATATATCCCGTTATTCTAGCAGTCTTGCTTTCTACATCGGTTGTAGGGCAAGATCAAAAAATAGGTTTCTATGAATCTGACTTTGTACTTTCTAAGATCCCTGAGTATGCTGGTATTGAACAAAGACTACAAGTTTTAAGCGATAGCTGGCAACAACAAATTCAGGTTATTGAGGAAGAAATTCAGGCACTAGAAAAAGACTTTGAAGCCAAAGAAATCCTGTATACAGAAGAATTAAAAGCTGAAAAAAGGAAGGAAATCAGCTTAAAGAAACAAGAAAAAGAAAATTATATAGCTCAAAAATTTGGTCCTAATGGGGAATACTTCTCAAAACAAAGAGAACTATTAGAGCCTATACAACGCCAAGTATCCGCGGCGGTTCGCACAGTTGCACAGCGCCAAGGCTTTGATTATGTATTCGATCGTTCGGGCGACATCTACATGATATATGCCCGAGGAGAATGGAATTTGAACGAAGCCATATTATTGGAACTTGGTATCGAAATTGAATAATGATCACTCTACAAATACACAAACAACCATGAAAAAATTATTATTACTAACCTTATTTATCCTTGTGGGCGCCATTCAGGTGAATGCTCAAGTAAAGGTTGGATATACGAATCCTGAAGTTATTCTTTCGAGAATGCCAGAAATCCAAGAAATCGATCAACAAATCGGCCAAATGTTGACTGAAAAGGATTCGCTATTAGCCATTAAAGCAGCTGATCTTCAAAAAATGATTGAAGATTACGAAGCAGCTAAAAACAGTATGTCGGCAGAAGCTCGTCAAGCTCGTGAGCAACAGCTAATTGAAAAAAACGCTGAGTTCGAACAAGAACGTGAAAATAGTCTAAATGAAGTTCAGCAAAAGCAATTAGCACTTATCAACCCAGTGAAGGCTCGTGTATTTGAGGCTATTCAAGCTGTGGCGGATGAGCTAGGACTTGATATGGTATTAAATGAAGGTTCTGTTAACGGCGGTGCTATCATTTTTTATGCTGACGATGCTCAGAAGAATATTACGGAGTTGGTACTAGAAAAATTAAAACAATCATAAAAGAAGAATCATGCTTAAGAAGATCTCGCTAGGAATAGCATTTATATTTATCTCTCTCATTTCAGTTAATACCTACGCACAGGATACAAAAATTGGGTTTATCAACCCTCAAGCTGTGCTTAACAGAATGCCTGAAATGAAAGCCATTCAGCAAAGACTTAAGAATTTTGCCGATCGTAAAACTCAAGAATTAGCTCAACAAGAAGCAGCACTTCAAACTGCTTTAACTAACTATGAGCAGAAAAGAGGAGTTATTTCTGATGAAGCAAAACAAGCGGAAGAACAAAAGCTTCAGCAAATGAACATGGAATTAGCTCAAGCTGAAAGAACGGCTCAAAATGAAGTTCAAGCTAAAAGAAACGAACTTCTAGGACCACTTCTTTCTCAAATCGGCGATGCAATTAATGCAGTAGCTGAGCGCAAAGGCTTATCGTATGTATTGAATACAACCACAAACACTGGTGATATGATTATTCTTTACGCTTCTCAGTCGTATGCTGCAGAATACAACATCACTGATGCTGTAATGCAAGAATTAGGAATCTAATTTCTTCCATATCTATTTTTAAAAAAGCCGGTATATCCGGCTTTTTTTATTTCACATTCTTTCGTCTATTCTGAATGTAATCTTCAAAGATATACCCACCTAATTCGTCGAGCGATGCATAATAGGCCTTACCTTTATTAGCTTCAGTAAGTTCTCGCACAAAACCCTGTAAGTAAGGGTCACTTGTGATCATAAATGTAGTGATAGTGATTTTCTCTCTTCTACATTTCACAGCTTCGTCTAGCACTTTATTTACAATCTTCCGATCTAAGCCGAAACTGTTTTTATAAAGCTTCCCATTTTCAAACATAGCAGATGGTTTCCCATCAGTAATCATAAAGATTTGCTTGTTCGCGAACTTCTTGCGCTGAAGGATGTGGCGAGCTCTCTCAAGCCCTTGAAGGGTGTTAGTATGGTAAGGGCCTACTTTTAAGTAGGGAAGGTCTTCTACGCTAATTTCCCATGCTTCATTGCCAAATACTATTATATCTAGCGAGTCTTTAGCGAAATTGGTCATAATCAGTTCCGACAATGCCATAGCTACTTTTTTGGCAGGGGTGATTCGGTCTTCGCCATATAATATCATAGAATGGCTGATATCGATTAGAAGAACAGTACTCACCGAAGTATGATGATCTGTATCGTACACCGATAAATCATTTTCTTGAAGTTCAAAGCGCTCAATAGAACTGTGATTGAGCATATTCAACATGGTGCCAACACTATCAATTTGTCCGATATCATCCCCAGGAATCCATGCACGAGTTTCTGGTTGTCGTTCTAAGCCTTTGCCTGAATAAGGTGTTTTATGATCACCCACACCACCTTTCTGAAGGTTTTTAAAGATTTCATTGAGCGATTTTTGGCGCAAACTACGTTCGGTTTTGCGAGTAATAACAACTTGGTCGTTATCATCTTTTTCTATGTATCCACGATCTTTTAAATCGTCTAGAAAGTCACCTAAGGAATACTCTTCATCAAATTGGTCGGTGATGCTGTATTCTTTATCTAGTTCCGTTAACCATCGTAAGGCTTGGCCTACATCTCCACTTGCTACGGTGAGTAATTCTTGAAATAAATTCCAAAGTGTATCGAACGCACCTTGGGTATTATTGCGACCAAATTTTTCGTTCCATTCAAAATATCTGAAATTCATACCTTACCTTTTCTTTTGAAAAGAATCTGAAGCCAATTCAGTTCCAATAATGTGCACTTATTTTTAGAAAATACAATTAATGGTAGAAAGTAGACTTAAAATTGAAAAACAACTGTGGAAAGAAGGCTTTCAGCGAATAATGGGATTGGATGAAGTTGGGAGAGGATGTTTAGCAGGACCCGTAGTTGCAGCAGGCGTAATTTTGAAGGCGGGCACAAAGGTTGAAGGCATTCGAGATAGTAAACAGATCTCTGAAATTGAGCGCTTTGAGATTGAAAAAGAGATCAAAGCCAAAGCATTGTTTTATACGGTTCAAGAAGGTTCATTAGCAGAAATTGATGAGTTAAACATTTTATGGGCTTCAATTAACACCATGCAAAAATGTGTTGAAATACCCGGTGCAAACCCCGACTACCTTTTGGTGGATGGGAATAGATATACTACATCCTTAGTGCCTTTTACTTGTGTGGTGAAAGGGGATGATAAGTCGATGAGTATTGGAGCTGCTTCAATCCTAGCTAAAAACTATAGAGATCGATTGATGAGAAAGTTAGCTACGGAATATCCTGAGTATAAATGGGATGAAAATGTAGGCTACCCTACTCCAGCACATAAACAAGCATTGCAAACTTTTGGGTTTACAAAATACCATCGAAAAAGCTTTAAACTGGGTACTACTTTAGCTTATAAGAAAAAGTAAACGACTAGCGATAAATACTAAATTCACGTTTATAGAAGTCCATATTTAAACATATGGCAAGCATAAGTGAATTAGTTAAAAAAGCTGAGCCTCCATAACTAACGAAGGGGAGGGGAATACCAATCACAGGAAGTAAAGCCGTTGCACTACCAAGGTTGATAATAAAGTGAATGAAGAAGACGGAAGCGACACTCACAGTTACTAACTGAGCAAATGGGTGCTTATGTGTACTTGCTGCTTTTAGTAAGCGCATGAATAGAAATAAGAAAGTAACGATGAGTAGGCCAAGACCCATGAAGCCAAACTCTTCACCAACTACGCAACTTACAAAGTCAGTCCATTGCTCGGGTAAGAATTTCAATTGTGTTTGAGTTCCTTCCATAAAGCCTTTACCCCAGATTCCCCCAGAGCCTATAGCCGTTTTAGCTTGAATTACATTCCACCCCGCTCCGGTTGGGTCGTACTGAGGATTGGTGAATGCCATCACTCGAGCAATCTGGTGGGGTTGAAGAATCTTGGTTAAGGCCACGTTCACACCAACCACGGTTACTATACCGGTGACAACAGAAGCTAAGGTTAGCCAAATTCTTTTCTGAACCATAAAGATGACAAAAGAGATAATGGCTACAGCAATGGCCCCATATACCCAATCAAAAACGGTTAAGTAAAGAATGATAGCAGGCGACACGATGAAGATAGAAACTCCATAGGGTAAGCCCGACCAGAATAACATAACGGGGATTAAAGAAAGAAATACGATGGCTGTACCAAAGTCATTTTGCAGGATCACAAAAGCCGTTGGGATTAGTATCATCATCACGGCTGTTAAAGCATATCGAATGTTTTCAGCGCTGATATCGCGTCTACTAGTAAGGTATTGAGCCGTAGCTAGAATAGTAGCTATCTTCATAAGCTCACTACTTTGGATATTGACAGGTCCAAAACGAATCCAACTCTTTGCCCCATTAATTTCTGCACCGAATAAAAAGGTGGCTATCATAAGGAGTAATCCGATGCCATAGAACACATAGGATAATTGCATATAGGAACGTGGAGAAATCAGCTGAAAGCCAAATACTAAAGCGATTGAAAGGCCAACAAATACCGCTTGTTTACTAAAGTTTCTTAGAATGAAACTCGGTAAGAATTCAGCAACAGGGCCTCTAGTAGCACTATAAATTGCCACTAATCCAATCATAGCTAATACGAGCCAAGCTAAAACAATAGACCAGTTAAAATCTCTAAAGTTATTCATCGTCGTCTGGATCTGAGATTCTTGGCTTTACATTAAGTACGTATTCGTACAAGTATTTTCTAGAGACTTCACCCGTTAAGTATTTTTCTATAATCAAAGAAGCGATAGGGGCAGACGACTGAGAGGCAAAGCCATAATTCTCAGCAAGTACCGTGACAACAATTTGTGGGTCATCGTATGGGGCGAAGGAAGTAAACCATGCATGATCTTCTCCATGTGGATTCTGAGCAGTACCAGTTTTACCCGCGGTTGGGATTTCTTTGAAGTTGGCTCTATAGCTACCACTCCCTTCCATTACAACGCGTCGCATACCTCTTTTCACCGTTTCTAAATACTCATCTTTTACCCAATCAATTTTTTCGCTAGTGATGGTTGGAGTATAAGTTGTGCCATCTGCTTCTTGAATAACTTGTACAAGATGGGGATTAATTTTATACCCACCATTGGCTATGGTACTTGTCATCTGTGCAATTTGAATCGGAGAGGCCGACACTATTCCTTGACCAATTCCAAACATAAGGATATCGCCTAGGCCCCATTTATTCTTTCCGAAATGGCGGTCTAAATAGGTGCTATCTGGGATAATTCCTCTATTGGCACTCGGTAAATCGATATTGTTTGGAACTCCAAGTCCAAAGTCTTTAACTAGATTACTCCAGGTATTTAATTGCCCAGAAGTGGCAATCTTGTCCATTACATGCAAAAAGTAGGTATTACTTGAATAAGCGATGGCTTTTTCAAGATCATAATTACCCGGTTCAGCAAGATCTTTAATGGGTCTACCTCTCATATAAAAACCACTGTTATAAATCTCGGTATCTGTATTAACGATTCCAAGATGAAGCCCAATAATACCCATCAATGGTTTAAAGGTTGATCCCGGGGGCTGTCTACTTGAAATGGCGCGATTATACAAAGGGCGAGTGGAGTCCATATTGATATAAGCCCAATATTCATTGTCGATGCGGCCTGCAAGTTTACGAACGTCGTACTCTGGGGAGCTTACTAATGCTAAAATAGCCCCGTTTTTTGGGTTCATGGCTACAATAGCACCTTGCTTGCCTTCCATTAATTCTTCAGCAAATGATTGTAAATCTGCATCCAATGTGGTGTAGATGTTATCCCCTTGAACAGGTGAAGTAGTATTCTTTTGTTCATTGAAGTAGCCCAATGATTGTCCTAAGGCATTCACCTTTACATATTGAATACCTAAATCACCACGTAAGCTGTCTTCATAGATTAATTCGAGCCCACTTTTTCCGATTTTATCGCCCAGTCTAATCGACTTGTTGTTGTTATAATCGTCTTCATCCGCTTCACGTAAATAACCGAATACGTGCGACCCCTTTAAACCTTCAGCAGGATAATTTCTTTTACTGTCAATTTTATGACCAATGCCCGGTAGCTGCCAAGTGTTTTCTTGAATCAATGAAAATGTATTAAAGCTTACATCGGTAATTAAATTAGAGGTTCTAAACCGCGAATAAGATTTAGCTTTATTTACAAGAGCAGTTATTAAAGAATCTGGCTCACCTAATAATTCGGATAGTAATGGAATGTTTTCATCCTCAAAATCTTGAGGAGTGATGGTGATAGAGTAGATGGGTTGATTATCTACAAGGAGTTGACCATTTCTGTCATAGATTAACCCACGTGCAGGTTCTACATATTCTTGACGTAGTGAATTTCTTTCACCAAGTTCGTCATAAACTTCGAATTGAATTATTTGTAAGTAGAATACTCTCCCCAACACAATCATGCACATTAAGAACATGATGACTTGCAGGGCTATAATAGATGTTCGTGCTCTATTTGGAGTATGAATACTCAATTGTTATCACCTTTTAGAATGAATAATACCGTGCCAATGATGGAGGTGTATAAACTATTTCCAAGCAATAAAATTATAGGAGAATACCCAAGTGTATAAACATCTAAGAATGATGAAAAACCTAGGTATATGAGGTTATGAACAATACTTATGATAAATACTGCAGCGAATACTTGCCACGATAAGAGCTTCACGCTAGAATTACGCGAAACAAAGCGATGTGCAATGAACACCGTAAGTACTTTGGTGAACATATTTATCCCCCAAGTATCGAAGAAAGCGTCTTGCAAAAATGCTAATGATGCCGCAAAGATAAGAGTAGCCGTTCGATCGTATTTAAGCATTAGCCATATTAGAAATATGAGTAAGGCATCAACAGTAGCTCCAAACAAATCCAAATACTGAAACAGCAATAACTGAGACAGTATAAAAAGTATTCCAACGCCAATATGTTTAATGAGATCTCTATTCATTGCTGTCTATCTATTGATCAAATATTTCATTGAATTGAGATTCCAAATTAACGACAGCTGTGTCGGGTTGGAAATTGATTAGAAAACCGTGTGAGGCTTCAACCAATGAGGCAAAAGGCTTTAAAAAGATGCGCTGTGTTTCTTTACCTTCTTCAAATTCTATATCTACTACCGAGCCAATTGGGATGCCTTTTGGGAATTCATTGCTAAAACCAGAAGTAACAACTGTGGCACCTTGGTTAACAGGAATTGTTTTTGGAATGAAATCTAAGACAAGCTGTGCATCTGAACGCCCACTCCATGATACGATGCCTGGTGCTTGATTTTCCTGAATGATAGCACTTACTCTGAATAAGGTATTATTGTATGGAAGTATTTGGGCATATTTTTGATTGGTTAAAATAACCTTGCCTAAAAGTCCATCTGAGGTAACAAGTGGCATGCCTGTTTTAACACTATCACGCTTCCCAGCATTAATCGTCAAACTCGTGTTGATGCTGTTTAGCTCTTTACCAATGATAAGAGTAGGGATAAGCTCGTAGTTGGTTGAATCACGAAAGGCTAATAAATTTCTAAGCACCATATTCTCTTGTTCAATAGAACGCAATTTACTGAGCTCATCTTGAAGTAAGATATTTTGGCGTTGCAGGTAAGTGTTTGTTTGCAACGCCTGGCGGTAAGTTCGAATATTTGCTAGAGGTGATTGTAGAACGCTTATGGTAGTAATAGAAACTTGACGTAAACTATTTATACCGCCTTGGTTTCTGCTAATAGCTATAGTAATTGATAGCAGAAGTAGAAAGGCAGTTATTATGTAGTCTTTGGCTTCTCCAACTTTAAGGATCTTAAATCGCATTCACTTTTCTGTTATGAAATCACCGGGCGATAATATTCTAAGTTCTCTAAGATTGCCCCCGTTCCGCGAACTACAGCAGTTAATGGATCTTCCGCAATATGAACAGGAAGATCTGTAGTCTCCATAATCAATTTATCCAAGTTCTTTAGAAGCGCGCCACCACCGGTTAACATAATACCACGGTCTAGAATATCAGCTGATAATTCTGGTGGGGTTTGCTCAAGTGATTTTGTAATAGATTCAACAATGGTGTTCACAGATTCAGCGATAGCTTCGCGAGCATCTTTACTAGTAATATGGCGTGTTCTTGGAACACCATTTACTAAATCACGACCTTTAGTGATCATCTCAAGTTCTTCATCAAGTGGTGCGGCAGATCCAATCTCACACTTAATTTTTTCTGCGGTTCGCTCACCTATCAGTAAGTTGTGATTGCGTCGGAAGTAATTGATGATGTCTTCATTTAACTCATCTCCACCTAAACGTACAGATTGAGCATATACAATACCTGAAAGTGCGATTACTGCAATTTCAGTGGTTCCACCACCAATATCTACAATCATGCTTCCAACAGGCTCATGTACATCAAGTCCAATCCCAATAGCCGCTGCCATCGGTTCATCTACAAGATATACTTCTTTAGCACCTGCGTGTTCAGCACTGTCGCGTACCGCACGTCTTTCTACTTCGGTTATACCACTTGGTACGCAAATAACCATTTGGCGAGTAGACGAATACCACTTCATCTTTACCTTTTTGATCATGCCGCGAATCATATGTTCGGCAACTTCAAAATCAGCAATTACACCATCACGCAACGGACGTACTGTTCGTATGTTCCTATGCGTTTTCTCGTGCATCAAACGAGCTTCATGCCCCGTGGTAACTGGCACGTTATTTTGGTTTAATGCTACGATGGAAGGCTCATCCAATACAATGCCTTGACCACGTGCGTAAATTAAAGTATTCGCTGTACCAAGATCGATTGCGATATCAGTATATAAAAAATCGAGTAGCCCTTTCTTTTGCTTGTTCTTAGAAGACGCCGGCGATGGGATTCCGTAATTGTCAGACATTGCCAAAATTGTAGATGTTAAATGATGCTAAAGGTATTTCGGGAAAATACGAGATTGATACTGTATATGCGAAATATAATTTATAATGCAAATTAGTGTTTAAAATGCCTCTTACCAGTGAATATCATCGTCATATTATATTCATTGGCTTTGGCTATTACTTCTTCGTCACGAATACTGCCTCCTGGCTGAATAACGGCTGTTGCGCCTGCTTTTGCAGCGGCTTCAATTCCGTCAGAAAATGGGAAGAAAGCATCCGATGCAATTGCCGAGCCCGTTAAATCTAATCCTTCTTTAGCTGCTTTATCCACAGCTATTTCAGAAGAGTCAACACGACTTGTCTGTCCCGATCCTATCCCTAATGTGCGTCCTGCTTTTGCATAAACGATAGCATTCGACTTAACATGGCGAACTACTTTCCATGAAAAAAGGAGATCAGCCATTTCTTCTTCGGTTGGTTTGCGAACGGTTACAACCTCGAAATCATCCTCGTTAATAGGAGCTAAATCAGCATCTTGAGCAAGAGCCCCACCAAAAATAGAACGGTACGACTTTTTTTGTACTTCAGTAAGTTGTTTTTTGATCCTGATTAAACGTCGATTTTTCTTCTGAGTAAGTAATTCTAGGGCATTATCTGCAAAAGCAGGAGCGATGATGATTTCTGTAAAGATTTCATCAATGGCTTGAGCCGTTGCTAAATCCAGCTCTTTGTTCACTACCACAATACCACCAAATGGTGAAACCGTATCGGTACTAAAAGCTTTTTTATAGGCATCAACCAACTGCTCATCTACACCCACTCCACAAGGGATTGTGTGTTTAATGATGGCACATGCAGGTTTATCACTTTCAAAAGAAGAAATGATGCTTAATGCTGAATCAACATCTATAAAGTTATTGTAGCTCAATTGCTTACCGTGAAAGCAATCAATGATTGAATCTTGCTCTCCATAAACCGCTGCTTTTTGATGTGGGTTTTCACCATATCGTAGTTCTTGAGATAGCGGTAGGGCTACATTGAGTTGATGAGCAGGCTCTTCTTCAACCAATTCGTTAAAGTAATTCGCAATGGCAGAATCATAATCAGCGGTATGGTTGAAGGCATCTTTAGCTAAAGATTTTCTAGTTTCAAAAGTAATGCCTTCACCAGAATTCAATTCATTAATAAAGTTCGGGTACTGAGATGGGTTGCTGAGAATCCCAACATGAGCAAAATTCTTTGCTGCTGCTCTAATCATAGTTGGGCCACCAATATCAATAAATTCGGTAGCTGTGGCAGCATCAACATTACCTTCACTAATTTTATTTTTGAATGGGTAAAGGTTTACAACAACTAGTTCGATTGGTTGAATACCTAGACGTTCAATTTCTATATTGTCGTTTTCATAACTCGTGCGAGCTAGAATTCCACCATGCACAAAAGGATGAAGTGTTTTAACTCGTCCATCTAAACACTCTTCAAACCCCGTTATTTCAGAAACATCTTTAACTGGAATTCCTGCATCTGCAATGGCTTTGGCAGTACCGCCTGTAGAAAGGAGTTCTACATCATTGGCATGTAAAGCTTCTGCTAATGGAATGATATCTGTTTTATCAGATACTGAAAGCAGTGCTCTTTTGATAATTAATGGTGTTGTTGGGAGTGAGGATAAGGGTTTTAAAGCCACCTTAATGTTGATTTAGAGTTTCTAAATGAGATTGAATTACACGAGGATACAATTTGTGTTCTTCCGTAAGCACACGTTTTGCAAGGTCTTCAGGAGTATCTGTATCTAATACCTGAACTTTTGATTGCCCTAAAATAGGGCCTTTGTCATATTCTTCTGTTACTACATGAACGGTGCAACCTGTTTCAACTTCTTGTTGCTCAATAACCGCTGTATGTACATTCATTCCATAAAATCCTTTGCCTCCAAATTTGGGCAATAGAGCAGGATGGATGTTTAATATTCTATTATCAAACGCTTGTATAATGGAAGCTGGAATTTTTCTCAAATAGCCAGCCAAAACAATTAAATCTGTATTCCAATCTGTAAGTTGCTGAAGGAGCTTCTCAGAGTATTCGCTATTGTCTTCAAAATCAGAGGGGTTTAAAACCAGAACAGGAATGTTGTTATTTTTAGCTCGTTCAATAGCATAGGCCTCATTTTTATTAGTCACCAAACCTACAATACGTGCGGACAGCTGACCCGATGTAATGGCGTCTATAATAGATTGGAAGTTTGAGCCTGAACCTGAGGCAAAAACAACGAGGTTATTCAATGTGCTGTTATTTTAGCGTTGCCTAATAGCGTTTTACAAAGATAGCAATCTTTAGCTCTAATTCAGAGATAAGATTGCTAACCAGAGGAGCTTTTTATGACTTCAGTATCTCGCCGGAATACTTGATAGTTATTGAAACTCCATGATATCTGTAAAATGGTAATTCGGATAATTGTAGCCAATGGTATAGCTACCAACATCCCTAGAATTCCCGCTGTTTCAGCCCCAACTAATATGATGAATAAGATAGCCACCGGGTGCATATCTGCCGATCTCGAGAACAGCAATGGTTGAAATAGGATATTGTCTAGCATCTGCACAATAAAGATTGCGAGCAAGCAGGCAAGCACTAGCGAGAAATCTCCCGTTTCAATGATTGATATAATCACCGAAAGTATGTAGCCAAGAACCGGCCCAAAATAAGGGATCGTGTTTGCGAGACCTACAGCAATACCAACCGATAATGAGTTTTCAAGTCCAGCAATAGACAAAGTGCTCCAAGAACTAAAAGCCACTAAAATACTTTGGAGTAATACACTTCTAAAATATAATCCTAAGCGTTTCTCAATTTTATCGATGAGAGTAAGCGAGGTTTCGAAATACTTATTGGGAACCAAACGGAGTAAATCACGACGGATTTTAGATCCATCTTTTAAGAAGAAGAATGCAGCAAAAGGAACAACAAGAATTGCCGAGAAGATGTCGGTGAATACCCCCACAACATTACTGAATACAGATGAGAACTGGTCGAAATTAAATAAGCTATTCAATACCTGAGAGATATTATTACTTAGAAATCCCTCGGGAATAAATTGATAATCTTCACTCAACTTAGTTTCTACACTATTGGCAATCATCTCAATATTTTGAATATCAAGTTGCCCAGCCAGTTCTACCATTTGTTCTGCTACAATTGGGACAACAGAAGTAGAAGCATACACAAACACTAAAATTACGGCTATGAGAGTAAGCGATATGGCAAGCGTGCGATGGATTTTGTTGCGTTGTAACCAGTTTACAACAGGATCTAAAATGTAACTTAGAATCATAGCCAGCACTAAGTACAACACCAATGTGCCATAACGGTATAATACGAGCCCAAGAAAACCGACGGCGGTTATCCCAATCCCAAATTTTACCACACGTTCTAAGGTGATGTTTTTCATTTTTCTATTAATTCTAAGAGGTAATCCATCTGCTTTAATATAGTATTTGGAGAGAACCCTTTCCGTACTAAAAAGTCAAAAATTTTCTTCTTCCTTTTAAAGGCCTCTGTACGAAGTAAAGCCGGTTTCTTTTTAAGAATTAAGGCATGAATCGTTTCAATTTGATCCACTTCACTAAACACTTCATCCAGTGCTTGTTCAATGATGTTTGCTGAAAGCTTCTTTTTCTGTAACTCGATTCGAATTTTAGTGGGGCCCCATTTATTGAACTCGTACTTATCATGGACATATTTCACCGCAAAACTATGATTGTTGATATATCCTTTTTGCTCAAGTTCATCAATTAATTCATCTAGAATCTGAGCCGAGTAGTTTTTCTTTAGTCCTTTTTGTTTGAGCTCAAAGCTTGCATGATCTCTTCTTGATAATAGACCAATGAGATACTCTCTAACTTTCCATCTTTCTTCTTCATTTTCTATTCGCCGATAGAGCGCTTCGTCTATTACGGTTCCCTTACGTAAATCTAATCTTACTAAAGTAGCATCAGAAACTCCCACTATGAATTCTGTTTCAGAAAAAATAGAGTACCTAACTGATGATTTTTTCTGCACTTCGATGCGGGAGACAGTGCTTGGTAATTTCGGAGCTTTAGGCAAGTTGGTGATACCGATAAGGGTTTGTATTAACCTATTCTAATTCACCTAAAATATGAAAAGCTCTATGTTATTTTAAAAATGTAAAAATATGAAAAGCGAACAGCTAATATATTCAAATTCTGATGGCTGGGTAAGCCGAAAAAGAGAGTTAGGGTTTTCAGAATCATCAGCAACTTTAGTGTTTATGTTTGGCACTGTTGAGTTACTGGGTGATGAAAGTCATTACAATTTTGTAAGGTCGAAGTATCCTAATGCAAAGATTGTATCTGCTTCAACATCTGGGGAAATTTCAGATCAAGTTCATGACGAGCAAAATATATTAGTAACTGCCATTCAATTAGAGAAAACACCAATTGAGGTGCAGTCGTTAAACCATAGTGAAGTGCAGGACAGTTATGAACTGGGAGCTAAACTTGCAAAGAAACTAAGTGATCATGACTTGAAGCATATCTTGGTAGTATCGGATGGGCAGGTAGTAAATGGGTCAGAATTAGTTAAAGGAATTCGAAGTGAGACGAGTAATTCAGTAAGTATTACGGGTGGTATGGCCAGTGATAACGCTCAGTTTATTAAAACGCTTGTGAGTGTAGATGAAATACCGTCGGAAGGAAATGTAGTGCTGATTGGTTTTTATGGAGAAAACATAAAAATCACATACGGTGCCAAAGGGGGATGGGATGAATTTGGCCCTCACCGTATAGTTACAAAATCAATTGGCAATGTACTTTATGAGATTGATGGCAAAAATGCCTTAGAAATATATAAGCGCTATCTAGGCGACAAAGCTGAAGAATTACCTGGTTCAGCCTTACTGTTCCCACTCAATATGAAATTAGAAGGCATTGATGAGCCGCTTGTTAGAACAGTTTTAAATGTTGATGATGAAGAAGGAACTATGACCTTCGCAGGAAATATGATTGAAGGTTCTACCGTTCGATTTATGCGTGCAAACTTTGACCGTATCATTGAAGGGGCAATGGATGCCGCTGTACAAAATGTTGAGCGCTTTAATTTAGCTAAGAACCCTGATTTAGTATTAATGGTGAGCTGTGTAGGACGGAAACTTGTACTAAATCAACGTATCGAAGAAGAAGTTGAAAGCGTAGTAGATGTATTTGGGCAAGAGAGCACTTATGCAGGGTTCTTCTCAAATGGCGAAATATCCCCACACTCGAATAACCTTACTTGTGAGCTGCACAATCAAACAATGACTATTACGACCTTTACCGAGTTAGAATGAGTTACATCGACGAATACGGAATTACTAACAAGCTTTTACTCCGCCAGCTAAAAAAGGCGTACGGTGAGGATAAAGCATTGCCTGATGAGTTAGTGATTCTACTGCATAAGGTTCAGTCTTCCTATGAGCACTATGATAGTGATAGAGCATTACTGGAACGTGCTATGGATTTAAGTTCCGAGGAGATTTTAGAATCGAATGTGAAGCTTAAAGTTGAAAATGAGAAACAAGTAAAGGTACTGAATACCCTAAAAGAGTCGCTAGAGACCTTAGGGATTAGAGAATTTGAAGCGTTGAACACTGAAAATATTTCAGCTGTAGCGGATTATGTGAAGCTACAAATAGAGTACCGGAAGAAGGTTACACAGGCTTTAAGTGAAAGTGAAAAAAGGTATAAGCTATTCGTAGAAAATGCCACGGATATTATCTATAGGGTAGATAAAGATGGGTATTTCACCTATGTAAATCCAGTTGCCTATAGATTATCAGGTTATACTGAACAGGGCCTCTTGGCTATGAAGTTTATAAACTTAGTGAGAGATGATTATAGAGATACTGTATATAATTTCTATACCACTAGAATTAAGAAAAAAGAGTCTACCAATTATTTAGAGTTTCCACTTAAAACCATAAATGGTAAAGAGCTCTGGATTGGCCAAAATGTTCAAATTTTATACAGAGATGGTAAATATCATGGCATACAAGCAGTTGCCCGTGATATAACGAAGTTTAAAAAAGTACAGAGAGACCTATTAGAGGCTAAGAAGCAGGCGGAAGAATCCTCCAAAGCAAAAGAAGAATTCCTTGCCAATATGAGCCATGAAATTCGAACACCGATGAACGCCATCATAGGATTAACAAAACTCTTAAATCAAACACCACTTAATCCAGAGCAAAAGAAATATGTAGAAGCTACTATTAACTCTGCTGATTATCTGATTTCTATTATCAATGACATTCTAGATTTCTCTAAAATAGAAGCCAGGAAACTTGATATTGAACAAGTGGGGTTCGATATGGTAAAGCTGGTTGATGATGTGTTTTCGACCATGCATTTCAGAGCTGAAGAGAAAGGTATATTATTACAGAAAGAACTGAGCAAAGACCTTAAGAGTTATTTTATTGGTGACCCAACTCGAATAAAACAAATTCTAATCAACTTATTGAGTAACGCTATAAAGTTTACTGATCGAGGATCTGTGAAACTGGAGGTACATGCGTTAAATACCACAAAAAACGGTAAAGTAGTTCAGTTTAAAGTTGTAGATACAGGTATTGGTATTAGTAACGAAAAGCTCACTAAGATTTTTGAAAGTTTCAGCCAAGCAGACACAAGTACAACACGTAAATTTGGTGGAACGGGCTTAGGGCTTACCATTACACAATTATTAGTTGAACTGTTAGGTGGTAAGATTCTAGTGCAAAGTGCAGTAGGAGAGGGTTCAGAGTTTTCTGTGAATATCCCATTGAGTTATGCGGATAAAGAAGACCTTGCTGAACAACCAGTTTATAATGTAAACACCTTCGATATCTCGACTATTAATTTACTTCTCGTTGAAGATCATAAAATAAATCGATTGTTGATTAAGTCGTTACTCGATCAATGGCGTGTAAAACATGATTGGGCTCAAAATGGTGAAGAAGCTCTTGAAAAGCTGACCAATGATAAGTTCGATATAATATTGATGGATGTGCAAATGCCCGTAATGGATGGCATCGAAGCGACGATGGCAATTCGAAATCAATTGAAAATGGATATTCCTATAATTGCGCTAACAGCCAATGCTGTGAAGGGAGATACTGATCGTTGCAAAGAGGCAGGGATGAATGACTATTTAACAAAGCCATTCGACCCATCTACTCTTTACAATAAAATTATCAATCAGTTGCTAGTGAACGAATAGTAGGGTTCACTACCATTACTTATTCAGCTGTTTCGGCTTCTTTTTCTTTACTCGCATCGGCGGTAATCTCATCAGGCTCTTCACCTTTTAGTCGAGCACGAACGGTACTTTCGATCTTTTCAGTAAGTGCTGAATCTTCTTCTAAGAACTGCATTGCAGAATCAGCACCTTGTCCAATAGGCTCGCCATCATAACGGAACCAGCTTCCTCTTTTCTGAATGATGTCGAACTCAACTGCGAGATCAAGTATCTCTGCAATTTTAGAAATCCCTTTACCATACATAATATTGAATTCCACAACCTTAAAAGGAGGAGCTACTTTGTTTTTAGCTACTTTTACTTTCGTTCTGTTACCAAGAACCTCATCGCCTTTCTTGATGGCACCAATTCTTCGGATGTCTAATCGAACCGACGAGTAGAATTTAAGTGCACGTCCACCAGTAGTTGTTTCCGGGTTACCAAACATCACTCCAATCTTCTCACGTACCTGGTTAATGAAAATACAAGCAGTGTGAGATTTGTTTACGATACCAGTGATTTTTCTAAGTGCTTGCGACATTAAGCGTGCTTGAAGACCCATATGTGAGTCACCCATCTCGCCTTCAAGTTCAGCACGTGGTACTAATGCAGCCACTGAATCCACAACAATAACGTCTAGTGCTCCAGAGCGAATAAGGGTTTCGGTAATTTCGAGGGCTTGTTCACCACTATCAGGTTGAGATACGAGTAGTTCATCAACTTTAATACCTAATGCTTTAGCGTAGCGAGGGTCAAAGGCATGCTCTGCATCAATAAATGCGGCATATCCACCATTCTTTTGAGCTTCGGCTATTACTTGTAACGCCAATGTTGTTTTACCACTGGCTTCAGGTCCATAGATTTCGGTAATACGACCACGTGGCACACCTTGAACACCAAGGGCATAATCTACCATTATTGATCCTGTAGAGATCACCTCAACATCTTGAGCCGCATCATCACCTAACTTCATGATGGTGCCTTTACCGTGTTGCTTTTCAATTTGCCCAACGGCAATGTCGAGTGCTTTTAGTTTATCTTTTGATTCAGCCATGATTCTATGCTTAAGTTTTTTCGTTTCCCCTAAATATATGCACAAGGGGTGTCACATCGTGTCATCGTAATTCCGATGAGAAAATATGTGTAATGTATGTAAGACCCAAATAAAATATATTCCTTACAAAAAAAGTTTAGTCATCCTTTTTAAGCATAGAATAATCAAGAGGAAGCATATCAGAAACACTTTCAAACGACCAATACCCATCAAATAAAAGATCGGTTGGGTTATATACATATGCGTTTTTATCCATACGAACAGAATCTGCAAGTAGAGTCACAGAAGATACTTGATAGTCTACTAAGGTTCTTGGGTTAGAGTCGAATACAGAAGCGATAGACCTTAAATAGCTAGGGTCTTCAAATTCACCCATGAATTGCACATTAATGAAGTTATCGAAGCGAAATAGATATTCCTCTTGTTCTACTTTTTGGAAATATGTTTCAGTAGCTATAGTATCTCGGGTGATATAACGTGCTTTATCTTCACGCTTTTCCCACTTCACAACAAAACCTTCATCAACACTTCTATTAGCAATTAATGATTGTGAAAAATGTAGGAATGAACCTTTATAAGCGAGTTCTCTATTAACTTCCCATCTTCTTTGTGTTCGTTTACGCCTAGACTTTAAGGGAATGAATTGGGTTTGTCCTGAAAATGTATTGGTCCTATTTGTGAAGTCTATTTGAAAATTCTCTAAGTAGAAGTAGATCTCGTATCCTAAAGCCTTGTTTTCAATGATGAGTTTATCGTATGCAAAGGCAATTAACTTATTTTGCTTTACATCATATTCAAAGTTTAGATCTTCTTTATTCTTAATCTTTGTTTCATCTGAAAATGGCCCTTGGCCTATAAAAACTTTTCTAAATTGCTCGAAGTTAATTTTCCATTCTTCTGGATCGGGTGATACCGTAATTTGATCAAGTTCATAGACTTTTTCTCTAAGCTCAACTCGATATTCAGTTTCAATAGAATTTGTGTTCACCTTGAAGGATACATACTCGAAGCCAAGTACTCGAACTACCACTTCAACAATTCCGATTGGTACATCCTTTAGAATGAAGTTTCCAAGACTATCAGATAGGGTTCCCAATGTGGTGCCATTAATAAAAACTTGAGCACCGGGAATAGGCTCTTGTGTTTCTTGTTGGAGTACTACACCTCGAATTACATCCGCTTGTTGTGCAAACAAAGAAATGGAACTAAAGAGCAGAAGAAATAAAGTAGTTATGAATGATTTCAAATGAGAAAAGTCTAGTTGGCTTAAAATAAAAAAGGATCAGATATAATCTGACCCTTTTAAAGAATGTTTAATTAGAAGTGTAGTACTCTAATTATTGATCATACCAAAGATCTTCTAATACTGTAGCATCTTTCATCATGGTAACGCCATTTAAGATAAGCTCCACTTTGAAGTCACCTGGATTGATTTCTGATGTGATGTACTTAGAACGCTCGATATAAGCTTCAGCTTGTGCATCCGTATAGCCCCAGTTTTTCATTCGCTCAGCTTGGCGCTTAACACCTTCCATTTCCTGATCTGTACGTGCACGAACAATTTGGTCCATATTCCAGATGGCTTGGTTTAGACCTTTTTCAGCATCTACAGTCAAGGTTTGAATTTTTCTCTTCCCTTTGTAGATGTTGATTGTTGCTTTACCCGCTTGTGATGCGTAGAAGTTAATATGAGTTCCTGGAGCTTCACTTTCGCCATTGTAATTGGTGTATGAAGCATTATTAACAGGGTAACTTCCCCATTTAACTTTGTCTTCTATATCAAACAAATAAGCTTTGCTGCTTAGTACTTCTTGATTTAATTCTTGAAGTGGACTGATGTCCGCAATAAAGATACCTCTACCATGTGTCCCTACAACTAAGTCGTTTTCACGCGAATGAATCACTAAATCATAAGCAGGGTTTGTTGGGAAACCGTTGTTCATTTCCGTCCAGTTTTTGCCACCATCAATAGTTGCAAACACAGATTGGTCGGTTCCTACAAAAAGTAGATCTGGATTCTTATGATCTTCCTTAATCACATTGATATTTTCGTTCGGTAAGTTGGCAGCTATAGATGTCCATGTTTTACCAAAGTCGGTAGTTTTGTACACAAATGGACGGAAATCATCACGACGAAGACCTGTGTAGCTTACATAAGCAGTACCTGCGAAATGAGCAGAAGCTTCAATGCGGCTTACCCAGTATCCAGGGTTGCCCTTGATGTTATCGTTTAGTTTTGTCCAAGTTTTGCCACCATCCAATGTAAGTTGAACGTTGCCATCATCGGTACCAACCCAAAGTTCATCAGGGTTAATTGGCGATTCTTCTAAAGTAGTTATAGTACCATATTGGATGTTACCAGTACCAGCCGCTTTAACTGCATCATCATTAGTTAAATCAGGACTAATTTCTTTCCAGTTTTCTCCTCTGAAATCTGAACGAAGTACTTTGTTTCCTGCATGGTAGATTACATCAGCATTATGCTCCGACACTACAATAGGTGAGCTCCAGTTCCAACGCATTTTATTCGCATTTTCATAGCGAATGCTTGTTGCTTCACCGGTTTTTAGATCCACACGTTGAATCGGTCCAAACTGATACTCGTTGTATAGGTATCTGTTATTTGTTTTGTCAACGATGTTATACATACCATCACCGCCACCAGTACGTCTCCAATCTTGAATGCGAACAGGTACTCCGTTAGGATTAGAGCTCGGTCCCATTACAGAACCATTATCTTGCAAGCCACCATACACATTGTATGGGTAAGCCATATCTACATCAATAGAATAGAATTGAGCTAATGGGATTTCATCTGGGTGGTACCATTTTTTACCCCCATCGTAGGTAATTCCCATACCATGATCATAACCAAGAATCATGTGTTTTGAATCGCTAGGGTCAATCCACATAGCGTGATTATCACCACCAAAACGGAATGGACGTCTCCAGTTCTTTCCACCATCCACAGTTTCCCACATACGAACACCAAGTACGTAAACATGGTCAGAGTCGTTAGGGTCAACGATTAATTGCTGGTAGTAATAACCAGGTCCACCACCAACATCTTCTCCATCAGGGCTCACTTTTCTCCAGCTTTCACCGGTGTCATCAGAACGATATACTTCTACCCCTTTAACACGTTGGCCTCTTTTTAATGGAATACCAACTGTGAGCATTTCGAGGCGTTCCTCATAGCTAATGCCATCTACGTTTACATTTTCAACATTAGCGTAAATGATGTTTGGATCTTTTTGAGAGAAAGCAACACCGATACGGCCTAAGAAACCACCTGGTAAGCCATTCTCTAACTTAGTCCATGTTTTACCTGCATCGGTACTTTTATAGATCGCGCTTCCTGGACCACCTTCGTTAAATGTCCATGGCTTTCTAATTTTATCATAAGTAGCAGCAATTAGAATATTTGGGTTCGTTGGATGCATAGCAACATCAACTACACCAATTTTTTTGCCTTCAGCCTCTACATCAAGAACTTTTTTCCAGCTTTTCCCACCGTTTGTAGTTTTATACAAACCACGCTCAGGGTTATCCGAGTATAAATGTCCTAAGGCAGCTACATAAACAACGTCTGAATTATTAGGATCGATGAGAATTCGGCCAATGTGATGAGATTCAGGTAATCCCATATTCTTCCAAGTTTGGCCACCATCGGTTGACTTATAAACACCGTCACCGAAATAAGAACTTCTTGAGTTGTTAGCTTCTCCAGTTCCAACCCAAACAATACTGGTATCACGCTGGTCAACAGTAACGTCACCAATAGATACTACACTTTCGTTATCGAAAATTGAAAAGAAAGAAATACCGTTGTTTACAGTTTTCCATAATCCACCGGAAGCCGTTGCGGTATAAAATACTTTAGGGCTTTTTTCAACTACGGCTAAATCAACATAACGTCCACCTTGCCTAGTTGGTCCAATTGACCTAAAGTGCAGTTCATCAATTACATTGCTTGGAATTTGTTGTGCTAGTGTTGTATCAACTCCAGCAAGTAATCCCACGATCATTATTAATAAGATCGATTTTGTATCAGTAAATCTCATAAGTAGTTAGTATAGTTTTCAAGATTGTTGAATGTACAGCAATCCCATTCAATCCCAAAGTACTACTACTTATATAGGGCTCAATTTGTGCTTTTTTTACACTTAGGTATGATTTAGCCTAATTTTATAATGTAGAAATGGTTTTTTTCAGCTCAATCATAACCTGTTCTATTTGAGCAGATGTGGTATAAGGAGCTGGACCAAATCGTAAAATTTGGTCTCTTGCATCCGTAAAAATACCGTACTCTAATAACGCCGCTCTAATCTCTCTAGCCTTGGGTGAAGTGAGGGATAAGAAGCCACCATTATGTGTAGCGATATCTTTTGTGTGGGTAAGCTTAATTAGTGACGGATCTAAATCTTGCTTTAAGAAATGCTCTTTTAGTAACTCCACTTTTTGAACATACTGATCACGTAATACATCAGGGGTTAAGCCTTGTTCTTTAAATAATTCAACAACTTTAGCTGCTCTGTATTGAGATGAAGGATCGTAAGTACCACTCGCAAAACGTTGATCAGAATGATCATACTCTGTTGGGGAAAGATCGCGTGGTTTTTCCAATGTGCTGAAGGATGCAAACCAACCAGTAATTGCAGGACGTAATTCACAGTTCTTAGGAAAACGTAAGAAGCAATTCGATTCTCCCCATTGTAAATACTTATATCCACCAATCAGGATGAAGCAGTCTTCTAAGTCAGCTTCTCTGATAGATAATGGAACTACATTGGTTCCGTGGTAATCATCAATCATTACCAAAATACCACGTTCTCTTGCCGCTCTAGCAATAGCTGTTAAATGGTGGTTGATTAAACTGGATTCAAAATATACCCTCGATAGCATCACTGCAGATGTGCGGTCGTCCATCTCAGCTACAATGCGTTCAACAAACTGTTCATCTGGGTTTATAGGAACATAACTTACTTCAAGTCCTTCTTCCTCTAAGCGGTGCAGTTGTCTAAATAGGGAATGAAACTCAGCATCTGTTGTAATAATTTTTGGCTTATTCTTCAGATCTAAAGCACTCATCCAACTTACAAATAGTACGTGTGTGCTCTCTTCACGGCAGTAAAACCCATCTGGATCATCATAATAGTCGCGAAGATAATTGCGCAGGATTTCCGTTTTCTCCATAGCATAATCCCATTTCTTATCAACGTGTTTTGCGGCATCATGGAAGTATTCTGCTTGTCCTTCCAATGCTACATCAGGCCAGGCTTGATGTGAATGCCCCGTAAAGAGCAAACGCTCAGAAACGTTGAAGTGAGAATAGTGAGGGATTAACTGCTTCGCTAAACGGTCGATATCGATCATGGGTCGTTTTTAAGAATTTCGGAAAGTCTGAAAATAAGAGGCTCTGCATTATTTGCCTAACAAAAAAACATATTTAGCAGGAGTCAATATGCATCAACCCTATTGAATTCTATTTCGATTCATTTTTAATAAGAAATAAACACCAATGAATAGAATGGCTGCCAGAAGGGTGGCAAATGATAGAATGAAAGTAATGGTGTTGTATTCTGAAATGGATAGCTGTTGAACTCCGACCAATAGAACGATTGTGCAAATTAATAGATAGCCTAGGAAAATGGCTAAAGATCGTTTACTCAGTTTAACGGATTCCGCTTCTTTAGAGATATCTGTCACTATTTCGAATAAACTGTACTTCTGAATGAGGAGTGCAATACTAATGAAATACACGATTACGGGAATAGCTATCAATAGCGAAAGTTCAAGAGTAGGTGAGAGGGAGCTGCTGATTTGTGACATTCCTCCAAAATATGCTACGAAGGCAATGAGTAATACCCCAATAAGGAAATGGTAGCCGTAAAAGGCAGTCTCATATTTTTTAAAGCCTAATGGTGTTCGCTGATGTTTTAAAACAGTATTACAGGATTGACACCTAATTAAACCTGATACTTTTTGTTTCAGAGAGGTATCAGTAGTCGATAAAAAATTAAACACACCCACTGGTGGATGGTTACAATTGGGACAATTCATAGTAGCAATACCTAATCGTGTGTGACAGAATTAATCTACTATACTAGTTGGGAAAGTCAAGGCATTAAATGCTTTAGAACTTCGAACGAATCTCCCATAAGTCCGGAAATACACAATGGTTCAATGTTTTTTGTAAATACTTAACTCCATCTGATCCCCCTGTGCCTTTCTTGGTACCAATTGTTCGTTGAACCATTTTTACATGGCGATATCTCCATTCTTGAAGGCCTTCGTCAAAGTCTACTAGTAATTCGCATACTATGGCGCATTCCGCATTGTTTTGCATTACCTCAATGAGCACATCTTGGTTTGCTTGAGAAGTGTTATAGAGTAAGCCATGTTCATTTTCTCTTTCTATAACCATTGGGTAGCCTTTTTGAGTGAGATACTCCCCAAAACATTCCCAAATTGTAGGCTCAGCCATTCGTTGCTCAAGAACTTTTAGATGAGCTTCATCATCTTTATGAGCGTCTTTCATCAGTGGAAAGCGTAATCCACATAAAATTTCGATTTCTCTGAATTGCAATGACTGAAAACCACTCGATTGGCCTAAAAACTTTCGAAAGCTATTAAACTCTAGGGGAGTCATGGTCTCAAGAATGTCAACTTGAGAAACCAATGTTTTCATGATGGTAAGAATACGTCGCAATGTCTTGATAGCCGTCCACGTATTTCCCGATTTTAACTCCCGATTCAGCTTTCCAAATTCATGAAGTAGCTGCTTGAACCACAATTCGTAGGTTTGGTGAATTATGATGAATAGGGTTTCATCATGTTCAGCAGGACTCGATTTAAGTTGTTGAAGTTTTAGAAGTTCATCAACTTTTAGATAATTGGTGTAGGTAATACTCATGGCTATAAATTTATAGCCACTATGATAGTTATAATCCTAGCGGATTATCAATGATAAATATTAGAAGCAGTAATTAAGGTTTTATTGTGAACTCTTTGGATGCTAATACATTATCATTGGCATCCAGCACTTCTACTTTCCAATTTCCAGTCCATGTGTGCCAGATTTTCTTAGAGCTCCATGTTCGAAAATTCTCAGATCGAACATTCAGATTAATAGATGCCTGTTCTTCGCCATTATAATACCATACATGTTTGATGGTAGGCTCATTCTCAGCACCATTTATAGTAGTGTGGCAGTATAGGGTGTTTACATCGCTACTAAATGTGGAATCGGCTCCCACGAGTTCTCGGTTTTCTATTGAAGTTCCTACCTCAATTGATTGCACCGTTAACTGTGCAAAAGCTACAAAGTTAATGAGAGTAAAAACTGGTATTAGAAGTGCAGTACGTGTGGTTGAATTAAATTTCATGAGCTTTACTTTAGTTGCAATTGCTATCTACTACTTGTAAGAGTATGGAATTGTTCCATTTGTAACAGAATAAGATAATATTTTATATGTAGAGCATGGTGTGAGTATATTTGGAGCCTATGAATCAAAAGAAATTACTATTAGCTGAAAGTGGCGCTACAAAAACAGATTGGGTGCTACTAGATGGTGGGCAACAAGTGCAGGCAATTGCAACTAAAGGGCTAAATCCAAGCAATCTAGACGATGCACAAATTCAATGGATTTTATCGTCCGAAGTTCAACAGGTTTTAAAACTCTCCCACATTGATAAGGTGTTATTTTATGGGGCAGGTTGTGCAAAAGACCCTAATCAATCACGGATGTGGCAATCGTTAAAGCTTAGCTTTGCGGAAGCTGAAGTCGAAGTATATAGTGATCTAAAAGCAGCGGCCGTTGCTACTCTTGGTCGAACTCCCGGTTTAGTAGGTATTTTAGGTACGGGTTCGAGTGTGGCAATATATACTGGAGAAAATATTGAGCGCATTCTAACTGTGGGTGAATTCCCTGAGGGTGATAGAGGTAGTGGCTCGCATATAGGAAGTGAGCTACTGATGCATGTATTAAAAGACTCATCATTTAGGGACATCGAAGAGTCGATGAATTTAGAGCAAATGTTTAAAGATACTCAGGTACATAAAACGGGTAAAACAGTGGCAGCCTCATTTTTGAAAACTATGATTCAATATCGTGAGGAAACATGGTTTGCAAATATTGTTTCTAGATGCCTGGATGATTTTTTTGATCGATTAAAAGCGTTCAACACCGAGTTTGATGAAATTTCCTTCGTGGGAAGTGTAGCTTATTTGTTTCCGGAAGAATTAAAAAAATCAGCAAATAGAGTAGGATTTAAAATTGGCTCTGTAGTTAAATCACCTATTCAAGAACTTATTAAATACCATACTAATACCGATGATTGATACCCATTCACATATTTATTTAGATGATTTCAATGAAGACCGAAGTGAAGTAATGAATAGAGCTGAGTTGGTAGGGATTACAGATATCCTAATGCCTGCCATTGATTTTGGATCCTTAGAGCAAATGGACCGTCTATCTCATCCAACGATTAATTTTCACAAAATGGTAGGCGTTCATCCATGTGATGTGAAGGAATCGCCAGCTAATTACGAAGATAAGTTATATGAGTATGCTAAGGCAGACGATATAATTGGAGTTGGTGAAACAGGCTTAGATTATTATTGGAGTACCGATTTTATAGAAGAGCAGAAGAGTAGTTTAAAAATTCATTGTAAAATTGCTAAGGCACTAAATAAGCCTATAGTGCTTCATAACAGAGAAAGTACCGATGATTTGCTTCAGATTATTGATGAAGAGCAAGATGGAACATTAAGGGGAATCTGGCATTGCTTTAATGGCACTATTGAAGAGGGGAAAAGAGCTATTGATATGGGATTACATCTAGGTATAGGCGGAGTAGTCACATTTAAGAATGGAGGAGTGGATAAAACCGTGAAAGAACTTCCACTTAATAAAATGGTCCTTGAAACGGATGCTCCTTATTTATCGCCAACGCCGAAACGAGGCAAAAGAAATGAGCCGTCGTTTATGGAGTACACAGCTAAAAAATTATCTGAGCTGTTTAACATTGATTTACAAGAGGTTATAAATAAAACTACTGAAAATTCTGAAAGTCTGTTCGATTTAAGAAACTTCAAGTAGAATTAGATAAATAATTGTAAAATATATTATGTAATTATTACATCATTTGACTTTACATTTGCTATTTCTTCACGTATGAGCTTAACAATTAATTACAAATTAATAAGTACTTAGGCTTCTTATTAGTTGTTGTGTCAACTACATTCCCGTCAGCGAAGAAAAAACTAACAATAAGATTGCTCTAAAAGGGACTCCGTAAAAAATAGGATTGCTCCCGTCTGTTTAAGTGAATGATGTGCATTTCTCATCATGTATAATGTGCTTCAATTTACTAAATAACAAAGTGATAGGTTTAAAAAATAAGTCAGACCCTAATTATTGCAGGTTTTATTTAACCGAGACTCAAAATTCAATTTAATTTTTTGAATTAAAGTTCAAGTTATCGCTCAATAATAATTTATAATTCAAATAATATTATGGTAAAAAAGCTACTGCTTACCGCATTATTAGGGTTGTTCGTGGGAGGTTTTGCGTATGCGCAAACTGGAACACTTACAGGGTCTATTACTGATGCGAAGACAAACGAAACGTTACCTGCAGCAAATATTCTTGTTGTAGAGTTATCAAAAGGTACATCTACCGACTTTGATGGTAATTACACTATCACTGATATCCCAGTTGGTACATATACTATAAAAGCTCTTTTTGTTGGATACTCTCCAATAGAACAGACAGTGGAAGTTACATCTGGTAGAAACGTTTTAAACGTTCAATTAAACCCAGATACCTTTGGACTAGATGAAATCGTTGTTACGGGTGTAATCTCAGGGACTCCAAAGAAAAAATTAGCCTTTACGGTAAGTGATGTATCAGCGGAAGACATTGAAAAAGTGCCTTCTAGCGATATTTCAGGTGCATTACAGGGTAAAGTATCAGGTGTTAAAGTAGTTCAAGCTGGTGGTACTCCAGGTTCTGCGGCTTCTATTCGCCTACGTGGATCTACGGCTATTGGTGGTGGAAGTGGTGGAGATCAAGAACCACTTATCATTGTTGATGGTGTAATTCTTGAAGGAACTCTTGCTGATATCCCAACACAGAATATTAAAACTATTGAGGTACTTAAAGGTGCTTCTGCTGCTTCTTTATATGGTTCTCGTGCTGCGAATGGTGTAATTCAAATTTTCACAAAACGTGGTAGCGAATTAGCCATTGGTAAAACTAACGTAATTGTTAGAAATGAGGTTGGTTATTCTCAACTTGCTAAAGATTTGAATTTAGCTAAGCACCATGCATATGCAAGAACAGCTGAAGAATTAACAGCTGCTGGTAAAAATCCGGCTGATTATGAAATGGATCCAACGGGTTCTTACATGATTGAAAGCAATACTTCAAACCCTGGCCGTGTAACGAAAGCAGATGGTATTGCTGACAACGATTATGGCACTATGTATAATCAAGTAGAGCGTGTATATAACCCAGGTTCATCTATAAACAACTTTGTATCTGTTTCTAGAAACCTTGGTACTGCAAACATGTCTCTATCTTTCTCAAATTTACAAGAGTCAGGTATCATTGAAGAGACTGATGGGTACAATCGTCAGAATGTACGTATCAACTTAGATCAAAATATTGCTGAAGGCTTAGATATCTCAGCAAGTGGTAGTTACTCTCAGTCTAGTAACGATGTTGTTACTCAAGGTCCTGGTTCACCATTCTGGGGTGCTTTATTCATCCAGCCGAATATCGACTTGTATGCAAACAACGAAGAAGATGGTTCACCTTATAATGTGAATGCGGATCCTTATGTTATTGAAGATAACCCATTATATCAGTTAGCTGCTGTTGATAGAACACGCGACCGTAACAGATTCTTAGGTAACTTAAACCTAAAATATCGTCCTATTCAAAGTGTGCTATTAGAAAGTAGCTACAGTATTGATAGAACCTATCAAATATATGAGCGTTGGACTCCAAAAGGATTCCTATCTGCTGATGGTTTCGATACCAATGTGAGTAAAGGTTCTCTATATAGAAGTACCTACGAAAATGTGGCGCAAAACTTAAGCTTTACAGCTGGTTATAATGAGCGTTTTGACGAATTAACTGTTCGTTTAAAAGCAAGTTACTTACTAGAACTAAGCGACTACCAATCTCTATCGGCAACGGGTAATGATTTCGCAATTGCAGGTATTAAGTCTTGGGACGCTATCGAATCTGACGGTGTTAAAACTTTAGACAACTACACTTCTGAAGTTCGTTCCGAAAATATTTTCGCTATTGCATCTTTAGATTACAAAGATCGCTACATCGCTGATTTCTTAGTTCGTCAAGATGGTTCTTCATTATTTGGTGAAGATGAGCGCTACAATATGTACTACCGTGTATCAGGTGCGTATCGTTTAACTGAAGACTTCCAAATTGACAATATTAATGAATGGAAGTTACGTGTATCATACGGTACTGCAGGTTTAAGACCTCCATTTGCCGCTCAATACCTTACATATAACGTAAGTGGTGGACTACCAACTAAGAGTACTTTAGGTAATCCTAATTTGAAACCAGCTCTTTCTAAAGAATTAGAAATTGGTACAAACATTGAGTTCTTAGATCGTTTCTCATTTGAAACATCGTACTCAACCACTACTACTGAAGACCAAATTCTAAGTGTACCACTTCCTGCTTCTGCTGGTGGATTCTCATCTCGTTACGAGAATGCTGGTACAATTGAAACCAACACTTTTGAGGCTTCTTTAAATGCGTTACTAATCTCTGACCGTGACAAGTCTTTAAGTGTTACTGTAAACTTTGATAGAACTCGTCAAGAAGTAACTCAACTTGATGTAGCGCCATTTTTCCAAGGCCCAGGAACACAGAATTCAAGTGTATTCTATGTAGCTGAAGGCGAGACCTATGGTGTAATGTACGGTAACAAATGGGTTACTGATTTAAGCCAGTTGTCTACTGCTCAGCAGAACTCAGGTACGGTGTATGAGTTAAATAACGAAGGTTATGTGGTTACAGGAAAAGGCACGAATAGTGAAGCTCCTGTAAAAATGGAAGAAGAAGATGGTAACAATGTATTCAAAATTGGTGATGTGAATCCTGATTTCAATACTAGTATTGCAACCAACTTCGACTACAAAGGTTTTGGTGTTTACTTCTTACTTGACGCTAAAATTGGTGGCGATATCTACAACCAAACTAAAGCTTGGTTATTCCGCGAAGCACGCCATGGTGAAGTTGATCAAGCTGGTGTAGCTGATGCTGATAAGAAGCCTAAAGGATACTTTGAGGCATTCTACAATGCTAATAATACAAGCGACTACTTCGTAGAAGACGGTACTTACGTAAAATTACGTGAAGTAGCTCTTTCTTATGAATTCAGCAAAGACAAGCTAGGTGTTGTAGGAAATGTATTAGAAAGCGCACGTGTAAGCGTAATTGGTAGAAACCTACTTACAATCACTAACTATTCTGGCTTTGATCCTGAAGTTGCGGGTACAGGCGGTGACATTACAAACTTCGCGTTTGACGGATATTCTTATCCAAACTTCAGAACGTTCTCAGCTTCGCTAGAACTAAGATTTTAAGATCAAAAAATTTAATTAATAGGTATTTATTATGAGAAATCTCAAACTAATACATACAATGAAGTATATCATTGTGGGTTCTCTCTTGTTTAGTTTTGCTTGTGCAGATCTAGCAGTGGAGAATGAGAATTCGCCTACTACTGATCAAGTGTTAAGTAGTCCTGAAGACATCGAGTCTTTGGTACAAACTTCATTTATCCAGTGGTGGCAAACAGAAACGGCGCTTTACATGAACGGTGTTCGTGTTGGGCAAGATATTTACACCAGCTCTTGGGGTAACTTTGATATGCGTAATCGTGGTGAAGAGCCTCGTATCGCTTATAACAACTCACCAACAGCCGACGGTGGTGCTAAATCATTAGCAGAAGATCCATGGTATGGATTTTATGGCGCTTTAGTACAAGCAAACGACTTCCTAAAGCAGCTTAACGAACGTAGCCTAGTGTTACCTTCTCAAGAAGCGAATGTGTCAGATGAAGACTATACCAAAATGGTGGAAGCTGCAGCATATCTAATGCAAGGCTTAACTATTGGAAATTTAGGTCTATACTTTGATCAAGCGTTAATTTTTGATGAAGAAACTCCTGATGAAGAACTAGCTAGTTTAGAGTTCATTCCATATGCAGATGTACTAGATATAGCCGATGCAAAGCTTCAAAAGGCATCTGATTTAGCCGCTACTTTATCAGGTGTGACTTTAGGTGACAACTATATCAGTGGCTTTGATGATATGACTATGGATGAAGAATTTGTTGAGTTAATCAATACTCTTCGTGCACGTTTTATGGTATTAGGCGCCCGTTCTTCTACTGAAAATGACGCAGTAGATTGGGGAACCGTTAAAACGTTAACTGAAGATGGTATCAGCTACGATTTTTCTCCTATGGGTGATGATCAATTCTGGTATAACTACACGCTACTATATGCAAACCTTACAAACTGGTTAAGAGTAGACCAAAGAGTTATAAACTTAATGGACCCATCTCAGCCATCGCGTTACCCAACTGATGGTTCTAACCCTGGTGAAGCTACATCTGACGATGCACGTTTAGAAAGCGACTTTATCTACTATGGTAATGAGCCTTTCCAGTCGGCACGTGGTCAATATTACCAGTCTCAATATGGTTCTGGTAGATACGATGAGCACTTATTTGCATACGCAGGTGGTCCTATGGCGCATACGCTGAAAGCAGAAAATGACTTAATGTTTGCTGAAGCAGTAGCTAGAACAAACGATACTGGAAACTATACAGAAGCAGCAAATAGAATCAATGAGACTCGAGTTGATCGTGGTTCATTAACTCCTATTACTTCTGCTGATTTTGCTACTAGTGCAGCATTAGATGCAATCCTATATGAAAGAGAGATTGAACTCTTCCATTCTGGCTTTATGCAAGATATGGGTGATCAAAGACGCTTAGGTAAACAACAGCCTGGTTCAATGATTCACTACCCAGTTCCTGCCAAAGAATTATTAATCCTTCAAAAAGAGATTTATACATTCGGTGGAACAAGTAATGCAAAAATGAAAGGTGATAATCCTTTCAATACTATCAAATCACTTGATAAATTAAGAGAAGAAGTAAAGTTCTAATCGAACTGATTTCGACCATAAGCACCTCTATCTAGAGGTGCTTTTTTTTTAGTAATTAAATAATACATGGAATACTCAATTATGAAATCCTTAACACTATACCTTTTTGGAGTTTTACTTTTAGCAAGCCTATCAAGCTGTGCATCAATCTCAAGTGGGGGTAGTGCCTCTGCTTATAAGCTCACTCTTGGAGATTTAGAAGAGACAAGTTTTGATCAAATATTAGATAGAATGAGAAACTATCACAGCCTTGAAATTGAGAGAAACGATACCTATGGAAGTGGTGAACGTCGTCTCATCAGTTATTGGAAACCAGTTGATTATCTATCTCAGCAAGCCAAAGAAAATAAAGGAGAAGTGAGAATTATTGTAGAAGGAAAGTCCATTAATACTCAAGGGTATAGAATGCTATCAGCGCGCTTTAGAGGTGAGTATAGAGCCCTAACAGTGGGTGAAGATGGTACCATGGGTTATGAACTGGTAGAAATGCCTTCAGAGGTGAAAAACTACTTTAGCGATATTGCTTATGATTTAAAGGATTTTGTTCAAGGCACTGTAAGAGGGTATTAAGCAAGTATATCAATAATTTTTACATCTATTTTTTCAAACCTAAATAAAACCTAATCTTAAAATCTTCTTAAAACTCCTATCATTTGCTAATCATTTACAAATCAATAATACATAGGGGTATTTATGGGACAGCAACAACTATTGCTGATTATACTAGTGACAATAATATGTGGCATAGCTACCGTAGTGGCTATCAACACTTTCAATAGTGCGAATGATCAAGCTAATAAAGATGCAGTTCGGGCAGATCTTGCCGCTTTAGCATCAAGTGCACAAGGTTATTTCATGAAACCTGAAATGCTTGGAGGTGGGGGAAATAGTTTTACCGGATTTACATTTAGATCTGTAGCATTCCCAATCGATCAGATTACCGACGATGGGTTACATGTGCGTAACGCGAATGGAACTTATCACGTTTGGAGTGTTTCAGCCGATTCTATTGGAATCTATGGAGAACCAATAACTGAATTAGAAGGTAGCGTTGATATTACTTCTCTTGTTTCAGATTCAGATTTTTTCAGTATATCAATTAAAAAAGATGGTATTACCTGGTTGAATACATACTAAGTTATATCTTTGTAGATATAGTATTAAGTAAAGCTCTCCATAGTTGGGGAGCTTTTTTTATTTCTAAATAAGGATACTCGTATCTATACGGTCGATCAGTTCTCAGCTTACTAAACAACGCCACTTTATCTGGTCTTCCTATTAAATCCCGAAGGGCAGCATCATATTCCAGAATCGGGTTTAATCGAGTTAACAAATCTTCTAAACTATACGCTAAGTCGGCTAAGTCAACTTGTTTAGAATGGTATTGTGCATCGAACTCATTTGACTTAAGAGCATGAAATTTCCCAAACTGCTCAACTAATAATTTACTAGCATTCAATTTTGCTTGTTCAGAATATCCAGCAATATGAGGGGTAGCTATAAATGCTCTTTTTGCTAATTCGATACTGAAATCGGGTTCATTTTCCCACACATCTATCACAACAGTTGAAACATTCCCATTGTCGATAGCCTCAATTAAGTCCCGTTCATTAATAACACCACCTCTGGATGCATTTATAATCAGTTCGAAATTACTGTGTTCTAAAAAATCTCCATCAATAAAATGCGCAGTGGGATGCTTAGTAGTTTTAGTTAGTGGAACATGAAGAGTGAGTAAATCGCAGTTTAAAATGTCCGAAATTGATGCAGAAGTATAATCAGGATCTCTCAACTCCTTTGGGGGATCATAACTGCAATAGGGGATGTTAAACTTTTCTAGCAATGAAGCTACAGTACTACCGGTGTGCCCAAAGCCCACAATACCAACGGTACAACTTTCAAGTGTTTTTCCTTGTTTGTGAGCCCAAAGTAGTAAGGCTGTGATAACGTATTCACCAACAGCTTGAGCGTTGCAACCTTTTGCGTCATATACCTTTATGCCCTGAGCTTCGAAATATTTTTTATCAATATGATCAGATCCAGAGGAAGCCGTACCTATCACTTTAAGGCTGTTAGGCAACTTCGCTAAGGTATTGCTGTTTAAAGGCGTTACTGTTCGTACGAATAGCGCATCAAATCCCTCAAGTGAGGGCAAACCTTTGGTGGGGTCGAAGGTGCGAAGTTCCATTTCATTCGTCATGAACTCACTTAATTTATAAATATTTTGATCGGCGATGATCTTAAGCAAAAAGTCCTCCTAGGTGCAGATAATAATGGATTTTTAGGCTATCTTGGGCCATGGAAAATAAGTTCAACATAGTTTCGCTAATACGCAAAAAAAGAGAAGGTCAAGCTCTCACTAAAACAGAAATTAGATATCTCATTGATGCTTACACTGCCGACGAGATTCCTGACTACCAAATAAGTGCATTTTTGATGGCTTCATTCATCAATGGATTGAATGCAGAAGAATCGGCTGCACTTACTGAGTCCATGCTCCATTCTGGTATTGTCGTTGACTTATCACATATCCCTGGTATGAAAGTAGATAAGCATTCTACCGGTGGTGTTGGAGATAAATTATCATTGATTCTAGCTCCCATTGTAGCTAGTGCTGGTGTGCCCGTACCTATGATATCAGGGCGAGGATTAGGCCATACAGGAGGCACCTTAGATAAACTGGAGTCTATACCTGGGTTTACAGTTGATGTGGATTTAAATCGGTATAAAGAGATTCTGGAGAAACATCATTTAGTACTTGTTGGTCAAACTGAAGAAATAGCGCCCGCTGATAAGCGTTTGTATGCCCTTCGTGATGTTACAGCAACTGTAGAGTCGATTCCACTGATTGCAGGTAGCATAATGAGTAAGAAGCTAGCCGAAGGAATTGATGCCTTGGTATTGGATGTGAAGTATGGCGTCGGCGCCTTCATGAAAACGGAAGAACAAGCGGCTAAGCTGGCTCATGCTTTAGTTGATATTGGCTTAGAATTCGAGAAAGAAACCATTGCTTACCTAACCAATATGAATCAACCATTAGGTTATAAAATCGGTAATTGGTTCGAAGTAGAAGAAGGTATTGATGCGCTGAAAGGTGAAGGGCCAGATGATATCATGGAACTATCGCATTTACTTTCTGGAACTATGATCTACTTAGGCGGTAAGGCCACTTCTGTAGAAGAAGGGATTGCAATAAGTAAAGAGCAAGTTGAAAACGGGCAAGCTTATCAAAAATGGCTTGATATCGTTGAAGAACAAGGTGGTGACATTTCATTCATTGAAAACCCATCTAGCTACCCAAAAGCTTCCTACGAGTTTGAAATTAAATCAGAGGTATCAGGATATATATCTGCACTCGATGCCTATGAAATCGGAATGGCCTCAGTAGAACTAGGAGCGGGGCGAATCACTAAAGAAGAAGAGGTGGATCCACAAGCTGGAATTATCCTCAAAAAGAAAGTGGGAGATAAAATCACAAAAGGTGAAACAATTTTTATAGCATACACGAACAAGCCCACCACGATCGAGACTGTGAGTACTAAATTGTATGAGTCAGTTTCGGTCTCAGAGACAAAGCCTGAAAAGGAGTTTCTGATTAGCAAAGTGATAGACAAAAAGGGCATTCGGGATTACCCGCTTTAATTGTTGAATTACTAAAAGAATCAGTTAATTTGTCACTGTTAAACATAGGGCATAAAATAAACGGGAAATAACATGTTTAAACGATTTATACGCGCATTAAAATCAATGTTTGGTGGAGTCATCAGTTCAATGGAAGATCCAAAATTGATTTTGGAGCAGAACATCCGCGATCTGAATGATCAGATTCCTCAGATGAATGAAAATATTGCTACAGTTAAAGCGAATCTTATCATGCTTCAAAAAGAAGCAGGGCGAAATGAAAAATTGATTGTTGAGCTTACCTCAAAAATTAAATCTGCTATTCAAGCTAATAGAGATGATATCGCAGAGGGCTATGCACTACAGTTGGAAAAGGCGAAAGAAAATTTTGCTCACACCAAAGATCAGTTAGTATTTGCTGAAAAAGCTTACGAAAAAGCGATTAAAGTAAAGAAAGTGTTTATGCGTGAAAAGGATCGTAAGATCCAGGAAGCCAAAGAAGCTTTACGTGCAAGCGAACGTGCTGAATGGCAATCAAAAATTGCAGATACACTCGAGCAGTTTGAAGTGGGTGGTTTAGACCAAACACACGACGAAATGATTAACCGCTTAAACGAGCGTACAGCGAAAAATGAAGCTCGTATGGAATTAGCGCTCGATGGCATCGATACAGAAACGATGGAAATCGAAGCGAATGCCGAGAAAATTAGAGCACAATCATTAGTTGAGCAGTTTAAGCTAGAAATGGGCGAGTCTTCAGGCTCCATCAAAATTGATGAAGAAACAGTATCTGAAGAAGCACCTAAAAAGTCTGTAGGTAATAAAGAGAAAAGCTAATTGGCAGAATCATGAGTACCAAAGGCGAACAAGACCGTGAACGTTTAAAGCAGGAATACAAAGAGCATTATCGGCGTATTAAAGAAGCTAAAGAACGTTTAAAAAGAGCGGAGCAAAAAGGAAAAATTGCGCAAGCCATTAATAATATGGATGCCGACAATCTTCTTGGAAGCGTAGACGAGTTCTTAGGTAAAGTTCGTGATAAAGTATCTCATGTAGAGGCTCGATTAGATGTAGCCATGGATAGCTTGGGTGAAGATTCTGATTTGGAGCAAGAAGCAAAAAATGAGGAGATGGAAGCCGAGCTGAAAAAGCAAAAGGCTAAGCAAACCTTGCAGCAGGTAAAAGCAGAAATGGGAATGTTATATTCTGAAATCGAAAAAACTGCAGATGAAATAAAAACCGAGAAAACTATCGGTTCAAAAAAGGGTAAAGAAGACTCAACACCCGATAACGATACAGACAAGGCTTAATGTCAGACGAACTTAACATCAATTATACTCGAGAGGCATTTATGAACCCACTCAATTTGGGTGGGTTATTAATAGCTACTTTGACCGCTTTCTTTATAAGCGATCTGGGTGATGCCTCAAGCGTGATGCTGACCACAATATTTGGGCTTGAACTCATGTACTTAGGGATAGTACCCAAATTACCACGCTTCAGAAAAAAGACAGAACTCAAGAAAATCAAAGAGCGTCATGCTTCTAGTAATGAAAAGGATTTATTCCAATCGTTAGATGCGGCAAGCCAAAAAAGATTTCTGGTTCTTAAACACCTTGCAAAATTAGTTCAAGAAAACTTTGAGAAGTTGCCATACAGCTCTCAGGGTTTACTAGATAACATCGGTAAGAAAATTGATGAATTATTAGGCAATTATTTAACACTTCTAGATTTAATTAAACGCTATGAAGTGTATTTAAATACATCGCTTGAAACTAATTTGAAAGAAGAAGTGGTGCGCCAAATTGAAGAAATTAAGAGCATCGATTCTGAGAAGTTAAAGCGCACTAAAGCCCGCAGGGTTGCAATCATGCAAAAGAGATTGCAGAAGTTTAAAATTGCCAAAGAAAAGTATTTAGTATGCGAGACTCATCTCGAAACCATTGAAGATGCTGTACGCTACATCTACGAGCAATCAATGACGATGAGTAACCCTGAAGAAATCGGGTTTCAGTTAGATAACCTTCTTACTGAGGTGGATGAAACCTCACAATTAATTGACGATTTAGATCAAGATATTTTACCAGAATATACGACTGAATGGGAAACGGAACTGGATTTTGATTCTATTCTAGACGAACTTACCGACGATATAGAATCTACAACGAGTACCAAAAAACGAGTTAAAGAATAATTCATGAGCCAATCTTACGAGACGTTACTGCTTAGCACTGACGAACTAGGAATTTGCACCCTTACCATTAACCGCCCAGATAAAATGAATGCCTTAAATAATCAGGTATTCGAAGAACTTGACGCTGCATTAACACACATTATTGAAAATGATGCAATCAAAGGCCTGATCGTAACTGGAGCGGGTGAAAAAGCATTTGTAGCAGGTGCCGATATCAGTGAGTTAAACACCTTGAAAGAAGAAGAAGCGGTAACTTTATCCCTTCGTGGCCAACGAGTATTCCAAAAACTTGAAGATCTTACTATCCCAGCTATTGCAGCTGTAAATGGATATGCACTTGGCGGAGGTTGCGAATTAGCAATGGCTTGTCATATCCGAATTGCTTCGTCAAATGCACTTTTGGGTTTGCCTGAAGTTAGCCTTGGGTTGATACCAGGTTACGGAGGTACACAACGCCTACCACTTCTAGTTGGTAAAGCAAAAGCCCTAGAATTAACCCTTTCGGGAAGATTTGTAAAAGCTGAAGAAGCACAAAATATTGGCCTTGTAAATCAAGTTGCAGAAAATAGTGCCTTAGAAGTCTCTTATGACCTTATGAAAGCTATGATGAAACAAGGTCCTTTAGCTCTAAAAAATGTATTATTGGCAACCAAAGAAGCAGGCAAAGATTCAGGATACGAATCTGAAGCAAATCTATTTGGAGATTTGTATAACACTGCTGATTTTAAAGAGGGAACTACGGCATTTCTTGAGAAAAGAAAGCCTACGTTTACCGGTAAATAGGAACCAATTTCGCGTTAATGAACGACGAACCTCCATCGAGTAAAATATCATTTAAAAAAGGAGCTGCTTAATTATGGAGTGGCTTCTAATCCTCACTACCATACTGTTAAGTGGGTTTTTTTCAGGATCCGAAATCGCCTTCGTTACAGCTAATAAGCTGAAACTTGAGGTGGCGTCTAGGAAAAATAACCTGCTTTCAAGTTCTATAGGTTTTTTCACCAAAAACCCTGACACCTTTCTAACAACCACCCTAGTAGGCAACAATATTGTAAACGTAGTATATGCTACATTGATGGCTATCTTTCTGGTAGATCCTATCAACATGTATTACAATCAATGGTTTGGTTTTGAGCCTTCTTCATTCCAAATATTGTTTATTCAAACCATAATAGCATCGCTTTTAATTATGCTGTTTGGGGAGATTTTACCTAAAGCTGTTTTTCGAGCTCAGGCGGATATCATGGTAAATGTGATTGCATTACCCCTTCGCTTATGCTACTACCTGCTGCGCCCACTTATTGCTATAGCGAATAGCTCCTCAAATGTTTTAATAAAGTGGTTGGTACCCGATGCTGAAAAAGCGGAGTCTTTTTATAGGCGCCAAGATGTAGAGTTGATTGTAAAGGAATTGCGTGAAAGTGGAGGGAGTGAAGACATTGATGAAGACGACTCAGAAATTTTACACAACGTATTAGAGCTGTCGAATAAGAGGGTAAAAGACTCAATGATACCAAGAATAGAGATGGAAGCTGTTGAGAAGTCAACTCCAGTGGATGATGTGTTAAAAATGATGATTGAATCAGGTTATTCAAAGCTACCTGTTTTTAGAGACAGCATTGATGATATCATTGGGGTGGTTTTTGCTCATGATTTCTTTAAAGAACCGAAAAACCTTCATGAGATTATTCGACCTATAAAACTGGTGCCTTCAAGTAAGAAGTCGAAGGATTTAATGACCGAGTTCCGACAGTCGAATATGTCGGTTGCCATCGTTCTAGATGAATACGGTGGAACGGCTGGGATGGTAACCATCGAGGATTTACTAGAGGAAGTGGTGGGGGATATTCAAGATGAATATGATACCAACAATGAGTTGATGAAACGAATTGCACCTAACAACTTCGTGGTTAGTGGGAATATCGAAATTGATGAACTGAATTCGAATTTCGAAGAAATTGAAATTCCTGTGGAACCTTCTCAATACGACACCGTAGCGGGCTACATCATAAATCACTTAGGGCGTATTCCAAAAGTTAATGAGGAAGTACTGATAGACGGCAAAAAATTCATCATCAGTAAAGCGACCCAAAGTAGAATTGAGACCATTAAACTAACTATTATTGAGTAGGGCATATGTTTGATCATTATCCGATGTGGTCGCAAGAATTTGCGAGAAAGTATTTAAGTAGAACAATAAACACTTTTCTGTTGCACGGTAATGTGCATGATTTAGTACCTCTAAAAACGGATGAAGGCACTGAATTTCATCGATTAAAAAGCTTTTTAGCCGATGAGTTTTTTGGAGCACGCGACTTTGTAGTTTTTTATGATCGTGCTTCCGGTATTTATTTCAGAGATAAAGAATCTCAAAAAGATTTTAATCAGGCGGTTGCTGGCCGTGATAGCATTGTAGGTACTGAATACTCACAAAAGATGCCGAAAGACCCTGTGAGGGTAATGAGCTTGCTAGAGCAATATTTCAGGCTTCGATTGGACCAAGGTAAAAGTGTAGCCCTTATCATCGACTATGCTGAAACGATCGTTCCTATGAGTGATGCCGGTTCAACAGGAAATGAAGACCGCACATCGCAGGTATATTTGTCAAGATGGGCACACGACCCCATGTTTTTAGCCTCCGATTTCACCTGTGTGATGATTACAGAGAACCTAGCGGACTTAAATAAAACGATTGTTCAGAATCCGTATACCACAGATATAAAGATTCGAATTCCAGGTGAAGAAGACCGTTTAAACTTTGTGAAGTTCGAAACTCAAAAGGATGATTTTGGCACACTTTCTGATGTGTCTCCTGAAATCATCGCGCAACAAACGGCAGGTCTTAACTTCGTGAATATCCGAAGTGTACTTTCAAATGCTCGCGAGAATAAAGAAAAGATTACCTTTGAGGGCTTATCGGAGAACAAAAAGGATTTAATTGAAGCAGAAGCATATGGCCTTTTAGAGTTTGTTGAGACTCCATACTCTTTAGACAATGTGGCTGGGCATACACACGTAAAATCGCATTTAAGGCAAGCAGTTCAAGCTCTAAAGGCCGGCCGACAAGATGTGATGCCTATGGGTTATTTAGTTTGTGGTCCCGTAGGAACGGGTAAAACTTTCCTAGTTACATGTTTTGCAAGTGAAGTAGGAATTCCCATGGTGAAGTTGAAAAACTTCAGAAGCCAATGGCAGGGTGTAACAGAAGGAAACCTAGAAAAGATCTTGTCGCTGTTAAAGGCGATGTCGCCTGTAGCTGTAATGATTGATGAAGCGGATGCTTACCTAGGAGATCGAAGCTCAGGCGGAGATAGTGGCGTATCTAGTAGAGTATTCTCACAGATTGCTACATTCATGAGTGATACGACCAATCGTGGTAAAATCGTATGGTTCTTAATGACTGCTAGACCCGATTTAATGCCTATCGATTTAAAACGCCAGGGTAGAGCTGAAGAGCATTTAGCATTATTCCCACCTCACACCAAAGAGGAGCGTATAGAGCTGTTTAACGCAATGAAGAAGAAAACGGGGTTAAAGCTATCGGAAGATTATATCCCTGCGATGATTGAACAAGGGCTTAAAACGTTTTCAGGGGCTGATATGGAAGCTGCTCTAACGCGCTCTAAGTTTAGAGCTGCGGCAAAAGGGTTAGATGAAGTTACCCCAGAACTTCTGGATGCAGCTTTAGCTGATTTCATACCCCCAACGTATCCTGAAGAAGTGGAATTGCAAACTTTGAATGCTGTAATTGAATGTACTTCAAAAGAACTGCTTCCTGAACGTTATCGCGAGATGGATCGAAATGAAATTTTATCAACTATTGAAGAATTGAAATTTCGAGTAGGGTAAACTCATTTAGTTTTACCACGCCAAGCTTATTCAAATGACGAAAAAGCTCAGTAATACACTGAGCTTTTTTTATTTCAAACATTTTTTCGAAACAGTTAGTCTATTTAATTATAATGCCGATAATGTAAAATAAGGTAAATGCGCAGGTGTGCATTGTACTCCGAATATTATTGCATTGTAATGGTAATTCGGAGCAAAAAACTATTTATTAAATAGTTGAGGTACAGAAATTTAATGAGAGAAATAATATGGTAAGTTCAATACTGCTGAGTTCAATTTTGGAGCTATTCACAAATAACTACATGCCACATGGGGCCTGTTATTTTTGGGAGCCTGGAGTACTTTGGGCTAATGTGATTGGAGATGGCATTACAGCATTTTCCTATTTTATGATTCCGGGTCTGTTAGTGTATTTCGTAAACCAGAGAAAAGATCTTGAGATGAAAGGGCTGTTTGTAGCCTTTGCCGTATTTATTATTGCCTGCGGTACTGTTCACCTCATAGCCATTCTAAATGTATGGGTCCCTTATTATAACATTGCGGGTATCTTAAAAATGATTATGGCAATCGTTTCAATTGCCACGGTGTTTTTGTTATACAAGAGTGTTCCAGAGATGCTTCAGATACCGAGTCCTGCTTCTCTAAAAGCAGCGAATGATGAAATTGTAGAGCTCAATGAAAACTTGGAAGATAAAGTTCGCCAAAGAACAAGTGCACTCAATGAAATGAATAAAGAGCTAGAAAGTTTTAGCTACTCAATTTCTCACGATTTACAGATTCCTATTCGTGCAATCCTTGGTTACAGTTCCTTACTGAAAGAAGAAAGTGCTGGCAAATTAAATGAGGATGAATTCAGAAAGCTAGAAACGATTTCAAAAAGTGCGCTCAAAATGAATGAGCTCATCCAGGGAATCTTAGAATTCTCAAGATTAGGCCGTCGTGATTTGATTAAGAAACCTGTGGATATGCGTGAAATATTCCAAGATAGCTATGATGAATTGATTGCTGCTATGAATGTAGAACGAGACATTCAATTCAACTTAAAAGATATTCCAAAAGCATATGGTGATGAGTTATTGCTTAAGCAAGTGATCTCAAACATTATTGGGAATGCTATTAAATACGCCGGTGATGCTAATCCTATAGAAATAGATGTATATGCAGAAGAGACCGATGCAGACATTACATACTATGTAAAGGATAATGGTATTGGTTTCGACGAGCGCTATAAGCATAAAATGTTTGAAGTGTTTCAACGACTACATGATGACAATGTAGCTGATGGAACTGGGGTAGGGCTAGCCATCGTGCACCGTATTATTTTGAAGCATTATGGAACACTTGATGCCACTTCGGATGGCGATGGTTCTACTTTTTTCTTCAGCTTGCCGAAATAGTAGAAATAAAAAAAGCCACGAAGGGTTCAACTTTGTGGCTTTTCAACAAACTTAGATAATCAATTTTTAGAGTGGTTTTATTCCACTACAAAAGTTCCTTTCATCAATCCAAAGTGACCAGGGAAACTACAAAGGAATGTATAGGTGCCCTTTTCTGGAGCTTCAAATTCAATTGTAGTTGATTCCCCTCCACCAATTAGATCAGTGTAGGCAATGGTATCATTGGTATTTTCTGGGATATAATCGTTGGCTTTAAACTTAGTAGCTTCCATGGCAAAGTCGCGTAATTCAACGCCTTGCTTTAAAAGTACAAAGTTATGCCCCATAGCTTGTTTAGGTAATTTACCTACATGCTTTAAAGTAAGTTTAACCGTTGTGCCTGCTTTTACTTTGATCTCTTTTAAGTTGAATCTCATCTTGTCGTTAGATTCGATTACAACTTCAGTTATAGTGTTGTTCTCCTGAGTGGTTTTAATTTCTGAATCCGTGTTAGGTGCCACTGGATTTGCTAAAAATAGAACCGTCAATAATGTTATTAATACGTTCATTTTTTTGTAATAGAGGTTATTCTTTATACAGTTAAAAGCTAGCACTCTTATATGAAGATTCTATGAAGCTTTATCTGCCTGAAAGCCAAACAATAGCAATAAATAGGTGGCTTTAGTTTAGGATGTATATGGAATAATTGAGTACGGAAGCAAAGCCAACCCAAAGTGAATAGGGTACAAGTAGCCATATCGTCCAAGCTTTGATTCTATAAAAATAGAGGATTGTGAGAAGGATGAACATCTGCAGTACAATGATTTCAATAAAAGCAGCAAAGGGGTTTTGCAATCCAAAGAATAGAATACTCCAAAGTGCATTAAGTAATAGTTGAATTCCAAAGATACCCATCGCTTTTCTCTTCATAGGATTGGAACTGTCCGAATCCCAGATAACACCGAATGCAATACCCATTAAGATATAAAGGGTAGTCCAAACTGGGCCAAAAACCCAACTAGGTGGATTAAAAGGAGGCTTTTGGATGGTTGCGTACCAAGTAGGTATTGCATCAGCAGTAACGGCACCTGAAAGCCCACCTATGACCAAACATACAACACTAGCAACAATGCATTTGATAAGTAGGTGTTTCATGCTAGTTCAGTAGTAGAGGATGTAGATAAAAAATATCGCTTGAAATTAAGGTGCATAAGCAAAGCCTAAACTTCAAGCGATAATGAAAAAATAACGGTGCTACTGTATATACTTAAAACTTATAGGTAGCTCGAATAAATGTTGAATATCTGTTTGCAACCCCATCAATTCTATAATTTCTGATGCGATATCGGAAATCCATATTGAATTTTGGGCTAAAGTGAAAACGATATCGAATTTCCAACTCATCTGCATTTCGAGCATAACTTGATGCTGTTAACCACTGTGAGCCTGTTTTAGCCAACTCTACCATGAGTTCATGTTTATCCGCATAGTTGTTAATTCCGAAGGACGCCACCATGCTGTACGCATTTTCTATTCGGTCGTGTAAGTTAGTACCAATTTCACCTGTAATACGAATGGAACCACCTTCTAAGGCATCAGGTTTTGGAAGGTCATAAGCTATTCTAGAACTGATAGCTAGGTAATCATCTCTAATAAAATCATTTGCTGTTGAACCTTGAATATAAGTATGAGGGGCCCACATTACTGTGAATCCTTTCTGGATGATGTTATTTTCATCTCTTTGGCGATGTTCAAAGTTCAAGAAGCTTGCCACATTCAAATGGTCTCCATCAAAATCGAGGCCAAAGCTATATGGATAAGAAACATTTGCTTCGTGGAATTCAACGATAGCTTCCCCAAACCATCCGTTATTTAGATACCGACGATATTGAACTCCATCCGTCCAGTGTACAAAATTCGCGTTAGATTGGAATTTAAAATGAGAGCGTTGAGCATTACTTAAAACATTAAATGATTGCTGGAATCGCCCAACTTTAAGCAAGTTTTTAGCATCAGAATATTGATAGTATAGTTCATCGATACCCAGTGTACCATAGGCTAAAGCTCTGTTGTTATAATCTGCTTCTAAACTAACATCGAAGTCTTCAAATTCAACGGATACTAAATAGGCCAGTCGTCCTGAAAACGAGTGGTTTTCATTAAACAGATATTTAATTCCAGGTCTAATTCTGAGTAATGAGTTATTCCCTCCAAGTCCATCGGCATTTGTGTCATTACCAATGTGGCCTACACGAACATCACCATAAAAGGTGAGCGGATTGTCTTGAGCATTAGCTGTGCCATGAACACCTAGTACGGTGAAAACTGCGATAAAAAAGTAGCGGATTCTTGATTTCATAGATAAAAGTATTGAATTGTTAGTATACATAAATGCAATTATTGCGAGAGTAACGGTGACAATAATTTAAAAGTATAGATGAAAACTTTTATTATCACTGCATTTAATGGGTGTTGTTTGAAATTATTTGGCTGATTTCTTCAGCGCATCCCCAAGCAACAGTGAAACCGGAGCCACCATGCCCATAATTATGGATTATTTTTCGTCCTTCTTCTTTTTCAAGTCGAATAGATGTTCTACCCGGGCGCATGCCTGTTAAAACTGTTTGTATTTCAAGATCTCGCAACCTTGGTTCTATCTGTGAAGCTCTATGTAGCATTCGTTTAGTAAGGTCATGATCGATGTCTTCGGTGTCATCATTAGGAATAGCTGACCCACCAATAACTATACAATCTTTTCGAGGGATTACATATATGAGTTCTTCGTTTTTGTCGTCTACCGGAAATTCCAGCGACAACCCCATCACAGATGAGTGGCTTGCTACTTTAACAATTTGGCCTTTGATAGGATACATGTTTTTATCGGATACCAAATGCATAGAACCCAATCCGGTACAATTTACAACCCATTCATTTTCATCAAATTCATTTAACGAATTTATGGCACGCTCTTCTAATAAACCCCCTTGGTCTAGAAACTTCTTTCTGAGATAGGGGAGATATAACTGAGTTTCTATAAGTGGAATTTTGATGGAGTATGAATAAGCTTCTCGTTCAAAAACGTTTACTTTTGTAGGCTTCACCGCCGATTGCTTAGGAAGAGCATCGTACCAATAGGGCTTTTCTGCCGACTCTTCATATACCGTAAATGGTACTAGACTGATACCTGTCTCGGGCTTTTGGCAAAGCTCTAAGAAATACTCGAAAGAACGTAAACTCCATGCATTTACTTTGTGAACGGGTTTGGCAAAAAAGGGAAACCAAATAGCAGCGGCTTTGGCCGATACGGTTTTTTCGAAGGGTTCTCGAGCAATAATTCGAACCTTAAATCCTGATTTTTGGAGAATACAGGCAGTGGTTAATCCACTAACACCACCTCCAATAATGGTAATTAACTCAGTACTCATCTGGTGCTAAAGCTTAATTGATTCGTCTTTCCATTGAAGTTCTGTGGATGTGCCTTTCTGATATTGAGAAGCCTTTCTAATCCATTGATCTCCTTGCCAAACTCGCACAAAACCCTTTGTTAGAGGTTCGTTCGGATCTTGTTTTTCCATACGATGCAATAAGTGGGTAATTCTATCTTTGCGGTCTCTTTGTAAGGATACCGTTCTATTACTTAGTTGTTCTTTTAAGGTGGCTACCTTATTTCTGGAATGGCTTAGTTTCTGTTGTACCGCTAATAGTGCGTACGACTTAGCCATACTATCCACTTTATCTTTGTAATACTGAACGGCGCCTTTGGTATTCAATTCCATTCTTCGGTGAAGGTCATCCACGTACATTTTTACTTCATCGATATCAGGTGTGGCCATAACAGCTGCTTGAGTGGGAGTGGCTGCTCTTTTATCGGCTACAAAATCTGAGATAGAAAAATCCACTTCATGGCCAACTCCACTTATAATAGGAACCGTGCATGCATATACCGCACGAGCCACAATTTCTTCATTAAATGGCCATAAGTCTTCCAGAGAGCCGCCGCCTCGCCCAATAATAATCACATCTACATTGTTGGTGGTTGAAAAGTGCTCTATTCCCTTTACAATTTCAGGAGCAGCATTTACACCTTGTACACTGGCATGATATAATTTGATTGTGGCTAATGGCCAGCGCTTTTCAAGCGTTGATCGGATGTCTTGGAATGCAGCGGTTGTTTTGGAGGTAACCACTCCAATTGTTTGAGGGAATTTTGGGAGTGGCTTTTTATGAATGTCTTCAAATAATCCTTCGGCTTTAAGTTTAGCTTTGAGTTCCTCAAATGCTTGCTGAAGTTTTCCGATTCCAGCTTGTTGCACTAAACTTACAATCATTTGGTATCGCCCATGGGGCGCATATACTTGAAGGTCGCCACCTACTACAATTTGTTGGCCATCTCTTAATTCAACTCCTAATCTTTTAGCGGTGCTTCGCCACATCACACAGGGTAATTGAGCCCCAGAGTCTTTTAAGGTGAAGTACACATGCCCATTAGCACTTTGCTTAACATTACTTGCCTCACCTTCCACAAGAATGTCATTAAAGTTTTGTTCAAGTAAGGTCTTAATCTTTCCCGTTAACTCAGTAACAGTGGGGATATCAAATAAGAAAGGAGTTTGGTTAGCCATCCGATTGTCTGATAAAAGTTGAAGGGCAAAACATACGAGATTTATTACTTCATATCTGTTATAATGAAGGAATCATATCTCTTGGATATATGAAAAAAGTATTCATAACCATACTGATTGCCCACTTATGTGTACCTGTGTTGGTAGCTCAAGACCGACTTAAGTACATCAGAGATATTATTGAGTATGAACAAGAACTGAATACGCTCGTCAGTACAGTTATCGATTCTCTAGGGGGGGAACTGCCCAATATTCAATCAACTCATTTTCTAGCTACTGGAGTGATGCTACAAGAGGGAAGTACACAACAACCTTTTGAGATGTACACGCTTAAGCGAAGATGGGCGCGAATAGATGTAAAAGGGGATTCACTAAACTACTCAATATCAAGGTATGGTCGTCGTGGTTGGATTCATGACAATGATAACCATACTTCATTACGTCGAAGATCATTGGATGAACATCATTACAGTCACTTTTACACGAACAACTTATTCACTTTTGAAGATCAAGGATTGGAAGTGTACTACGAAGGGGAAGTGAAAACCGATTTTGTGGAGGCCTATATCATTCGACTTACGGGACTAAGCTATGGGGAGGAAATGTACTTCATTTCCAAAGAATCCTATTTACCCATTATGAAGCAGGTGTATTTACTGAATGGAGAACAAGAGGTGATTCATTATGAATTGTCGGATTATAGAAGAGTAAACGAGGTGTTATTGCCTTTTTCCATCAGCATAAAACATGGTGATGATATGCGGTTATTTCTCATTGATGACATAAACACAGATTTTCAGCCCACTGAATCGCTGTTTAAAGAATATTGATTAAGCTACTGGCCGCACAACAATCTCGAAATAGTTTAGTAGGGGGCAAGTCTTGGCAAGGAATATTGCTTCATCTAAATCTTTAGCCGCTATGGTAGTAAAGCCAAGAATAATTTCCTCATCTTGTATAAATGGGCCACTAGTATAAACGGTATCGTGATTTAATATATGAGCGCCTTTCTCTTCAAGTCTCTGCGAGTCAATATGTTGGTCGCCCAGTTTTTTTATCCAATTGATATGAAGGGTAATCCGTTCTTTTAAAGCTTCATCTGAAGTATCCACCCCTTTTTGACCACGAAATATGAGCATGTAATTTTTCATACGCTTCAATTTTAGTATTAGTATCGACCCCGAAATTCTAAATCAGCATTAATAAAATCAGATGCGTGGACTAATGCTAATAAATTTAATACCCCGTACTGTTCTCAACGATAATGTTCACTTTTTAAAACGGTGATACTCAAAGCCTGGCGGTATAAATTAAATTGATTGTATATGGTGCAAAAACATCTAGAATGTTTTTAAGATTTCAATTAATCCAATCGTGTAAAACCCCTATATTCAAGGCGAATTCAAATCATTAAAAAAGATAAGATGCTCCTACAAAACGTACGCCCTGTAAGTAAAAACCATAAAGGTACCGACACGGTTGATATAAGAATTGAAGAAGGAGTAATTAAAGAAATTGGAAGTGGGTTAACACTGAATAAGGGTGAAGAATCCCATGATTTTGAAGGAGCATATGTAAGTCCAGGTTGGATGGACATGCACATCCATTTACGTGAACCTGGTTTCGAACATAAAGAGACTATTAAAACCGGTTGTGCTGCTGCTGCCTTTGGTGGTTTTACCGCAGTAGCATGTATGCCGAACACGAAGCCTGCTACCCATACCCGTGATGTTGTAGAGTACATCATCAAGAAAGCCGAATCTACACCTGTTGATGTACACCCTATTGGATGTGTAACTAAAGATAGAGCGGGTAAATCCATCGCAGAAATGGGCGATATGAAAGATGGTGGTGCGGTTGCCTTTAGTGATGATGGCGATCCCGTTTATGATTCTCAAGTAATGAGAGTAGCCTTAGAATATTCATCAATGCTAGGGGTGCCAATCATCAACCACGAAGAAGACTTAGCGCTTTCAAGACCAGGGCATATGAATGAAGGCCGTGTAAGTACACGACTAGGCCTAGATGGTACACCAGGGATTGCAGAGGAGACGATGATTGCTCGCGATATCTTACTAGCTGAATACACAGGTGGTCATGTTCACGTGGCTCACATCAGTACAGCAAAAGGGGTCGATTTAGTACGCCAAGCGAAGAAACAAGGCGTTAAAGTAACTACGGAAGTATGCCCTCATCATTTTGATTTAACCGATGAAGAGATTGAGCGTCAAAACTTTAGTACCAATTACAAAATGCATCCGCCACTAAGAACACAAGCAGATGTAGATGCTATGATTGAAGGGCTTGTGGATGGAACCATCGATGTGATTTGTACCGACCATGCCCCACATGCCATCGAAGAAAAAGAAGTGGAATTTATTTACGCTCCAAATGGCATTTTAGGTCTTGAAACGGCTTGGAGTATCTCAAATATGCGACTTCTAAAGACAAAGAAGTTAAACCTCAATGAATTGGTTGAGAAATTGTGTTACAACCCAAGATCAATTCTGAATTTAGAAGAGCTTAAAATTGAGGAAGGTGCTAAGGCGAATTTAACTTTCTTCAATACCGATGAAGAGTGGACCTATGATGTAAAGAACATTCGTTCTAAGTCGAAAAACTCTCCTTATATCGATAAGAAGCTAGTAGGTAGAGCTGTAGCTATATTCAATAAAGGCGAGTTAGTTTTAAACACGCTGAAGTAGATTAAAAATCTGCTTAATAAGTTATGATACTAGCCTACGAAACATCTACTAACATTTGCTCTGTTGCCTTCCAAAATAAGGAAGGTGAGGTGTGGAGTAAGCACGTAGAAGGACGAGGGGTACATTCTGATCATGTATTCTTATTTACCCAAGAATTCATGAATGAACACGAATTCGCTATGGGTGATTTAGATGCTGTTTTGGTAAGTAATGGCCCAGGATCATATACAGGGTTAAGAATAGCTGCCAGTGCTTTAAAAGGACTCTTATTTGGTGTTGAGGTAGATCTATTCGCGGTAAATACATTGGCATCATTGGCCATGGTAGCTGAGCAAGGTAATGCAGAAGTTCATGCTATCATTGATGCGCGTCGTACTCATGTATATCACCAAGCATTTACAAGAGGCAAGCGATTAGAAGCACTGGGTGAAGCTAAATTATTGGAAATTAGTGAACTGGAAGATGCACTTAAAGCAGGACAAAGTATTTCAGGTACGGGTATCAATCGTTTGAATAAGGAACGGTTGGAAGGTATCTCAGTATATGATAATGAGTTTATATCAGCTGAGAGCTTATTAGAATTATATCAGTTGCCGAACTTTAAAGAGTATTGTGTAAAAACGAATGTTGAGGCTTTAAATCCGAATTACATTAGCAGTAGCCAAATAAATAATACGGGTGCATAATCACATTCTTATTTAAGTATTAGAATCTTTATTTTAGACGAAATTTTAAAACCAGATATATGAGTTGGTTCAAACGCAAAGACAGTAACATACAAACAGAAACCAAGAAAGAAATGCCGGAAGGTGTGTGGGTGAAAGTGCCTACCACTGGGGAAACTATTCACCGACGTGAACTCGAGGATAATCTTTGGGTTGATCCGTTAAGTGGTTACCATTTCAGAATTGGAAGTAAAGAGTACTTTTCCATCATATTCGATAAGAACGAGTATGAAGTATTAGGAGAAGAGATTCAGTCTGTTGACCCTCTTGAGTTCTCAGATCGTAAAAAGTATACCGAGCGCCTAGAAGAGGCTAAGAAAAAATCAGGCTTAACCGATGCTGCCAAAGTGGGTGTTGGTAAAATGAATGGCCTTGATTTAGTTGTGGGTTGTATGGATTTCGGCTTTATTGGTGGAAGTATGGGTTCGGTTGTTGGTGAGCGACTCGGAATCGCTATCGACTATGCCCGCGAACATAAAGTACCATTGATTATTATCTCTCAAACAGGTGGTGCGCGTATGATGGAGAGTGTACTAAGTTTAATGCAGATGGCTAAAACATCGGCAAAATTAGCACAGCTCGAAGAGGAAGGAATCCCATTCATTTCGTACATGACCAACCCAACAACAGGTGGTGTAACTGCAAGTTATGCGATGTTAGGAGATTTCAATGTGGCTGAGCCAGGTGCATTAATCGCATTTGCTGGTCCACGAGTAGTACGCCAAACTATCGGGCGTGATTTACCGGAAGGCTTTCAGACAGCTGAGTATTTACTAGAGCATGGCTTCTTAGATTTCATCGTATCAAGAACAAGTATGAAGTCGAAGCTGACAAAACTATTGAAGCTGATTACTCACAAGAAGTAATCTAGCACCTAGATTACCGAAAGAATTAGATTTAAAGAACACAATGCCGATGTTGATCCATCGGCATTGCCTTACCCATAAGGGTAGAACAAGCATTGAATAAAAGAGAATAAATCATGCGATTCGCTGATTACGCAAAGATATATGTAACCGCAGGAAAAGGGGGCGACGGCTCAGCTCACCTAAGAAGAGAGAAATATGTACCAAAAGGAGGCCCCGATGGTGGCGATGGTGGTAAAGGCGGGAGCATAAAACTGAAAGGAAATGCACAGCTGAATACTATTCTTGATTTACGATATAAGAAGTATATCAAAGCCAAAGCAGGTGAGAATGGTGGAAGCAGTAGATCATCAGGTAAAGATGGGGAATCGATTATACTGAATGTGCCCTTGGGAACGGTTGCTTTCGATGCAGAATCTCGAGAGCGATTGGGCGAGATTACCGAAGATGGGCAAGAAATTATTATTGCTGAAGGTGGAAAAGGCGGACTTGGAAACTGGCATTTCAAAAGCTCAGTGAATCAAACGCCACAATACGCTCAGGAAGGTAAACCTGGTGAAGAACGTGTAGTTGAACTCGAGCTAAAGCTTATTGCAGATGTTGGTTTAGTGGGCTTTCCAAATGCAGGAAAGAGTACACTGCTTTCGGCGTTATCTCATGCCAAACCAAAAATCGCAGATTACCCATTCACAACTTTAGAGCCGAATTTAGGAGTAGTTAAATTTTCTGACTACCGTAGTTTTGTGATGGCTGATATCCCGGGTATCATCGAAGAAGCTCATCAAGGCAAAGGCTTAGGGATTCAGTTCTTACGTCATATCGAACGAAACAGCATCTTGTTGTTTATGGTGAGTTCACAAAGTGATATCGAGTATGAATATGAAGCGCTTGTTAATGAGTTAAAAGCCTATCGTAAAGATTTGTTGGATAAACCTCGCGTTTTAGCAATCACCAAGATGGATTTAAAACAAGGGTTTAAGCTTGACAAAGAATTTCATATTGATGACGAAATTCCCGTAATTCCTATTTCATCTGCTACTGGTCATGGGGTAGATGAGTTAAAAGAAGCTCTATGGGAAAAGCTGCAACATGTCAAACAACTCGATTCTTAGGAACCTCATTGCTCTAACCTTAATCCCCGGATTAGGCTCAAAGCGTATTAAAAGCTTACTGCTTGAATGTGAGCAACTTGAGAATCTATTTTCATTAAGTAAAACCCAGCTTCGAAGTTATGAAGGGTTAGGCGAGGCCACAGCGCTTTCTATCTTAACCTTCGATAAATGGAAGAAAGTAGACGAGATAATGGCGTCTACAGAACAAGCGGGTGTGCAATTACTTTCCTTAGCCGACGAACGATACCCTCGCTTACTTAAAGAGATTTATGATCCTCCCATCTTGCTATGGGTACAAGGGAATATAGAAGCACTTTCTCGATTGGGTGTTGCTATAGTTGGCACACGCAACGCCTCAACCTACGGGAAGAAGCAAGCTGCTCAATTAAGTGTTGAATTAGCCGAGCAAGGATTGTGCATTTTTAGTGGATTAGCCTATGGAATTGATACCATTGCACATCAATCAGCATTAAAAGCGAATGCCCCAACGGTTGCTGTATTAGGATCAGGTATAGATAAGTTATACCCGAGGGCGAATGCTGAGCTAGCAAAGGAAATTGTAGCTTCAGGTGGAGCAATTGTTTCGGAATACCCAATGGGTACCATGGCAGAACCCGGACATTTTCCCATAAGAAATAGGATAGTAAGTGGATTAAGTTTGGGAGTTTTGGTGATTGAATCGGGTATAAAAGGTGGGAGTATGATCACTGCCGAACTGGGCCTAGATCAAAACCGAGAAGTATTTGCTATTCCTCATCCATTAGGAAATATGTCGGGCACAGGGTGTAACTACTTAATTAAGAAAGGTGCCGCTAAACTGGTTCAAGTAGTAGATGATGTATTGGTGGAACTTTCCATAGATTTTGAAGCAGATTCTGTTTCTATTACAAATGATGAGCCATCCGTAGGCTGGCGAGAGTATGAGCTTGATGAGTTAAGTACGGCTATATGTTCACAATTAGAAAACGGGGCCATTCAAATAGATGCTCTAGCAGATACACTAGAGGTTAATACAAGCTCCCTTTTGGTAGCCCTTCTACAGTTAGAGATGCAAGATCTGGTAGTTCAAAAAGCAGGGAAAATTTTCGAACTACGTTAAGATAAAACGAAGAACAAAACAGAATTTCGGCACACTATTTGTATCTTCGGGGTATGTTTCAAATTCAAGATACCATACTGACCGAAGAGATAGCTACCTCAAAATTTGCATGCGATATCCCACGCTGCAAAGGCGCATGTTGTGTAGTAGGCGATGCCGGTGCTCCCGTTGGGAAAGGGGAGATTCCAATACTGCACAAAGCCTATAGGCTACTAAAGGATGAATTACGCCCTGAAGCCATTGAAGTAGCGGAACGCGAAGGAGTTGTAATCGGAAGTGAGAAAGCGGGTTACGAGATTTCTTGTGTGAACGAAGCCGAGTGTATCTTTGTAAAGTATGGAGATAACGGTGAATCTTACTGTGCGATTCAACAAGCATTTTTTGAAGGAAGAATTAACTGGGAAAAGCCTTTAAGCTGCCATTTATTTCCTGTTCGTTTAAAGCGTTTTGCAGATTTTGATTACGCGAATTTCGAATACGTTCCTTCACTATGTTCTAGTGGTTGTGAAAAAGGGGAATCCGATGGTGTGTATTTAGCAGAATTTCTAGAGAAACCGCTCGTTCGAAGATATGGACAAGATTGGTATGACGAATTTCTTGCGGCATGCCAACATATTAGGGAACAAGAAGATCATTCATAAGCTTATATGCTTCGCCATCAGCAAAATATAAATCAAAAACAGCAGCAGAGTTTACAGCAAAAGCTGTCGCCGCAACAGTTGCAGTTTATAAAGCTACTGCAGCTTCCTACCATTGCCTTAGAGCAGCGCATAAAAGAAGAGTTGGAGCTGAACCCCATACTCGAAGAGGTAGAGCCTACAGAAGTAACTTTTGAATCCCTATCGGAAGAAACCGAGAAGCCTAAGTCGGAAGAAGAAAAAGACGGGCTGGAAAGTTTAGAAGATCACGATGTGGATTGGGATGAATTTGATTCCAATACCGAATATGATGGCGAAAGCTATTCAACGCCCACGCATCCAGATATGGAAGACTGGCGAGACTTACCAAATCCTTATCATAGTTCCTTGTTGGAAGATCTAGAGCATCAAGTGAGTCTATTAGATTTTTCAGAAGATGAAGAACTGATTGCTGATCAAATACTGGGTTCATTGGATGAAGACGGTTATTTCAGGCGAGAGATGGAAGCCGTGGCCGATAATATTGCCTTCAATCATAGTGTATATGTAGAAGTGGAAGATGTAGATCGAGTAAGGAAACAGATTCAATTACTCGACCCAATTGGTATCGCCTCTACAAGCTTGCAAGATTGTTTATATGTGCAATTGCAGCAAGCATCAAGTGAGTTGCCGGGCCGTGATTTAGCCATTCGTATGGTACGTGATGCATGGGAGGCTTTTGAAAAGAAGCACTTTTCAAAGATTCTTCAAAAATTGCATACCACTGAAGAAGAGCTAAAAGATGCTTTTGAGGCCATTAAACATATGGATCCTCGTCCTGGTGCAGTAGCCACCGACATGGAATCTAATTCCAATTACATTGAGCCGGATTTTGAAGTATACTGGCGAAATACCGACGAACGTGATTTAGACAAAGGAGAGTTTGTAATAAATCTAAATCAACGAAACGCCCCTTCGCTTAGAATCTCGCCCGAGTACGAGCAGATGTGGGATGAAATCAAGGAAAAAAAATCGAAACCTGATCAACAGACTCAGAATTTTATAAAAGGGAAAATAGATTCAGCAAACTGGTTTATTGAGTCTATTAAGCAGCGCCAAAATACCTTGATGAATGTAATGAAAACGATGGTGGCCCTCCAAGAAGACTTCTTTAAATACGGCGACAGTTTGAAGCCAATGATTTTGAAGGATATTGCAGAACGAATCGGGATGGACATTTCGACGATTTCAAGAGTAGTTAATGGGAAATATGTGCAAACCAATAGCGGGGTGTACGAGCTTAAATATTTCTTTAACGAAGCGTTGGAAACGGAGAGTGGGGAAGAAGTATCGAACCGAGAGGTAAAAGACGCTTTACAAGAAATTATCGATCAAGA
>Ga0098059_1000144_pt1 | contig 58904 bp, 60 predicted proteins | sample 20_taG_FD_92580 | JGI IMG/M metagenome (GOLD analysis project Ga0098059, IMG submission 92580) | Marine viral communities from the Subarctic Pacific Ocean - 20_ETSP_OMZ_AT15318 metaG | ecosystem: Environmental > Aquatic > Marine > Oceanic | place: Subarctic Pacific Ocean | collected 2015-01-19
AGAAGTAGGTGAGAACAAGCTCTTGTTGTGCAACTTACTTTATTTCAAATAGGCAAATGATTGAGGTGGACGAATTCCAAAATTTTTTACTATGCATAATTCTTTCTCATATTTTGTTGGATTTTTCACTTTTATTGCATACCCAGATTCTTTGCCTTGGAAATATTTAGAATAATAGTCCAATGAAATTCCAGAGTATTCAGATGTCTTATCCCAAAGGGTGGATATATTTTCGTGAACGATATCTTCAATTTCGAATTCTCCAATCACTTTGCTAATTGGCGCTGAGGCATAGACAAGAATTTTTTTAACTTCCTTTTTCTTGAAAAGAGTTCTTCTAAACTCAAATTTTTTTGTTCCGTCAAATATTTTGTTCGCAAACTTTGGCTTAATCGACAAAATAACTTTCATTAGCTTTAGCTTCTTTTAGAAATATTTCAAATTTACTATTCTCAATTTGTACAAACCCTCTGGGGGCATCATTAACTGAAGGTATGATGCCAATTTCAATTAGCCTCTTCATATTAACCTTTGGCATAGGAAACGTATCAATGTACAGAAAGTTAACTATAAAGGGTCTTCTAATTTTGTGAATAGGTTTCTTGTAAGGATTATAATTCCACCATTCCTTTAATTCATCATCATCAAAAACACTTCTCTTCCTACAGAGCCGTATGAAGTCACTTTCATTTTTGATATCCTTAATTACATTTTCTACAACACCAATTGTGGAAATTACACTTTTGTGGTAACCGCCTGTTCTATAGAAAAGTATTATATCTCCACTAATTAACTCACTGAAATACGAACGGGATATATATACTTTCTTTAAAGCATTACGATGTGGTTCATTCTCTACAAAATGATGAGGTGATTCATTATTTAAATATGAATCTGGAAAAAGTTCAGTATGATATTTTTCCCAAATCGGATTTAGAAATACCCTAGCATTTCTATTAATATAAGGGAATGACTCTCTCGGATTTTCAAGAACTTTCTTTTTAAAGTCTCGAACGTAAACATTTTCAATACCATTGCCAGTTTTTTTGGTCCCCCATAATTTGAATCCCCAATCTTCTAACAGCAGAACCAAGCGTTGTTGCTCTTCTCTTTTATCAAATATTGTGACATAAATTTCATCAACTTGGTTCGCGATTGCATTATCAAAAATAATTTTCAGAAATCTCTCCCCCAATTTGTAACCGGTTGATACCACTTTAAATGTTCCAATCTTTAGTCGTTTTTTGGGAGCAAAAAGTGGGGTAATGTCAGAGTAATTTTCATCTTTATCTTCAACTTTAATGTATAAAAAAGCCTTAACAGATCCATCGGTTATACACACGTATGATTCTGCATCAGATTTCTTATTGAACCAAGTTTCGAATTCTTTATAATCTTCCTTAAACGAATCAAAAAATGGATCTTTGATGTTAATATTGCCAATGTAGGCTTTTTTTGCGGCGAGGACTTTATAATCTTTTAAAGCTGGATTTTCAGCAATACACTTTTCTAAAAAAGCATCTATTTTAAAAATTCTTTCTGAACAACCAAGTATCTCCGCTTTTCTGTGAATACCTCTGTCTTCAGTTATTAAGTAATCTACACGTTTGTTGTAAACCTCTTTGACAATACTTGTGTCTATAAAATCATTCTTGGTTTTATCAGATTCTCTGATTTGCTGGATTAGTTCGTCATCAGGTGATTCCGTTCTTAAAAGATTGTAATTAGTAATCTTTATTTTCATTGTATTTACAACTTGTTCGTCCTGATGAGTTGAAATTTCTTCGATAGATAATGGATGCACACACTTTTCATATCCTAACCTATCTAGCCAATTGAAAAGAAATCCAATATCTTCATTTATAATTCTATTGGCTTCTCTATGAATAATGATATTTGTATCGATCAGTACTCTCATAAGTTTTTTAAATAATTATAAGCCAATTGGCTATTGTTATTTTTTATCTCGAACAAGGGAATGCTTAATTTTCTTGAGATGTGATTTGCGTGTTCAATTTCTAATTCTTGCATTTTCCGAATAGTATTCAAATCATAGGTCGATTCATCTCTTTTTATTAATCTTGTTAGAATGATATTCGCATCGCAAGTTAGAAGGAAAATTGAAATTGGGTTAATATTTACAAAGGTCTCATCTTCAATCTTTCGAGGTACCCCCTTTGAATTTAAAAGAGTGAAGTGTCCATCTAGTAAATATTTTTGATCCGGTTTTAGAATTTGAGTTAGGTTTTGAATTAGCCTTTCTTGAGTCGAATCAAAATTATTTACTTTTTTATTTTTTGGGTCACTTATTTCATTCCATTTTAAGACTTCACTTGCTGTAAGATGTTCAAACCTAAATTCTTCAGTCAATCTTTCGCAGAAAGTTCCTTTTCCAACACCGTGAATTCCGCCAACAAAAATTATTTTGCTTCCTGTCATATCGAATGTCAATATGTCGCCCATCAATAGTCTAAGACCAATTCTATAAAGTTTATCCGTGTGATCACTCATTTTTGGGCTTTGCATTAGCCCTATAACGACCCTGCGTTTAACCTGTCTGCCGACAGGCAGGGCGGCGCAGGTTTTCGGTTTTTGTTGAAGTAACGGATTAATTTTATTGCCCACAAGCTTAAGTGTAATTCCTGGCGGTGGTTTTTGCTCCTCTTTTGTCCACACAAAAGGGGAAGGAGAAAGTGATTGTGGCTCACTCGAAGCGACACAGTTTATTACATGATTCCACCTAAAATTAATGGGTCATCCTGATCCGCCGACAGGTGGAGAAGGATCTTGCGGGATAATAGCACGAGGTTGACAATCTATTTAATGCTGTGAACAACAATCCCATGACACTTGGTATAAATCACGTCAGCGAATTAAATTCCCAAACCTCTATCCCCTAAGATCCTTCGTTCCGCTCAGGATGACGTCTTGGTTGGGGAGATGGGTAAAACAGTGAAATTACCTCGCTATTAGCGAAGCTGGAGCTTCTGATGTTAAGCATGTAAGCCCCATTGATTAGTATGAAGATATGATTACGCACCCATTTTCTGCCCCGCCTATCCTCTTGTTTTTAAATGCTTCAAAAAAAGTGAACGAAAAGTTTTAAAAAAAGATTAAGAAATTTTAATATTCGACCGATAACCTCAGAGACCTCTGGAAGGGCGGAGTGATTAACCATTAATTTTTTGAATTATGAAAACGGTAGTTTTATTAGAAGACGATATGCTACTCTCGGTTGTGGAAGAGCGCATGTTAACAAGTCTGGGTTATAAAGTGCTTGGTACTGCAATTAGCGGTGAAGACGGCTTAAAGAAAATCGAAGAACTTAAACCCGATGTGGTAGTGAGCGACCAAAACCTGATGCGTGATATGAACGGATTGGATGTTGTGGCTCACATGAGGCGTAAAAACATCAATACTCCTGTATTATTATTATCTGGGTACAGCAGTGTTGACCTTGTGGAAGACTCGGAAGGGCTTGATAACTTAGAAATATTATGCAAGCCCATTAATCTAGAGCAACTACGCATTGCAATGAGCGAGGCCTCGAGAGTAGCGGATGAATTAACGACTTATGCAGCCTAAGGGCGCTCGTTAATGTAGCTATTCTTAAAACTCGTGTTTTAAAACTACGCGTCCTATTTGCTTACCATTCAGGATGCGGTCTATTTCGTCGGGCATTTGCTCTAAGGAAACGAGACGTACAGCCTCGTTCGGGAAACCCGCTGCGGATTCGGCAATTCGATCCCATAAAGTAAGTCGCAATGGCATTTTTGTGATGCCCGAATCGATGCCTAACAAACTCAACCCTCGTAAGATGAATGGATACACATTCGTGTGTAGTTCATGTCCTAAGATGTTCCCACAACAGGCAATAGCCCCATCAGGCAGCATTTGAGGGATTAGCGCCTCCAACATCTTCCCTCCAACCGTTTCAATAGCTCCGGCATAAAGACCCGTGTTCAACAGTTTTTGTTTTTCGGGATATACTTCGTCTCTGTGAATCACTTTATGCGCCCCTAACTGTTTCAGTAAGTCAGATTGTTCTAACTTTCCAGTAGCGGCAATTACCTCAAATCCTTTTTGGGCTAAAAAATAAACCGCCATGCTTCCAACACCTCCCGTTGCCCCCGTTACAATTACAGGTCCACTGTTGGGCGTAACTAGCTCTCGTTCTAAACGGAGTACACCGTAAGCGGCTGTGTAACCCGCGGTTCCCACCACCATGGCTTGTTCTAGGTTCAACGGCTCAGGTAAAGGCACTACCCATGAAGCGGGTACTCGAATGTATTCCCCATAACCACCAAAAGTGTTCATTCCTAAGTCGTAGCCGGTAACAAGTACCTGGTCTCCTTGTTGGTAGTTTCCTGAAGAGTCTTCCATCACCACGCCCGAGGCGTCGATGCCAGGGATAAAGGGGTATGAACGAGTCACTCCTTTATTCCCAGAAGCAGAAAGACCGTCTTTGTAATTCAGGGATGAGTAATGGACTTGGATGAGCACCTCATGGTTGGGCAACTGCTCCAAAGGGATGTCTTGGATGCTCTGTTTATAGCTTTGATCGTCATTTTCTTGAACCCAAAGGGCACGAAAGGTCTGAGACATATCTTATTTCAATATTTTTTTTACGATTCCAAGTTTACCATCATAGGGTGCGTAACGCAGGGGCACATCGGGCCAAAAAGGTTTCTTCATCACGCTTTTTTGGTGAGAGAAGGTATCAAAACTCGCCTTGCCATGGTATGACCCAAAGCCACTCGCGCCTACTCCACCAAAGCTAAGGTGATGGTTGCCCATCTGCGTGATGGTGTCGTTAATGGCTCCGCCTCCAAATGAAATGCGCTCTAAGATAGCGTCTTCAAAAGACTGAGTATTCGAGAACAGGTATAGAGCCAAAGGGCGTGGATGGCGATGTATGATTTCTACGCATTCTTCTAAGGTGTTGAATTCAAGTACTGGAAGAATAGGCCCAAAAATCTCCTCCTGCATCACGGGGTCGTCTTTAGTCACGTCATCAATTACAGTTGGGGCGATATAAAGAGTTTCGGCATTGGTCTGCCCACCAGCAACCGTGGTTCCAGCATCTAGAAGGTTGCTCAAGCGTTCAAAGTGTGCTTGGTTGATGATGCGCGGATAGTCTTCACTTTCTTCAGGATTAGCACCATAAAGCTGCTCAATGCTATCCTTGAGGTATCCAAGAAACTCCTTTTTTATAGAAGGTTGAATCAGCAGGTAATCGGGGGCCACGCAGGTTTGCCCTGCATTGATGAATTTCCCCCAAGCAATGCGCTTCGCAGAGATTTCGAGGTTGGCCGTTTCATCCACGATGCACGGACTTTTCCCACCTAGTTCAAGTGTTAGTGGGGTGATGCGCTCTGCGGCCGAGCGCATAATAGACTTACCCACACGGTTACTTCCAGTGAAAAAGATGTAGTCGAAGTCGAGTTCAACTAGAGCCTTGGAGGTCTCGGCAGCTCCCAAAACTACACGGATATATTCTTCTTGGAAATACTTCGAAAATAGAGAGGCTAGTAGCTTAGAGGTATGTGGTGTGAGTTCAGAAGGTTTTAAAATGATGGTGTTGCCCGCGGCTAAGGCACCTACCAAGGGTTGCAAGCTGAGTAGCAACGGGTAGTTCCAGGGGGCAATGATAAGGGCGCAGCCATAGGGCTCGGTAATGATGAAATTCTTGGAAGGAAAGTTCACGATGGGCGAAGGAACCGACTTCGGTTTCGCCCACTGGTCCAAGTTCTTAATGGCATAGCCTATATCATTAAAAATGAGGCCTAGCTCTGTGGCATAAGTTTCAAAAGCCGGTTTTTTAAAGTCTTTGTGAACCGCTTCAATTAAGTCCGATTCGTGATCTTGAAGTAACTCCCGCAGTAAGCGTAATTGACGAATGCGAAAGGCTACACTTTTGGTTTCTCCAGTGCTGAAGTACGTTTTTTGTTTGGCTAGATAGTCGGGTAATTGATCGATCGCTGTCATGAATGGTTACGCCCTTTGAAGTTGTCCATAGAGGAATACACCTTGAATATCTTACCCGCGATGAAGTCGAAGGCACGTTGGGGGAGTAGCCCTCGAAAAATCAGCGATGTCTTAACCATGAACGGTGCCTTCAGTTGAATTTTATCCTTCTCTATAGCGTCTAAAATCTTAACAGAAATTTTCTCTGGATCTAACAACGGTACAAATAAAGGAGGAGTTACGCCCTCAAACATACCGGTATTGATGTAGCTGGGCATCACCGTTAAAACTTTGATGCGTGGATGTGTTTTTTCCAATTCAATGCGAAGTGAATCAGACCAGCCTACCGCCGCCCATTTACTTGCAGCATAAACCGTCATGCCAGGATTGGGAGTGAGTCCAGCGGCAGAGGCAATGTTAACAATATGTCCAGAATTTCGATCTTGCATATCGGGAAGGAAGGTATGGGTGACATACATCAGCGCTAATGCATTTACTTCCATCGTTTTGTTGATATCGGCAATAGTATGTTTGGCGAAGGCTTTCCCCACAATCACTCCAGCGTTATTGATGAGGATGTCGACGTGAATGTGGCTATTTAGCAGTTCTGAATGGGCTTGTTCAATTTGATCGATACTGCGAACATCCACCACTTGGGTAGTAACTTCGTAGCCCGCATTTAACAGCTCATCGCCTGTGGCTTGAAGCGCATCTTGGTCGATGTCCCAGATCACAAGGCGCTTAGCACCACGCTTTAGGGATAGTTTGCCCATAAGGAGCCCAATTCCGCTAGCGGCACCTGTAATTAGTACTGTTCGTCCATAAAAGTTTGACATAATAGCTTGAATTGGTAAAAAGAATAAAGAATGTAGCTTTAAATTCTCAAATCTGTTGATTTCTGTTTATAATCGGGCTCTACAAAGAATAAAAAACCTGAGGACGAATGAAAAAGCTTTTTGCACTTACTTTAATAGGTACTGTTTTTATTTCATGCACATCTACGAATAAAGATGAGGTGGCGAAATCCATCACTAAAGAGAGTTTAAAGGAACATATTGAGGTTCTGGCCTCCGACGATTACATGGGCCGTGCCACCGGAACCGAAGGCGAGCAAATGACGGTGGATTATTTGGTGGAGCAATTTAAAGCCATGGGCGCCACTTCGGGCGTTGATGATGGCAGCTATGTACAGGCTTTCCCACTGTTAGGCCAAAAAACAATGAACCACGCAATGAGTGTGCGTCGTGCTTCAAACAACCGCCAGTTGAGTGATTTCACCTTCTTTGAGGACTTTGTAGCATGGCCCGCCAACCAAAGCGAAGGCGTTGACATCCAAAATGCTGAGTTGGTATATGTTGGATACGGTATCCAAGCACCTGAAGAAAATTGGGATGATTTCAAAGGCATGGATGTGAAGGGAAAAATTATTGTGATCAAGAATAATGACCCTGAATATGATCCGAATCTATTTGGGGGCAATGCACGATTGTTCTACGGGCGTTACACCTACAAGTATGAAAAGGCGAAAGAAATGGGGGCCCTCGGAGCCATTATCATTCACACCACTCCAACGGCAGGCTATGGTTGGAATGTAGTTTCCAATGGATGGAGCCGTGAGCGTTTTTATGTGAAGGGTGAAGATGGCGCGGATATGGGCGCTACTGAAATGAATGGCTGGTTGACCTACGAGGCGAGTGAAGCACTATTTAATCACGCGGGTTTAAATGTTGACGATATGCTGGAAGCTGCGGATAGTCCAGATTTCGAGCCTGTACCTCTTGCGAATGTGCGCCTTTCAGTGAAGGTAGATGCTGAATACCGAGATATCAGCGCGAAGAATGTAATTGCCAAAATTGAAGGTTCAGATGCTGAATTGAAGGACGAGTATTTAGTGCTTACTGCACACCACGATCATTTAGGAATCACAAACCCTATTGATGGTGATGATATTAATAACGGCGCATCCGATAATGCTGCGGGCGTGAGCGCTGTGCTGAATTTGATGAAGGCTTACAAAAGCGTACAAGGTGATTTAAAGCGAAGTGTGCTTGCTGTGGTTGTTGGGGCCGAGGAAGTAGGACTTTTGGGTTCTCAGTATTGGGGGCAAAACCCTACCGTTCATCCCGGTAAAGTAACGGGGAATATTAACCTCGACGGAATGAATGTATATGGGGAAACCTCCGATTTAGTGATTGTGGGTTATGGCCGAAATAGCCTTGCCGATTTAGTGGTTGAAGTAGCTGAAGAAAGAGGACGCACGGTTAAACCTGATGCGAACCCTGAACAAGGTATCTTCTATCGTTCTGATCACTTTAATATGGCTAAGGTGGGAATTCCAGCCATCTTCCCAAATCCAGGAGAAGAGTTTGTGAATAAGCCAGAGGGATATGCAGAGACTGTAGATAGCGTGTCGGCTGCGAATTATCATTCAGTAAATGATGAGATTAATGAATATTGGGATCTAAGTGGTGCCGCAAAAGACACTCAGTTGTTTTTTGAAGTGGGTTATAGAGCACTAAACTCAGATCAATTACAGAAATGGAAAGCGGGGGATGAGTTTGAGGCAACACGTCTTAAGATGTTAGACGAAATCAAATGAAGATATAATTCAATCAATGATGGAGGTTGTATGAGAATGAAATCAATATTAGGTGTGCTTTCTGTAAGCATGCTGGCTATCGCCTGTGGACCCGTTGAGGTACCCAATAATGAAGCTGGGTTTATAACGCTGTTAGGGAATGATACCCTTGCGGTTGAAAAGTTTGAAAAAATAGGAAATCGTGTTTCGGCACAAGTAGTACTTAGAAGTCCACGAACCCGATTAAGCTCCTATGAGCTGATCTTGGATGACACAGGTGGGATCGACACATACACCGTTCGTAATCATCCTCTAGAGGAAGGCTTTAATGGTAGTTCTGAAATCAGTAGATCCTATGCTCGAGAGGGCGACAGCTTAATTACCAAAGTATTAACCAACGATGGTACCTATCGCGATTTAATGACGCCATATGAACCAGGGCTTCTTCCTTTTATAGATATGGTGCATTGGCCTTTCGAGCTAGCCTTCAACAATGCCGCGGAAGTGGATGCCGATAGCATCAACCAACGTTTAATTACAGGCTCTAGAGCTTCTACTTTTGTGATTGCGAAAATAGCTTCTGATTCTATGACTATCCGCCATCCTTCGCGTGGAGTTATGGGCGTAGATGTGAATGCAGAGGGCGACATCATGGAGCTTGATGCAGGTTTAACTACCCGTAAACTGGTGGTTAGCCGAACAGATGAAGTTGACATAGATGCGGTTGCAAAACGTTTTGCCGAAGCGGATAAAAACGGTAGCCCGTTTGGAGCCCTATCCGGAGCTGTAACAGAGACATTTACGGTAGGCCAAGCTGAGTTTGAAGTATCCTACGGTTCACCAAAACGTCGTGGACGTGATCTGTTTGGAGGCATTGTACCATTTGGTCAACGTTGGAGAACAGGAGCGAACCGAGCTACACATTTTAAAACTTCAAAAGATTTAAAAATCGGTTCATTAACGGTTCCTGCGGCTGAATATACTCTATTCACTATTCCAGAAGCCGATGGAGGTACTTTAATCATCAATAAGCAAACGGGGCAGAACGGAAGAACCTATGACGAGTCCCGTGACTTAGGCCGTGTACCCATGACGGTGATGACGAAAAGTGATAACACCGAAGACTTCACCATTACGGTAGAAGAAGGACCAAATGGGGGTCGATTAAACCTAATTTGGGGTGAAACGGTGTACTATGTAGACTTTACCGTTCAGTGATAAGTCAGTATAGATCTTAAAATTGAAAGCCTCGTTTAATAAGCGAGGCTTTTTTTGTTCACTAATGTCTATAGCTAGCATAGAATATTACACTCTGACCTTGGTTGTGCATACTGCTATCTTCAAAATGAATTTTAGCATTAAACCCCATACATATATGAACATCAAGATTTGGTCCGATATCGCCTGCCCATTTTGTTACATCGGTAAGAAGCATTTAGAAATAGCCGCTGAAAAAGTGTCGAAAGACTTACAGCTGGATGTGGAATGGATGAGTTTTCAACTAGACCCGAATGCAGCCGAAAGTACGGATAAGTCCATTTATGAATTGTTAGCCCAGAAGTATGGCCATGATTTGGAATGGGCTCATAATATGAACGATAACATGGTTCAGATGGGTGAGAAAGTGGGCCTAGAGTTTGATATGAATGCACTGCAGCCAACCAATACCCTTAAAGCACATTTGCTATTACACGAAGCTAAAGGTCTAGGGAAGCAGACAGAGCTGAAGGACCTTTTATTTGAAGCATATTTTGTGAAGGGACAGAACATCAGTGAGGAAGCTGTACTGATTTCCTTAGCTGAAGAAGTTGGTATTAATGCAGACAGAGCCAAAGAAGTGGTGGAGGGGAAAGTGCATGCCCAAGAAGTGCAAGATGACATCCTACTAGCACAGCGCTATGGAATTCAAGGCGTACCGTTTTTTATCATCAATGATAAATACGCGCTATCTGGGGCTCAGCCCGTGGAAGCATTTGAACAAGCACTAACGAAAGTACTGGAAGAACAACAAGAAGCATCCGTCTAAAAAGGATTCTTTAATAAAGAATTTTAGGTTTAGTGTACACATCTCTTATTTTTGCAGCATAGCAATCTGTTAGCAAAATAAATTAGAACGGTGACTCTAGACCTTTTCCAGCCAATAGCGGAAACTCAGAAAGAGCGTGTTAATAACGCGATGAAAGAGATTCCTCCTCACGATCCCGGCGTGTACACCATGTACAATGCCCGCGACGAGGTGTTGTACATTGGCAAAGCAAAGGATTTATATAAACGAGTTACTTCCTACCGGTATTCGAAGTCCAAAAAAGTACAAAGTTTGGTAGCTCAAGTAGCTCGTATTGGCTATGAGGTGTGTAAAACAGAAACCGATGCCGTTCTACTTGAAAATCTATTGATTCGCTCTTTACGCCCACCTTACAATCACGCGAATAAGAAAACAGAGACCTATTACTACATCTCATCGGGACGAAAGGGCTATAAGCGTGAGTTCAGGTTGTCGATGCGTGTGCTAGACGATTACTCTAATGTGTATGGATGTTTTAAAGGGCATGGTCGTGTTCGAAAAGGATTGGGTGCTTTACTCAGGTTCTTATACTTGGCCGATACAAAGATCAAAAGTCCTTATTACTTACCGGCTCAGCTGTTGAACCGGTTAACACCTATACGCTTCAGCGTGGCCATGAAAGAGGGCCAATGGATGTTGGTGCATCAGCTGCTTTCGGGTTCATCAGGACTTCTTATCCATGATTTTGAGCGATTAGCGGAGTCTATGGATTTCACAGATAAGTTCTCGAGAAGCTACTTTATGAACGAGCTAGAGCAGTTGAAGATCTTCTTTGCACTAGGGCCAGAACGCAATCATCAGTTAAAGAAAGAGCTCAATCTTGATTCTGATTTAATTCGACAAGAACATCTAGATGATTTATACGCTGTTTCAAGTTCTGGAGTATTTACAGAGCGTATATAAAAAAAGCGAGCTGAATGAGCTCGCTTTGAATATCTAAATAAAGTGTAGGTTGGATTCGATTAGTTAATTGTACCACTTACCGTTACTTCACCTGAAATCTCCATTGGGATTTCCATCTCTTGTGGCGAAGTCATCATCATAGCACCTGAAATCATTTGATCCATGGTAGATGATAACACTAAGCCTGTAGCACGATCAACCGTAAGAGTACCAGACTGAATACCGCTAAGATCTGGAGTCATAGTAGCGCCACTCATGTTCATTTCTTCACCTTCCGTAAATACTTCTGAAGACACATTAATAGTGATCGTTTCAGCGTTCATAGCCGCAACTTCATACGAAGTGAGGATTTTCATCGGAAGCGGCGCCTGAATAGACTCGTCTTCACTCCAAGTGTCGCCAATAGAAACAGCGTTTGCTGGGAATTTCATAATCGACTGCTGAACTTGAGCTAAAGCACTTTCATCGTTGTACTGGCTAGATAGCTGAGCTTTAAGAGCTTGAAGTTGTGCTTGGTCGGTGATTTCCATCTTGGTAGCCATGTTATCAAGCATTGCGTCGATGCCTTGGATGTTGGATACTTCACCCTTTTCAGTAAGTGTGAATGTAAAACCCTCGCCAATTACAGCATCAAAAGACTTGGTCATTGGGTTAGGTGAAGAAGACGGCTTTTCAGAATCATAATCTACTTGAGCCATTGGCTGATAAATACGCATGCTTGTGTAAGTAAGCTTAACTTCATACGAACCATCGTTCACCGATAATACGGTCATGTTAACGCCAGCACCTTGAAGGTTGCTAATTTCTTGAGTTTGACCCATGATTGTTTGGGAAATCTTTTGGTTCATTTCCGATTTGGTATCGTAAGAAGTCCCCTCTTTAAGATCATATTTTAAAGATACTTGAGTGAATGCAGTTACTGATGTGAAAACGATCAATAGAGCAAGAGAGAAAAGTTTTTTCATATAAATAGTGCTTAGTAAGAATTTTGAAAAAACAACCTAGTGAATATTAGGTTTAAGAGAAAATAAAATTAGATTAAGAGTTCGAGTGACTATAGGTAAAAAATCCTGCGACTTTTTGATGATCAACGGTGTCTTATGGGTGTGTGCACACTCAAACATGAATTCTTAAGTAGGTTCTGTGACGAAATCTGAATTTATTCAATTACTAACGCCTCATTATAACGATGCCGTGAACTATTGCGGCGCGTTATGCATGGGGTCGGATAAAGCTGAAGCCGAAGATGTGATTCAACAAGCCTTGTTAAAGGCTTACGAAAAAAGCGACACTCTTCGGGATCCCGCTCGTTTTAGAAGTTGGTTATTTCAGATCATAACGCGCTGTTTTTATGACAGCGTTCGAGCTCCATTTTGGAAGCGTTTTGTTTCTTTTGACCCAGCTGAAGCTGATACTAAGTTTGTGGTATATGAAGAGGATACCTTTTCCAATAATACCCAACTTCTAACAGCACTATCTCAACTATCAGAAAAAGAGCGATCGGCTATTTTACTGTTCGAGATTGGAGGTTTCTCTATCAAAGAGATAAAGGAGATGCAAAACGAAAGCAGCGAAAGCGCTATTAAATCAAGGTTGAGCCGAACACGAACCAAGCTAAAAGAAATCATGGTAGCTATGGACGAAGCAACTCCTAGCAGTAGAATTGCTGAGTCTAACCCTAAATTAGAAACGAGTGATTTATACCATGAGACTTCTAAAGTTATACACGAAATCAAATCTATTGGATGATATTATGAGCCTTTCCAATCCATTTAATGAACTCAAGAGTGTAGACCACTCCCGTTCACTTCATAACTTAAGTCAGTGGTTAGATCATAAATCCAAAACACCGAGAAAGATGAGACCATTATATAAAGTTGCCGCAAGCATTCTTATTACAGGGCTAGTACTTGTTGCCTGTTCCATACCTGTGGAGCAAGAACAAGAAATCGGCTATATGATTAAAGGCGTTACCACAGAATTTAGTCCTAAAATGAAGCAAGGCCTAGAAGCCGCTGAAATGGATATGAACTCAGAGGTGCACCTCAATGTAACGGTAACGGAAGATACAGAGGGTAACACCGTACGTAATGCCGAAGTGGTAATGTTATTGCCAGAAGCAGACCGCGCCGCCGCAGAAGCAAAAATGGCGTCGCTTCAAAAACACCTTACCTTCCAGAAACTGGAACTACTCCCTATTGAAGAAGAGATTGAGCAACCGCTATACGAAGCCGCTCTTTCAAAATTTAATCTACATTGGGGGAATAAGGTTTCGGATGAAGTAATGGTGGCTAAGATCAACGAGATGCTTCAAAAGAACAGCAATATCACCGGCAAAGCTGAAATTATTCATACCGAAGATGGAAAGAAGCTCGTGGAGATTCGCGTGGAGGATTTCTCAGGCGATAAATCAACCCTAGATTTTATAGATGTTGAAAGCATTCAAGAGATTCGTGTTCATAAATCAAAAAATAAAAACACGGTAGATATTCAACTCAAAGAAGAAAGCGAGATTGAATTGGAAGATGAAAATGGAACCGCTCATATTAAGATTCGAAAGATCAAAAAAGACCAATAAGGGTTTAAAAAGTAAGAAAGCGGCTACATGGCCGCTTTTTTTATGCCCCAAAGTTTGGATTAGAACCGAATGAGGTTGCCAAGGGGTAAAAACTGTTGGTGCTTAGATTGAAGCCCCAAAGTGGTGTGTTCATACTGTTTGGGGAAGTCTTCAATGTCGCCTAATAACTTAATCAAAGCATCGAGTGGTAATTGAGGGGAGTAGGTGTTCATGATGAAGAACCGATGGTGCGTATCAAGAATTTGCATCACCTTCTCAATAAGGGGTGCTAAATCTTTATTTAACTTCCATGCTTTCCCCTTTGGAACCATTCCAAAAATAGGAGGGTCCATGATGATACCATGGTAGGTCTCGCCTCTTCGAATGCACTTATCTACAAATTTACGCGCGTCTTCCACAATCCATCGAATGTTTTGAATGTGGTTTAGCTCTGCATTCTCTCGCGCCCAGTTAACTACGCTTTTAGAGGAATCAACATGCGTTACTTGTGCACCCGATAGCGATCCAGCTACACTCGCTCCTCCGGTGTATGCAAATAGGTTTAAGATGCGTGGCTCTACTCCTTGCCCCTGAAATTGAGTACATCGATCTGCGATAAAATTCCAATTCACAGCCTGCTCAGGGAACACCCCGGGATGTTTAAAGGACCCTTGGCTGAGTTTAAACTTTAGATCAATAGCTCCAAAGGGATAGCTGATTTCCCAGTCGTTGATGGTTTTATCCCATTCTCCTTTTTGCCCTTTCTTCTCTGAAAATCGGATGTCTGCTTTTCCCCACTCATTGGGATGTGCTTTGGCTTGGGTTGCCGCAGGTTCGGGTCGGTCAATAATCACCGAGCCAAATTGCTCTAGTTTACGCCCATTGCCAAAGTCGAGTAATTCATAGTGCGTCCAAGAAGTGGGGTAAATCATTAATTGAGAAAAATATCAGCGAGTTTAAAATGAAGGTTGTCAAAGTTAACACTCGAACGATTGATTGTATAGGCAATAACCATCTTTTCTTTTTTATTGATAAGAAACATGGTGCTACCTCCTACAGAGCCGCCTGAATGCCCGAGCCATACACGATTCTGATTATCCGTATAGGTTCTCCATCCCATGCCATAGTTGGTGCTTTTGCCATCAGTCATGTATTGCGGAGTCATTAACACCGAGTGGGTTTCTTCATTTAAGTAATCATAATCAAAGTGCGCTACCCCAAAAGTAACGAGGTCTTCAGTGGTGCCAATGAAACCACCACCGGCCCATTTATAGCTGTTATCAACAAAGGGAGCTTCTATATTCTTGCCGTCTCTATAAACATAGAATTTCGTTTTGTTAGGGAGCTCTTTATTTGCCCATTCAGCAAGAGTATTGTCCATACCTAAGGCTCCAAATACACGGTGCTCCATAAAGCTAAGGAACTCTTCCCCAGAGGCTCCTTCCATCACAGCGCTGATCAAGTTCCAGCCATAACTGGAATATTGATAACTGGTCTGTGGTTCAAATAATAGAGGGTCGTCTTTGAAAATATCGAGTCCTTCAGTTACCGTTGGGTACGACTTGGCACTCATAAATTCATCGCCTCTATAATGCCGAATTCCTGCAATATGGCCGGCTACTTGCTGTACCGTCATGGGGTATTTCTTTTTTGGGAAGTCGGGTACATAGGTATGAATTTCTTCTTTGGGATCTAGTTCACCACTTTGAATTAAAACCCCCATTCCTGCAGCGGTTAATGTTTTCGATACACTCCCAATTCTAAATAAAGTAGTGGCAGGGTCTACAGGTTTCTTAGCGGCTACATCGGCATAACCGTAGCCTTTGCTTAGCACCATTTTGTTGCCCTTGTAAATGGAAATGGACATGCCAGGCACATTTTGGGCTTTGGCATATTCGGCGATAACTGCTTCTGCTTTTTGAATGCGTTCATCGAGGTCTTGGGCAGAAACTAGACTCGTACTTAGTAGTACGAAAAGGCTAAGGGTGAAAAATCGAGTTAATGGTTTCATGGTGTGTCCTATTGGTTTGAGTACATGTAATCGAGTGTAAGGGTAGCCATAGCTCGAACCCCTAGTAGCATGGCTGATTCGTCAATAATAAAATCTGGAGTATGATGTCCGGCCGGAGTAACACCTTCGGGTTTACCACCTAGAAATAAATATAAGCCGGGTATTTTTTCTTGAAAAAAGGAGAAGTCTTCAGCACCTGTAACAGCATCCATAAGGTTCACCTTGTCAGAGCCTGCTACTCGTTCTAAAGTAGGAAGCATCTGTTGGGTAAGCTGAGGATCATTATAAGTAATTGGATAGCCTTTGTTTATGGTGAGTTGGGCAGTAGCACCATTGCTTGCAGCCGTATGCTCAACTATTTCTTCTAATCGTTTAAAGATGAGTTGACGCATGTCTTCATCCAATGCACGGATGGTTCCTTCCATTTCAATGCGTTCAGGGATGATGTTGTGTCGAACTCCACCTTCAATTACACCAAAAGAAACTACGGCTGCTTGTTTTGTGAGGGGCATATTGCGGCTCACAATGGTTTGGGCATTGTTGATGATTTGAGCCGCTGTAACAATAGGGTCTACACCTTTCCACGGAGTGGAACCATGAGCTTGTTTGCCTTCAACCACCAACTTGAAACTGTTTACACTTGCCATAATGCCTTGCGGGCGGTATTCGATCACGCCGGCTGGTGTACTATCCCATATATGTAAACCAAAAATGGCATCTACATCTGGGTTTTTAAGCACCCCTTCTTTTATCATTAACTCAGCACCACCCTCTTCTCCAACAGGAGCCCCTTCTTCAGCTGGTTGAAATATAAATTTAACAGTGCCGGCGAGCTCGTCTTTCATATCTGTTAGGATTTGAGCAACGCCCATTAAAATAGCGATATGAGTATCGTGCCCACAGGCATGCATTACGCCCACCTCTTTGCCTTGGTATTCACTAATAAAGGTCGATTTAAATGGAAGGTCGGTGCGTTCCGTAACGGGCAAGGCATCGATGTCGGCACGTAAGGCTACGGTAGGTCCGTCTTTACCACCCTTTAAAATGCCAACCACACCGGTGTGAGCTACTTCGGTTTGTACTTCCATGCCTAACTTCCGTAAATGGGCAGCAATGGTCTTAGCCGTTTCAAATTCTCGATTCGATAACTCAGGATTTTTGTGGAAATGTCGGCGCCATTCAATCACTTGCTCTTCAAGCTCTGATGCTTTTTGATCGATAATTTGTTGGTGATTGGACGATTGAGCAAAAACAGCGGGCACTGCTATGAGAAAAAGCAGACTGAAAAACGTCAATTTCATGATAACTGATTAGTTGAAAATGTTACTCGGTAAGGTAATTATTTCAATCAGCTTGTCAAGACCTTCCTCATGTGGGGTTATTCATGAACCGTAATGGAGTAGGAAGCTTCAAAGTTTCCGCCCGGAACTAAGAACTGCATCCCTTCTTTTTGAATGAATTCCCCATTGTGATCTACAGGATCAGCGGTTCCAAACCAGGGTTCAATACAGATGAAATCCCCATTGGGTTTAGCCCATATACCCAGATGTGGAAAGGATGGGAATTGAATGCTTAGTTGTTTGCCTCGCGTGATATGGGACAAAGTAACCCGCTTAGACTTCGTGTTTTTAAAAACGAGAGCATCACGGTCGAATAGATCATGTGTAAGCGGTAATCGAGATTCATTACTGAGTACTCGTTCCTTAGAATTGCTTATTAACCCAGTTGGGATATCAATCAAATGGCGATCTAAGGTTTCTGCATGTTCAAATAAGAGTGCATAGTCTGAATAGGAGTCTCCATTATGAAGTGGGCAACGAAAAGCGGGATGAGCTCCTAATGTAAAGGGCAATGTTTGGTTTCCTGAATTTTCAACTCGATGGGAAACGGTGAGGGTATGCCCTTTAACACTAAAGCGGGTAATGAATGAAAAACGAAATGGATACTGCTGGAGCGTTTCATCCGACGCTTCAAGACTAAGTGTGATTTGGTGAGGTAGTGACTCTATCACTTCATGGTTTGGGTTGCCGCGAACTATTCCATGTTTTGGCATGCTATAGGCCTTCCCATCAAGTAAGTACGAGTTATTCTTTAGCGCACCTATTATAGGGAACAATACAGGTGCTGAACTTCCCCACACCTCAGGGTCGGCCTGCCACATATATTCCATCCCTGTATTCTTTGATTGGATTGAAGATAGCTCAATACCGGAATGTTGAATTTGAACTTTAATCTGTTCAGATGAAATTTCGTGAACCATGTGGAGGTGTTATTGAACTGGAATGCCTTCTGTTACAAAAGAAATGCCCTGTTGACCAGAGGTGGATATCATTACGGCTTGTATAAATGGGGGCTGAATAGTTGGTGTTTGATCAACCCAAGAGAAAAGGAAATTTGAACCAGATCCGCCTGATAGGTCATCTTCAGCAATGACGATTTCAACTGTTTCTAAAGGTGCAATGTAAACCGATTGTTGGATGTATGCTCGAATCAGTTCACCTTGAGTGTTGAAGTAATTGGCTTCATCAACCCAAATAGTGTCGCTTTTGTTAATGTTGCGAATACTGATGGTTGCTGTTAAAGCATGCGTGCGGTGTTCATTGTTACTATAGATTTCTGAATACACCGGTAAATAAGAACTTAGCCTAGGGTTGGAAATTATTTCTTCGGGTAAAGGTGTGGTTCGATCAGTCCAACTTGGGAGTAGTGGAGGTCGCTCTTTCGTATCTATGTTTGTGCAAGATACTTGTAGTACGAACACAGAGATGAAGAGGGCGATAAATGCGGGAGTAATTTTAAAATCGATGGATGGCATGGCAGTTACTCTAGATTCGAACATTGGGTTAACAATGATACAAAAAATTGAAGGGCATCTGTATCAAAGAATGCTAAAGGTCAGGTGCTGAATGATCTAATTTCTTTAGACTCTAAAATTCGTGGTTCATGCTCACTAGAGCTTGCGGTAACATCAACCATCACCTGTGCCACCTTTGAAGCATGAATAGGATGGTAGGCTTTTAAGCCGGGTAGTTTACAAAGTACTTGAGCAATAGGTATTCCTATTTTTTCACCCAATCGAAACTCATCGCGATCGCCCACTAAAAATGAAGGTCTAAAAATGGAACAGCTTTCGAAGCCTAAGGCCATCACCATGTCTTCTAGCTCGCCTTTTATGCGAGGGTAAAATGAATTGGACTTAGCATTGGCACCGATAGATGAAACCAGCGCGTGATGAGTGATGCCATTTGCTTTTGCTGCTTGGGCAACCACGAATGGATAATGTACATCTACTTTGTACTGTGCTTTTTTGCTGCCGGCTGCTTTTATAGTAGTGCCTAAGGCCGAGTAAAGATGATCGCCCGAAACGAGATGCTTCCACAACTCGGGTTCGTCAAAATTTATGATCTCTTCTTTCAACTTTGGATGGGTTACCCCGGTTGTTCGGCGATGCATCACTAAAACAGAAGAATATCTGGGGTGCTGCAATAAGTAATCTAGAAGGTGTTGCCCTACTAAACCTGTTGCGCCTATAAGTACTGCTTTGTATTCCATGATGAATAATAGCTTTTAAATGGATTAGATGTTTTCACTCTCAAACATTAGAGTTTTCTAATAAATAAATTTTGGCAAGGTGAGTGAAATCGAGTTAAGTAATTAATATTGTTATGCAAATCATTTGTAAAAAAATGTTATGATATCTCTTCAGAGTTCTTAAATTGTGGTCGATAAAACATTAAGAAATTCTAATGTTTCAAAAATAACAAGGTACAGCCCCAGAGAGGCACAAGAGGAATAAAGAGATGAACGACTACTCAAACATAATTCAAGTTATCGGCGCAATGATGTTAGTATCAGTTTTAGTAACGAATGCTAACAAAACGAGTTTTCTAAATAAAAGAATGATTGTTGAAGGCGAATATGAGACAGCTGTTACAGCAATCGCTCAAGACATCATGGAAGAATCAAGAGCATTACCATTCGACGAAGCTGAAACGGAAGGCGCTCTCCCAGTAAATATTCCTTTTGACTTTTCACTGCTAGGTACGGATTCAGGCGAAAGCACAACAGATCGTTCTGAGTTCGATGATTTCGATGACTACGACGACTGGAACGGAACCGTAACTACCATTCATGGTGACTTTGAAGTATCAGTGAATATCACGTACATCAACTCTACTACTCAAGCTCCTACGGTATCAAAAAGCACCATCAAAAGAATGGACATTACCATCAGCAGCAATACCTTGAGAGAACAAGATCAAGAGACGATCAAGACTTATAACTACAGCTACATCAGAAGCTACTACGCAAACTAATAATAGGTACAGAGATGAATTTGAATTTAATCAGCGGAAGCATAGTGTCAGGAATGGTTTTATTAACCATCGGAATGATGAACAGAGGAGTAAACTACAACTCACAAGACATTACACTGTCATCCATCAAGCAAGAACAAAAAATTGAACTTTCAGAAGTTTTAAGCCATGACCTTCCAAAAATTGGCTATACCAGCGATAACTCATTAGATACACTTATTGCTTATGCGGATGAGAAGAGTATCGCATACTACAGCAATATCGACAACAGTGCAGACGGTTCTGTTGAACTGGTAACGTGGGAGTTAACAAACGAAGCCGATGTTTCAACCGATAACCCAAACGATTACAAATTAGTGAGAACGGTTGGCGGTACTACAACAAACATCTCTTTAGGGATCACCACTTTTACTCTGAATTACTATGATAAATTGGGTGGAACTACCCCCCTAACTACTCCGCTTTCTAGTGCTGATATGGATAATGTAAAGCAGATAGAAGTAGTGCTAGTACTTGAAAGTGCAGAAAGCATTCAGTACTCACAAAACACAGGCGAAAAGTTTGTGAAATCAGCTTGGGTTAAGAGATTTACACCAAGAAACTTAAAAGGAAACGGGTAAGCACTATGTTAGGAAGAGGAATATTAATTGTTGCGAGCGGTGCTACTGTAATTTTCGGATCTATACAGTTAGGATTATTAGGACAAAAGAAAAGTGTAAACGAAGCAACAGCTGATTACGCGTACGAAAACCATATTAAGAATGCGGCATACAACGGTTTGCAGTTAGGTATGGAAGAGCTCGGTAAAGATGAAAATTGGTCAGCTACAGAATCATCACCATGGACTACCACCATTGATGATGTAGATGTAACGGTGTATTACGAAAATTTAGGAATGGGCGCTACGCCACTAGATGCGGATACCGTTCGTGTGTATTCAAGCGCATTATATAAAGGTGAGACGGCAAACTTAGTAAGTACTTATACGCGCACTCCATTGGATATAGTACCTGAGTTTAATTCAGCGCTTTCACTTACAACCAATAAATTTAAGTTTAACTTGTTAGGCGGTTCAACAATCCGTGGCAATGATGCTAGTGGTGTATGTACTGACAAACCTGGAGTGATTGTTAAAGATCTCGTTTCTTCTACAAAAGTAGTGTTAGGTGCAGGGCTAAACATCATCAATATTCTAAGTACGGTTACTCAAATTCAAATTGATCCGAGTATCTCCTATGATGCAACGGCTTCATTAGTGGCAAACCTTGAAGGAAAGCCCGGTGTAGTGAATGTAAATGGAAGCTATAACGGTAATTTTGGAACTGCAGCAAACCCTGGTGTATTTTTTGTAGATAACTATGCTAATGTTACCAGTGGTGTTACTTCAGGATATGGCATCATGATTATTCGCTCGGGTGGCGAATTGAATTACAGTGGCTCAACTTCAGTAAGTACAAGCTTAGAATTTAATGGCTTGGTAGTATTTGAAGACGCCTTGGATTTCAATGGCTTTAACACTCCAAGTGTAAATGGTTCAGTAATTGTTGGTTCTGTAGGCGGTAGCAGTTTACTGGATATGTATTTAGGAGGCGGATTAGATATTCAGTATGATTGTTCGGCTCAAGACCACGCTAAAATTGCTGCGGCAAATCTGTTAAAAGAGAACAAATATAAGAGACTAAGTACGTTTGAATGATTTTAAACGCTTAAGGAGTACGAAGGCCTTCGCTGATAAAGCGAGGGCCTTTTTTTTGTTAAAAAACAGGTCTTTAAATAAGTAAAAAAAGATTAAGAAATCTTAATAATTGCCGATAATATCTATAAATAAAAGAAAATTAAATCTGGCAATTATGAGCGACTTTTCAAATGTATTACAAGTTATAGGGGCGATGGTACTTGTGTCTTTATTAGTGCAATCAGCGAATAGGAAAATGAATGCAAACTCCATGCTTCTAGTAGAGAACGAATTCGAGAGTGAAATTGCAGCTATATCTCAAGAAATAATTGAAGAATCTAGGCTATTAGCCTTTGATGAAGCTACGGTAACGGGTTTTGTACCAGTTGACATCCCAGCAGGGTTCTCAGATATCGGCCGTGACATAGCAGAAACAGCAGATAAAGTAACCTTTGATGATTTTGATGACTTAGACGGTTGGAGTGGTATAGTTTCAACAGCTTTGAGTGATTTCAATGTAAGTATTGAAGTGGTGTATATAGACAAGACTACAGGTATTCAAACGAATGCAAAAACCACACTTAAAGAGATTCAGATTACAATTACGAATGACTTGGTGAGATTTCAAAACACTACAACATTGAAGCCCTATTACTTTAGTTATATAAGAAGCTATTACGCGGAATGATATGAATATTGGACTGATCACATCCTTTATTATTTCTGGAATTTTGATACTTATGTTGGGCTTTATGAACATAGGCGTGAGTCAAAATTCAACCGAGGTTGTACTGTCTCAATTTAGGCAATCACAGAAGTATGATGTACAAGAGTTAGTAACCTTTGATCTACCGAAGATAGGTTACGATTTCAACTTGAGTATTGATACTGCCATCGTGTATGGGGATGATAAAAAACTGGTCTTCTATAGTAATGTCGACAATAGTAGTGATGGGAGTATTGAAACCATCTCGTGGGAATTCACATCTACTGGCATTAATGAAACTGTAAATCCAAACGATAAAGTTCTTACTAGAACAGTTGATAGCGAGCTTACTGAAATCAAAACAGGAGTCACGCTATTTGAATTCGCTTACTATGATTCTCTAGGTAGCACTACCTCTTTAGCTACACCATTAAGTAATGACGATAGAGCCAAGGTCGTACAAATTGGAGTGACTCTTAAAATAGAAAGTGATGAGAAGGTGAAAACAAGAACGGATAAAGAAGGCTCATATCTAATCACCATGTGGAATAAAAGATTTAGCCCAAGAAACCTGAAGAACAACTTAAACTGATTATTATGGGTAATGCAATGCTAATATTGAGTGTTGGTGCACTCTTTATTTTTGGAATGGTACAATTAAACCTTTCAGATAACAAAGTTCAGCTAGTAGCTGATACGGCTGAATATGCCAGTGAAAATCATGCTATGAATGTGGCTTTCACAACTATTCAATTGGCTATGGAAAAGATTAACGAAGATCCTGATTGGCAGCCTACACAGGCAAATCCCTGGGTGTCAACCCGTGATGGAGCAAACACAAGCCTTTATTATACAACAGTAGGCGTAGGTGCAGGAGTAAATGATCCTGATACCATAAAAGTAGTTTCAAAAGCAGAATATTTAAAAGAAGAAGCGGAAGTAATCAGCCTCTTTGCGAAAACTAAATTGCACTTCGTACCAGATTTTGAGGCGGCATTATCTATTGCTACAGATAGATTTACGTTTGGGCTAGGTGGTAGTGCAACTATAAGAGGAAATGATAAGTCGGGCACATGCAGCGATAAACCAGCCATTACAGTACCTAATAGTCTTTCTGAGAGTAAAGTGTTATTAGGTGCGGGTTCCAAAATTACGTCAATACTTGGTGGGGCTAGTAGCATTGAAGTAAATTCAGACATCTCTTATTCACCAGTAGATGAACTTATAGCACGTTTAGCGGCAATGCCAGGCTCAAAAAAGATATCGGGTAATTATAAAGGGAGTTTAGGAAGTATAGATGACCCGGGTGTATTTTTTGTAGAAAATTATGCAAAACTAACGGGTGGTATAGACACGGGCTATGGTATTATGATTATACGTTCTGGCGGTGAATTGGCTTACGAAGGAGAGCTGAGTGTAGCCGGAAATTTTGAGTTCAATGGTCTCATCATTTTCGAAAATGCGTTCGACTTTACTGGAAGAGGGACCCCAGACTTAAATGGATCTGTTTTAGTGGGGACTACAGACGCTTCGAGTGCAATCTTGGATATAGATTTATCGGGTAACTTAAAGATTCAATACGACTGTTCCGCTGAAGAATACGCACAAGCTGCAGCTGCAAACCTGTTAAAACAAAATAGGTTTAAGCGTTTAAATACCTACGAATGATTATTGAAAAGCGATGCCTTAATCTGATTTATAAATTTATGTAAGGCACTACTTGTACCATTATATAAAGGGAGATAAAAAGCTGTATATGAATTAGTTGTTATAGCAAGGTAAAAAAATTTAAAATTTAGGTTTATTTATATCATATTGAAAGATCACTAAATCTAGGGAATGGTGAATCAGATAGCGGTTATTAATATTCAATTAATGGCCTAAACCTTAATCAAATATGATATATATGAATACTTTTATCTATTTACTTAAAGGTTTGAAGGGTGCAAAGAAATTAATACTAGTCGCAGGACTCGTATTCTTTGGCTTATCAAGCAATTTAAGTGCAGAAACTATTTCGGGGGATGGTACAGCAGCCATTGTTACCGGTACGGTTGTCGATAAGACAACTAATGAGCCTCTCGCAGGGGTTAACATTCAAGTTAAAGGAGAATTCAGAGGAGTTTTTACAGAAATTGATGGTACCTATAGTATAGATGTCGAAAACGATGATATACTGGTCTTCAGTTTTGTAGGATATAAACGCCTTGAAGTTCCTGTTAATGGTCAATCTACAATTAATGTTCAGCTAGAAGAAGATCTACAACAGTTAGACGAACTTGTAGTTGTAGGTTACGGACTTCAAAGAAGGGAAGCAGTAACGGGTTCTATTGCATCTATTGATGCTGGAAAAATCGAACAGGTTCCATCATCTTCTTTCGAAAGTTCACTGCAAGGTAATATTGCGGGTGTACAATTGATTTCGGCGGATGGTGCGCCAGGTTCCAATACGCAAATCCGTGTACGGGGTATCGGTTCAATCACCGCTTCTAGTTCTCCATTATATGTAGTGGATGGCGTAATCATGACTTCAGGTAGTGTATCTAACTTGAACAGTAATGGTGGCCGTAGTACAAACGTTATGGCAGCGCTTAACCCAAATGATATTGAAAGCGTAACCATTCTTAAAGATGCAGCTTCAACGGCTATTTATGGTTCTCGTGGTGCAAACGGGGTAGTATTAATTACAACGAAGAGCGGTAAATCAGGCGCTCCTGTAATTAGCTTAAAGTCGCAAGTTGGTTTCAACTCAGTTGCTTCCAATTCTCTGTTAGAACCACTGAATGCTGATGAGTACACTACCTTATTTTTAGAAGGTTACACAAACCGTGGAGAAACACAGGCTCAAGCTCAGCAGAGATTTGATGACCGCTTCGAGCAGTTAACAGATCCGACTACAGGTCAGCCAACAAATACAGATTGGTTAGACGAGCTTACAAGAACCGGTGTTAACCAGTCGTATGATTTAAGTGTTTCTGGTGGTACGGATGCGGTTAAGTATTATGTGTCTACGAACTTCTTTGATCAGGAAAGTCATGTTATTGGTACTGACTTCGATCGTTTAGCTTCACGCGCAAATGTGGATGTGAAATTGAATAACCGAGTAGATCTTTCGAACAAATTATTGATTTCGAAAACTGATCAAAACGGTATGACGGATGGTTCTGCATGGGCGAACCCACTGTATAACGCCTTCTTACTTTCTCCACTAATTCCAATTAAGGATGAAACAGGTTTATACAATGCATCCCATAAAAACTATTTCCCAATGGGTGGTAACAACCCTGTAGGTGCCTTAAGTGGTGATGACTTAAGAAATACAGAAACGTATAGAATCACGAATAACGTGAATGCCAATGTACGTTTAATGGATAACCTAATATTTAGTTCTAAATGGAATATTGATATTATTAAAGTTGGTGAGTCTCAGTACAAGAACCCACGCTACGGTGATGGTAGAAACGTAGGTGGATATGCTCAAGAAAGTGAGATCACACGTCAAAGTTGGACAGGTACTCAAACGCTAAACTACATCGGTAACTTCGATGAGGTGCACAATCTAGAAGCATTATTGGGTTATGAGGCACAGAAATCTGAGTCGAAAAGTTTTACTGGTTACGGTCAAAACTTCCCGAACTTAACGCTTCGTACTTTATCTAGTGCTGCAGAAGCGTATTCTGCTTCAGCTACGAAATCTGAATATACCTTCGCTTCGATGTTTACTCGATTAATCTACGATTATGACGGTAAGTATTTCCTACAAGGTAGTTTAAGACGTGATGGTTCTTCAAGATTCGGTAGTGAAAACAGATGGGGTACGTTCTACTCTGTAGGTATAGGCTGGTCGATGCATCAAGAAGAGTTCTTAAAGAACAATGAGATTATCGATGTATTAAAGCTTAGATCTTCTATTGGTACTACTGGTAACGCTGCCATTGGTAACTTCCCTTCACGTGGACTTTACGGATATGGTCGTGATTACGACGGTAGCCCAGGTGGTGCTCCAGTTCAGATCGCTAACCCAGGCCTAACTTGGGAGAAGCAGCAGAACTTTAACGTGGCATTGGAATTCGGTTTGATGGATCGAGTAACAGGTACAGCTGAGTATTTTGTTAAGACCTCAACAGATCTTTTACTGAATGTTCCGTTATCTAGAACTACTGGTTTCTCGGACATTACAAGAAATGCCGGTGAGCTTGAGAACAAAGGTTTTGAGTTAACCTTGAACTTCAATGTACTCACGAATCAAGACTTAGTGTGGGATGTTGGATTTAACACCACCTTCATTAAGAATGAAATTACAAACTTAGATGAACCATATAACGATGGCAGTAAGCGTAGAGAAGTAGGTAGAGATTACCAGTCTTACTACCTATACGGATGGGCTGGAGTTGATCAAACCAATGGTGACCCACTATGGTATACAGATGAGACTGAAACAGCGACAACCAATAGCATTAGTAATGCAGAGCGTTACTTTGTAGGTAAGTCTGCTACTCCTGATCATTACGGTGGATTTAACACTTCTGTATTCTATAAGAACATCACCTTTGATGCTCAATTCTCTTACTCATGGGGTAACTACTTATATGCTTCACAGGAGCGATTCATCCATGGTGATGGAGCTTTAACTCCACGTAGTACATCTAAGTATGCTTACGAGAACAGATGGTTACCAGGAAAAACCGACGCCAAATTCCCAATGCATAGATGGGGTGGTAATAATGGTAGTAACGTAGGTAACTCATCACGATGGTTACATGATGGATCATACATCCGTCTAAGAAATGTAACGGTAGGATATAACTTTGAAAACGATGTAATTAACCCGTTTGGCTTAAAGTCATTACGAGTATACACCAGAGGTACCAACCTATTTACGTTTACGCGCGACTCAGATCTATACATTGATCCAGAGCAAAACATAAACGGTGTAGCGAATAGTGTAACACCTGCAATTAAATCCATCACATTCGGTATCGATATTGGATTTTAATTCTAATACAAACTAAAGGTTTATTACAATGAATTTTAGAAGAATATATATAACACTATTAGCACTTATTGTCGTTGGAGTCGGCTGTTCAGATGGGTTTTTAGAAATAAATCCACAGCAATCGGTTTCTAACGAGGAAGCATTATTAACCCTTCAAGATTATGAAGCGGCGATTACAGGAGCATACAACATCCTTTCATCTTCAAACTACTATGGACGGTACTTTGTACTTGTACCTGATGTAATGGCAGATGATGTAAAGCAGAACTCTCAAGCCAACCGTGCTAAAGAGTATGCGGAATACGTAGCTTTTGAAGAGCACTTTATTACAGAGAATATGTGGGCAACCATCTATTCCGGTATTAGTGCGGTAAATGCAATTATCAATGCACCTAAGCCCGACATCGCGGCATCGCTTGATGACGAATACAACCAACTTATTGGTGAGGCTCATGCCTTAAGAGGTCAGATGTACTTTGACTTAGTTCGTTTATACGGTCAGCATTACACCTATACAACCGACGCAAGTCATTTAGGTGTACCGATTGTACTTGAAACGGATGAAGAGAGTGAGCCTGTACGTAATACGGTTGCAGAAGTGTACAATCAAGTAATTAGCGATTTGACTACTTCGATTGGCTTAATGGAACCAACTACAAGAAATGGTAACACCGCTACTCTTTCTTCATGGGCAGCTAAAGCATTATTAGCTCGTGTATATCTTTATCAAGAAGATTGGCCGAATGCAGAAGCAATGGCTGATGACGTAATTGAGAACGGACCATACCAGCTTGTAAGTAATGCAAACTATGTGGCTTCTTGGAGCGATGATTTTGACGCAGAATCTATCTTTGAGATTTCAATGACAGAATCGGATAACCGTGGCTCGGATGCCTTAGGTAGAATGTACATCGAAAGTGGATATGGTGATTACCTTCCATCTGACGATCTATATTCACTAATCCCAGCTGGAGATGTTCGTCAGCAATTGTTTATTGTTGATGGAAACTTATCTGGTGATTATGCGCCATTCCGCCTCAACAAATATCCAAGCACAACAGGTTTAGATAACACGATCGTAATTCGTTTATCAGAGCTGTACTTGATTCGTGCAGAAGCAGCAGCTATGCAAGCGGATACCAATCCATCTAAGAATGCCATTGCTCAAAGTGATGTGACGACTATTCGCCAACGTGGTGAGCCAGGTCAAGCACCGGTGGTAGCTACAGGTCAGGCATTAAGAGATGAGATTGCTCTTGAGCGTAGAATCGAGCTAGCATACGAAGGTCAAAGACTTTGGGACTTAATGCGTAAAAAGCAGGATATGGTTCGTACTCAGTGTACTTCAACTATACCAGCAGCTTGTAGCGTATCATACCCGAATGATCGATTTGTACTTCCAATTCCAGCTGATGAGCAGGATGCAAATCCGAATATTCAACCAAACCCTGGATACTAATCCAATTGGTTAAATAGTATTTAAAGAAAAAGCCCAGTAGCAATACTGGGCTTTTTTTATGGTACATATTTTATGTGCTGTTATGCTAGTTCATCGATTCAAGTACACGCTTTACGATTCCATCCATCGCAGAGGTTTTAATCCATCGCGCTACAATCACTAAATCATTTTCTTGGTCTACATAAACCATGTTAGTGCCTGATCCTAAATGAAAGAAGGAGTTTTCTGGAGCACTTGGTAAGCGTTTTTTATCGGTATTTAAAAACCAATTCATAAAGCCATAATCAGTTTGGGCTTTAGTAGGCGTTTGGGCCATTTTATTCCAAGCTTCCGACACTAGTTGTTCACCCTTCCAGTTTCCATTGTGTAGTGTAAGTAAGCCGAACCGAGCTTGATCTCGTGCAGAGATAAACATGCCTCCACCCCAATGGCCTCCACCGCTAACAGCTTGCATTTGTTGTCCATCAATTACTACCCATGAGTTTTCATAACCTTGCCATCTCCAAGTAGGGGATGCTCCAATCTTATCCATGATAGTTTCCCTCAATACCTTTGGAAGCGGCTCTCTAAGCACGTTCATAGCAGCCAACGCTAATAAGTTTACACGAACATCATTGTACTCATATACCGAGCCAGGTTCATGGCGTTCTCTAGTTGTCCAAGTAGTTCGGTCTCGGTCTGGTCTGTCGGCCCAATCGGGTTTACCCCAAAGCGTTCCTTGCCAGTCGCTAGTTTGGCGAAGTAAATGGTTCCAAGTAATCTTGCTGTTGTGTTCTCCAGCAAATAAGTCCAACACTTTTGGGGAGCCATAGTGGTCGGCATGGTTTCGATTATCATCCCAAGTCATGGGTAAAACAGGAGCCATATAAGGCCCTACTTTGTCGTTTACATCCCGAATAAGGCCGCGATCATAGGCAATACCAACGGTGTAAGTAAGGAAACTTTTGGTAACACTGTGGGTCATATCTACTCTAAATGGTTCTCCCCATTCAGCTATGATATATCCATCTTTGATGATGATTCCTGTTTGAGGTCCTCGGTCTTTAAATGGCCCGATACCGTATCCAAATGGCTCACGACCAAAAGTACCATAATGGTTCTCTTCCATACTTCGTGGGTTGGTACTTTCATTGTCTTTAGCGAACTGAATAGCTTCTTGAATTTTGGATGCATTCAATCCTAATTCAGCCGGAGACTTTTTCTCCCAGTCGCCCCATTTCCCTGGAAAATAATTCTGGGCTTGAACCGAAGTCGAAATAATGAAAAGCACTACGAGGCTTTTAAATAGACGTAATTTCATAGTAACAATGTGTAGTTAGCGTGTTTTTTTAAATAGATAAATGAGGGTGTAATTAAATAGCGAAGAGTTACACCAAGTGAAGCTATAATACTGCAAGCGCGGCAATTATAGTAATCGGCCTACAGTGCTACAGTTTAATCCGAAGCATTTCTTCAGCCACACGATACCCTTTGTTGATCACCGTCTGCTTTTGAGGGGTATTCAACAAAAGTGGGTTGGTATGATTAAAGTGAATAAACATCACTTTTTCGCGCTCTGAATCAGGAAGTGCATCAAATAGATCCATACTTTCAACAACGAACGGATGTGGGATCTCACTCATATTTCGATTTGGGAGTTCATTGCCATCGTAAAACGTAGCATCTAGAAAAGCGAGGTCCACCTTATTTATCTCTTCAGCAATTGAGCGCTCCCATTTTTCCCATTTGTCGATATCGGGGATAAAGAGCACGTTCTTGTGGGGAGTTGAAATAGTATAACCCACGGTTTCTGAGAATTCATCTCTGTGGGGAACTCGAAATGGAGTAACTGAAATATTAGGGGTTAGTTGAACAGCACTATCCGCAATAATTGGATGGAGCTGTATGTTTCCTAGCTCCACTAGCTGGCTCCACGGACCATTATTGCTTAGGTAGTTTCCCATTTGTGGCATAGCATATACAGGTACTCCTTGCCCTCCCATAGCTTCTCGGCCTAAATGCATAAGCCCAGTGTAATGTCCGATATGAGCATGCGTTAGAAAAATACCTGAGAGTTCGGCTTTGGGAGCCATGCCTTTTAGATTGTGCAGTTGAGTAGGGAAATCCGGAGTGGCTTCAAAAATCCAAGTCTGATTGGTGTCATGATCAATAAGCCCAAGACTCACTACATGTCTTTTTTCTACAGACCCCTCCCAATATTTTTCACACTGCTCTTTCTCGCAACCGGCTTGAGGAAATCCTGCATCTTGGGCAACACCCAGAATTACAAGCTCTACTCCATTTGTAGGGGAAGTTGGTTGGATGGGTTCATTTTGGCTACAACCAAAAAGTAAAAATAGTGAGAGGAGGAATGTGATTTTCTGCATGTTCAAAAAACGGGGATTGCAGGCAATAAAAAAAGCCTCGCTTCAATTGAAACGAGGCTTTGGGAGAGAGGGAGATATTAGGCTCATTGAGTGCCGTAAAAACGCTCTTTCACAATATGACCGTCTTCCCATTGCTGGGTGGCCACTTGTTGAATTTGCATTCTATCACCGCCTTTAAATGTCACGTCCATTACACATTCAACGGCAGTAGTAGCATCGTCTTCGTTTGAGTTGATAGCTTTTACATCAAGGCCATGAAACTCTTCTACACTTGAGAAAAATTCAATCTCACGTTCGCGATTAGCATCTTTACCTTCAACTTTAGTGCCGTCTTCTAAAATCATGTCGCAGTTGGTATGGTAGTACTTTTCAAAAGCATCCATTGCCTTACCCTGTCCGATGTGTGTATAAATATCTTGTATTCTTTCTAAATAGCTCATTACTAAAATTAGTTTAATGTTAAACGATTGTTCGTTTATATAACTTGATTAGAGTAGCTATCGTTCAGAATAAAATGGAGCTATTTAGTTTGGTTAGCTGCGTTCTAACATGCGCTCTAAAGAAAGAACGGCATATTTGGCAACTTCATCTGGAACTTTGATTTGATTCACCACTTCGCCTTCTTCCAACTTTTCTAAACTCCAAAGCAGATGAGCTAGATCAATGCGATTCATGGTTAAGCATGGGCACATAAACGGGTTTAGAGATTCAATCTCTTTATCCGGATGTTCGCTGGCTAAACGGTTAACTAAGTTCATTTCAGTACCAATAGCCCACTTTGAACCGGGTTCTGCAGCCTCAAGCATCTCAATGATGTAATTAGTTGAGCCGGCATAATCGGAAGCTTGTACTACATCATACGTACATTCTGGATGTACTATGATTTTCGTTTCAGGCTTATTTTTTCGAAGGTTTTCAATATGATTAATATTGAATTTTTCGTGAACGGAGCAGTGCCCTTTCCAAAGAATCACTTTTACATCCTCGAAATTACCTGTGTATTCGAAGCTATTGGTGAGAGGGGCGTAAACAGCCATTTCGTGTAGCTGAACACCAATATCAAAAGCCGTGTTACGGCCTAAATGTTGATCGGGTAAAAATAAAATGCGCTCTTTTTGAGTGAAGGCCCATTCGAGCATTTTCTTCGCATTACCTGAGGTCACACAAGCACCACCGTGTTTGCCTACAAAAGATTTGATGGCGGCGGTACTATTCACATAAGTAAGTGGAAGAATGGTATCTCCCCAAATCTCCTGCATTTTGGTCCAACCACGTTCCGTTTGCTCAATATCTGCCATGTCGGCCATAGAGCAACCCGCACGCATATCAGGTAAGATAACTTTTTGATCGGGGCGAGTAAGCATATCAGCGGTTTCGGCCATGAAGTGAACCCCGCAAAAAGCGATGAATTCTGCCTTATCCATTGAAGCACAAATCTGAGCCAGCTTTAATGAATCGCCACGAGCATCCGCAAATTGAATGACTTCGTCTTTCTGATAATGATGCCCTGGAAGGAACAATCGATCACCAAACTTCTCTTTGATTTCACGAATTCGTGCTTCCATTTCTTGGGTAGAAAGTTCGCTATACCGTTTTGGTAATGAAACTTCCGATTCAATCTCTAAAATGTCTAAAACATCCATGGGGATCTATTTGGTGATCAAATTAAAACTTATATCTAATGCTTTTACCGAATGGGTAAGCCACCCTAGTGAAATTACGTTTGCTCCGCATCCGTTGTAAGATGCGATATTATCCGGGGTAATTCCTCCTGATACTTCGATGGTAATCGAATCAGGAATCAATTGTGCTAATTCTTTTACTTCTGATGGAGTTCGATTGTCGAGCATGATTACATCAGCCTGTGCTTCAACCGCTTCCAGTACCTGATCAATGCGCTCAGTCTCAACTTCAATTTTCACCATATGGCCAATGTTCGAACGAACTAACTCTATTGCCTTGGTGATACTGCCAGCTGCTTTGATGTGGTTATCTTTAATCATAACGCCATCATCTAAACGGAAGCGGTGGTTTTGCCCACCCCCACATTTAACGGCATACTTTTGTACTGCTCGGAGCCCCGGAAGTGTTTTACGAGTATCGGTAACTTTAATGCTTTCATCATCCAACAACTTCACAACTTCTGCTGTTGAAGTAGCAATTCCACTTAAATGTTGAGTGATGTTCAGAATTACACGTTCGGCACTAAGAAGAGTAGAAACGGTGCCTTCAACTTCCGCAATTACTTCGCCTTGTTTAACGTGGTCTCCATCCGATTTTAATAGATGAACCTTGGTGTGTTCATCGAAAAATTGATAAGCAATATTTAATGCATCTAAGCCTGCTAAAACACCCTCAGCTTTTGCAGAAAAAGTACCTTTAGCTTTCTGTGCAGGAGTGAAAATAGAGGTAGATGTAAGGTCGCCCATGCCAAGGTCTTCTTGAAGCGCACGAGCTATAATTTCTTTCAGGTGAATCGTTATCATGGCTATAAAAGCCCTAATATTTTGGCTATTTTAAAGACCGTAAAGATACACGATTTCTTATAAAAGAACGATTAATGATTTATCTCGACCATGCGGCTACAACACCTATAAGTAAAACAGCTTTAGAGGTGTATGTAAACGTTTCTCAACATTATTTTGGTAACCCAAGTAGTTTACATGATATCGGTTCAGAAGCTAAGCAGATTTTAGATGCTAGCCGTAAAACCATTGCTAATTTGCTGCATTGTGAATCAGATGAGATCTATTTCACAGGTTCGGGTACAGAAGCCAATCAATTGGCCATTCAGTCGCTATTGAGTTCTGTGCAGGTTGAAAATCCTCATGTTATAATTTCAAATACGGAACATTCATCGGTTCGAAACTTTGTGAATTCGCTAAAAGTTAAAGGCTATGAAGTTTCAGAAGTAGCCGTTGATGAGCATGGGCTGGTATCTATTGAATCGTTAAAAAAACTGATTACCGAACAAACTGTTTTGGTATCAATACAGCATGCTAATTCTGAAACAGGAGTGATTCAACATGTAGAAGAAATTGGGATGTTTCTGAGAGAAAAGGGCATTTTATTCCATTCTGATTGTGTTCAAACCTTCTGCAAAATAGGAGTTGAGGCCGACTGGGTGGATGCGTTGTCGGTTTCGTCGCATAAAGTGTATGGCCCAAAAGGGGTGGGTGCTTTTTTCTTATCTAAAAAACATACTGCTAATCCAGCTATAAAGAATACCACTCAAGAAAAAGGACTGCGAGCGGGAACTGAAAATGTCCCTGCTGTGGCGGCATTTGCGGCCGCATCAAAGCAATTGTTTGGGCAACGAAACGAAGAGTTCATCAAGTACACGGATCTAAGACAGCGACTTTTGGAGGGACTCACAAAAGCAGGGATTTCATTCACAGATGAAGGAAAGAATGATCAAAAATTACCGCACATACTTGGCTTGCGCTTTCGTGGTATTGAGGGGCAATACTTGATGCTAGAATGTAGCCAAGCGGGGTTAGCCCTTTCAACGGGTAGTGCCTGTAAAGTAGGCGAAGATGCTCCTAATCAAACAATGAAGGCATTTGGGAGGTCAGACGATGAAGCACGAGAGTTCATTCGGATCTCATTGGGAAATGAAAACTCGCCCGAACAAATTCCTGTGATAATTGAAAAAATAGCTACTATCTTGGAACGACATTTTGCGAAAGTAAAATTTTGAATGGAGTAAACCGTTAGTGCTCCACAACAATAAATAGGTTATCTACATGAAAAGAGGATTATTTTTAACTTTGCTGTTCAGCGTACTGTTAGTGGGAACTACATTCGCTCAAGATTCAGAGCCCAAACTCACCATCGTAAAATTTAGTGACTACCAATGCCCAGCTTGTAAATATTACAAAGGCATTATCGAGTTGGCAAAACAAGATTTTGGCGACGATATCAAAGTGGTATACAAAAACTTCCCACTTAGAATGCACCAGTTTGCTGAGTTAGCAGCAAGAGCTGCTGAAGCTGCAAAGAAACAAGGCAAGTTCGATGAAATGCACGAGATGATTTTTACAGGCCAAGAACAATGGAGCCGTGGAAATGCACAAGGTATATTTATTGGCTATGCTCAGCAGCTGAAACTAGATATGGAGATGTTTAAGCAAGACCTGAATTCCGCACAAATGAACCGTATTGTTTTAGCGGATAAAAGAGAAGGTATTTCATTAGGCGTGAATTCGACTCCTACCATTTATATTAATGGGGAAAAAATTGAACGCCTTCCAAGAACCTATGATGGCTTTAAAGCCATTTTAGAAGCAAGATTGAAGTAAAAGCTATTTCAATCCAGTTGTGAAGGTTCCGGTCTTATTGGTCGGAACCTTTTTTTATAAATGGGCGAACCTTGTACGATAAAGCCTTATTTTACGCCCTCTAGAAAATTTAAGTTCTGAAAGATAAGTTATGATTTACGAGTTTTTGAAAAGAAGCCCAGAGTTTGATGAAACAGCTTTTGTGGCTCCAAGTGCAGACATCATTGGAGACGTCAAATTAGGCAAAGAAGCGAGCGTATGGTTCAATGTAACTGTTCGAGGTGACGTAAACGCTATTCGTATCGGAGACCGAACAAATGTGCAAGACAATGTGTGCATTCACGTGATGAACCAAACGGGACCTACCCATATTGGCAATGATGTTACTATCGGGCACGGGGCAATGATTCATGGTTGTACCATCAAAGATCGAGTGCTGGTAGGAATAAACGCGATCGTTTTAGATAAAGCAGTAATTGAGGAAGATGTAATTATTGCAGCAGGTTCTTTAGTGCCTCCAGGAAAAACCCTAGAAAGCGGGTATATGTATATGGGATCACCGGCTAAGCAAGTACGTAAATTGAGTGAAGAAGAAATAGACTCTATCAAAGGGTATGCTTCTAATTATGTGAAGTACATTCGAGCGTATCAACAAAAGGATACATATGATGAAAACCCGTTTTATACCCCAGAAGACTAGCGTTGACCAATCCTATTAAGATGTCCCAAGCTGAATGAGTGGAATATATATTCACGTACCTTTTTGTAAGCAGGCTTGCTCCTACTGCGATTTCTATTTCGTAACAAGGCCGCAACAAAAAGGGAATTACGTGGAAGCCTTGATTCAGGAAATACAGTCGAAGAAAGGCTCGGTTTTCACTCAAGAAGCCGTTAACACCATTTACTTTGGTGGAGGAACTCCCTCACTCTTGGAAGCAAGCGAAGTATCACGCATCATGGATGCGTTGGCTTCCACTTTTAAGCTGCGTACAGAAGAAGTCACTTTTGAGTTAAACCCTGATGATGTAACCGCCGAATATTTAGCTGATTTAAAGAAAGTAGGGGTTAATCGAGTTAGTATGGGGGTGCAATCTTTTGATGCAAACCTGCTTCAGTTTATGAATAGAACCCATACCGCTGATGAAGCCCTTCGTTGCATGCATCTACTCAAAGACTCTGGCATTGATGTGTATTCGGTAGATTTGATTTATGGGAATCCGGGTCAGACTGTTGAGATGCTGGAAGCAGATTTAGAGCAACTGAAGCAATTCGACCCACCTCATATTTCGGCATACTCGCTTACCATTGAGCCAAATACACGCCTAGGAAAACAAGTTGCATTAGGTCGATTATTACCTCAAGAAGATGAACAAGTAGAAAAGCATTTCGAGTTGGTGGAAAAGGCATTATCTGAAATGGGCATTCATCGATACGAGGTAAGTAACTTCGGGAAAAAAGGTTCAGAAGCGCGGCATAATTCTAATTACTGGGAGCATGAAAATTACCTCGGCTTGGGACCAGGCGCGCATTCTTTTTGGTGGGATACTGATGGGAAGTCGGCAAAGCGTTGGAGTAATGAAGCAGATTTAAAAAAGTACCTAGAACAAGACTATAAGACTCGACCGGTTGATGGGGAAGAAATGAACCTCAAAGAACTTGCTGAAGAGCGAATTATGCTAGGGCTTCGTACCATTAAAGGGGTGCAATTAGAGGAGCTAATAGAGCACTACGAGTATTCCTTGTCGGAAGCTCAAAGCCAATATTTAGAGCGTATGCAAAAAGAAGGTAAAGCAGTGCTGGGCAAAAATATTCGACTCACATCTAAAGGGCTTAGAATTGCTGATGCAATTACCTTAGATTTGCTAACGGTTAAGTAAAATAATCCCAACTTTTGAAATGATATCTTTAAAAGTTGGGAAATACTTACTAGTTTAGGCGCTTGGGTTTAGGTATTATTGAGGTATTAAAAATAAGTCTTTACCCGTTATGGAGTTGCTAAATTGAAAATATTCAGAGAGTATCTGGGATTTACAGAGTGAAACAAAGCTTAAGACCATTTTTACAAGATATTATTGACTATGCCGGTTTATATCCACCTGCATCGTTATCGTTAAAGGATGCATTTAGTCAATATCTTGAACATCGACAAAGTGAAGAATCTTGGATGCTTTCAAGCTTTGTATTAGGCGCGCAAAAGCTAAATGAATTAGCACCTATTCTAAACGAAAGCTCGTCGTTAAAAACTCCCGTTTCACTTTCTATTGTTGGGGCTGCTACCTCCGATTTAGGTGAGTTTAAAACCACGATTTCTGATACGGTAAAGGAAATAGCGAGCTTATATAAGAAAGCCCCTTCAAAGATTAGAGCAACGGCCTTAGAGGTGAAATTACCGGTAGATGCTCTTTACTCAGAAACACAACTTGAGCTGATTCAAGCAATCGACTATGTGGTGAAAATTATGAGTAAGTCACCTGCTCTACCACATCGTGTATATTTCGAAATTCCTGGTTTCGATTTTGATGCCAAACTAGCGGAAAAGGTTATTAAAGTAATTGCCGCTCATAACATCAAAATTCAGGAACAAGAACTGCCACATTATATATTCTCTGGCTTTAAAATACGTTGTGGCGGCGTAGAAGCTTATCAATTTCCGCGTTCTAGTTATTTGGCCAAAGTAATAATGGATGCTAGAGATCAAAACTTACCCGTTAAATTTACGGCTGGTCTCCATCATCCTATCAGACACTTCAATGAATCTGTGGATACAAAAATGCATGGATTTATCAATGTATTTGGGGGTTCGATCTTGAGTTATACTCAAGACCTCTCGGAAAAAGAGCTCATGGATATCTTGAATGAAGAAGACCCCAAAGCCTTCCATTTTACCGATTCTTATTTTAGTTGGAGAGATCTAGCGGCTCCAAATCTCGAAGTAAAAATGCTCCGTATGCTGGCTGTAATTTCCTATGGAAGTTGCAGTTTCGAAGAGCCTATTGAAGACCTAAAGGCTCTGAAACTTATTTAATCAAGGTCATTTTATTGTAAAGCGTGCCTTCTTCGGTTACCAAACGGTATAAGTACACACCCGATGCTAGATTGTAAGCATCAAAAGGTATTTGATAAGCCCCCGCTTCAATATTACCGTCCAATAACACGGCGATAAGCCTTCCGGTGTAGTCATATATACTCAATCTAACTTTCTGGTCTCTGGGTATATCAACAGGGATGGTTGTTGACGGGTTGAACGGGTTCGGATAATTTTGCGCAAGCCCTATTTCTTTTGGGATATCAGATGTAAATCGGTATCGATACGCAATGTCTTGCTCAGCATGGCTGTTTGTGATGGACACAAATATAGACTCGACTTCTTTCCAAGGAATACTTGTGGTAAAAGTTGTAGTGCCCGATTCATTGGCCTCACCAATAAACTGGGTTGATGTTCCATTGTTCAAATAAACAATGAATGCAGTCTCAATGTTTGGCATGGTGTAAGTAGTTTGAATAACTACATCGCCATTTCGCTCATCGACTAAATCAATTTCATAAAAATGAGCAGATAGACTACCAATAGAGATTGCATTTGATAACGTATCATTGAGTTGAGTGAGTCGGCTCCGAATTCTGGCTTCGGGGTAAGCTAAGCGTTCGTCGAAACCAAACGCAGGTACACTGTTTGCCCCTGCACCTAGATGCCATAGATAAAGCTCACTTAAACTCTGATTATAGGATAAAGAGCGATTTTCAAGTTCTTGCTCTACAGCTGTTAATAAAGGAACTTCGAATAAGCTAGTTTCAATGCGATTCCAAGCGGCAGGCCAAAAGTCAGTCCCATATTTTTCTTCAAAGTATAAAGCCCATGTTACATCTTCATAGGAACCAGGAGCAATGGTAACTGCAGAGTTACTAAAAATAGTACTGCCAAATCCGTCTAAGTAATTATAGTAGTCGTTAACGGGATCATACACGGTTTCTTCAACAAGCGTAGCGTCCATTTCGGCCCATCGATCCGAATCGCCATTCCAATTGTTTTGAACATATTGAATAGCGTGTTTAAACTCATGCGCCATGGTTACTTTGATAGCCCCAGCTTGGATACCATCAGGATCATCATTGTCGGGAAAGCCAACAAAATCGTTTTCTAGAACTATATAAGTACTTGGCCCAACCGGGTTATTGGATCGAGCTGTAAATCCATAAAACCCCAAATCTCTAAAGGATACTTCGTACCTAAAGCCAATGGGTATTGGGTCTGCATAACCCAGCCTCTGTACCAAATGGCGGTAGGAAGAATCAGCGGCTTCGCCAACGGCTTCAACATAATCGGGTACGCCTGAGAAATCATCATCAGCTAAGGGAACAGCATTTACCCCTGTGGTGTCGTAGGATATTTCAAATTTATCAGACGGGGTGATGTACACTTTTGTGGGTGAGCGCCTTTTCTGATCCATTGAAAATGGTGCGGGTTCAGAAATGCCTAATTTATGTTTTGAATAGAATGCGGTTAAGGGAGTAGCACACTTATGAAGTGAGCCGTCTTCAAAGACATCCACTAGCTGTTGATATGCTGTGTTGGAATTGAGTTTGCCTTTCTGATGGTTGGCCAAAATACTGCGAATATCATGTGAATGGCCATGTTGAGCTTTTATATCAGCTACCGTAAAGCACAGTAAAAATATACTGAGTAATGAGAATAGTGATGAAAGCCGCATAGTAGAACTGTACATTATTTAATAAGGATATTTCGTAAATTTGCCCCCTACAAGAAAACTGACTAGCAAAGATAATAGTATCAGCTAAAATCATTTGAAGATAAGATGTACGAAGTCATCCTATATTACAATTTTTCTCCAGTAAGCGAACCAGAAAAATTTGCCAAGCAGCACAAAAAATTCTGTAAAGAACTTGGACTCAAAGGAAGAATTTATGTTTCCTCAGAGGGTATAAATGGTACTGCAGGTGGCACAAAGGAACAAATACAGCAGTATAAAGATCATCTTCGTTCCCTCCCTGGTTTTGAAGACACAGAATTTAAAAGTGACGAAGCCGATTATATTCCTTTTGCCAAATTGATTTGCAAAGTAAGGGAAGAAATCGTGGCCCTTCATGTAGATGGGGTAGATCCTAAAGAGGGTGGAAATCACTTATCTCCCGCAGAGTGGAGAAACGTAATGGAGTCGGGCGAGGATTACGTAATGATTGATGTGCGTAACAATTATGAGTCTAAGATTGGGCACTTTAAGGGAGCACTCAAACCCGACTTAGAAAACTTCTATGATTTCCCACAATGGTTAGATGAAGCAAATATCCCCAAAGACAAAAAAGTACTGATGTACTGCACAGGTGGAATCCGGTGTGAAAAGTTTTCGGTACTCATGAAGGATAAGGGCTGGGATGATGTGAATCAGCTTCATGGGGGAATTCTAAACTATGCCAAAGAGGAAGAAGGAGCACATTTTGAAGGTAAATGTTTTGTGTTCGACGATCGCTTAGTGGTTCCCGTGAACCCAAAAGATTTAGCCCCAATTGCACATTGTGAAATCACAGGTAAGCCAGCAGATACCTATGTAAACTGTGCAAATATGGAATGTAATAAGCTTTTTGTGTGCTCTGAAGAAGGTGCTTTTCAAATGGAAGGGTGTTGTAGTGAAGAGTGTATGAAAAGTGAATATCGCCGTCCGTTTGATCCTGAGAATGCATTCAGGCCATTCCGCAAGTGGTATAACTATTTCGGTGAAGACTTTAAGGCCCGTAATGAAGCATCAGCAGCTACCCCTTCAAAGTCGTAATGTTCGGATAGTTCAACCCTATCCAATTACTCATCAATTTAAAGTTCAAGATGAATTTGTAGGGCAGAGTCTGCTCGATATGATGTGTATTCGCTTCCCTTTTCATGCAAAAGAGGAATGGCTGCAACGTATACAAAATGGACGGGTAGGAATTAACGGCCAGAGTGTAGCTACCTCCTATCAACTTCTTAAATCAGACTTGGTGTATCACCACAACCCAAAAGTGGTAGAACCATCGGTTCCAGATGAAGTTAAAATTCTGAAAGAAACCGACGATTGGTTGGCGGTATATAAGCCCGCACCCTTGTCGATGCATCCCGGAGGTCGGTTCAATAAAAATACCCTTACAGCGATTTTGGAAGATATGGGGTATGAGAAACTGCGAATTATCCACCGGCTAGATGCGGTAACTTCTGGCATCGTTTTATTCGCGAAGAACAAAGAGTTTGCCCGCCGTGGGATGGAAGCGTTTACGGCATCCAAGGTTCAAAAAATATATTACGCAAAAGTACATGGGGTGCCCGTGGAAAAAAGCCGGACGATAAATAGCTCGATACGTAGGAAAAATGGTTTCGTGTTCGAAAGTGGCGATAACCTGCTAAACGCGAAAAAAGCGGAAACCCATTTTGAAGTAGCTATCAAAGGAAGTGAACATTGTGTGATTAAATGCTTTCCCAAAACAGGAAGAACCCACCAAATAAGGCTACACCTTGAAGAATGGGGGTATCCTATCATCGACGACCCTATTTATGGTCCCAATGGCGACACTACCAGCAAACGCACTCAGAATAGAAGCATTAGTTTAGTGAGTGCGGGGCTTTCAATACCGCATTTAAATATTGAGCTAGCTGTAGAGAACCCGTTTAGCTGTTAAAGAAAGCTCGGGCAATGGCCGCAAACTGCTTAGGCTTATCTAGGAATGCATAATGGCCAGCATCCTCAATTACCACTAGCGCTGCTTTTTCAATCCCGGCTTCAATGCGTTCGCCTTGGTAAACCGGAGTCGCGTCGTCGTTTCTTCCCCATATAAGAAGTACCTCATGGGGGATGGAAGGCAGACAAGATTCTAGATATTCAGTAACCGACTTTACAAAAGTGCCTCTCATAACGCCCGACAGTTCACTGTATTCGCTGGAACCAAGTTTCTTCCAAAGTGAAGTTTCACGAAGCTTAGAAAGACCTTGTTCTTGTAGCTTTCTTGGTAGAATTAAAAAGGGAGCCTTGAGTGTTTTAGCTAAATACTTTTTGAAATAAAATTTGGTGGATCGCTTTGGCTTCATACCCGCACCACCCGTAATCAATACTTTCTCAATACGAGAAGTGGCAAAAGGTCGGCTACAAAGCTTTAGTGTAATTCGCCCTCCAAATGAGTGAACAAGTAGATCAACGGGTTCAGAAAATTGTTCTTCAATAAAAGCCTGAATAGCATTGGTATAATCGTCGATACTCCATGCCTCTGGGGGCTCAGGGGTGTCTCCAAAGCCCGGTAAGTCTAGCACATAAGAACGGCGTATATCAGCTAATTGTGTGGCTATTGGCATCATCACTCTTTTACTACTCCCCCACCCGTGCAAGATAACAAGGGGCTTGCCTTCGCCTACTACTTGGTAGCTAAGGGCTAAATTCTGATAATTAAAAGTGTGTAATTCGCTCATGTTGGGGTGTTCAAGTTCCTAAAAAGAGTTGACATACAAAGATTTTGTTCCCTTATTGCTTCAGTCAATGGAGTTAGCATGAAGAAACTTAAAAGAAACTGGTTCTTCTGGGTCGATAAGTTACAGATTACAAGAAAAGAACGAATATCTATTTCTATAATATTCTTCTTAATTGTAATACTTACCGCCATGAATCTATTTGTTGAACAAAAGCAGATAGAAAATACGCAGCATTATGCCATATTAAAGCAAGAGTTTGATGAGCGCACTAAGGCAATGAAGGCAAGAGAAGAAGCGCTCGCTCAAAAATACGACGGCATTGAAACGGAGATAGATAACAAGAATGAGGATGCTAATTCGCCTAAGGTACTTAGCGTCGTAAACGTAAATACAGCGGGTTTGTCGGAACTTCTAAAACTAGATGGAATTGGAAGTATTTATGCACAAAGAATTATAGATTATAGAACTGAAAACGGTCCGTTTCAATCTGTGGAAGAGTTATTACACATTAAAGGAATTGGTAAAAAGCGTCTTGAACAGATACGACCATTCATCACATTGTAGCCAAGTTTAGATTATGCCAAATATTTTATGGGTAGACGACCAAATTGATGAGCTGAAATCGCACATCATTTTTCTAGAAAAGAAAGGATATACCATTGAACCCGTTTCGAATGGGGAAGATGCCATTAGCATAATCAAGGAACGAACGTTTGATATGGTGTTCTTAGATGAGCAGATGCCGGGTATGGATGGCATCGAGACTCTCGAGCATATCAAAAATATTAACCCGCTTATTCCAGTAGTGATGATCACCAAGAGTGAAGAAGAGTCTATCATGGAAGATGCGATTGGGGGCAAAATCTCAGATTACCTGATTAAGCCGGTTAACCCGAACCAGATTTTATTAACTACCAAACGATTATTAGAGCGTTCGAGGCTACAGAACGAGAAGTCTGCCCAAAGTTATCTAAGACAATTTGGAGAGTTGAGTTCTAGGATTCATCCCAGAACAAGTTGGGCGGAATGGATTGAGATCTATAAAGAGCTTTCGAAGTGGAGTATGGATCTGCAGTCGGGCGATGAAAATTTAACACAGGTGTTGAAGGATCAGCTTCAGGAGGCCAACAAAGAGTTCGGTAAATTTATTGAGAATGAATACCGCAGTTGGGTACAAGGCGAAGAAGGAGCACCCACCCTATCACCTGAAATTATTTCGAAGTACGTAAAGCCTCATCTTGATCGGGGCGAAAAGACTATGTTCTTCATCATTGATTGTATGAGGTACGATCAGTGGCTTACTTTTGAGGCCGTGCTTTCCGAGTTTTATACCATCGAAACAGATATGTATTACTCTATTCTGCCTACGGCAACACCCTATTCAAGAAACGCGATATTTGCTGGATTATATCCATCTGAAATTGAGCGCATGTACCCAAGTTTGTGGCAACAGGGCCAAGATGAGACTTCATTAAACAGGCATGAAGAGGAGCTCCTAAAGCGACAATTGCAGCGTTCTCATTTGGATATTAATTTCCGTTATGAAAAAATCCTGAATGCAGATGATGGCAAAAAAGTGGCAGATAAAATTCACAACTACAGCCAATCAAAGTTCGCAGCTTTTGTGTACAACTTTGTAGATACACTGGTGCATTCTCGTTCTGATTCGGCCGTAATTAAAGAATTAGCTCCTGATGAAAATGCCTTCCGCTCTATCACAGAAGCTTGGTTTATGCATTCTAACCTGCTTCAAATGTTTAAGACTTTAGCCGAAGAAGATGTAACCGTAGTGGTAACAACTGATCATGGTTCAGTACGGTCGCTTCGTGATACAAAGGTGTATGGCGATAAAGACACAGCTACCAATTTGAGATATAAATTTGGTAGAAACTTAAAAGCGGATGAACGCGGCGCAGTGCTGTTTATGGATAAGCCATCCGATTTTATGTTGCCTGAAGTGGCAAAAGTGAACAACTATATTATTGCTAAAGAGGATTATTATTTTGTGTACCCAACCAACTATAATAAATTCCAAAATCGCTTCAGAGATACCTTCCAACATGGTGGTGCTTCAATGGAAGAAATGATTTTACCTGTAGCAACCTTAAAGCCGAAATCGTAGAGTAATTCATGAAGATTGAGAGTAAGTCGGTAGAAGAAACTCTGCAAGCAGGTCGTACTTTCGCAGCCACCTTAAAACAAGGAGATGTAGTATGTCTTGAGGGTGACTTAGGGGCCGGAAAAACACATTTTGTGAAAGGGATGGCGTCCAGTTTCGGTATTGATGAAGCCACCGTAAGCTCACCTACCTTTACCCTGATCAATGAATACAAAGGAGGTACTTTGCCTCTGTATCACTTTGATGCGTATAGATTAAAGTCGGAGCAAGAAGCTCTTGAAATTGGCACGGAAGAATATTTATATGGAGACGGCGTTTCGGTGATTGAATGGCCATCAAAAATTTCTGGTTTACTCCCTGAAGATGCCATTCGTGTGGAAATAACCCACCAAGGTGATAACTCAAGAACTATTCATATATTAGGCGACTAGATTTTTAGACTATGTCCTCGTTAAAAAAGAGAAGACTTTCATATCGGCTAGATTTACTCCCCGTGATATTGCCCTTTCACCGAAGAGCAAAGAACGACCTTAAAATGGGAGACCTCGTGTATTATGGCCCAAGCCCTGAGTATTACGGTATTGGTGAAGTGGTACAAGTTGAGGAGAAAGTGTGTGTGGTCGATTTTCGAGGCACGGGTCTAATGGGTATTCATAAAGACGAATTACTTGCTAGCTACCTCATCCCAATTCATAAGCTGAATCTCTCAAGAGTACTAAAATCTAGATAGTGTAATTCGTTCTTGGTAAGGGGTGTAAATAATGCTAATCTTGGCCCTTTAGCTCTCAAATACTACATATGGAATATATCATTGATGGCATCATTCAAGGCGTGATGCAAACTACCTTATTAGAATGGATAGCTGTGATTTTCGGGATTGCAAGCGTGGTATGTTCAATGCGAGAAAATATATGGGTATACCCAACAGGCATCGTAAGTGTAGTTATCTATGTGTATTTAGCTTTTCAGTATAAATTATATGCCGATATGGGAGTTAATGCCTACTACTACATTATGAGTGTGTATGGGTGGTATTACTGGACTAACACCGATTCAGCTAAAAGAGATCAGGTGCCCATTACCTTAAATTCCATGCGCGAGCATGGCTATACCCTGCTTTTACTATTCACAAGTTTTAGCCTATTAGCCGCTGTACTTATCAACTTTACCGACAGCGATGTTCCCTATTGGGATGCCTCTACAACTTCCTTCGCAATTGTTGGTATGTGGCTAATGGCACGCAAAAAATTAGAAAACTGGATTGCGTGGATCATCACAGATTTACTCTCAATCCCTCTCTATTTTTATAAAGGACTGGTGCTTACGAGCTTCCAATTTCTAGTATTCACAATGTTAGCCACCTTGGGCTACTTCGTGTGGAAGAAATCCTATGCTAAACAACAACAGATAGCAGCTACTTAGTTTTCTTACCCGTTCCTATGAACACACCCAGTGTGCCCTCGTCATAGCTAATGGTGACGGTTTCATCAGTAACCGTATTGGATGTGCCGTCTTGAATACCCGGGATCAAATCAGTGTTGATAAGCGGATATTGAACCCCTTCAGAGCTAAAGCTTTTGACGATGCCCGAAAGTGGGAAAAAAGAAATCACGGTATTCACAGGCAGCTGAACTGAATAAGGCGAACTAACACAGAGTGTGTCACCGTAGTCATCACGAATAATCAATGAATTAAATTTCTGGTAGTATGCCACCATTGCCGATAGGTTTTTCATCTGGTGATCTACTCGTTTGCCAAGCGCACCCAATATCACTACATCTTTGCTGCCTTTGTCGAGGGCATATTGAAGGGCTTTCTCCAAATCATTGAAATCTTGGTCTTCAATTTCTAAAGTTTGAATACCTTCATGATTGGTGTAATGGAAGCTGTCTAGATCTCCCAAAACAATATCAGGGGTAAAGCCATAGCCCAAAATGGCATGCCCACCACTGTCGGCGCCCACGATGAGGTTGGCGGCATTGATTTCGGATTCAATAAGAGATTTTGAGGGAGGGGTTCCTCCACATACAATTAAAGCACGCATAAGTTTTTAAGGGCAAGGATCGAAAAAAATTGACCCAAAAAGAAATGGAATTCTAGGTATAGAAAGCTATTTTTGACATCAAAAAGAAAAAATTGATGCACAAAGAATTAATTCAAAAGTTAAAGTCGCACAACAAAGTAGCTGTATTTTCTCATGTTCGACCGGATGGCGATTGCTTAGGCTCGCAGGTGGCCATGTGCTTATGGTTACAGAAAAATGGAGTTGAAGCGGTGGCTTATAATGCCGACGGCCCCTCGCAGAACCTGATGTGGCTAGCTGATATCTTTCCTATCGAGAAACCTGAAGAACAAGACCTAGCTCACTTTGATGCCTTTTTAGTGGTGGATGGAAATGCACTGCATCGTTTTGGAGAGGTTGCTGAGAAGATAGAACAAACAGGTGCTCCCATTTATATGATCGATCATCATCCCCAACCAGATGATGTTTTTACTGAAATGGCTTCAGATGTGACGGCATCTTCTACATGTGAAATAGTACATAGAATTTATACTGAAAATGATCCCTCACAAATAGATGAGCAGTCTGCAAAAGCAATGTATGTGGGTATAGTAACTGATACGGGCTCGTTTCAATTTGATAGTGTGAAGCCCGCAACCATGAAGGCAGCAAGCGATCTGCTCAACAGAGGAGGCTTCACGCCCAATGAAGTAATGGACAAAGTGTATGCCACTAAAAGTTTAAATGAGATTAAGTTGCTTGGGCTATCACTTGAGACTCTAAATTTACATGAAGACCAACAAATCGCCAGTATGTACGTTACTAAGGCGATGTTTAACGAAACTAACACAACTGCTGAAAACACCGAAGGTTTTGTAGCTTACCCCATGAGTATTGACGGAGTTAAAGCATGTATCTTTATGAGAGAGGAAGAGCATCGCATAAAACTTAGTCTGCGTTCAAGAAGTGATATTGACGTGAATGAATGGGCAAGGCAAATGAATGGTGGTGGCCATAAAAAAGCGGCTGGAGCTTCCTATCAAGGCACACTTGATGAAGCATTACAGGCGGCACTGAAAATCGGCAGAAAGCAATGGACCTAATTCGACAGTATGAAGAAGATAGCTAGTGTGCTAGTATTTTGTGGATTGATAATGAACTGTGCTCAGGAGCAAAAAATAGAACCTGTTCCTGTGATAGCACCCTTAAAAGTGGAAGCCTCACCTGCTAAAAGTGTGGCTATGGTTGAAGAGCCACAAGTGGAAGAAGAAGCTCAACCAAGTACAAACGATCAAATAACCACAAGCAGGCGAAATGCAATTACCAACGCAGTTGAAAAAGCTAGTCCTGCCATTGTAAGTATCACAGTTACGGAAGTAGAAAGAGGGTATAACCGTGTGATGGATCCTTTTTTCTCGAGATTTTTTCAGATGCCAACCGAACGTGAAGTTAAAAGTATGGGTTCTGGTTTTATCATAAGCGAAGACGGTTTAGTGGTAACGAATGAACATGTTGCTAGTAGTAGTGCGCGCAAAATAATGGTGGCACTAGCAAATGGTGAAACCTATGAGGCAGAGTTACTTGGCTCTGATGAGTTGGCAGATCTTGCCTTGCTCAAAATCAAAGAGCCGAAGAAAAAAATGCCTTATATAAAGTTCAGTAATTCCGATAACGCTATGGTAGGAGAGTGGGCTATTGCCATGGGTAATCCATTTGGATTGTTTGATGATGGCAAGGCCTCGGTAACAGTGGGTGTAATAAGCGCCACTAAGCGAGACTTTAGGCCCGATCCGCAAGAACCAAGAGTTTATATTGATATGATCCAAACGGATGCGGCTATTAACCGCGGTAATTCAGGAGGGCCACTTGTGAACAGTGAAGGTGAAGTAATAGGTGTAAATACCTTTATTTATACGGGTGGCACAAGTGGAGGCTTTGTTGGATTGGGTTTCGCAATCCCTTCGAATAGGGTTAAGAAAATCATAAAGCAATTGGAAGAGTCGGGTCAAGTATCACTTGATTTTGACCCCGGAATGGAGTTTACTCCAATGACGAGTAAGCTTGTGTATCAGTATGGGTTGCCATCCATACCTGGTTTATTTGTAACTAGTGTAAATAAAAACGGACCAGCATATGATTGTGGGATCATGCCGGGTGACATCATCACAAAAATAGGAGATATTCGAGTAAGCAGTGAAATGCATGCATGGGCACTTATGCGCGAATATCAAGAGGGTGAAAAGATGAAGTTGATACTAGTACGAGGCAATAATAAATACGAAACTACAATGACCTTACGGAAGAGAGTGAAGGGTAAATAATGAGCACAAAGTATACCATTCTTGTAATAGACGATGATAAGTCGACACACTACATCGTTAAAACAATGCTAGCTAAAAGATATTCCTTAATTCACGCGTTGAATGCACAGCAGGGAATCAATGTATTGTCGGAGAAAAAAGTAGATTTAGTGCTATCAGACATCCATATGCCGGGAATGTCGGGTCTAGAGTTTTTAAATGTGCTGGTGAAAGATGCCAACAAAAAGCACATCCCAGTTTTGATAATGACGAGCCTGCCTAGTGTAGAAAAGGAACAGCAAGCATTGGATTTAGGAGCACAGGATTTCTTAAAGAAAGAAATGTTTACCTATAGCCCGTTAGAAGTGCGCCATAGAATAGAAATGAAATTGGTGAGTAATCTAACGGTGCCAAATTTACCTAAGAAAGTAAGCGAAGCACAGAATGCCGTTGTAAAAGAAATGATAAGTGCAGTGGCAGAACAGGAGTTTGATAAAGTATGCCAATCCTTTTGTGAGATTTTAAAAAAGAATTTCCAATTCGATCATGTATCGTTTTGGTGGTTAAACAAAGAAGAGCCATCACTAAAAGGGGTGGCAGGTATAGAATTCCAAAACGACTACACACCGAACGACCTTTACTCTGAAAAGACCTTCCATAAGTTTGTTAAATCTCGAAAGCCCTATTACTCCAATAATGTGTTAAACGACGGTAATGGGGTAAATGCTGAATTCTCGAAAGAAAAAGATCTTGGTGTAGAAATAGGAGTTCCTATGTTTTGCATCACAGAGTCTGATTTGATAAAGCATGAGATGAAAATACCCGCAAAAACTAAAATCTATGGATACTTGCTACTTAAGCGTTCATCGGTAATATCAACGAAAGAGTATTCAGTAATCTCCAAACTAGCCATTCGATGCAGTTCTATGCTTTGGAGAATTAAACAAGAAAAAGGCTAAACCAAGTACGAGTTGAGGTTCTCTCTAAAAAGATCAATTACTTCTTTCTTTGCATAAAACGTTCAACCCGAGCGATATGCTCTGGATGCACCCAAAGCTCTGAAAATGGAATCACTTCGTTCTGCATGCTTGCTTCTCTTGAGCCTGAATTACCCCACCCTGCGCGCTTTATGCGACTTATATAATCTCTGGAATTCTTCAATAGTGGTTCACACCATGTTACCGCTTCATCGATTAAGTTCTCACCTGCAAGTATAGCGTTCAAGAACTGTGCTCGAAGCATAGATTCAGCATTATGAACTTCAGCCTTGCCTAGCCATTCAAGGGCTTTTGAACGGCCAACTTTTTCAATGAGGCGGGTAAGCCCACCCCATCCTGGCGTTAAGTGAAATCGGCCTTGGGTGAACCCGAACTTTGCATCAGGTTTAGATAAGATAAAATCAAAGGCTAACATCAATTCAATTCCACCTCCATAAGCATCGCCATTGATGAGCGCTACATTCCAAGTGGGTAGCTGTTCGATGTTCAAAAACAACTCATGCATTCTTTTCGACATCTCTACTGCTGCGTCTTGAGAGGTAATGCTGTGAAACTCTTTTAAGTCGCCCCCCGAGATAAAGCTTTGAGTGCCTTCCCCCGTTAATAAGAATATGCGAATCTCGTCATTATCCCGTATTTGATCTACGAGAGATTCAAGTTGTTCAATGACTCTAAAATTAATGGCATTTCGAGCTTCAGGCCGATTAATAGTAGCTTTAAGTATTTGAGGTGTAAGAAACTCAGTGGTGATCAAGGCTTAATTTTTTGATTCTTGAATAAGCCACTTAATGTAGGCAGAATTGCCTTCTTCTTCAGCAACAGGAAGTGAAATTACACACGGGCAATCATAGCTGTGATTGCTTTCTACATATTTAGTGAGTGCTTTCACTTTAGATTTGTGCGTTTTAGCAATCATAACGGTCTCGTTATCCGATTCAATCTTCCCCTCCCATCGGTATATAGATTCCATGGAATCAAAGATATTTACACAGGCTGCAAGGCGGTCTTCAACTAACTTAGCACCAATGCGGCGAGCTTCCTCTTTGTTGGGAAAAGTGATGTAAACAAAATGAATATTATTATACATAGCGATTAATTTAAAAAAGCTGTCTGAAATCCCAAGAATTAAGTTTTGACGGATTTGGTATGAAGGAAAATTAATAAAGAAATTTACCCTTCAGGTTTGGTATTTGTTGAGAATAACTCCTATCTTTGCAAGCTCTAAATTTCGCGAGAGTGGTGGAATTGGTAGACACGCTAGATTTAGGATCTAGTGCTTTAACCGGCGTGGGGGTTCGAGTCCCCCCTCTCGTACTTTCCTTTCTTAATGAATGATATTCTGTTCATCCATTTAATAGCACACCAAAAAGCGGAGAAAAAGTGAACATTTCTGTTAAAGAGATAACCTCAGTTGATAAAGAACTCACCTTAACAGCTAATCGCGAAGACTTACAAGATACTTTCGATAAAGCCTATAAGAAATACAAGAATCAAATTGCTATGCCTGGTTTCAGACCTGGTAAAGTGCCTTTGACAGTTGTAAAAAAGAGATTCGGTAAAGAAATCGAACTCGAAGAAATTAATAACTACGTTCAGCGTGTGTACGAAAAAGATATCGTGCCAGAATACGCTCCTGTTGGCGAAACTGAGATGCTTGATCTCAAGTGGGAGAACGATGAGCTTGAAGTAGTATTCAAAATTGGTGCTAAGCCTGAGTTTGAGCTCAAAGACCTCAAGAAAATCAAAGTGAACAAGATGGTTCACGATGTAACCGACGAAGAAGTTGAAGAGGAAATCGAAAGAACTCTTGAGCGCGAAGGTACTTGGGAAGATGTAGATACTAAAGCTACAAAAGACTCAAAACTTATCGTTGATGTAATCTCTTTAGATGCAGATGGCAACCCTGTAGATGGTGAAGAAGACACAGACCAAGTGATCGATCTTCGTCAGGATGGCGCTAAAGATTTCTTAAAGTCGCTTAAAGGCAAGAAAACAGGCGATGTTGTAGACATGGAGCTTGGTGATGGCGACGAAACAGATCGCTTCCGTGTAACTATCAAGAAAGTTCAAAAGCTTGAAAAAGCTGAGATGAACGAAGAGTTCATTACTAAAAACAGCAATGGCGAAGCGAAGACGGAAGATGAATTCAAAAGCTTCCTAAAAAGCCAGATGCAAAAGTACTACGACCAATCTACAGATGATATGCTGAAGAACGAATTGGTTGAAGCACTCGTTGAAGCTCATGAAGTTGAAGTTCCAGAAGTATTCTTAGAGCAAATCTTGAATGCATATGTTGAGCAATTAAAGCAACAACAAGGTGGAAAGCTACCAGCTAACTTCGACGAAGTTGTTTACAAAGAAGAAATGCGCGAGCGTGGCTTGAATGAAGCGAAGTGGTCGTTCATTAGTCAAAAACTTCAGGAATCATTTGAAGATATCGAAATAAAACCCGAAGATATTGATGAGTTTATTTCGGCTGAAGCTGCACGTTATGGTGCTACGGCTGATCAGTTAAAACAATACTATGCTCAAAATCCTAATATGCTAGAGCAATTACGTAGCAGCATTAGAGAGAACAAAGTATTTGAAAAACTGGAAGACGAGGTTAAAATTACCGAAGTAGACAAAGAGAAATACCGTAAAATGCGGGAGAAGAAATCTAAAAAATAAAGCTGAAGAGGCTATGATAAGACAACCATTAGCAACCCAACCCATTTTTGAAGTGAATGATCCAATAGAAAGCAACCTTGTGCCTATGGTTGTAGAAACAACCAGCCGCGGTGAGCGAGCATACGATATTTACTCTAGGTTGCTAAAAGACCGCATCATCATCCTTGGTAGCCCTATCAATGATGTTGTAGCGAGTTCTATCGTAGCCCAGCTTCTATTTTTAGAATCTGAAGATCCTGAAAAGGATATCAACCTATACATTAACAGTCCTGGTGGTGTAGTATCAGCAGGTCTAGCTATCTACGATACTATGCAGCACATCAAGTGCGACGTAGCTACTACCTGCATGGGTATGGCAGCAAGTATGGGCGCAGTGCTATTAACAGCAGGTGCAGAAGGTAAAAGAAGTTGTTTACCACACGCACGAGTGATGATTCACCAGCCATTAGGCGGTGTACAAGGGCAAGCAAGTGATATCGAAATTGAAGCGAAGGAAATTATTCGCATCAAAAAAGAACTATCTCAAATTATTGCTGATCACAGTGGTAATACTTTAGAAGATATCATCAAAGACTCTGACAGAAATAACTGGATGTCGGCAGCGGAAGCAAAGAAGTATGGACTAGTGGATAACGTTGTTGCACGTCCAAAATCTGGAAAATAAGTCCGATTTAATTAGATTGTAGTGTCATGAGTGATAAAGAAAAGAACAATGATATTGTAAATTGTTCATTTTGTGGGCGTTCAAGCCTCGAAGTGAACAGTATGGTTGCTGGACCTGGAGTGTATGTATGTGATAGATGCGTTGAAGATGCGTCTAGTATCATCAAAAGCGATTTAGCATCCCTAGCACGCCGTAGAGATAAGCCAGAAAGCACCCAACTCAAGCCTGTAGAAATCAAGACTAAACTTGATGAGTATGTGATTGGGCAAGAGCAAGCTAAAAAGACATTATCGGTTGCCGTTTATAACCATTATAAGCGTGTTAATCACGATGGTAACGAAATTGATGATACTCAGATTGAAAAGAGTAACATCGTACTTCTTGGACCAACAGGTAGTGGTAAAACGTTACTAGCACGTACCCTTGCTAAAATTATTGATGTACCCTTTACTATAGCCGATGCAACGGTACTAACCGAAGCTGGTTATGTAGGCGAAGATGTTGAAAGCATCCTAAGCAACTTACTGCAAGCCGCAGATTACGATGTAGAACGCGCAAAGCAAGGCATCGTTTACATTGATGAAGTAGATAAGGTAGCTCGTAAAAGCGATAACCCATCTATCACTCGTGATGTGAGTGGCGAAGGAGTTCAGCAGGCACTTCTGAAAATCTTAGAAGGTACTATAGCTAACATCCCACCTAAAGGTGGAAGAAAGCACCCTGAGCAGAGCTTTATCCAATTAGATACATCAAATATCTTGTTTATCTGTGGTGGCGCATTTGCAGGCCTAGAAGAGATTATATCAAGGAGGCTTTCTACCAGCTCGATGGGTTTCCATAACCTAGAGAACACGAAATTTGATAAGAACGACCCTGACATCTTTACGCTAGTAGAGCCCGAAGATTTACAGCGATTTGGATTAATTCCAGAATTGATTGGTCGTTTACCGATGATTTGCGGTCTCCATGAGCTATCAGATGAAGCCATGATGGATATCCTCCAAAATCCTAAGAACGCGATTACTAAGCAGTACAAAAAACTGTTTAAGATGGAAGATGTAGATCTAGAGTTCGAAGATGAAGCTCTAAAAGCAATCGTGAAGAAAGCGAAAGCAAGAAAAACAGGAGCTCGTGGACTTCGATCTATTATGGAGGAAGCAATGTTAGATATCATGTTTAACTTACCTTCTATGAAAGATATCTCGCGTTGTGTGATAACCGCAGAGACCATCGAAGACAAAGCACCTCCGGTGTACGAAAAGCAGAAAGCTTCTGCTTAATCAGTTTTAAAGCCCCTTTTATAGGGGCTTTTTCATTTCATAAAGATTCATACATTCAGGTAGTCACCAAGCCTCGCTAATGAAACTGTTTGTTCCCTCCAGTCGGGTTAAGATAATACTAGTAGTGCTCCTCATATTTTTAGGAGTTGGCTCTGTTGTATACAATCAATACTTAGTGAGTAAAATACTGGAACAAGAACGTTCAAGTGTTGAGCTATGGGCAAAGGCCATCGAGTTTAATAGCCTACCTGTAAATGAGCAAGCAAGTACCAAGTTATTTAAAGCAACCAGGCTACTAAGGCGCAATCCAGCCGTTCCGGATAGTGTGATCCAGCTTATTATGGAAGCTGAGGCGGCTAAAAGCTCAAATGATTTTGTAAGTCAAGAAATCATCATAGATGAAAAGTCTAAAATTCCTGCAATTGTAGTGGATGACGAGAATGTGATTATCATTTCGAACAATGTTGATTCCGCTCGACTAGCTACTCCGCGCGATCAAGAATTATTGATTCGTGAATACAAAAGCCTCAACCCCGAAATTAAAATCACTATTGGGGATGAGAAGAAGAAAATAGTACAGTATGTGTATTACGGGGAAAGTCCAACTGTACAACTGTTGCGGTATTTCCCTTATGTACAGATTTTGATTCTGGCATTACTTCTCGGTATTGGATTCACCACCTATCGTTCAATTACAAGGTCTGAGCAATCGAATTTATGGGTGGGTATGGCAAAGGAAGCAGCGCATCAATTAGGTACACCCATTTCGAGTTTATATGGTTGGATTCATTTGATGAAAGATGAGTATCGGCATGATGAAACGGCTACCAATATTACTTCCGAAATAGAGAAGGATGTTCAACGCTTAGCGGGAGTCGCAGAAAGGTTTGGGAAAATTGGCTCGGAACCAGAGCTCAAGCTAATGAATATTGAGCCCATCTTGGATCAAGTGTTAGCGTACATGGAACGGCGCTTACCTCGCTTAGGAAAGGGAATTAGAATCGAAAAAGAATTAAAAGCTGAAGGAAAGGTTCTTATTAATCCAGAGTTATTTCAATGGGCGATTGAGAATCTGGTTAAGAATGCAATGGACGCACTCCAATCATCCAAAACGGATTCCTACATCAAAGTAACCTCAAATGTAGATGCAGGTGAAATCTTAATTGATATCGAGGACTCTGGCTTGGGGATAGACATTAAACATGTTAGAAGTGTATTTAGGCCTGGCTTCAGCACAAAGAAAAGAGGGTGGGGATTAGGCCTTAGCTTAACCAAAAGGATTATAGAAGATTACCACAATGGTTCTGTTTATGTATTAAGATCTGAGCTTAATGAGGGAACCACCATGAGAGTGACACTTAAAATTGAAGAAGAAAATGAGCAACTCACACCGATGATTGATCAATCGCCGGTATAGCCCCTTTTCTTTGCGTACTCAAGCAACTCGGTTTTAAGTAGATTTCTACCACGGTGCAGGCGCGAACGGATGGTTCCAATGGGCACATCCAGCATATTGGCGATTTCTTCATAGGTATAGCCTTCTACATCGCAAAGTAATACAACCGTTCTAAAATCTTCGGGTAGGCGAGAAAGAGCAATCGAAAGTTCATCGTCCATTAATTCACGAAACATCAATCGTTCAAGATCAGAGGTTTCTGTGCGTTCTGCTCTTACACTTTCGTAAAAAGTGGAAACTTCATCAAAGTCGACTTCCTGTGGACGTTTGGAAACCTTACGATAGTTGTTAATGAAGGAGTTTTTGAGAATTCGAAATAACCACGCTTTGGCATTAGTGCCTTTTTCATAACTGCTGAAAAAACGAAAGGCCTTTACAATAGTGTCTTGCACTAAATCTTCCGCATCGTTGGGATCGGTGGTTAACCTAAGGGCAAAGTTATACAGAACATCCATGTGTGGAATAATTTCCTCATTGAATTCCTGTTGTTTTTTCTTCGTATCCCTCATTAAATCCTATGTCCTCTAAATGAATATCAATGTAACTGCCAGTCAATGGTATTACAAACGTAATTCGTTCCTAATCGGTTTGGTTGTATTGAATTAATTCAACGTTAAATCAAAGTAACAAGCCTGCCCAAGAGTTGTTAATAGATTTAACTTATCGGTCTCTTAAAGAATCAATTAATAATAAGAAGAACAATAATGTCGTAAAGTGCGTGCGTCCAAGCAGCTACACCGAATCCTCTCCATACATATAAGCCATTCAGTAACAACCCAAATATAAACCGATAACTGAAAGATGAAAGTGTAAATGGGTCGCCATATTGCCCAATATAATGCACCAAGCTAAATAGAAGAGCAGATAATACAACCGATGAAGTTATAGAAGCCCATTTCGCTTCTTTAAATACTTTATCAAAAACCCATATTAAAGCTGTAACGAGGATAACTCTGAAGAATAGTTCTTCATAGAGACCCGCCCCAAGTGAAAGTGCAAATTTTTGAACAACACTCAAGGTTTGAATGCTGCCATCAGGAGCGAATGCAAATACTAAGTTGACGAGAAAATTTGCGATAACAGCGGTGACTATTGCATATACAAGACTTTCAGCTATAAGTATTGGGAAATAACGAAATCGTAAAGTTCTAAGCTTTTCACGCTCTTTGAATAGAATAATGAATCCAAGAATAACAGCAACGGTGAGAGTCCAAGAGATAGCATTTAAATTCAGTGATGTGAAAATGGACTTGAACCAAACATCAACGCTAACTCGAACAGCAAGAGTGGGATCAGGTTGAGCTATTAAAATGAGTAGCTCGTAGGTAAGAAATAATGGCAAACTGAATAGGAAGCTATATAAAAGACTTTTAGTATCCTCAAAATATTCAGTTATCTCATTTTTCATTGGTTGCTGGTATAGATAGAAACGGTGGCAGGTTTAGAAGAATCGAAAGCTAATATTCGGTAAGCTTCATGAGAAAGTTTCAAACCTGAGCCAACTATACGATCATTTACTCGAACATAAATACCACGACCATTCTCTGGGTTTTCAATAAATATGATTGAACCCAAGGACATATTGGAATGAGCAGCGGTTAGTTTGTTAGGATTATAAAGTTCACCGTTGGTTGTAGTACTACCTTTTGAGGCATCGGTATAAACTTGCACATTCACAGAGCCTAAGTCTTCTAAGTCAGCTTTTTCTAAATAGGGATTATCGAAAGTTCGAGATGGAGGTAGAAGTACAGTCACTCGTTTAGCGAGTTCGAAATTATCCATATTAATATCAGGATTAAGAGCTTGAAGCTCGGTCTTGGTCATTTCGAATTTAGAGAGTACATCCTCCAGACTTTCTGAATTGCCTACGGTATAGAGAGCAAATTTCCCTTGTGGAGAAGACTCTTCAGAAAACTCGGATACAACAGGAGCAACACTAACGGCTTTAACAGCAAGGCGTTGACCTATGCGAAGGTTGTCACTGCTTAGGTTGTTTAAAGATCGGAGCTCTTGAATGCCCATATCATATTCCCGGGCAATTTTAGTAAGAGTGTCACCGCTTTTAACGATATAAAAAGTATTAGGGTTGGCAGAT
>Ga0098059_1000146_pt1 | contig 57297 bp, 49 predicted proteins | sample 20_taG_FD_92580 | JGI IMG/M metagenome (GOLD analysis project Ga0098059, IMG submission 92580) | Marine viral communities from the Subarctic Pacific Ocean - 20_ETSP_OMZ_AT15318 metaG | ecosystem: Environmental > Aquatic > Marine > Oceanic | place: Subarctic Pacific Ocean | collected 2015-01-19
CCTTAAAGTGATGACACTTTTGGCTTGACCCAAAAGTGCCCAAAAAGTCAATAAGATTCCAAACTCCTCCCATCGGATTCTGATTTCAGCGTTGATATGTATCCATGCCGATGGTTCGTCAGACAGGGAATCTTAGGTTATTTTTCTCTTTTTCTAGAGATGATTAACAACGTATCTATTTAACTTATATATCTAACCAAACAAAATAGCTGTCATCCTGAGTAGGAAAGGCTGTGATGAGGATCAAGGGTGCAAACGCGAAGGATCTCAAGTTAACACACTAGCCAAAGCTAGTTCAGGGTTTGAGACCCTTCGCAACCAACCAAGAGGCATTGTTAGAATTCCTCGGCTCAGGGTGACAGCTCCTTTTTATGTCTACTCTGCCACCCAAATACCCATCAAAGACGTCATCGAATTACATGACATCTAGAAGGATGACCTAGTCTTGTATCGAAGGATGGCTATAGATACGAGGAAGAGGTTGTTTAATGCTACTAAGACCTAGGGTAACAAATGCCAGGGGCTTTTACCATTGGTGCCGACGGCTAAACCGCCGGACCAATTAGCTTAGAGGCAATAAATTAATTTCGTCTGATTTGGAAAATGGTGTTGGTTACGATGGCTGCTAGTGAAACAATGGTTGAGTAAATAGCGACTCGTTCACCAGGTGTCATCTTATCAACCACAGGTTTTTTAGGAACGATGATTTTACTTCCCGGCTCTACATTCGGGTACTTCTTGAAGAATAAAAACTTCCTCATTCGCTTTACCTCACCATTGGCATACACAATGTATGATTTCTTCGTATTTGCCGAATCTGATACTCCACCTGCTGAGTTGATATAACTTCTAAACGATTTATTGTCGTCGAAACGAATGTTAGAAGGGAAGAGTACTTCTCCATCCACTAATACTGTTTCTAGCTTTTTAGGGATACGTAAGATATCTCCAGGTTGCAGTAGGAGGTCTTGTTCTCCTTTTGGATTGGCTAATATATCTTCGAGCCTAATAGCCACCACTGAAGTACTATCATTCACTCGAGGTCGGTTTAGGGTAGCTCCGGGGATATACCCATAGTCAGTGATACCTCCACTGCTTTCAATCAAATCAGATACACGATAGTCTCTATTTTTAAGCGCGTAAGAACCTGGGTATACTACTTCTCCAAGTATGGTTGCATTTTGCTGTTTAACATAAGTTGGTGAGCTACGAACAAATACCTGATCATAAGGCTGTAACTTAAATTCAGGATTGGACGATGAGAGAATAAGTCCTTCTCTTACTTCAATAATGAAGATTTCAGCAAGTTCATTACGTACTTGCCCAGATCCATCGTCAAGAATGCGGCGTGCAACCTCGATATTGTAATTGGCAGCGGCTTCTGTAAATCCTTTGGCCTGAAAGATGAGATCTTTCAAAGTCATGTTTTTGATATAAGGGAAGGTGCCGGTTTCGTTTACTTCACCAGAAATCGTAATGGTCTCTTCTTCTTGAAGATCAAAGATGGAGGAAATATTAACGATGTCATCTTTCTGAAGATCAATATCATAAGCTTCTGGTTCATTCATCAACTTACTGAGGTTGACCGGGATACTTTCAACAGTAAGATCGTTGCGCGTTCTATACACGATAGCACGTTCCATATAAGCGTCACCCATCAGCCCATCTGCATTTTGAATGAGGGTGTATAAAGTCGGGTTTTCTTCTAATTGGTATTCCCCTTCACGGTACACCGCGCCTTGGATTTCAACACGGTTACTGTAACGCTCTAGAATTTCACCAACCGTAACTTGATCCCCGGTCTTAAGTGGAGTATCGGCTTCACTTGGGTATTCAAGCTCAATGATACTTCGTTCAGTAGGAGTATTTCTTCGGATTTTGATACGCTGTGTATAGGCTTGTTGGCCAAATCCTCCGGCAAAAGACAATAGGTCTGCAAATGTCTCATCAGGCAGTGTTTCGAATAAACCAGTTCGTTTAGTTTCACCATTTAGAGCTACTCTATGAACATAGGGATCCACTTTGATGATATCCTGATCTTGAAGTACAATATTAGATGTTTGATTTCCATCCACGAGAAAGTCGTAGAGATCCACTTCTTGAATTACTTTACCGCCTCGAATTACTTTTATACTTCTATAAGTACCGTCTTTTGAAGGTCCACCCGCAGCATATAGAGCATTAAACACGGTTGAAAGGGAGGAAACGCTATAAGTTCCAGGTACTTGGAGGTTTCCTACCATATGCACTTTAATGGTGCGTACTTTTCCTAAACTTATTTGAGCATAGGTATCTTTTTTAGAGCCTTTTAAGCCGGAATAGATAGAGGATAAACGTGATTTAATCACATTCGAAGCCTCTTCAATACTCAACCCACTCAGAGCAATAGGTCCAATGCTTGGGATGTAAATGGTGCCTTCTGGAGATATGGTAAGCGCATAGTTGTTTTGAGCGGCCCCATAGATATCAATAATGAGTTCATCTCCTGCACCTAATACATAATTTTTTGGAGTCGGAATGTTTTGAGATGGCTCAAAGGTCAATCGACTATTATTAAACAGGTCTGAACCAAAGATTTTATTCGAATTTGGATCGGAAAGGTCGGTACTATCCCGTTGTATGAGAGTGTCGTCGTCGGTATCTCGAAGTCGGTCTTCGCTTTGGTTTAATTCCGAGGATGGCGCATTAATGCCTGATTGGAGGCCCATAAATCGAGCTCGTAGCTTAGCTACTTCCACCGACGACATACCTCGAGCCATAGCCATGGCTTCTACTTCTTGAATAGATAAGCCTTGAGTTTGCGCACGTTCATAGATCTGCTGTATCTGCTGATCACTTAAATCATCGGCTTTTAAATTCTTGAAATCTATGCTAGATATATCCTGAGCTAATAGAGTAAATGAAAATATGATTGTGAAAAATAATAGTGCGAGTGTTCTGATCATTAAATGAGTCCTAGTTTTTCCAAAGCCTAAAAAATACATGATTTTCCTTTGAATAATAAACTGTTATTATAGGTAAGTTATTTTTTAAAATTGAGTATTTATGAAGCTTTCACCACTAACTTTATTCATCTTAAAAGCGGTCGGCTTTTTTATTATATGGTACATCATCTATGAGCTATGGCTTCTGCCTGATGGTCGCTTAGATGAATGGCTTTCGTTGAATGTAATCGGCATAAGTAAAGGACTCCTTCAGTCGTTTGGTTATGATATCATCAGCTATAATAGAGTAGTGGGTATTTTTGGTACCCCCGGTGTTGAAATTGTAGATGGATGTAACGGAATAGCTCCAATGGGATTATTCCTAGGGTTTATGGTGGCCTTCCCCGGTGATGCGATTAAAAAACTGAGTTATGTAATACTGGGTGTTTTAGCCATCTATGTTTCAAATATAGTTCGTATAACCGTTTTGGTTATCACTCAGGAAGAGTGGCCTCAAGTTTTTGATTTCTTTCACGATTACACTACAACGGCCATATTCTATTTTATCATTTTTGGATTATGGATGATTTGGGTGAATTTCAATGAGCAGGCATTTAAAAATGCTTAAACGCTGGTTATTCAAATTACTTAAGCTCATTGCCTTTGTAGCTCTGTATTTTACCGTGCTCATTCCTGTAAGAGAAACGACCATGACATTCATTACAAAGAATTCCTTAGAAGTGATAAAACAACCTATTTCGGTATATGAACAGGGAAATAGAGGGATAACCGTGATAAACACCACCAACGGTGAACGCGCCAAAGCTCGTGTACCTTTTGGGATGAATTTCTTTATTGGAGTGATTGGGTTGATACTCATCGATGCGACCCGAAAGTTTTATTTCATAGAATCTGCGGTACAGATATTCTTTGGGGTAATCATTGCAAGTGCCTTTTATTTCGGAGTGCAAGGGCATCCCATGGCCCTCCAAATTGCTGATATGTCGAGTATATATTTTCTTCCACTTTCTTCTCTTTTTATGGTAGTTTTAGCCTTTATTGAAAAGAAGCAGCGCACTACCGATCAGCATGAAGGAAACTCTCTCCAAGCAACATAAAATTCTTAGCCAAACCGCAGACCTAATTGCAGATAGCAATGTGGATTTTGATCCTACAACTTTGGGATTGGAGAAGTATTCGACTTTTAAAATAGTGGGTGTTGGTAAGGCAGCTGAGGCTTTAGTTCAAAGGATCTATCAGGCTTATACAAGGCAGATTATAGATGGTTTGGTGATTGGACAAAAGGACGGAATGATCGGTCAAAATATTCAATGCTTCCAAGGTGCTCACCCATATCCCAATGATGAGACGGTGGCGGCCTCATATGAGGTACAACAGTTTGTGAAAGAAATAGCTCCTCATGAACACCTTGTGGTTTGTGTAACCGGTGGCGCCTCATCCATCTTCACGATTCCTCCGTTTGGAATCGAACTTGAAGAAATTCAAAAACTGTATGCCTTGCTCTTACAATCAGGGATGAATATTCATGAAATGAATACCGTTCGTAAGCATGTGTGTGATGTGAAAGGGGGAAAGTTACTCGAGGTTTTTCAAGGCGCATCCATTACCACTATATTAGATTCTGATGTACCTGATCATGATCACTCTACCATAGGCAGTGGCCCAACCATAGTTGATACAACTAGTTATATAGATGCCATCCAGTTGCTGAAGCAACATGAGATTTGGGAAGAGGTACCCGTTTGTATTCAAGAGCATCTGATTTGTGGAGTGGAAGGGATTATACCTGAGAACCCGAAGACTATGAACGCGTTTTCGTTTAAGAATACGGTTCATCTCATCAACGAGAGGGATATGAGTATTGCTAGCATCACTCAATTCCTAAAAAGTCAGGGCTATACTACTTGGGTAGATAGCGAGCCGTATGAAGGATCAGTGATGGCGGTGTCTAAAAAAATATGTAGCAGAGCGATTCAGGTTTTGAGCGGTAACGATCTTTTGAAAAAACCGGTCGCACTCATATTTAATGGCGAATGTACCGTGAAGGTGAAAGGTGATGGAAAAGGTGGGCGGAATCAAGAATTGGCGTTAATGGCGGCACTTTCAGTGGAAGGTCAACATGCAATTTCATTGCTAAGCATGGATACTGATGGCATTGACGGACCTACGGAGGTATCAGGTGCTATCATTAATAGCTTTACCACTTTGGAAGCGCGAAAGAAAAAGATTGAGCCAGAGCGTTATCTTCAAAACAACGATTCCTATCACTTCCACAAAGCATTAAATACGCACATAAAGGTAGGTGTAACGGGCAAAAATTGGATGGATGTTCAAGTGGTGCTTATTGAGTGAATGCCTTCTTAGTAAACATTAATTGATGTAAGTTTATTCCTGCAGTGTTGCGTTGCGATAAATAGAATACTAACATCCCGATGAAGCATTAATCTACAGCTGAAAACATATTATGATCTGGCAATCTCCCCATTATTTATGGCTTTTATTATTGATCCCTGTATTCGTTGTAGGAATCTGGTTGCGCCTACGTGCATTAGAGAAAAAGAAAGCACGTTTCTTCAACGAGGAATTATTCAATAAGCTACGTTTAGGTTATTGGAAGCCGTCTGATCCACTTAGAAATACCTTTTTTATTGTCGGTTTTGCTTTTTTAGTGCTTGCAATGGCAGGTCCAAAAATTGGTACCGAAGTACGTGAAGTAAAACGTCAAGGGGTGGATATGTTAATCGCATTAGATCTATCGGCCAGTATGAATGCTGAGGATGTGCGCCCTAGTAGGTTGGAGAAAGCCAAGTTTGAAATTGGCAGGTTGATTGAACGATTGAAAGGCGATCGGGTTGGACTCGTCGTATTTACAGGTGAAGCCTATCTTCAAAGTCCAATGACCTTAGACTACTCAGCCTTAAAACTCTTCCTTGAGATTGCGGATACCGACCAAATGCCTAGTTCAGCTACTGATTTCAACTCGGCTATGGAAACGGCACTCACGGCATTTCAGTCGTTAGAAGAGAATACCGAAGAAGCAGCCAAGGTGTTATTAATCATCTCAGATGGGGAAGATCACGGTCAGGCTTTTGATGAGTCTTTAGAGCAATTGATTGATAACAACATCTTAGTTTACACTTTAGGCATCGGGACAAATGAAGGAACAACCATTCCATTGTATGAAAACAGTACAGGGAAGCTGATTGGGTATAAAAGAGATCGAGAAGGTAAAATTGTAACGACTTCACTTCAAAGCGATGTGTTACGTCAGATTGCGAATCGTTCGAACGGTACTTATTACGCAATTGAACGCGGGAATGATGGCATTGATGCTTTTTTGGCACGAGTGGATGAACTGGAAAAAGGAGAGTTTTCAAGCCAGGAGTATGCCGACTATAAAAATCAGTACCAATGGATGGCGGCTTTAGCACTCTGTTGTTTTGCCGTTTCTTATTTCATTCCTACTTACCGAAAAAACGGGCATGATTAAATTATTTATTACTGATTTAGATGGCTGCATGAGTATGCCCTTTGAGCTTCCTAATTGGGATGCACTCAATGAAATTAGAGCACTCAATGAGCTCAGCCAATCTGATCCGACCGTTCCTCCTATCACCATTTGCACGGGGCGACCATTGCCTTATGCTGAAGCCATTCATCAATGGATGGGGATGAGATTGCCGTTTTTGTTTGAAAGTGGTGGAGGGATGTATGATGCGCAGTCGAATTCCTTAACTTGGCATTCTTTATTTACGGAAAAGCGTCTTGAAGACATCCAATCCGTTAAAGAGTTTCTTCAAAAAGAGTGTGTTTCTAAGTTTGATGAGACCATTCCTGAATTTGCTAAGCACACGGATGCAGGATTAATCAATCCAGACCCTAAGAAGATTGAAGCCTTGCTGCCATTAGTGGAAAGCTTTGTTCAAGAAAAATACCCTAATCTAGAAGTACATTATACCGATGTATCGATTAATGTGATCTCGAAAGCCACAAATAAAGGCGAGGGCATTAAAATGTTGTGCAAGCAGTTGGGATTAGGCTTACTTGAGACTGCTTACATTGGGGATACGGGGGGCGATGTTCCGGCATTGAAAATTGTTGGTAAAGCCTTTGCTCCATCCAATGCTAAAGAAGTGGCTAAGCATGTAGCTGAAGTTGCGCCATTTGAAGCAACCGAAGCCGTTTTATATGCTTATAAAAAGGTAATTGAATTCAATAGAACCGTGTAACTTTTCACGGCTACTGATCAATTTAGAATTGAATATTTTGGTCTCGCAGTTTCTTCAATAATTCAAAATATCGCTCGATAAGTCGTTGATAATCGGGTGCGTACTTTGTGAAGTTCGGATCGTTTAAGCGAGATCGAATTTGCTTCTCTAGTTCCTCTAAGGTCATTTCGGGAGGAGTTGCTCGTTGGAGGTTGGTAGGGTTGGTACCCTCGCGTTCGTCGTCTTCCTCTTCACGTTCTTGTAGTGCCTTTTCGGATTCAAGCATTTTGTTAAGAATATTCTGCTGTCGCTTCACAAGAGTTGGATCGGCCGCACCTCCTCTTAAATCATTGATCGTGTCTTCCATTTCTTCAATCATGCGCTGTAAATCACTACCAATTTTGTCGCCTTGTAAGTCGCCTTGTTGAAGCATTTGCTGTAACTGCTTTCGGATTTCATTCTGCTGACGAGCTATTTGGTCTAAGCGATCCATCTGCTCGTTTGATAATCGATCACCTTGAATATCATTGATGAGGTCTTGAATCTGCTGATTTAGTTGTTGCTGATTCCCTTTCATTTCACCCATCTGTTCCAGCAATTGTTGCATATTTTGGGGTGAACCAGATCCTGAGCCTTCCCCTCCATTTTGCTGATTCTGCAATTGTTCAAGCAGTTGCGCAATCAGTGTAGCTATTTCATTAATCCCAGCATACGCTTGCCTAGAGGCTACCGATGAATTTCTTTGATTTCGTTCAGCCATTTGTTTTAATGAACGATCTAATTCGCCCTTCAATTCAATTGCTTTCTGGTTGATTTGATTAGAGAATTGAGGGATGGCTTTGGATACTTCAAATAAGGAGTCGGCAAGTACTTCAAAGATATCAGCTACATTTCGTTGTTCCCTTGCAAACTCTACATAGGCCAAGCTACGATCTTCCGCTTCTTGCGCCATCAACACCAAGTCTTCTTGCTCTAATGACAGATTAAGGAGCGAATACAAAAGGTACTGTAGAGCCGCTACATTAACTTCTTCCTCCTCTTTGTTGAGTAATTCTATAAGTGCAGTGGTTTTAGCCGCTAAGCTATCATAGGGTTCCTGATATGAGAAAGGTGAATCCTTTAGTTCTGTATTTTCGAACTCTTGAATCTCTTTTTGAATGGGTTGAGCTACTTCTTGGTCTAAGGTGTTAGTGGTAGCTTGCTGGTAATCACTAACCACACTTTCGTTTTGCTTGGAGGTATAATCGCCTAACTTTTGTATAGCCTCCTGAAGTTTCTCAATCTGATTTAGATCCGCTTTTCTTTTATTGAAGTAATCGTCATTGGCTGATTGAGTGTCATCCAACTCACTTTCTTGGCGAGCTTGATCCTCAAACGATTTCTTAAGTTTCTCTAAGTCGGCTAGTAGCTTTAATCGCTTAAAGAGTTCCATGGTTCGTTGAAGGCGTTTCTTATAATCTTCTTCATTGAACTCCACTTCCTCCATTGCTCTACGAAGTTGATCCGGCGTCATTTGGGATAGATTTTCCCTCAATTTCTCCAAAGCTTCTCGAAGAGCAGGATCATCAATTTCTTCCATAAGATTCTTGAGTTCATCATAGGCCTTTTGAGTTTCCTCTGAAAGCATATTGTTTTCACTCAGTTCATCTTTGATTTGCTCAAAGGCTTTGTTCAAATCATCGATTTTCTTCTGTAATTCTTCCTGTTTCTCCTGGGCTTTCTGAAGCTGTTCTTCTTCTTGATAATCAGCTTGAGCATCTTCTTTCAAGCTTTCTTTAAACTCTTCATAGATATCACTTACCTCTTGAAACGACTCGCTGATATCTTCTAAATCTGATTGTATATCCTCTTCTTTTTCATCCAACGACTCAAAGTAATCAATAACCGAGGGTACTTTTAATGTGATACTGCGAGAGCGTGATGTTTTGTAGCCAGAGTATCCATCATTGTCGGTTACTTCAATCCAAAAAGTGAGTTCATCTAAGGGGCTTAAATTTAGTCTAGAAAGGTCCCAATTATAGTTTTGAAGTACAGCGTTCTCTGGGCGAGTTAAAGCAATCTTCTGCGTGTTTATAGCTTCTACATAGGCCTTCTTAACCTGATAGTGAAGTTCAGCTTGTGAGAGATCAAAGTCATCGCTTGCTTTGTATAACAAAGGTAATTTTTTAGGGTCTACGACTTCAATATCGGTAGCAGGATCAATAATTTCGGCTATGGGATATTGGTCAATCAGTGGATCAATGATAAATCGAAATTCATTTTTATTGGTGAGCCCATCTTCATCCTTCATCATAAAAAAGAGGGTGTCAGGCTCTGCTACTGCTATAGTGTGTGAAAAGGAATTACCATCTAATTCTTTTAGCAGTTCATCTTTTGTATTTCGTAATTGAACCTGTTCTACATCTTTATTGAGAAGTCCTTTTATCACTATTTCTGAGCCTTGATAGGCTGATAGCACTGAAAAAGGATAAGACTCAACCGTTGAATCTAAACGGGTATAGCTAGGCGGATACTGCTTAGCCGTCAAATTCTGGAAGCGAGGACGTAATTGAACCGTAGCCGTATAAATTTCAGATTGAAACTCGTCCATTGCTACATAATAGCTTAAGGAGTTATTGAGATTGATAGGAGCTGAGTTAAACTGCCCATTTGCTCTATCATTCATAGCGATAGGGCGAAAAGAGCTTTCAACATCAGTTTTAACCATTAAGCTTAACTGTTCAGGAATTTGGTTGCCGTCAAAAGTGATGGTGGCAATAAACTCATTCCCTTGCTCAAGAGTTATATTCTGAGGGGATATGGAATAACTGTAGGGGTTGGGAGCTTCGAAATTTTTCCAAAACAAAGCACTTCTTTTCAACCCATCGCCAATCAAAAAGACACTTCCTAGCATGCATAAAGCTAAAATTCCGAGTACAGTGGAACCACGTGTATAGGTTTTGCTTATGGGTTGTTCTTGAACGTAGTGCTCTAAGCTGTTGTGAAAGTCCGTCCGGTTTACAGTTGATAGGTTTTGTTCGATAGCTGCTTGAACAAGAAGTGGGTCGGCTTGGGTATCATCCTCTAGATCTAATAGATATCGGATGTTCTCAAGTTGGTTACTGTAAGCAAAGTGCGTGATAAATGAATTCTTCTGAGTTGAAGAGGGGAGAGCCTTATACTTTCGATAACCAATGATGAGCGTAATGAGTGTTACTAAGCCGAAGTAAAGGGATTTATCACTCGCTTCTAAAAAAAATCGTTGCTCAATGAAGCCTAGTATTAGCCATCCCAATACTACTACTGATGAACAAATTAGCAGGATGCTTAAACGACGACGAAACAGAATTTTTCCATACGCTTTATCAAGCGCTTTTTTGAAATAGTTAATCGCTGTGTTCGACGGTTTTGAATGCATGAGTTCAAGTAAAGAAAATCTCTACTAAGTTACTCTAAAAAACCGTAAATGCAGTGTATTATTGTCGCTTAGAGCTCATTCAATGTCAGAGAATCAGCAACTTTTACCTTCTTTCCGTCTTGTTGAAGGGTGATGATCTCTTTGTAGTAATCATGTTCTAAATACAGATAAAATGATTCTTCTACTGCTCGATGTAGAAAGGCTTCTTTTTCTTTGAGAGTAGTAGCTGGGTACATATCATAACCCATTACCCATGGTAGAGGTACATGTACATGAGTAGCTAATAAATCGGCCACAAAACAAAGTTTCTTTCCATCCGCTTCAATAAGAGGAAGTTGTTGCCCTAAGGTATGGCCATTTACAACAATAGTGCTTAAACCTTCTTCATATACCACATCATCGTCTACCAAATTGAGTTGCTTGGTTTCCTTAAGTGGATCAATGTTTTCTTTTAAAAAACTCGCTTTTTCACGTGCGTTAGGGTTAGTTGCGGTTTCCCATTGATCTTTGTGCACATGATAGGTGGCATTAGGAAATGTATACTCGGCTTCCCCTTGCTCATTGTAATAAGTAGTAGCGCCACAATGGTCGAAGTGAAGGTGAGTAAAGATAACATCGGTTACATCATCGAAGCTAAAACCATGCTCCTTAAATGAAGCTGCTAAACTGTGTGTGCTAAAATCGATTTCATAAATGGCTTGTAGCTTCTCGTTGAACTTAGTGCCCACTCCATTATCGATAAGGTATACACGGCCAGTAGTATTTGATTTAATGAGCAAACACCGCATGGTCATTTGAATGCGGTTGTTTTCATCTGCAGGTATACCTCTCGACCATAAAGTCTTCGGAACAACACCAAACATGGCACCCCCATCTAATTTGAAGTCGCCGGTTTCAATGGTGTATAATTCAAAATTGCCAAGGGTGGTTTTAGATAAACTCATAGTTAATTGAAATACTCTTAGTTAGTAAGTGGGAAAGTACAAATTTGAGGACTTCTGTATACAAAAAAAGCCCGATCAAATAGACCGAGCTTTTAAAAGTGTTGAAGGTAGTTAGAATGAAGGAACTACCGGAATTCGATATAAGGTATCTAATAGGGTTACCGCCACCATTAGAATGAAGAAGGCAAATGCACCAATTAATAGCATAGTATTAAATTTGGTGTCCCAGTAGAGGTTCATAAAGAAAGCAGCTACTAAGAATGCTTTACCCACTGCAATAGTTAGGGCTACAATGATATCGAATGGAGCAGGAATCTCAACGTACTTTGCTACTACTACAGTTAGAATAGTAAGTACAGTAAGGGCAATACCGATAGCCCAAAGTTGACCTGCTGAAGAAATGTGATGTTCGTGTTTGTGTGCGCTCATTTTAAATCTCCTATCATTCAATTAAGTAAAGTAGTGGGAATAAGAAAATCCAAATCACATCCACTAAGTGCCAGTAAAGTCCTACGATCTCAACATGTGTATAATATTCACTGCTGAAAGCGCCTTTACGAGCTTTGCCGTAAATCCATAACATCAGTCCAATACCCACAATAATGTGAAGTGCGTGAATTCCAGTCATGATGTAATAGATGCTGAAGAACACGTGGGCTAGCGGATGGTCGATGCCATCATAGGTATACAGACTTTCACCTGGAAGGATACCAATGTGAATCTTATGCGAGTACTCGAAATACTTAATTACTAAGAACACACAAGCCAACGCTATTGTGATTAGTAAGTTAATCTCGATTCCTCTTTTCTGATTCTTTTGAGCCGAGCGGATGGCCATTGCTACCGTTAAACTACTACCGATAAGCACTACGGTGTTAACAGCACCCCAAAAGGTGTTGAGTTCGGTTGCTGCTTGAGTGAATAGATCGGGGTACCATGCCCTAAAGACAATGTATGCACAGAATAAACCGCCAAAGAAAAGAATTTCATTAACGATGAATACCCACATCCCCATTTTCGCTGCATCGAACTGCTGGTCAGAATCCACAAAGTGGTGCTGAACATGTGATGCGTGTGCTACTGAATGATTCGACATTTAGATTTCCGCGTTTAGTTTTATTGTTAATTTCTTAGTTAGATTAGCCTAAGCTGTAGTTTTTCCATTGCTCACGTTCACTATCAACTACTTCTTTAACTTCTTGAGTTGAATCGTGTCCGTTGCCATCTACGGCTAGTCCTAACTGGAACTCTTCCATTGGCTGGTGGTAATCATAAGGTCCATGAATTACTACCGGAGTATGGTCGAAGTTGTGGAAGTCAGGAGGTGAAGTTGCTTGCCATTCTAATCCACGGCTATTCCATGGGTTAGCTGGGGCTTGTGCTCCTTTGAATAAAGAGTGTAATAAGTAATACAGAATCAATAAGAATCCAACACCAAGAATGTATGAACCAATGGTTGATGTTTGGTGGAATGGAGTGAATTGATCGATGTAGTTATAATATCTACGTGGCATACCTTGCGAGCCCATAATGAACTGCGGCAGGAAAGTCATGTTGAAGCCGATGAAGATGAAACCAGAACCGATTTTAGCTAATCGTTCGTTGTACATCTTACCAGTCATTTTTGGCCACCAGTAGTGTAAACCAGCTAGTAGTGCAATTAAAGTACCACCCATCATCACATAGTGGAAGTGAGCAACTACGTAGTACGTATCATGTAAGTGAATATCTACAGATAATGCACCTAGCGTAATACCAGTGAAACCACCGATAGAGAAAATAAACAGGAAGCTAAATACATAGATCATAGGGGTGTCCATCTTGATGGACCCTTTGTAGAGCGTAGCTAGCCAGTTAAAGATCTTAATACCCGTTGGGATACCTACTAAGAATGTTAAGAACGAGAATACAGTCGTTGCAATCGCAGACTGACCTGATGTAAACATGTGGTGGCCCCAAACTAGGAAACCAATGAATGCAATAGCTAGAGATGAAAGTGCAATCGCCCAGTATCCAAATACTGTTTTCTTAGAGAACGTAGAGATTACTTCAGAGATGATACCGAAACCAGGTACAATCATGATGTATACTGCCGGGTGAGAGTAGAACCAGAAGAAATGCTGGAATAATACAGGGTCGCCACCAATAGCAGGATCAAAAATACCAACGCCTAACCATTTCTCCATCGTTAGAAGTAGAACAGTGATTGCAAGTACTGGAGTTGCTAATACCTGAATAATAGAAGTAGCGTATAAGGCCCAAATGTTCAATGGAAGCTTACCCCAAGTGATACCTGGTGCTCTTAGCTTGTGAACCGTTGTAATGAAGTTGGTACCTGTTAAGATAGAGGAGAACCCAAGGATGAATACACCCATGGTAACCCAAATCACACTAGTGGTTGATTGTGTACTATACGGAGTATAAAAAGTCCAACCGGTATCTAAACCATTTTGCGCTAAAGCAATGAAAGTAAAAATAGCACCTGCTACATAGATGTAGAAACTAGCTAAGTTTAATCGCGGGAAGGCTACGTCTTTTGCTCCAAGTTGAATCGGTAAGATAAAGTTACCAAGAGCAGCTGGGATACTCGGTACCAATACAAAGAATACCATGATTGCACCGTGAAGGGTGAAAATCTGGTTGTAGGTATCTGCTTCAATAAAAGTTTTAGCAGGTGTTAACAGCTCTGTACGTAGAAGGATAGCAAGCGCACCACCTACGGCAAAGAAGAATGCTACAGCCACTAGATACATGATACCGATCTTCTTGTGATCGACGGTAGTCATCCATGCCCAAACACCTTTTTCTTCAGTGTAGCAGTTCGTTTCAGGATTATCAGAGGGTTTAAATCGCTGTACTTTCAGCGTTTTTACATTAGATACTTCAGCAGTTGCCATATCACTTCAGAGTTTTAAGATATTCGATAATATTGGTGATCTCATCGTCTGAGATACGTCCTTCATAAGAGCTCATTACGTTGTCGTAACCTTCAACGATTTTAGCTGCAGGATTTAAAATAGATTCACGGATGTAGTTTTCATCAACTGTAACCGTGCTGCCATCTGTTAGGTTTTCTTGGCTATCCCAAAGGCCTTTAAACGATGGGCCAATTAGGCGAGAGCCGTCTACAGAGTGGCAAGTTGCACAACCTTGTAAAGAAACGAGTTGCTCTCCTTGCTCAGCTGGGGTACCTGTAACGCCACCACCATTTTGCTCTAACCAAGTGTCAAAATCTTCTTCAGAGTGTACAATTACTTTTGCTAACATATCAGAGTGCCCTGTACCGCAATATTCTGTACAGAATACAATCGATTCACCCACTTCATTAGCCTCAAACCATACATAAGTATATCGGTTTGGGATTACATCATGCTTTACGCGGTAATCTGGCACGAAGAAAGAGTGAAGAACGTCCTGAGATTGCATTACCAACTTAATAGGCTGCCCTTCAGGAACATGGATTTCGTTTAATGTTTGTGCACCGTTTTCGTACTTAACGGTCCAGCCCCATTTGAAAGCGGATACTTGAATTTCATACGCATTATCAGGAACAGACTTTAAGTTCAACCATCCGGTATAGCCCCAACCAAATACTACAAAACAGATTAGTAGAGGAATCACAGACCAAGTGATCTCAAGTGTGTTATTATGTGTGATCACAGGTGTTTTGTCATCTTCTGATTTACGCTTGTATTTGAAAGCGAAATAGAGGAGTGAAAATGCGATCCCGATTAGGAAAATTAGACTCACTTCACTAATGAAGTGAAATAAGGCGTCGGTGCTGTCGGCTGTAGGCGATTTGGCCTCAGGAAGCATAAAATCGAATAGTCTGCCCATTAGTTATAATCGATGTTTTGTGATTGTTTTTTGCGTCTTTCTCGTACCCAAAATAGAGTCAGGAATATACCGAGAATTATTAGTGTAGCCAAGCCCCCGAGCTTCATTATATTCATAGCAACGGGTACATAGCTGTTTGAATCTGGATCGTATTGATAACAATACATGAGAATTTTATTCACTGTACTGCCAATTTCACCATCAGCAGATTCAAAAAGTGCATTTCGTACATCAAACTCTTTGTAGCGAATTCCATACAGATACCGAGTTATTTTGCCATCTGGCGCCAACATAATGATAGCCGCCGTATGCGCATATTCACCCGTGCCTTGAACTTCGCGGTATTCAAAACCAGTGGCTTCAATTACCGCATCAATTTGCTTCTTTTTACCTGTTAAGAAATACCATCCCTCTTCAGCATTAGTTGAAGTGAGTTTATTGATGTACTTCGTACGATATTCTTTTGCGAGTTCATGATTCTCGGTAGGATCAATGCTAAAAGATATGATCAAATAATCTTTACCGGGCTGCCATGCTAACTCATCTACCACATCTATCACACCATCAACTACAAGTCCACATAACATTGGGCAATCGTAGTACAGTGGATTCAGAATGATAGGCTTGCCTTCCTCTAGTAAATCGCCTAAACGGATGCTGTCACCATCTACGGTGGAAAAAGTGGCATCAAGAGGAATATAGTCTCCTAATTTCTCATCGATACCCACACCTTGCAGCGCTTCTAAGTTACTGCTGTTAACCTGTGCGTAACTTGACGGAGAAAGAAAAAGCACTGCAAGCGTAATAAAGGCATACAGTGCAAAGCGATTCATAATTATGTTAGTCTACAGCTATTTTGTCGATAGCTTTGTCTACAGGGATACGGTATACACCGTTTTCTAGATCAACAACACCATAGCTATTGAGCGTTTCCGCATCTTTAGCTTTTATTTCATCAATCTCAGTTTCACCACTGTTGAAAGATGCTTTTTGTTGTGCTTTAAAGTAGCTGTCTTTTCCAAATTGGATTAGGCCGATAATAATAACGATAACTAATACAGTACCGAAAGTAGTCCAGAACGTCAGTGATTTGTAGTTCAGGTCATCATTATGAACACCGAAATCTACGGCTTGAGCTAGTTCTTCATCCTGAGTTTTAAGCTCTACATCTTCACCAACGGCATGATGATGTCCACCATGAGAGTCCGCTGATCCTTCAAAAATATTAGCGGATTTAGCTTTAAGAGCTGAAACCCACTCCAATACTTCGGTTTTAGTTACCCCATGTTTTTCTGCAAAGGCATCGAGTTCTTCAACTGGAAGCTTGATGGCTTCAAGAGCGATATTTGCTTTAAATTCTGCGCTGTGCTTAGACGACATAGTTCAGCTATTATTGATGATAAGATTTTGATAGACAGTCATCCATTTTAGGATCATTCAGTGGTACCATGCTTTCTTTCTTAAACTTGTTAAAGAAGAAACCAAAGAACATTCCACCTAGTCCTAAAAAGGTTGCGATATCGATCCAGCTAAAGTGTAAACCATGAGCATCACCCGAGTGGTTTGCTGGCATCGAAATCCAGTAAATTTCTAAGAAATGCATAACCAGTACAATGATTGACACGATGGTTAGCATTAAACGGCTCTTTTTTGTTTCTCTGTTTAACAGAAGCACAAATGGGAGAGCAAAACGGAAAATTAATAAGCCATATGCGATGTACTCAAAGCCGCCTTCTAATCTATGGTAGTACCATAGTGTTTCTTCAGGAAGGTTAGCGTAGTAGATGAGTAAGAACTGGCTAAACGCGATGTATGCATAAAATACTGTGAAGGCAAAGAACCAAGCACCTAAGTCATAGATATGTACTTTTTGGATGGTGTTTGTGAGTAAGCCTTGGCGCTGTAAGAAAAATACAAGCAAGATCATTACTGGCCAGAATGCCTGGAAGTTGATTGCGAAGAAATACACACCGAACATAGTAGAGAACCAGTGTGGATCTAAAGACATCAACCAGTCGAAGCCAGCAAATGCTACCGATAGTCCAAATAAAGGGATACCAGGTGCACTAATCTTTCTCATTAATGTAGTGATGCCCCAATCGCCAGTTTTATCTAGCTCTATAGAAGCTTTGTATAATTTATGGCCTAACCATCCCCAAATAGCAAAGTAGAGTACTTGACGGATGATGAAAAAAGGAGTGTTTAAGAATGCTGATTTACCTTTAAGGATCTTATCAGCGGCAACTACATCTTCGTGAGACCAATGGTATAGGTTATGAATACCTAGTACTACTGGTAAGAAGAATACAGTCCATAACAATAGGTTAGAAGAGAATACTTCTGGAATTCTTCTGAATACTACACCCCAAGATGATCGTGTGATATGGTGTAACATGATCATGATAAGAGATGAAAGGGCAATACCTGTAAAGAAGGTAAAGCTTACAATGTAAGAGAAGAAAAATTGGTCGGGTTGAAGAAAATAGCCGATTAGGCTGGCAATCAATCCGGCAAATCCAAGCCCGAATGCAGCACGAGGTATCATGCTTTGTGCGGGAAATTCTAAAGAATCGGTAATGGTTGGCTTATGACTCATTATAAATGTATTAAGCTATTTTCTTAGTTATCGCTGAGAGATTTAATGTAAAGGATCAAAGACTCAAGCTCAGTTTCAGATAGATAATCGTAGGGAGCCATCACGCCTTGTTCGTATCCTTCGGTCTTTTTAGCTTCTGGAGCTACAATAGATTCGCGGATATAGGCTTCGTCTTTATTGATGGTGATAGTCTCACCAGCTTCATTAATACCTTGTGATTGACTGCCGAATAGGCCTTTCCAAGTTGGTCCAATACCTCCTGGAGTGCCGTCCACGTTATGGCAAGTCTCACATGCATACTGTTGTACTAGTTTCTTTCCTTGATCGATGCTAGCTTCAGCTTCTTTTTCTGGCTTACGAGCCTCAGCAAGTGCGGCTAAGCGCTCCTGTTCCGCCTTATATTCAGCTTCTAATTGCTCCACATCTACATCTTCAGCTCTTAATTCAGATTCAGATGCATTCTGAGACTCTTGAAGAGCACGGATATAAGCTACGATAGCCCAACGGTCTTCAACTTTAATTTGAGTAGCATACGAAGGCATGGTTCTTACACCATTGTAAATCGCTGAGTATAACTCACCGTCAGTAGCTTCACGTAAACGAGCTTGGTGATACGTTGGAGCAGGTACATAACCGTAGTTACCAGTCATGATGATACCATTTCCGTCGCCTGTTCCACCGTGGCAAGGTGCACAGTAAACATTGTAGCGATCTTGTCCTCTGTATAATAAAGCTCTAGTGATTTCAACGGGCATATCTTCAACCCATTCGCCATTGGCGTCTACACCTTCGTAATAAGCTTTATCATCTTTTTTGAGGCCACGAGCAACTGTGCCAGCAACGGGCTGGCGCATAGAACGGTTGTCATCAAAGAACTTATTTACTTCTTGAGCCTCCATTCTTGGTTGCTGATCCATGTTCATGTTAGGATGAATAGGCGGTTTCTCTGAGATTTGTCCGCGACAAGCGCCTAACAATAACCCAACACCACACATGCAGGTGAGTTTTAAAATACCTTTGGTAGTCATCAAAGAGCTTTTCATATTTTTATTAGTCATAAACTTCCTCGATATGCGTTGCACCAGCTTCTTGGAACAGTTTTTTAACTGTTTCCGCCTCGAATAGAGAGTCTTCAGCTTCGATGTAAGCAAAGAAGCCATCATCGGTAGCTTTTTTGAAGCGCTCAACGTTAAATAAAGGATTATGAAGCTTAGGGAGTCCGTTTAGGAAGAACATTCCAAATACAGCTCCAAAAGCAGAAAGTAATACAGTTAATTCGAATGTAATAGGTACCCAAGCAGGCGCATTAAAGAATGGCTTACCACTAATGTTGATAGGGTAATCCATTACAGACATGTAGTACATCATTGCGAGTGCACCTGTAAGACCTAATAAGCCATGCCCTAATACAATCCAGCCAAGCTTAGATTTTTTTAGGTTCATTGCTTTGTCCATTCCATGAATAGGGAAAGGACTAAAAGTGTCAAAGTTTGTGTATCCAGACTTAACGATTGTTTTTGAGATATCCGTTAACTCTTTAGGATTTCTGAATTCGGCTAATATGCCGTATAACTTTGGAGCTTCTTCCGTTTTCTTTGCTTTAGTACTCATAGTCTTTAAACCTTCTCAACTTGAGGCTTAGGAATTTCAACTTTTGGTGCGTGGTATTCACCGGTTTCCTCATCATAGTTATGAGGGTCAGCCAATGGAATAACAGCTTTTACTTCGGCCAATGCGATCATTGGTAAGAAGCGTAAGAAAGCGAGGAACATGGTAAAGAATAATCCAAACGTACCTACATAAGTTAATACATCCCATAGAGTTGGAGAGTAATAATCCCAACTTGATGGTAGGTAATCGTTTGCAAGAGAGGTTACGGTGATTACAAATCGCTCGAACCACATACCAATGTTTACAACAATAGAGATGGCAAATGTGAAGCCAACGCTAGTTCTTAATTTCTTGCTCCAGAAGAACTGTGGAGATAACACGTTACACGCCATCATCGTCCAGTATGCCCAAGCGTAAGGGCCAGTTGCTCTTTTAATGAAAATAGCTTTTTCGTACTCAACACCACTATACCATGCAATAAAGAACTCCATCATGTAAGCGAAACCTACCATAGATCCCGTTACAAGGATAATGATGTTCATTTTTTCCATGTGGTCATCCGTCATGATGTCTTTCATGCCATAAATCTTACGGCAAATAATCATCAGTGTAAGTACCATCGCAAATCCTGAGAATACCGCACCTGCCACGAAGTAAGGAGGGAAGATGGTAGTATGCCATCCTGGAATCATAGATACTGCGAAGTCAAAGGATACAATAGTGTGTACAGAAAGTACAAGAGGAGTAGCTAAACCAGCTAAGATCATGTACGACTTCTCATAATTCCACCAGTGGCGGTTTGAACCAGTCCAACCTAGTGAGAATAAGCCGTAAGCAAACTTTCTTACTTTATCTACAGCGCGATCTCTAAGTGTAGCTAAATCAGGAACTAAACCTACGTACCAGAATAGAAGTGATACGGTAAAGTAGGTAGATACTGCGAACACATCCCAAAGTAGAGGAGAGTTGAAGTTCGGCCACATCTGCATTTGGTTAGGAATTGGGAATACCCAATAAATAGCCCAAATACGCCCTACGTGAATACCAGGGAAGATCAAGGCACACATTACGGCAAAGATGGTCATTGCCTCCGCAAATCGGTTAATTGCAGTACGCCAGTCTTGTCGGAAAAGGAAAAGGATTGCAGAAATTAGGGTTCCTGCGTGGCCAATACCTACCCACCATACAAAGTTGATGATGGCCCAACCCCAACCTACAGGGTTGTTAAGTCCCCAGATACCGGTTCCTTCCCAAATTAGATACCCGATGGAGCCAAGTAGTAGTACCAACAGCCCATTGGCTGCGATCATTGCCAAATACCAGGCTTTTGGAGTAGGTCTTAAGTTTATATCAGTAACCAATCTTGTAAGGCTGGCGAAATCGTGATCACCTTTTACAAGAGCGGGTTCCGGTACGTATTCGTATTTACTCATGTTTGGATTTATTCCTGATTAATTTCTTATGCCAAAGCAGGGTTTGGGTTTCTTAATTTCGCCATGTACGATGTTCTAGGGCGTGTATTCAGCTCTTCAAGCATCTGATAGTTACGCGTATTGCGCTTCATCTTAGCTACTTCACTATTATCGTCGGTTAAATCGCCGAAGTAGATAGCATCTGCTGGGCACGCTTGCTGGCAAGCTGTTTTAACAGCACCGTCAGCCGGTTTCGGAGAACCAGTCTCGATTTTTGCTTCGATCTTAGCTCTGTTAACACGTTGTACACAGTAAGTACATTTTTCCATTACACCACGGAAACGAACAGTTACTTCAGGGTTCATCGCCATTTGGATGATATCTGGTTCGTCGCCTGTAATTAAGAATTCTTTCGGGAAGTTGAAGAAGTTGAAACGACGTACTTTGTACGGACAGTTGTTTGCACAGTAACGAGTACCAATACAGCGGTTGTAAGTCATCTGGTTCATACCATCATCACTGTGTGTAGTAGCAGCAACAGGGCAAACTTGCTCACATGGTGCTAATTCACAGTGCATACATGGCACAGGCTGGTGTACAGCATGTGGTGCATTTTCGTCTTCACCTACATAGTAGCGATCGGTACGAATCCAATGCATCTCACGTCCACGGTTCACTTCTTTCTTACCAATAACAGGGATGTTATTCTCAGACTGGCAAGCAATCACACAAACTCCGCAACCAAAGCAAGAGTTTAAGTCGATAGCCATACCCCATTGTGGCTCAGAGTCTGGGTAAGTTTGTTCGTCAAATAAAGAGATTGGAGCATCTTCCCCGAGTTCAGCGGCTTCTTTCATACCAGGAACTGGGTAGGTATGTACATCAGCGAATGACGCGAAGTCTGGGTTGCTCTTATATTCTTCTAAAGTAGCCATGCGATACATATCCCGGCCTTCTAAGCTATGGTGATCTTGCACACAGGCGATTTCATAAGTGTCACCTGTTTTTGATACAGTAGCTTCGCTAAATAGTGAATTAGCGTCAAGCATTGGGTAAGTATCAACACCACCGGTAGTAAAATCGATGTAACGGTTTGCTACACGTCCAATTCCATCTCTACCATAACCAACAGTTAAAGTAATAGAGTCGTCTGCATGACCTGGCTGAATCCAAGCTGCAATCTTGATGGTAGTACCGTTTGCTTTAATTTCTACAACATCTTCGTTCTCAACGCCCAGCTTTTTAGCAGTTCCAGCACTCATAAGAGCCACATTATCCCAAGTAATCTTGGTCATTGGGTCTGGAAGCTCTTGCAACCAAGCGATGTTCGCATAACGCCCATCGTTTAGTGTGCCGTCTTGGCGAATCACAACTTCAATACCTGAAATACTTCCTGTAGAAGGTGTAGCAGGCGAGAACGAGTTGTTTAAACGTACATTGGCTGAACGGAAAGAAGTGTTCGGCTCAATACCGTCGTGTAATAAATTGGTCCATTGAGTATCAAAAGAAGAACCAAAGTATCCTTTAAAAGTATCTTGAACTAAGTCGAAAGCATTTTCAAGCTCACCATTAACAATGATGTTCAAGAACTCAATTTCATTTACGCCATCATATAATGGTTGAATCTGAGGCTGAATAATAGAACGAGCACCACCAAATGAGTGACCGTCGCCCCAAGTTTCTAAATAATGAGCGCGGTTTACATGCCAGCTTGCATTCTTAGAAGTCTCATTCACATAGTCAGAAAGGTGAATTACTTCTTCAACATTCTCAAGTGCAGCGTTAAAGTCTACATTTTGTGCTGTGTAAGATGGGTTTGTTCCTATCATTACAACCGCATCAATAGAGCCCGCTTTCATATCTGCAACAACGTTTGCAAATGCTTCTTTGCGTTGCTCATCTAAGTGAGGAACTTCAAGATAAGAAACCGTCTTGCCGTCGTTGCCAAGAGCTTTGTTGATTGCAGCTACAATAGCATGTGCATTAGCAGAATGCTCGAATCCAACAGATACTGCTGAAGTACCACGGTTATTTAATAAGTCGTCAGCTAATGCTGAAATCCATGGATGGTCGCTGTATGCATTGTTTGCATTGCTAAATGCACCTAAACCTGAAATGCTTTTCGCTAATTCACCAGCAAGAGCATAAGCAAAAGCTTCAATCTCACTAGCTTTTAAACGTAAACGGTGATCAGCATAAGAACCCGTTAATGTAAAGCCGTTTTCAACTGCATAAATACGGCTCATAGAGTCGTTGGTAGAAGTAACCTTACGTCTAGAGCTTAATTGCTTAGCGTATTCCACACTGTTTGGATGGTTACCACTCATCATGTCGTCATCTAAAGAAACTACTACATCCGCTTTGCTGTAATCGTAATACGCTCTTAAACGGCGACCAAATGCTAACTCAGTACCTGCGAGGGCATTGTCTTCACCAAATGCTTCGTATGTAACCCAAGTTGCGTTGTTAAATTTGTTAAGTGCATTCTTTTTAACTCTTAATAGAGTAGGAGATGAAGTAGCTTCAGAGATGAATGCAATGTTTTTAGAGGTATCAGCGAAGTATTCAGCAGCAAAAGCAACAAAGTCATCCATTGTTGCTTCTGTACCTTTACGTAATACTTTTTTAGATCTATCAGGATCATACATGCCAAGCACAGAAGCTTGGTTATAGATAGATGTACCTCCACGGCTTCCAGGGTGAAGGTCATTACCTTCAACTTTAGTAGGGCGACCTTCATGGTTCTCTACTACTAAACCTGTTAAGCTGCCTTGATAAGGCATAGCCGATGCGTAAAATAATGGAATACCAGGGACGATGTCTTCTGGTTGTTTTGAATATGGTAAAATCTTTTGAACCGGACGGCGAGCGAAATCACAACTCGCTAGTAATACGGCCGAACCCATGATGCCTAAGAATCCACGACGTGAAAAACCGTCGGTTAATTCAGATGCATTCTCAGGAAATTCACGATCAACAAATTTTTGATATTCCTGGTTTTTAGCTAATTCATTTAAGCTTTTCCAGTATGTATTTTGTTTAACTTCGCTCATTAGATAATGTATAAGTTCTAAAATCCGTAATTAGTAGTGGCAGCCCTGGCAATATTGAGGGGGACTCACATTTTTCTTCTTAACCAGCTCTGCGCCTAATTCTGCCTGGTTTTCGGCTTTGTAGCCCATAGTTGTTACTTCTTCAACAGGGCGTAAGAATTTTTCTGGTTCTCTGTGGCAATCTAAGCACCAGCCCATACTAAGTGGCTCTGCTTGATATACAACTTCCATTTTATCTACACGACCATGGCAGCTTTCACACCCTACACCCACATTTACGTGAGCAGCGTGATTAAAATACGCATAATCAGCTAAGTTGTGAACGCGAACCCATTCAACAGGCTCTCCTGTTTCCCAGCTTTCACGGATAGGAGCAAGTTTCTCGCTATCAGTTTTAATTTGGTTGTGGCAATTCATACACGTTTGTGTAGGAGGAATATTTGCCTGTTTAGAATCGAATACACTGGTATGACAGTATTGACAGTCTAATCCGAGCTTATCCACATGTAACTTGTGGCTATAAGGAACCGGTTGCGTTGGTGCGTAACCAACATCAGTGTATTGAGGAGAGAAAAAGTACCATATTGAGAATATCAGAGCATTGGCTACAACGATGATACCTATCAATAGTTTTCGGGGAACTTGATTTGTCCACTTGGGGAAAATCTGCGCCATAAAGATTGCTTATTTTAGTTAGCGGAACCGTGCTTAATTACCCTTAATTGAAGCGGCGCAAATCTACCGATATTTTCCCTCGAAGTGAAGGATGAGATCAATAGAACCTTTATTTAAAACGGTTCTAAATAAAAATGTGCCGAATCAAAACTTGGTTATTTTAAAGCAATGAAGATAACATACATTTCTAAAATATTCTTAGATAAAAACCGGAAATCTGTAAACATTTGTTTGAGTATGCATTAACTTTGACTCCCATTATATTAGAACGAATTTTGAATTATGTCTGCACGTATGAATATTCCTGAACAAGCAAAAATTCTGCAACAGGTGAGCGCGAAAAAAGCATTCACTACTATTATCGCAGTAAGCGTTGCAGCTCTCTTATTTCTGATATGGTTGATCTATTTAAAAGATGGAGCTACCACTTCTTACAGTTGGGTACCTTACCTGCCAGCTTGTAACGCAGCTTTTAATTTTCTGAGTACGGTATTCTTAGTGCTTGGATTGCGTGAGATTAAGCAACGTAATTTTAACAGGCATATGAAAATGATGACCCTTGCTTTCATCACTTCAGCTTTATTTCTAGTTAGCTATGTGATCTACCATCATTTCCAAGGTGATACTAAGTTCTTAACCGAGGGGATTATTCGGTATGTCTACTTCTTTATCTTAGTCACTCATATTCTACTTTCAGCTTTTGTAGTGCCTTTGGTGCTGAGCAGTTTCTACTTGGCATTGAGCGGAAATTTCCAGAAACATCGCAAAGTTTCGAAATGGACTTTTCCTATTTGGCTTTATGTGTCGGTAACAGGTGTGCTGATTTTCTTTATGCTGAAGTTCATAGGCTAGATTTGAGCCTATATATAAAGGACAAAATTTTAAGGCATCTCAATTTCAGAGATGCCTTTTTTATTTATTCATCAAAAAGAGGAGAGCTGAGGTATCGATCACCTCGGTCGCATACTATACTAACTATTACGCCGTGATCTATTTCGTTGGCTACTTTCAAAGCAGCGGTCATAGCTCCGCCACTACTCATTCCGGCAAGAATAGCTTCTTCTTTTGCTAATCGTCGTGTCATGGTGGTGGCTTCTTCAGTACTTACATCAATAATTCGATCAACGCGATCTGCTTCATAAATTTTGGGTAAAAACTCTGGCGACCATCTCCTTATGCCCGGTATTCGTGAGCCATCTTTAGGCTGAGTACCTACAATCTGTACATCGCTATTTTGTTCTTTGAGATAACGAGACACTCCCATAATGGTACCTGTGGTTCCCATCGCTGATACAAAATGTGTGATTGCCCCTTGGGTATCTTCCCAGATTTCGGGACCTGTAGTTCTGTAGTGCATCTTATAGTTATCTGCATTCCCAAATTGATTGAGCATGAAGTAGTCTCCGGAGGCCGCCATTTCTTCAGCTAACTCTCTGGAATACTCTATAGTTTTTGCTTCAGGTGTGAGTATGAGTTCTGCTCCATAGGCACGCATTGTTTTTTTGCGTTCTTCAGTAGCACTTTCAGGCATAATGAGGGTGATATCTAAGCCCATGATGTTGGCAATCATAGCTAAGGCAATACCGGTATTTCCACTGGTGGCTTCTACCAAGCGGTCTCCCTTTTTTATTTCACCACGTTCTAAGGCGCCTGTAATCATACCATAGGCCGCACGGTCTTTAACGCTTCCTCCGGGGTTTTGACCTTCTAGCTTGGCATATATCTTCACATTTTTGTTCTGGTTGAGATGCATAATCTCAACTAGTGGAGTATTTCCTATAATCTTATCTAAGCTCATGATTTATTCTCGGGTGTAGGGTTAGGCGTATACTGCTCTTGAATTACTTTCGTTTGATAGGTTACTCGGGTATCGGCTTCAACGCTATCGGTAAGCCACACATTTCCCCCTATCATTGATCCTCGCCCTATTACAGTTTTCCCTCCTAGAATAGTGGCATTGGCATACAATACTACATCATCTTCAATAGTTGGGTGGCGTTTCAACTTGGCATCTTCTTTCCTCACACTTAATGCCCCAAGTGTGACCCCTTGATATATTTTCACGCGGTTGCCAATAACGGTTGTTTCTCCAATTACTATACCCGTTCCGTGATCAATACAAAAGTGTGATCCAATAGTAGCACCAGGATGTATATCGATGCCCGTTTCGTTGTGAGCATGTTCGGTGATCATCCTCGGAATTATTTGAATTCCTTGTTTATACAACTGATGAGCAAATCGATAGGCAGCAATGGCATAGAAGCCCGGATAAGATCGAATGACTTCTTCTGTAGATCGTGCAGCCGGATCCCCTTGATGCATGGCTTCTACATCTAAAACCAGTGCTTGGTAAACCTCAGGAATTTGGCTGAAAAATGAATCAACGTGCTCTTCAATGCTTTTGGGTAGCTGATGCTGTTGCGAAATTAACAGAGCGGCTAAATCCGTTTTTAAACCCTCAATGGTGTGTTGAATGGCAGTTTCTGAATCTAAAACTTCATTAGAGAAATTGGGGAAGAGGGTGCCCAAGAGTTTAGTGTAAAATGAGCCTACTTCTTCTTTCGAAGGGCACTGAGTGCACTCTGTATGTTTGGTTAAAAGGGTATGTAAAAAGTTCTTATCCATGGTTATGCTATTTCAACCAAAGATAAGAACTTAAGGTTCTGATATCGAATTGCTTAAACCAATGAGCTCAATCGAGATTCTATTCTCCATTTGGAGGAGTGAATCTAGTTACTAGGTTCTTCACAGGTTTAATGCTTCTCAAGTAAGCGTATATAGCAGAAAGTTCTTCTTCGCTCATCTTGGAATAATTCATCCATGGCATCACCGTGTTGTATTCACCTTCTTGAATTGGGTAATGCTGGAAGGTGGAGTCGTTATGGCTTTTGAACCTCTTAATGAATGCTTCTTCTGTCCATGTACCTATACCTGTACTTTCATCGGGTGTGATGTTAGCCGTGCGAACGGTTCCCCCCGTTTTTAAAGTAAAGGGTGAACTACCAGCCAAAGTTAACTCTTCAATAAAAGCGCCTTTATCCCGGGGTGTATGGCAGTCGTTACAACTAGCTGCATTCACAAGATACTTACCATAGGCAATTTTATTGCTTGGCGAAGGACGTTCAGTAAAGTTTGCTGGTTTGGGAATGGTGTTGATGATAAAGTTCATCGGGAAATCTGAAGTTGATTCCGGTACCGTACTTTCAATAGGTTCTAAGGTACGTAAGTAGGCAATTACTGCTTTGATATCCTCTTCATCCATTTTGGCATAATTCTCATAGGGCATAATCGGAAATAGCGCCCGCCCATCTTTACTCACACCAGTGGTAATACTGTGAAAGATTTCACCGTCAGTCCATGAACCCAACTCTGCAGGCGTGATATTTGTAGAGTAATAAGTGCCCGGCAAAAGCTCGGCTTTCCCAAATTCAACACCACCTGCACCAAACTTAGTGCTATCCAGCGGATTGGTGAATTTTTTTGTGTCGTGAGGAGTGTGGCAATACATACATGCCATTACATTATTGGCTAAATGCCTACCTCGTTCGATGCGTTCTTGAGTTAACTCAATGTTCATTTCAGGAGCTTCACCTGCATTTGGAAGTGCTGTGGATATATATGTTAATCCTATACCTACAAGAAGTAGAAATGCTATTAAAACCCCGCTTATGATTTTTAATCCCTTTTTCATGACCCTATTATTTTATGTTGGGGGAACTCTCCATACCCCTATTCCCCATGTACTTAGATGCTTATAAAAATAACAATTGGTTCCAAAATTCCTAACCAAGCCCTTAAAAAACTACAAGTGGGGATACATTGAGGAAATCGTGCCCGAACTTTCTGTATATTCGTCGAAATTGAAAATCTACGATTCTACTATTCATGAAAATCATATCGTTTCTATTATTAGCCTTCTTATTTCTACCTGATGTAGCACATGCTCAACTTTTTGGTAGAGAAGCAACATTCACTAAGCAAGACACCTTACGAGGAAGTATAACTCCTGAACGTGCATGGTGGGATTTAACCTACTACCATCTTCAAATGCAGGTACACCTTGACGATAGCACCTTTTCGGGTTCGAATACCATTCGATATAAAGTGGACTCGCTTACCACGAATCGTATACAGGTAGACCTTCAGGCTCCAATGAGAATTACTAAAGCCGAGCAGAATGGGAAAACTTTAAACATTGAACAAGTTGGAAGTGCCTATTTCATTGAGACGCAAAAACCTAATGAAGTTGGTGAAGAGCATGAGGTTGTAGTGTACTTCGAAGGCAAACCACATAAAGCGATACGTGCACCATGGGATGGTGGTATTACTTGGACACGTGATCAGAATGGGAATCCATTTATTGCTTCATCAAACCAAGGTATTGGAGCGAGTATTTGGTGGCCTAATAAAGATCATGGGTATGACGAGCCTAATAATGGAATGAAGTTGAGTATTCGTGTGCCTGATCCTTTAATGAATGTATCTAATGGTAGATTAGTGGAAGAGGAAAAGCATGGTGATGGAACCACCACTTGGCATTGGGAGGTGATCAATCCGATCAATAATTATGGGGTGAACATTAACATTGGTGACTACAAGCATTTTAAAGAAATCTATGACGGTGAAAAGGGCATACTCGACATGGATTTTTATGTACTCAGTTACAATCTCGAAAAGGCGATGACACATTTTGCTGATGCAAAGCGCACTATGCAAGCCTTTGAGTATTGGTTTGGGCCCTATCCATTTTATGAAGACAGTTTCAAACTTGTGGAAGCTCCTTATTTAGGTATGGAGCATCAGAGTTCGGTGACTTACGGCAATGGATATCAAAATGGATATTTAGGTCGTGATTTAAGTCAGTCGGGGTGGGGACTTAAATTCGACTTTATCATTATTCATGAAACGGGACACGAATGGTTTGCCAATAACATCACCTACAAAGATGTTGCAGATATGTGGATTCATGAAAGTTTTACCAATTACTCCGAATCTTTATTTCTTGAGTATCATTATGGGAAAGAAGCCGCTGATGAATACGTGATTGGTACACGTTTAGCTATTCAGAATGATCGCCCGATTATAGGAATCTACAATGTGAACTATGAGGGCTCGTCTGACATGTATTATAAAGGTGCGAACATGCTTCATACCATACGTCAGTTAGTTAACAACGATGAAGCTTGGAGAGCCTTACTGCGCGGTTTAAATAAAGATTTCTATCATCAAACTGTAAGCTCAGCAGAGATTGAAGCTTATATGATGGAGAAGACTGGATTAAACTTAAAGCCAGTATTCGATCAATACTTAAGAGATTACAGAGTGCCCATTTTGGAGTATTCATTCAAGAATAATCAACTGTTATATCGGTGGGGCAATGCTGTTCGAGGCTTCAATATGCCAGTGAAAGTATACATTGATGGAAAGGAAACGATGCTAGAACCTACCACTAGTTGGAGAGCAATGAACAGTAGAGGGGAAGATCTTGAAGTAGATAAGAACTTCTATGTAGGCTCAATGAATGTTCTGGGGAATTAACCTCAGAACATCCAAAGGCTTTAAAATAGTTTAGAAGTACGCGTGTAAAGCTAGGAAGAAGTTTCTTCCTGGGGCTGCAATTCCTGATGAGTATGGTTTGTAGCGTTGATCGGTAATGTTATCGATACCCGTGCTTACCATAAAAGAATCACTTAATTGATACACAGAGTTTAGATTCAGTGTGTACCAAGAGGGTGAATATGGAAGGCCTCTAGTGTTACTGGCATAGATATAATCTTTGCTCTGTTCCGATGGTGCTAAGTCTTCATGTTTTATTTCGCCGTTGTATTCAGCAAATAAATCAACTTCAAGTCCGCTCATTGTGTAGGTTAAATGAGTGGAACCAAAAGTAGGGGCTGCATGGCGAAGGGGAGCATAGCTTCCATCTTCTTGCTCTTCTTCTCCTTTTTGTATATTCAGTTTTGAGGACAAGCTAAACCCGGATGGTAGTTCAAGGCGAATACCCGCTTGTAATCCGTACACTCGAGCATAAGCCGCATTTTGAATAGCTTGAACCTTACTGTTTTGCCCGTCATACATGATGCTATCTTGGCCATTGATGGTGAAGTCTCTTCGAATTAGTGCATCACTCAGGATGGTATAATAGCCTGTTAAATCAATCTTTAGTGCTTCATTGATAACCTTCACAAAACCGATGTCGGCATTGTAAGCATATTCTGGTTTTAAGTTCGAGTTTGGCACTACCACTGAACCTGGCTCGGAATCAAATACTTTGGCAGCATCATCAATGTTTGGTGCTCTATAACCTGTTGAAAGGTTGGCACTCATTTGAAGGGATTCATCAGGACTGTATGAAATGCCGGTACTACCAGTAATAGCCCCTTCATTGATAGAAACATCGTTAAATGGGATAGGGTAATAAGTAGGGTCGAAGCTCGCATCTAAATAAAAGTGACTGTATCTAAAACCCGACTGTAGGGTTACTTGATCAGATATTTTGAACCTATGACTCAGGTATCCCGAGTATGAATTCCAATCAGAACCATCGGGGTAACGTGTAGAAGTTGGAGTGCTTTGCTCGTCCACAATGTCGGTTATTTTTCCCGTTGATGAGATATCGTTGAAGACCATCTCAGCTCCATAAAACAATCGGTGTTTTTTCGAAGCATTCTTCTCCAGATCAAGATTCAAGGTATATACATCTACTTGTTCTGTTCGTGATCGAAGGTTACGCGATTGATAATCACGATCATTTCTACTCTCTTCAAAAAATTGCGTGGATAAAGTTAGGCTAGCTTGATCAAACACAGTGTTACTATCCTGCAATAACACATTCAGATTGTGCATTCGCCAAATTTGAGGCCCATAATACCACTCAGCTGAGCGAGGTTCGCCATTGCGCGTTCGAATCAAACGATCGTATCGATCCATATCCGACGACTCAGACACATGTAAGCCGTAGTTGATATCCCATTTACTATTGGGTTGCCAGCGAAGTTTCTGAGTTAAATTAAATTGATTGAACCCTGTTGGAGTTTGCAGTTCCGGGTCGCCAGACATATTTACCGAATCGTTTCCATTTGGTGAAGGTATTACATAAAAACTACGTAGGTACTCACTTGGGCCATACGATCCAATTCTTAAATCATCGTAGCTGGTATAACTTACACTGGTAAAAGATCCGAATTTCTTCCAGCCTAAGCTTAGTTCGCCATGATTGGTGAATTCACTGTTTGCTGATGAAGCACGTGATACCACTTTCCCTTTAGCTAGGATGCCATCACCAGTTGCAAATTGAGGTTTTACGCTATAGAAACTCATCACACCACCGATAGCATCACTGCCGTAGATAACAGAGCCTGGACCAAAAATGATTTCAGTATCCTGAAGGGCAAAGGGATCGATGGAAATTACATTGTGAACATTCCCACTTCGGAAAATGGCCGTATTCATTCGTACTCCATCAATAGCGAGTAATACTCGATTAGTCGCAAAACCACGAATCATAGGGCTACCACCACCTAACTGACTTTTTTGAACGTAAACTTCACCTGAAACAGTGAGTAAGTCGGCTGCGGTTTGAGGGTTGCGCAATCGAATTGTGTTGGGTTGAATAGTGGTTACTTTTAAGGGAACTTCACGCGTTTCTTGCTTCCATCGTGCAGCAGATACCACCATTTGATCTAAAGTGAGCTCAGAAGGGATTAGCCTCACTTCGAAGTCGTTGCGCTTTAATTTGCTAAAAGTAGTTGAAATGGTTCGGTAGCCAACTAGTCTAAAGTGAATTTCAGAAGATGATTTAAAGGCCTCAATATCCGCCTTTCCACGAGAATTTGTGGAAGCAGAGAGGTTCATATCTTCGTTGTAGATTAAAACAAACTCTAAAGGTTGACCTGTTAAATCATCAGTTACGGTAACTGTTTGTGCAAGAGTTGGGCTTACTGAGATGATAAATAAGAAAGTAACTAGTAGCAGTTCCCTCATATACGTTTCGTTTTCTATTCGTTAAAACAATTGAGAATATATAATAACCTTAGGCTTAAAAAATTGTGTAATTATACCCTTTTAATTCAGCTATTGGGGTACTTTTTTGAAATGTTTTGTAAAAGGAAATCCAAGCATACACAACCCAAGCGCTTATATTAAAAAAGCCGACTCGATATAAATCAAGTCGGCCTGTAATTAGTGTGCAAGCTTAATAGCTCATGCTTACAATTTTAGCGGCGTCATCAGGAGTTACATTTTTGCGTTCTCCTAAACCTTCCCAGCCACGTTCTTTAAATCGTTTAGCGATGATCTCAGCTGTACCTTCATAGTCTTCGGTATAAGCAGAAAGCTTGGTATCGATTTCTAATGAGTGGAAGTACTCTTCTGTTTTTTGAATAGCTTGTTCAGCAATTTCTTCAATGGTTCCACCACGAATGCCCCAAACACGTTCGCCATACTGAGCTAGTTTTTCTTTCTTATCTTCAAAATTATGGCGTAAATGGCTAGGGTGAATGATAGCTAATGTTCTAGCATGATCAATACCATACAAGGCCGTTAATTCATGCGCCATCATGTGTGTTGCCCAATCATTCGGTGTTCCCATTCGAAGTAGTCCATTAAGCGCCATGGTACAACTCCACATAAAATCGGAAGCCGCATCATAATCAGAAGGATCTTTCATGATTTTTGGAGCCACTTCAATAAGGGTCTGCATTACGCTTTCAGCAATACGGTCTTGTAGTTTGGCCGCTACAGGGTAAGTTAGATATTGCTCGATTACGTGCGAAAATGAATCCACTAGACCATTGGCAATCTGTCGTTTTGGTATTGAATGAACCACTTCGGGATCTAATACAGAGAATTGAGGGAATAAGCCTGGCCCACCCATGGTTCTCTTTTCTTTTGTTTCAGCACGTGTGATTACAGAACCAGAATTCATTTCTGAACCGGTTGCAGGTAGAGTGAGTACAGTTCCAAAAGGAACTCCTTCATAGGTACGGATGCCTTTGGCAAGTATATCCCATGCGTCTTCGCCGTCAAATTTCGCAGCCGATGAAATAAATTTAACTCCATCAATAACAGAGCCTCCACCTACAGCTAATAGGTAATCGATGTTTTGATCTTTCACAATCTTAACGGCTTCCATCAAAATGGCATATTCAGGATTTGGGGGCACCCCTTGGAATTCTACCACTTCAAAGTCTTCTAATGCTTTAGTTACTTGATCGTACACTCCATTCTTTTTGATGCTTCCCCCACCATACACCATAAGTACTTTGGAGCCTTCAGGGATTTCGTTCTTTATTTTAGCGATTTGGCCTTTACCAAAGAGTACTTTGGTTGGATTATGAAATTCGAAATTCAACATGTGTTGAGTGCGTCCTTAATTTAAATTCTTGTTTACTTCGAGTACCACTGTTTAAGTACAACATTGATGCCAGAGTCGGCTTCAGTCACAATTTCTTTGAATCGGTTTATATCTTGCCCTCTATGGTGGTATGGATATAAAATGGCAGGCTTAAATTCTAACACAGCACTTGCCGCTTGATAGATATCCATAGTGTAGGGTAAGTTCATGCACACAAAGGCGATGTCAATATTTTCAAGTGCCCTCATCTCAGGAATGTCTTCAGTATCCCCTGATAAATAGACATGCTTACCGCCAAAATTGATGACATATCCATTTCCACGACCTTTTCGATGCCTTGAGTTTTCATCATCTGGGAGGTTATACATTGGAATGGCTGTTACTTGGAAGCCCACTTCATCCGTCGTTTCACCATTATTGAGAATCAGTACTTGCGACTTCTCAACTCCTTCAAGTCGATCGGCAACAGCTTGTGGCACAATGAATGTAGTACTGCTTATATCTAGCTGGTCGAGAGTTTGTTGATTGAGATGATCACCGTGAATATCCGTGATTAAGATGATGTCTGGGGCTTTAAAAAATTCGAACTTTTCTGCACCCCCATAAGGATCAACAAAAATCGTTTTATCATCAAAGGTGAAGGCAACAGTCCCATGATTGATAGGGTAGATGGTTAAATCACCCATTTCAGTTTTGTAGCTGTCGGCACTGCTATCTAGTTGAGCATAGCTGTGACTAGATAAGAATAGTAGGCCGAGGATGAGGGATAGGAGAGATTTCATGGCGAAAAATTTAAAGTTTCTATTTGAGGGTATAATTCATTTGAAATAGATTCCATTCAGTTTAGTTGAAAAATATATTTCTTCTTGTCGATGTGTAAGATATAGTTAAATTGTGCCTATGTAACAACGAAGCTTTGATTTCGCCTTTTTACAGGCGAATGGTTACCGTAAAGCTTCAAAATAATAAACCTCAGAAATTGACTTCTATGAATCCTAAACGACTGTTTACAAGCTTAAAAGTACCCATGGTACTCATTGGCGGAGCAGTACTTTTTGGAATGGCTTGTAAAAGCTCAGAAACCGTACAATCAAACGATATAAAACCCACCCGATCTACGGCAGAACTCGAAGAGCTTTATTGGGCTCGTCGTGACAGTGCAAAGATGAACTTCACACAAGCAGATGTAGATTTCATGACAGGAATGATAGGGCACCATGCGCAGGCATTAATTATGTCTCGTTTAGCTCCGGAAAATGGAGCAAGCCCTTCGGTTCAAACTTTAGCCGCACGTATCATCAATGCTCAGAAAGATGAGATTGCTACGATGCAACGCTGGTTAAAAGACAGAGGCCAACCCGTTCCTGAAGTACATATCGATGGTCTAAACCTAATGATACATGGGGCTGGATCACAGCATGCTGGCCATGGCGATCATTCAATGATGCCGGGAATGCTTACGCAAGCACAACTAGTGGAGCTTAGCGAAGCTAAAGGCGAAGAGTACGACAAGCTATTTCTCAAATACATGATTGAGCATCATCAGGGCGCTGTAACTATGGTTAAAAAATTAATCAATACAGACGGCGCTGTACAAGATGAAGCGGCTTTTAGATTAGCTACTGATATCAATGTAGACCAGATCACAGAAATAGAACGCATGAAATTGATGCTGAGAGAAATCGAACTCGGCGATACCAACAGTGCGAATTAACCACTACGAATTAACATTTAACATTCATAAAAACTCACTATGAAAAAACGTTACCAATCTAAATTTATAACCAAAGGAGTTCGGGCTTCATTGCTAATGCTTACAGCATTAACGGTGACTTACGCTTGTTCTTCTTCTACCCCGATGATGGATGCTAATTATTCAGCACCTGATGTTCGATCAATAGAACGTATCAACAAGCCAACTCCAGATCCTCGTGTAGGACTAGAGCCCGGTTTATTTGATGCAGAAGAAGCATTTTGGAATCTTGAAATGCTATCACAAACGCCACCACCATCCGACTTTGTTGGCGTTACTAACTCAGATTTAGCATTCAAAGACAACTATGTATTTCAAGGAAACTACAATGGTATTATTGTTTGGGATGTAAGCAATCCGAAACAACCTGAATTGGTTAAAGATTATTTATGCCCGGCTTCACAAAGTGATGTTTCTGTGTATGGAGACCTTTTATTTGTATCGGGTGAAGGCTATAGTGGTCGTTTAGATTGTGGTACTGAAGGTGTTCAAACGGCGGTAAGTAAAGACCGTTTACGTGGTATTCGTATTTTCGATATCAGTGATGTTCAAAACCCAGAGTATGTGGCAAATGTTCAAACATGCCGTGGTTCACACACACACTCTGTATTAAAAGATCCAAATGACGATGACAATGTATACATCTATGTGTCTGGTTCAGCTTCGGTTCGTCCAGAAGATGAATTACCTGGCTGTGTAAGTGCTCAACCTGAAGAAGATCCAAATTCGGCTTTATTTAGAATTGAGGTGATTAAAGTGCCTCTCGATAATCCTACTGAAGCGGCTATTGTAAACTCTCCACGTATTTTTGAAGATCTAAAAGCTCCGCCTACACACGGACTTGCTCCTGCAGATATTGCTAAAGTTGAAGAAGCTAAAGCAAACGGCGCTATTACTTACACAAGAAATGGAACTGAGCGTGTACTACCTGAAAGCTTTGCGCGTGCTCTATTGAATGAAATTGTTAAGCAGCGTGGTGGAACAGGTGAGCCAACTGAAGAAGATCGTGAGACATTAAGAGCGAATATCGATTCTATTATTGCAGCTCGATTTGGTTCAGGCGAAGGTGGCGAACGTAAAGGCCCAACTCAGTGTCATGATATCACACTATATCCTGAAATTGGATTAGCAGGTGGTGCATGTGAAGGGTATGGTTTATTACTTGATATCTCCGACCCAGCAAACCCATTCCGTATTGATGCCGTAGCTGATTCAAACTTTGCTTACTGGCACTCTGCTACCTTCAGCAACGATGGCGAGAAAGTATTATTCACGGATGAGTGGGGTGGTGGTGGCCAGCCTAAGTGTCGTGCAACCGATCCAATGGAATGGGGTGCAAACGCTATTTTCACTCTCGAAAATGGTAAGATGAAATTTGAAGAGTACTTCAAAATGCCAGCCGCTCAAACAGAATTAGAAAACTGTGTAGCACATAATGGTTCACTTATTCCAGTACCAGGCCGTGATATCATGGTTCAAGCATGGTACCAAGGTGGTATTACAGTATTCGATTGGACAGATCCTAAAAACCCAGTTGAGATTGCATTTCACGATCGTGGACCAGTTTCAGGTGAAGAAATGGGTAACGGCGGTAGCTGGTCGGTATACTGGTACAACGGCTTAATCGTGAGTTCTGAAATTGCTCGTGGTTTAGATGTATTTGAGCTAAAGCCTAGTCCATACCTAACTGAAAATGAAATTGCAGCAGCGAATACTGTTCAATTAGACTACTTGAACCCTCAAGGTCAGCCTAAATTTGTATGGCCAGCATCTTTTGCTCTATCACAAGCATATGTTGACCAATTAGATAGAAACGGTGAACTAAACAGCACTGGGCTATCTATGGTACGCCAAGGTTTAGCTAACGCAGAAGCATCTCCTTCAAAGAAAAGAAGCAAAATGTTAGCTTCTTTAGCTACTGAAGTTGAAGCAATGGCGGGCTCTTCTAAAAACAGTGCTAAAGTGAGAATGTTAGCTGCCAGCATTAGAGAGTTAGCAGCGAACTCTTAACCCAGAGAAAAATTACGTATCTTTGGTTTTATTAAGCCTTGATATAGTGGCAATATGATTGTTACTGTATCAAGGCTTTTATATGTGATCTAGATTGATAGAACCTATACGATGCAGAAAGAACTACAGCTACAAGTTACACCCGAACAAGCCGCCAATGGCGAGTTACTAAAACAGTATGTAACACATACTACAGATATCGCATTGGATGATATAACGTATGTGGAGATCTTAAAAAGATCGATAGATGCGCGCCAGAAAGAGGTGAAGATAAACCTCAAAGTTCGAGTGTATATCAATGAAGAATATGTAGCTCCAGAGATCACAAAACCAAACTATGAAGATGTAAGCAACCAGCCGCCGTTGCTGATTATAGGTGCAGGCCCAGCCGGACTTTTTGCAGCCCTCAAGTGCTTGGAAGTAGGACGTAAGCCCATTGTTTTAGATCGCGGGAAAGATGTAAAGGCTCGAATAAAGGATCTCAAAAACATCAATGTAAATCACATTGTGAATCCAGACTCTAACTATTGTTTTGGTGAAGGAGGGGCAGGAACCTACTCGGATGGTAAACTGTATACCCGTTCCAAAAAGAGGGGAGATGTTCAAGAGATTTTAAAACTCTTAGTTGCCTTCGGTGCTAAACAAGAAATTACGGTAGATGCTCATCCTCATATTGGCACAAATAAATTGCCCAAAATCATAGCAGCCATCCGAAATCATATTCGTGAGTTTGGGGGCGAGGTTCATTTCGAACAGAAAGTAGTTGATATCCTTGTGGGTTCTGATGCAGTACAAGGTGTGCGAACAGCGGACGGTACACTATTTGAAGCTCCTCAAGTGCTTTTAGCAACGGGGCATTCAGCCCGAGATATTTTTGAATTACTGTATGAAAAAGGTATCGAGATTGAAGCTAAACCTATAGCAATGGGAGTAAGAGTAGAGCATGAGCAAAAGCTTATCGACTCTATTCAGTACAGTTGTGAAGATAGAGGGGAATATTTACCACCAGCACCCTACCGCATTGTGAAGCAAGTTAATGACCGTGGAGTATATTCATTTTGTATGTGCCCAGGTGGGGTAGTAGCGGCATGTGCCACGCACCCAGGGGAAGTGGTTACCAATGGATGGTCGGGTTCTCAGCGTTCTAGGCCTACAGCGAATTCAGGCATTGTGGTAGAACTTCGCTTAGAAGATTTTAAGGACTACGAGAAATATGGACCTCTAAGAGTGATGGAATTTCAGAAAGCCATTGAACAAAAAGCATGGGAGCTAGCAGGTAAAACCCAACGAGTACCCGCACAACGGTTGGTCGATTTTACTAAAGGCAAAGTATCAACAGATCTACCTAAAACATCTTATTCTCCCGGTTTAACTTCTGCGAACCTTAAAGAATTATTCCCTGATTTTATGTACGAAGCCTTACGAAAAGGCTTTATTGAGATGAATAAAAGTATGAAAGGCTACCTAACAAATGAGGCTGTTGTTCATGCACCTGAATCTCGAACCTCATCGCCAGTGCGAATTCCTAGAGATCGTGAGACTTTGGAACATGTGCGAATTAAAGGATTATATCCATGTGGAGAGGGTGCAGGCTATGCTGGCGGTATCATCTCTGCAGCTATAGATGGAAGAAAATGTGTGGAAGCTGCACACAAAATTTTTAATCAAACTCAGTAACTATCGGTTCCTCAAAAAAACTACATATAGTATTACTAGAACCTTTTTTCTCAGGATCACATCAGCAATGGGCTGAAGGTCTAAAAAAACACTCATCTCATCGCATTGAGATACTTAGTTTAAAAGGTCGACACTGGAAGTGGAGAATGCATGGGGGCGCTATAAGCCTTGCAAAACAATTTAATGAGCTCACTGAAAAACCCGATATGATATTGGGAACGTCGATGCTCGATTTAACGACTTTTTTGGCGTTAACAAGAGAAAAGTCATCAGGGATACCTGTTGCCACTTACTTCCACGAAAACCAGCTAACCTATCCGTGGTCGCCTCAAGATAGAGACCTCAAAAAGAAAAGAGACAATCACTACGCATTTATAAACTATGTATCTGCTTTAAGTGCAGATAAAGTATTCTTCAATTCTGAATACCATAAAAAGTCGTTTCTAGGCAGCCTACCTAATTTTTTGAAGCAATTCCCTGATAAACGAGAGAAAGATCAGTTAAAAGGCCTAACAGAGAAGAGTGAAGTATTGCCATTGGGATTAGACCTAAGCCGATTTGATGACTACAGAGATTCAGACAAAGAGAAGCATTCGGAACCGGTAATACTGTGGAATCATAGATGGGAATATGATAAACGACCGAAAGCTTTTTTTAAGCAATTGTTTAGGCTCAAAGAAAATGGCCATGCTTTTAAGTTGGTTGTTCTTGGTGAGCAAAATGATGTGAACCCACCCATTTTTGAAGAAGCCAAAGAGCACTTGAAAGACGAAATACTTCACTGGGGCTATGCCAATACTTTTGAAGAGTATGCACGATGGCTTTGGAGAGCAGATATACTCCCAGTAACCTCAAAGCAGGATTTTTTCGGTGGCAGCGTGGTGGAAGCTATGTATTGCGATTGCCACCCAATACTACCGAATCGTTTAGCATACCCTGGGCATTTCCCCAAGAAAATACGGCGCGATTACTTGTATGAAGAGGGTGAACTTGAAGTACGTTTAGAAACAGCTCTCGAAACTTTTATGTATCTCCGCCAGATCGATTATCAATCACTTGTAAAGCATTACGATTGGTCTGAATTGATTGAGAACTATGACGACGCACTAAGAAATGTAGTTGAGTTGTAACATCCATAGTTGTTGATAGTAAGAGCCATAAATTTTTGGATAAAAACAGATTTATGGACCTATCAAAACAGACTTTGCTTTCTCATCTTGAATTGGCTGCTCGTATTTATGCAGCTATAAAATTGTCGATTTACGGCTTAGGTAAAATAGTAGGTGGACAATTCTACCAAAATGAAATACCAGAGGCCGTGAACTCCCTACCTATATCAGAGCTATCGGGCTTCGATTTAGCATGGACATTCTTTGGGTACTCATTTGGCTATATACTGTTTATAGGTGGCACTCAGTTATTGGGTTCAATCATGTTACTATTCCAAAGAACTAAAATTCTTGGGGCAGCCATTTTAATTCCCGTGCTGCTAAACATTATTGTACTGGATTACTTTTACGAGATTTCGACTGGAGCAATGCTAAGCGCCATAAGTTATTTACTAGCAATCAGCTTTGTATTGGTTTATAACCGCGATCGAGTGATTGAAGCCGTGAAGTCGGTTCTAGTTAAAAATGAGGAGACTCATCCCTTAAAGCAGAAAGTAACTCGAGTGGTTATCGCTTTTGCTTTTTTAGTGGTACTTATGTTTTTAGAGAATGAGATGTTAACTCTAGTAAGTAGGTAATTCAGAAATTACTCTGCAAAAACGTCCAGCCAAAGTGCTTCTACTTCATCTCTTGCCCATTGGTGGCGACGTAGAAATTTAAGACTGCTTTTTACAGTGGGCTCGTTTTTGAAGCAGTTGATATCAACATGATAGCTTAATTGCTCCCACCCGTAGTAGTTAACTAAGTCTTCTACTATTTGTTGAAGTTTAACGCCGTGTAATGGATTGTTGGGCTGTGAATTCATTCTTGAGATATCAGATAGTATGCGCAGGTTGATACAAAATTCCTTAGTACAGGAATTTTAGCTATCAAAGATAACTGTTCTCTTACTTTAAGGTTGAATTTATAGGTGTAAATCGGATTGATAAAAAAGAGTTTCTTAGCTTTAAAATGGAGTCCACTTGCCTTTATAATTCGCTCAAAGCGTTCGATACTAATCCCCGTCAATTTAATATCCACTAAGTTCTGAATGTTCTTTTCAGACTCTCCACCAATTTTTAAGACCCATTTATAAACGGGCATCGGGAGTAAGTGAAAGAAGGGGAGAAACATCAACAATTTATTGCGGCACATTTGCTGGTGGCCACCAAATGGCATTTGCCAAGGCGGAAACCCAAAGAAAATATGTCCGTTGGGTGCTAGGAATTTTTTGAGTTCAGGAATAAAGCGTTCTTGATCAAAAATGTGTTCAATCACATCTTTTAAGATAATGATATCGAATGTGTGACCGATTTCACTTTCTACATCCACTTCATAAATATCCTTAGCTATAAAGGATATTTGCCCTGATTCGACCGCATCTGGTAAAAATGATTTAGCTAGTTCAACACGGCTTTCACTCAGCTCAATTCCCGTACAAGTATTCCCATGTTCGAGGAATGCTTTTAATACTCCAGCTTCAGCACAACCGATTTCAAGAACTTTGTAGGTCTCTTTTAGTGGAACAGACCCCTGTATAAAAGGAATGATGTATTCTTTTGAAGTGAGGTACTGCATGTTGAAGTACCTTTTTTTATCTGTATGAAACTCATACATCTACTGCTCGGCTACTTCTTTAAGCTTTGGTAAAACGGCTTTCCACCCTTTTTGAGTTTCTATATAGCGCTCTTTGCCATTAGCTACATAGTTATAGCCTTTTTGAGTGATAGTAAGCTCTGTGCTACCATCTTGTTCTTCTAGCTCATAGATGATTACGATATAATTTTCGAGAATATCTTCGATTTCTGAGCCTGCAGGGAAAATGGTGTGTTCAAGAAGTTTATGAGGTTCAGATCGAATCACCTCACCTTTCACAACCGTTACATCTTTATCACCCTGTTTGATGAAATAGTTTGCCTTTGCCCCGGGAACCCAAGCACTCTCGCAACGAGAGCCAAACATATATTGCTCAATCTTGTCTGGGTTTGTAATTGTATCCCATACCTTCTCGGCAGAGGCGTTTATAGTAATATTGAATATAATACTGTTTTCCATAGTAGATTATTTAATCACCTTATTTAACCACGTTATCATAGATGAAAAAGCCTGATCACGGACATCTTTTTTAGAGAGAAATATATCGTGCATTCCTTTTTTAATCGGCAGGAAGGTAACTTTTTTTCCTAATTTCTTACCAATTTCTTTTATGTGCTCAATATTAAGTACAATATCCATTCCCAAAATCTCAGGGTCCCATTTTCTGGGCTTCTTAGATTTCTCTGAATGCATTACTAAAACAGGTACTTTTATATCGGACTTTTCTTTGAGTGTATTTTGAGCTTCGTGAATAGCTATTAACCATTTAAAGTATGCGGGAAATCCACGTTCGGGCTTCCATTCTTCTCTAAAGTCCCATTCTCCATAATATTTCTTATGGATGCTTTTGGTGTATAATAGGGAAAGTGGTTTTCGCTTATTCGCATAGGGCATGAAAAATGAGAATGCCTTTGCAGCTAATAGATTCCAGAATTTCGTTGATGAGTTCACATTAAACTCAAAAAAGGGAGAGTTCAATACCAAAGAATGAACTTCATGTCTTAATTCACCAAAATTCATATACATCGAGCAAATTAAGCCACCCGTAGAGTGCCCTAACAATATTATTGGGGCCGTGTGGGTATTGCGAATAATTTTAATAGCCTCATTGATGTCTTCGTAGTATTCGTTTACATCTCGGCAATAATTAGGATGTTGATGGGGAAGTAAAGACCGGCCATATTTTCTTAGATCAAGTGCATAAAAATTATAGTTCGCTTCATGAACGGCTTCAGCTACATGAGGATGAAAAAAATAATCATTATACCCATGTACATACAGGATAACAGGGTTTCCATCTTGATTGAAGGTTGACCGCAATAAAGTGGCAATTACACGGCCTTCATAGTCATCATCAAGCTCAATGGTAAAAGGTTCGAAATCGTTAAGTGTCATAGTAGATGTTAATAGACGTTCAAGACTTCTATTTAGTCAATGATGTCATATTTCTGTGAACAGGCTTCATAAGAGGCTTCTATTAACTCACGAAGCACATTGATATCAACGTCGGCTAATTTCTTGATGTATAAACAGGATTTGCCCGTTTTATATTTCCCAAGTTTATCCATTAAATCCTGATGCTTAGGAAAGCCCGTCATCACGTAAAGGGTAATGGCATTTACTCTATTACTAAACCCCGTCATAAGCATATCCCCTTCACGTCCGCTTTCGTATTTATAGTGATAAGTTCCAAAGCCCACTATTGCATGCCCCCACATTTTAGGACTTTTTTGAGTAACCTCTTTCATCATGTCGTGAATAACCGTGCAATCTTCTCTTCTTTGGTCATTTTCAATTGCAGCCAAATAATCAGAGACTTTCAAATCGGTAGGACGTGTTTTATTTTCTGCCATAGGTCGGATTTAACGGTTTGTGTGAAGCAGGATTTTAACCCCTACATTCTATATACTCAAACATGAATTTTCAAATTAAGAAATACTTTGGTCCTAGTACCTTAGTAACCGCAGCTTTTATTGGTCCTGGAACCGTTACCGTTTGTACACTTGCCGGTGTTAATTCGGGATATATGCTTCTTTGGGCATTATTGTTTTCCGTAATAGCCACCATCATACTTCAAGAAATGACTGCTCGATTGGGGTTAATAACTCAAAAAGGTTTTGGAGAAGCAATTCGAAATGAACTGAAACAGCCTATACTCCGTGTAGCCGGTATACTACTAGTATTAGGCGCTATCGTAATTGGAAATGCGGCATATGAAGGCGGTAACATTTCAGGAGCTGTGCTAGGGTGGCAGGCTATTATGGGAGAGTGGTCCATAGATGTAGGGGCAACAACTATTCGATTTACCCCACTTCTGATTGGCGTAATCGCATTTTGGCTATTGTATTCAGGGAATTTTAAACGCATTCAGAACTTTTTGATAGGACTCGTGATCATCATGAGTGTGGTCTTTTTAACTACAGCAATTATCGTAGCTCCTAATATAATGGATGTACTAAAGGGGTTATTAGTGCCCACTGCGGACGCCGATCAACTATTGACGGTAGTTGCCTTAATCGGAACTACTGTAGTGCCTTACAACCTATTCTTACATGCATCCTCTGTTCAACAGAAGTATCATTCACCAAGCCAGCTAAGTGATTTAAGGAAAGAAAATATCACAGCTATCGTACTTGGAGGATTGATTTCCATGACCATTGTAATCACAAGTGCGGCAGCTTTTGGAGGCGAGGGTGCAACGATATCGAGTGCTGCCGATATGGCGGTACAACTCGAACCACTCTTGGGTAGTTGGGCAAAATACTTCCTAGCATTGGGACTGTTTGCAGCGGGTATTTCATCGGCAATCACGGCGCCATTAGCCGCAGCTTATGCGGCCCGTGGTATTCTAGGTTGGCAGGTTGATATGCATCATATCAAATTTAAAACGGTATGGATGATCATTCTTGTAATTGGGGTACTCTTTTCGATGCTGAATTTTAAACCTGTACAAATCATACAGTTTGCGCAAGTGGCCAATGGAATTCTATTACCACTGATTGCTATTTTCCTTTTATATATCGTAAATAAGAAATCGTTATTGGGTGATTATGTAAATACACTCACTCAAAATATACTCGGTGTTATTGTTATAACAGTAGCACTATTAGTGGGATTTAGAAGTTTAAACTCAGTTTTTCAATTTCTTTAATGGAAATAAAAGTTGATCTGAATTGTGATTTAGGAGAATGGCGAACGGATGATGGCCCCAAAAAAGATGAGGCGATTATGCCTTATATCTCCTCATGTAATATTGCTTGTGGTGGACATATAGGGGATGTGAGAAGTATGGCGAAAACGGTGGAATTAGCCCGTTCGTATGAAGTGGCCATAGGCGCCCATCCATCCTATCCTGATAGGTCAGGTTTTGGTCGCCGTGAAATGGAAATGGATCCAAATGAATTAAGCGACTCCATTAAGCAGCAGATTTTAAATCTAAATAGGATAGTTGAAGAGAATGGGAGTTCATTGCATCATGTAAAACCACATGGGGCATTGTACAACGCAGCGAGTGTTCAAGCTGAAACGGCAAACTTGATTTCAAAAGCAATTGCCGACTTAGATTTAAATGTAATCGTGTATGGGCAGTCTGGGTCAAAATTTGAACAGGCAGCTATAGATCATGGCTTGGTCTTCAAAGCAGAAGTTTTTGCTGATCGTAGTTATAATGATGATCTGACCTTAAGGTCGCGAAAGTTAGAAGGAGCCGTGCTCAGTAATGCAGAAGCGGTGTTAGAGCAAATAAGATCAATGGTACTATCTAGTACAGTTACCAGCTATAATGGCAATACCTATCCAATAAAGGCAGAAACTATTTGCCTACATAGCGATACGGACGACGCTCAGTCATTGGCAAAAAGCATTCATAAGTTTTTAGAGGATCATGGAGTTAAAATCACTTCAGTTTAACGAAGTTGAGTGGCGTGTATTTCAACTTTCCGAATACGCCATTCTAATATCACCTGTGGGTGTGGTTGATCCATTACGTGAAGTTCATAAGGCAATGGCCGCATTCAATAGCCTGAAAGATGCAAGGGTATCCGAATTTATCCCTGCCTTCGATTCTATCACAATTCTATTCAATAGTTGGAAAGATGCCACTATACATGCCTTAGAAGACCTTTTTGCACAATTAAGCACTATAAATGTGACGGCATTAGCTCCTCAAAAACACATCGTGAAGGTATGTTATGAACTCGGTCTTGATTGGGCTGAGGTTGAGGCACATACGGGGTTAACTAAAGAAAATATCATCCAACAACATTCTGGTACTGAATACACTATTGCAATGATGGGGTTTTTGCCGGGCTTTATATTCTTAAAAGGATTGGACGAAGCATTGCATTGTCCAAGAAAAGAAAGCCCAAGAGTATGTTTGCCAGCGGGTTCGGTTGGAATTGGAGGGGCTCAAACAGGACTGTATTCCTTGCAAAGTCCAGGTGGGTGGCAAATTATTGGTCGATCACCGGAGTCTTTTTTTAATGCCAATGAACAACCACCTACTACACTTAATGCTGGTGATACATTGATATTTCAGCCCATTACTGAATCGGAGTACCAAAAATTGAGTGCACATGGCTGATACTATAAAGATTTTGGACCCTGGTGTGTTTGCTACTATTCAAGATTTGGGTCGAGTAGGGTACCGAGAATATGGGGTTCCACTTTCAGGTGCGATGGACCAAACGGCAGCTAAACTTGCAAATAGGCTGGTTGGAAATCCCGCTCATTTTCCGGTGATTGAATTCACCTTAAAAGGAGGGAGCTTCAAAGTTCTGCATTCAGCTACCATTGCTATAACGGGTGCCGATATGAAAGCTACGCTGAATGAAATGAGCTTAGAAAGAAATCAGAGCATTAATGTACAAGCCGGAGACATCGTTAAGATGAATTATGCTCGTTCGGGGGTACGATCGTACTTGGCAATAGCGGGTGAATGGGACATAGAAAAAGTGATGGAGAGCTATTCAACTTTTGTGCCGGGGCATTTTGGAGGTTTCAACGGACAAACATTAAAAGGTGGTGATGTGATTTCAGTGAAAGAGCCGTCTACTTCGGAGTTAAAGCAAGCATCACCAAACGAAATTCCCTATTACAGCCATAAGTTAACGGTGGAACTCCTTCTCGGACCTGAATTTGAATACTTGTCAAAGGATGCTATTGAGCAATTAACCAACACTGAATTTAGCATTCAACCACAAAGCAATAGAATGGGAATCCGTTTGGCTTCAGATATCCCTTTACCAACTCCTAATCTTGAATTGAAATCATCGGGTGTTGTACCTGGGGTAATCCAATTACCTCCATCGGGACAGCCAATCATATTAATGAGAGATGCACAAACAGTAGGGGGCTATCCTCGCATTGCGAAGGTACGTGAGCATTACTTGGATCCATTAGCGCAAATGCAGGTAGGAAGTGTAATCCGATTTAAAATTTCATAATAAAGCACTTACCGCTTCTAAATAAAAAAAGTGCTTCCCTAAATGAATAGAAAAGCACTGTTAAGACTGTGTAATTAGCTTAGTTTACTTTGCTAACATCAACTCTGGTAGGCGTATCGTCGCCTGATATAATACCTTCTGCTGCTCTAGAAATGGCACGAATGGTATTGGTCATATGACTAATATCAATGGTTTCGAATTCATCAGATACTTCATGGTAATCTGGATCAACATCGATAGGAGTTGTGCTTATTGAATGTGCAGGAACTCCAAGACGAGCTAAAGTAGCATTATCACTACGATAGAATAGATTCTGCGCTGGATACGGATCTGGGTAAAACTCATAGATAGTACCCTCTGTGCTTTTTTGAAGTAGCTCACCAAACGACGAACGTTCGAAACCTGTAATCCATGCTGAATTAGGGCCAGATACAGCTGGTTTACCAATCATTTCGATATTAAACATCGCCATGATTTCATCCGGGTTTAGCTGCTCCGAGAAGTATTTAGAACCATATCCACCAGACTCTTCAGCGGTAAATCCCACGAATAATAAACTACGTTCTGGTTTACCCATACTTGCAAAGTAACGAGCTAGTTCAATCACTGCTGTTACACCAGAAGCATTATCATTGGCACCATTAGCAATAGAATCGGCGCCAGCTTCTTGTGGAGTACGAACACCAATGTGATCATAGTGCGCTGAGAAAAGAACATATTCATCAGTGCGATTTCCTTCAATCATACCTGCAACATTGGCCATTTCAATTACATCTACTTTCTTAGTGATGTTGATGTCGAAATTGGTTGATGCTGATGCGTTTGATAATACAAACACTACATTCGGACTTTGCTTATCGGGGAAGGTTCTGGATGCTCGTGAAAAGAAAGACTGATATCTTCTGAAGTTTTCTTCTTGGCTATTATGAACCAAAACGAGCGCGTCTTCCGTGCCATTTCTAAATTCATTGAATTTTGCTCTAAAATCTTCGCCTCGTTTAATTTGATGTGTGGTCACATCGTCAGCTGAAGACCATGAAATGGGTTCTGCATTTACCATAGCAAAGAAATCATTGCTACCAACAGTACGCCCGTTTACACTTATTGAAGCTTCATCTACACCAATAGAATACAATTCAAAGCTTTGTCTGTAATCAGACTCACCATTAAGTGGCTGAAGCCCGATTTCAGAAAATTCATTACTTATAAAATCTGCGGCCATTTCAATTTCAGGAGAGAAAGCATGGCGGCCTTTCATTTCATCAGAGCTCAATGTTTTTAAAATTCGAGCTGAGTTCTCTTCTGAAAACTCATAGGTGTTTTGGCACTGTATAAATACTGGCAGTGCGAATGCTATTAATAAGCTAATTCGTTGTAAGCGATTCATTTAATTTGGGTAAAGTGATCATTGATACGTGAAGTATAACAATGTGTATTATAGCAATCCGTAAAATTTTGTGCTATACCCAGTTCTTAATCACTCTATATAAAGACTCTAAAGTGATGGGTTTGGCTATGAAGTCATCCATACCCGAATCTAAACACCGTTGCTTGTCTTCGTTTAACGCATTAGCGGTCATGGCAATAATGATTGGTGCTTTATCCAGTTTGTGCAGGTTCTCTTGAAGCTTTATAGTTGTTTCAATCCCATCCATTTCTGGCATTTCGATATCCATAAACACTATATCATAATGTCCTTTCATGATTTCGTTATATGCTTCGATGCCGTTCTCTGCTATGTCGGCTTTATATCCTAAACGCTCTAATATTCTAATAGCCACTTTTTGGTTAAAAATATTGTCTTCAGCTACCAATACGCGTTTGTCAGATATGGTTTTAGGAATAGGAATACTTCTAGTTTCCTTGTCATCTCCTTCACGTTGATTTTGGAATAGTTTGTCTAGTTGATGAATCAACTGTGAGTGCTTAACGGGTTTGGTAAGATGGAGATTGAAGAGATCTTCTTCTTCAGAACTAATTTCGTTGTGAATAGAGCTTAATAACACAATAGGGAGTGTATTCAAGTCATATTCTTTGCGAATCTCTTTGGCGATGTAAACACCATCAAGTTTAGGCATATGCATATCCATGATCATAATATCAAAGTTTGCAAGATCCTTGATGTTGCCTGTTGTGAGAGAGAAATGCGTAGCGGTCTCAACTTCTATGTTATGAGCTGTTAGTTGTTGAGACAGTATATGTAAATTGGTTTTATTATCGTCTAATAAGAAGGCTCGTTTATTTTGAAGGGCCACTGATCTAAATGGCTTTAACGTAGAGGAACCTGCCTCAACTCGAATGGTGAACGTAAAAGTAGTTCCAATACCAAGGGCACTTTCAACATGTACGGAACCGCCCATTGATTCGGATAATCGTTTACTGATTACAAGACCTAATCCTGTTCCCCCATATTTACGAGATTTGCCTTCTTCAACTTGAGAAAAACTTTGGAAGAGCTTCTGTTTTCCTTCTTCAGAAATCCCAATTCCAGTATCCTTGATGTTTACTTTTAAATAAAACTCTTCGTTGTCTTCAATTTCTAACTTGTTCACAGATACAAACACTTCGCCTTCTTCCGTAAACTTTATCGCATTATTTATCAGGTTTACTAATATCTGTTGAAGTTTAACAGGGTCAGAAATAATGAAAGCAGGCACATCCTCATCTATATCGTAGATGAGTTCAACGTTGGGGTTATTGTTTAATGGGGCTACAACTTCAAGAGCATTTTCGATGATTTCACGAAGCTCAAATTCGGTTTGCTGAATCACCATTTCATTGGATTCAATTTTAGAGTAATCCAATATGTTGTTGATGATACTGAGTAAGTTCTCACCACTCATTTTGATGGTTTTAACAAAATCGTACTGCTTGATATTTAACTTTGTCTCACTCAGAAGTCCAGAAAGCCCAATAATGGCATTTAACGGAGTTCTAATCTCATGACTCATGGTGGATAAGAATTGAGATTTTGCCCGTGATGCTTCTTGTGCTTCAGCGGTTACACGCTTCAAAGAAGTAGAAAATCGATATGACAGCACCAACGATTGGAAGAAGAAAAAGGAGATGTAGCCTACAGCATTTATTATTAACGACCGTGGCAAATAGCCCATATAAACGAAGAGGTCGTGGAAAAAAACGAAGAATACAATGGTGGTACTTGTAGTTGCAAACAAGGATCCATCGCGTTTATGAATGGCTGCCCGTACATATACTAAAAAGGTATATAGAATATATACTACCATGATGGCAAAGAAGGTCATCAACATATTCGTGAAGTAGAAAACAGGAAGCACAATGGCGGATAAGGCAAACAATAAGGAGATACCACTTAGGAGGGATATAATTTTCCGAGAAGCTTCATGAGGGTATAAATTCACTGTGTACTCACCAAAAAAGAATACAGCCATGTAAAGAGTGAGGTATTCCAACTTCAGGCCAAGTATCCACGGCAAGCCTGGCATAATGAAGTGGATGGGGTAAATTCCTGTGCCTGCAATTCTGTAACTATACACTATACAGAATAGAGAGAAGTAGAGTATGGCCTTTTCATGGGTGCCAAACAAAAAGAGCCCTAAAAAGAAAAATCCACCCATCAGAATAGTGCCCGTTAGGATATAGGTATAAGCTAGTTCCTGCTCACGAGCACGGTGTAAAACTTCTTCATCACCAATAAAGATGGGCTTATAAGAACCCCCTCTACGATGATGGAAATTGGTTGTATGCACTACAATCTCAATTTCATCACTCTCAATATTATCAATGGTTAAAGTTCGGGGATTATAATTTGGCTTATAGTTTTCTTTTGAAGTTCCTACTACACCATTGCTATGAAATAATTTCCCATTTAAATACAGTGAAAATGCTAGATAGAAGTCTGGGATCTGTAAGGCGAGGGTAGGCCTGTTTCTAGGAATTTTAATTTTAGCCCGATAGGTAGCATAGCCAAAAGGGGTGTAGTCTTCATTCCAAAGTTTAGTGAATGCTCTATAATTTTTATCCTCTTGAAGGGCTATTTCGGATGGTGGAATTAGTGACTCCCAATAGAATTCCCACTCCCCATAAAGAGGTACAGACCGGCCATATAACGAATATTCAGTTAAATCAATTACCCCTTCCTCTACTTTAGGAATATCATCTTGACCAAAGACAGGAGAAATAGACAATATCATTAAGAGTACTAAAAAGTAGAGTGTTTTAGGTACACCCGTCCCAGTAATAATTGATCTATTATTCCCCATCTATTTTCCAAATATGAGAGGCGAGTACGTTTTTTTTGGTACTACACCCAGTTTTAAATTGTTTTAATCTAGAGCTCTTTGAGTGCTTCTTTCTTTTGTGCCCGATTCTTTGAATACCTCATTTGCAATAATTCTACTAACAAGGCAAATCCCATAGGTAGATAAATATATGCCTTAGGAACTTCTTTATGGAATCCTTCCATGAATATGGTAATTCCGATGCTTATTAAAAATGAGAGTGCCAATATCTTTAATGCGGGGTTCTCAGTAATAAAATCGCCTATGGGCTTCGCAAATATCAGAATAAGGGTATAGGATAAAACTACAGCAGTGATGATTACCCAAACTATATCTGTTAGACCGATCGCTGTTATAACACTATCCACAGAGAATACTATATCTAGCAGCACGATTTGAGTAATCACAGAACTGAAGGTACTCTTTTTGTTGTTAGCTAGGTCTTCTTCGTCTTTTAGCTCTACGGTATGATGAATCTCTTTAACGGCTTTATATAGCAAGAACAAGCCACCCACTATCAAAATGATATCGCGTATGGAAAAGTCCATAAACACAGGATTGGTAAGTTCTGTGAGCTGAAGAAGGAGAGCTAATAATACCAAACGCCCAACCATGGCTAATGCTAAGCCAATATTCCTGGCTTTATTTTGATACTTCTCATCTAGGCGACTTACGAGAATGGTGATAACGAGAATGTTATCTATACCTAGCACTAATTCTAATCCAATAATAAGAGCGAAAACACCAATTAAATCTGCCATAGATAATTTTTTGCCTGAAAATGAGCATAGCTCATCGGATTTACAAGCTTCTAAATTTTAGATTGTGGGGTTTTTCAAATTTTTGAGTTTATTAGGAGAGTTGAAACGTTCTAGAAAACATATCGTCTGATTAACATGAAGTCTACTTTCCTAACATTCGTACTCTCATTTGTTTGCCTTACCATTTTCGCACAAAATGTAAGTTACCCAACTAGCTTTTCGGAGCCCATGCCACTTTACTTAAAGGCTTTAGGCGATTTTTCTTATCCACTGAATAATTCTAATGAAAAAGCACAGGCTTATTTCAATCAAGGCTTCCAAATGATGTATGCCTTCACAAAAGTGGATGCCGCTCGCTCTTTTCGAGAAGCTCAAAAAGCCGACCCTACGTGTACACTTTGTTATTGGGGTGAAGCTTGGGCTTGGGGTTCATACTTGAATGGGGATATGAGAGCAGATGAAGGCCCACGAGCTTATGCCAAAATTCAAGAAGCGGTTGAAGTAGCCAAAGAACATGGTACTCAGAAAGAAAAAGAGTTAGTAAATGCATTTAGTGTACGCTACCTGCCTGAATACGATAAAGACGAGCTTGCTAAGCAAGACACCTTGTATGCCATCGAAATGGAAAAGCTTTACAAGAAATACCCAAACGATTTAGATATCGGCACACTGTATGCTGAGTCATTATTTCTATTGGAGCCACGCAGAGGTACCCGCGATGTAAACGACCCCGATGTAATAAAACTTCATGATGTATTAGAAGAGATTCTTCAAAAAGATATAAAGCACCCCGGGGCCTGTCATCTATACATTCATGCAACAGAATCTAGCCAGAACCCCGAATGGGCGGCTCCATGCGCAGATTATATTGGCACGTCGATCCCAGGAGCTAGCCATATCAATCATATGCCGTCACATACCTGGAATGAAATGGGGCGTTGGGCCGATGCTGTACGATCTAATATCATGGCTTGGCATTCAGATATGAAAGCGTCGGTAGGTGAAGGCTTCGCTATCTATCCTTCTCACAATCTTCATATGTTGGCTTTTGCAGCTAGTATGGATGGGCAAGGCGCAATAGCTATTCAAGCAGGTAAGGACTATGCGAAGCTAACAAATAATAACATGTATCATGTGCTTACCCTCATCCGCTTCGGCCGTTTTGATGAAGTTTCAGCAATCTCAAAAAAGCCATCTCATGATGTACATGGAGGGATGTGGGATTTTGCTCAAGGATATGCCGCTCTTAAACTAGGAGACCTCGACAAAGCAATGGAGCATAAAGAAAAGGTGTTAGAAACAGCTGCTTCATCGAAGGCACGATTTAGATTTCACTCGGCAGAGCATCTACTTCATACTGTTGGGTACATCTTAGAAGGGGAAATTGCCTGGACAAATGAGGACTACCAAGGTGCGAAAAAAGCCTTTGAAAGTGCAATTAGCTACTACGATCAATTGACTTACGATGAACCTGAACCTATTCCATTTTCACCACGACATTGGTATGGTGCACTTTTAATTGAAATGGAAAACTTTGAAGAGGCGATTAGTGTTTACAAGAAAGAATTAGAGCATCACCCGAATAATGGGTGGTCGCTATTTGGCATCAAGAAAGCTTTGGAAGGATTAAATAGAGAAGATGAGGACATAAACAAAGCCTTTGCTGAAAGCTGGGCTCGGTCTGATACTTGGATTCGAGGATCCAAGTTCTAAACTAAACTAAAATATCATCGAGAAGAGGAACACTACATACCGAGGGTGGTTATTACTTAGCTTATTATTTGGGCTAGTAGGGATCGCATGTGTTCCTAATAAGATGATTGAGCCATCTCGGGATAGGGATATAGAGTTTGAAAGCCCCTACCGGTCGCGAGTTACCATTCCATTCGATGTAGTAAATAATTTGGTGGTAGTGCAGATGCGCATCAACGATTCTGCACCCCTGAATTTTATTTTAGACAGCGGCGCTACTCGGATTATCCTTACTGAAATTCCTGATGGTGAAGAACTCACCCTGAACTTTACACGTGAAGTGCTTATCAATGGATTGGGGAATGAAGCTCCCAAAGAAGCCTTGCTTTCATTAGGCAACAATGTGTTTATGAAAGAAGTGAAGGGCACAAATCAGGACGTAATCTTTCTTCATAAACATAAGCTTGATTTGTCCTCTTTCATGGGGATGCCCATACATGGCATTCTAGGGTATAATCTGTTTCAGGATTTTGTAGTTGAACTCAATTATCAGCGAGAGCGCTTAGTATTACATCATCCGGATGTTTACCAATCCAAGTTCAATGAGCTCAAAAAGAGCAAGAAGTGGCATTACCTGCCCATTACTGTTGAGGGGCGTAAACCTTATGTAGAAGCTCAAGTACTTCAAGAAAATGGAAATGCTATCAACACAAAACTTCTGGTAGATTCTGGAGCTAGTAACTCCTTTTCACTGTATGTAACCGAAGAAAGCGGGGTGTATTTACCACCAAAAACTATTGATTCATTTCTTGGTACAGGACTAAACGGGGAAGTCTTTGGCAAGATTGGACGTGTTGATCGAGTGAAAATACACGATGTAGTGGTCGACCAAGATCCGGTGGTTTTTTACCCTGATAGCGAAAGTATAAAGTTGGCACTCGAGGAAGGCGACCGGCAGGGGGTAATGGGTTCAGATTTCTTATCCAGATACAGAGTGATTTTTAATTATGAAGCAGATGGGATGTTACTGAGGCCAACGAGTAAGGCAAAAGAGGAGTATTCCTATAATAAAGCGGGGCTTGAAGTATTTGTATCGGATATTTCACCCGTACTAATAAAATATTCATACAGTGTGGCAGGCATGCAAAGAACGAAGAGTTTGAGTTCTCTTCCATTCTATGAAGTGTCGCAGGTTCGCAAAGGGTCACCAGCCGATGAAGCAGGGATATTACCGGGGGATCTCATCCGACAAGTAAATACACGAAGAGCCTATTTGTTTACTCTGAATGAGTTGATTGATATTCTTGAAGGCGGACGAGGAAACACCATTCGCATTACCGTTACGAGGGATGATAAACAGCTTAGATTTTTCCTGCGATTGAAGGATGAAATAGCATTAGATTCATAACCTTACTGGTCTAATACCTTACCCATATAGACTTGGCTCAAAACTTTATCATAAGCTTCAAAAACATCGGGTAAGTATGCCCATTGCTCGAAGCCAAATTTTTCAGTGAGCTTTATGCTTCTTTCATTCCCATCTAGAATAATAGCTATGATCACCTTGATTGAGGTTGTTTTAAGATAATTGATCAAGTATTGAAGAAGGGCAGAGGCTACGCCTTTTTGGAAATGCTTATTATCAACGAAATAACTAATTAGGGCTGTTCTATCTAGTGATGGACGTTGAGGCCGGTAAGCAGATAATGCAATATATCCTATCAGTTGGCCATCCTCCTCGTACACAAACACAGGGTGATTTCTAGTTCTATGTTCTATCCAGTGTTTACGTTTTTCAATACCCATAGGAGATTGCAAAGCAGTCACATATTTTAAATCTAGCGACTGCTTTACAATCTCTTCGATGCGTTCAGCATCATCAATATGGGCATGTCGAATCATTACTTAGCCAAGAAATTGTTCACCAGCTTTAGGTATTACCACCTCAACATCTGCAATTTCCTCTAGCACTTCTTGAAATTCGGTAGGGTCGGCATCAATCGGAGGCCATGTTCCATAATGAATTGGAAGTGCCATTGTTGGATTTACCATTTCAACAGCATAAGCCGCTTCTTCGGGTCCCATTGTAAAATGATCGCCAATAGGAGCAAGCACAACATGAGGTTCGTAAAGCTCACCATAGAGGGATAAATCAGAAAATATGTTAGTGTCGCCCATATGATAAATACATAGATCGTCTTCGAATGAAACAACCAATCCGGCTGGATCACCTGCGTATTCGCCATCAAAAGAAGAACTGTGATTGGCAGATACCATAGTTACAGAAAAATCTTCAAAATGAACGGTACCACCTTTGTTGAAGGCAATCGCTTGGTTTTCGCTCAATCCTTTCTTTTGAAGTAGTCCCATCAACTCAACAATTCCCACTACGGTACACCCGGTATTTTTGGCAATCTCCAAAGTATCGCCCACATGATCTTCGTGCCCATGCGTTAAAAGGATATAGTCGGCTTCTTTTACTTCTTTAAGTTCATCAGGAGTACTAGGATTATCTTTGAGAAAGGGATCAATAAATATGATCTTCCCAGAAGGACTTACAAGTTTAACTGCAGAGTGACCGAGCCAATAAGCTTTAATATTCGTTTCCATTGTGAATGATTTATTAGTGTTCTAGCTTTAGTAGTTGAATGAGTATTGGACACAACACGTTCCATATTAATCATTAATGTAATATTTCCGAATAATAAATAGGTATGAGTTTCTTAGATAAACTTGGTAGTATTTTTAATTCAAGCCCAAATTCTGATGCCCATCAATTGTGGCACGAGTTAGAATCGGAAGAACAGTTTGATGAAATTATGATGGCATCAAACGAGAAAACACAGATTGTGTTTAAGCACAGCCCAAGATGCAGTGTTAGTTTCTTTGCGATGAAGAATTTAAACGATACTGAATTCTGGGCA
>Ga0098059_1000149_pt1 | contig 56037 bp, 54 predicted proteins | sample 20_taG_FD_92580 | JGI IMG/M metagenome (GOLD analysis project Ga0098059, IMG submission 92580) | Marine viral communities from the Subarctic Pacific Ocean - 20_ETSP_OMZ_AT15318 metaG | ecosystem: Environmental > Aquatic > Marine > Oceanic | place: Subarctic Pacific Ocean | collected 2015-01-19
AAAAGCGGGCTGGAGGGTAAAATGGCGGGCAGGCGTTGGCATTTGCGGGAAGTAGCATCATTTTACCTAGATTTTTTGCATACTTTTTCATCAATGGAAAAAGTATGAATGGTTAAGCTAGCCTTATTATTCAAAAATCAGCAGTTTAATGCTTAATTCAGCTCTCTGGGACACCATAAAACAAATGAAAAGTGCTTTTAAACTATTAAAAAGCAGTATTACAATTTTACCGGGGAGAACAGGAGGATTTAATAAAATTAGTTTGAAAAAGCCTAGTGGAGGCTAACTCATCGCTATTTCTCCCCAATCTGTATGCATATCATCAAAACGTTTCATCACTTTTTTAATAAATTCATCTGTAATCAGACTTTTTAATTCTTCCACATCAGCTACTTCATATTCATCAATTTTAAAAGTTTGTTCGTACAAGCCTAACTCAAATTTTACCAGATATTTTTCATTCCATTGGAATAAACTGATTTTGCAAAAATCGTTGGGAAGCTCACCTATTACTCTCATTTTTTATAAATTTAAGTTTAAGCAAAGTTAGCACTACTTTCTCAAGTTTAAAATAGAAAATAAACCTGTCAGGTTTGGGCTAAATTCCAAATGGTAAAAGGAGGATTTATATATAAGTATTTATGGCAGCATTAAAAGAGCGATTTTATGATTTTTTAACAGAGGAAGATGAACCCAGGGCGTGCAAGGCTATTCCAGAGGAAGCCTGTACTAATGTTCCAAAGAACTTCACGCTTAATATTGCCAATGGGACTTTAACTAAACTAGCGGAGAAAATTATTAGTCCTAATCTTACGCTTGCCTGGATCATGGATTTTTTCGGAGCTTCTTCCGCTATGATTGGTGCTTTAGTTCCCATTAAAGATGCAGGTTCTTTATTGCCACAGCTAGCAGTTTCAGGTAAAATCCGATCTTTTGCTGTCCGTAAATATTTTTGGGCAGTGAGTGCATTAGTTCAAGGATTATGTTGGTTGGCAGCTGCAGGGCATATTTTTTATGGCGATGAAAAGACAATTCCAATCGTATTGCTAATTCTCCTTGCCGTATTTAGTGTGGCTAGTGGAGTTGCTTCTGTGGCCTATAAAGATGTGATTGCCAAAACTATCCCTAAGAATACAAGAGGTCAAATGCTGAGTTACCGTTCAACTTTTGGCGGAATATTAAGCCTAATTGCTGGAGTAGTTTTAGTATTCTTCATTCAAGAAGAAGCTGATAAATCTATTTATGGATTCTTGTTTTTATTTGCTTCACTATTATGGTTTGTAGCAGCCATTTTATTTTTCATGATTATTGAAGAAAAAGGAGCCACAGATGGAGGTAGAAATCCATTGCAAGAAGTAAAAGCTGGGGTTAAGCTGATAAAAGAAGAAACCAATTTTAGAAACTTTTTATTCACCAGAGCTTTGTTAATGGCGGTCCCGCTTTTACAACCTTTTTATGTTTTGGTAGCCAAAGATATAGATGATACTTCATGGAGTTTATTGGGTTATTTAATCATTGTAAATGGCTTGGCTAATATCATAAGTAGTCCTTTTTGGGGTAAAATTGCAGATCAATCCGCTACCCGATTGATGCGAATTTCTTCATTTATAGCAATAGGAGGAGGGGTTTTTGCTTTGTTGTTCTACTTTGCTTCAGATTGGAATTTGGGGTTTTATGCATTTTTACCTGTCTTTTTTATCAATGGAATTGCCTATAGCGGAGCAAGATTAAGCCGAAAAACCTATTTGGTAGACTATGCGCCAGATGATGATAGACCAACTTATGTTTCAGTTGCCAATACTTTCATTGGTTTATTCACAATAGTAGCTGCTGGTTTTGGTGTAATAGCGGAGATTTTTGGATTGCCAGCTCAAATTATCTTTTTTATGAGTTTATTGGTGTTGGCTATAGTGTTAAGCTTTAGATTGAAGCGTGTTTGATTTCTAAGGGGATGGTAATAAAGTCGCCCATATTGGACTTGGGAGTTTGCTACTATTTTAGAAACCATAAAGTTATGCCTACGGTATTTTTTGATAAAATCTCTATGGTTGTGTGGCACACCATCATTTTTACAAACTTGCTATTATATTTAATATTTGATTGAAATGCTTTTTCCTTTAAGTCATTAAACGTTAATTAAAATAAAAAACCCGTAATCTCTACGAAATTACGGGTTTTACTATGTTGCATATTTAGGTTAAAGAATATACTGACTCAAATCTTTATCTTTAACCAAGCCATCTAATTTTTCGCCAACCATTTGTTTAGTAACTACTACTTTCGCATTTGGCCCAATCTTATCCGGAATGTCGAATAATAATTCGTTTAGCAATTTGCTCATCACGGTTTGTAATCTTCTTGCTCCTATGTTTTCTACTTCAGAGTTTACCTGGAAAGCAATTTCAGCCAATTCCTCCAATGCATCATCATCAAAAGTAAGATCAACATCTTCTGCTTTTACCAAGGCAGTATATTGCTTAGTAAGTGCATTTTTCGGCTCTTTTAAGATTCTTAGGAAATCAGCTTTAGTCAAGCTATCTAGCTCTACTCTGATTGGAAAACGACCTTGCAATTCCGGGATTAAGTCTGATGGTTTACTTACATGGAAAGCACCTGCTGCCACGAATAAAATATGATCAGTATGTATAATTCCGTATTTAGTATTTACAGCACTACCTTCTACAATTGGCAATAAATCTCGCTGAACTCCTTCACGGCTTACATCTCCACCGCTGGTATTTCCGCTTCCTTTGGCAATTTTATCGATCTCATCAATAAAAATCATACCAGTATTTTCTGCCTTTTTGATAGCTTCTTCTTTCACCTCATCCATATCAATCAACTTCGAAACCTCTTCATCGATTAAGATTTTTCTGGCTTCTTCTATGGTGACTTTACGCTTCTTGTTTTTCTTAGGCATCATATTACTGAGCATATCTTGCAAATTAATCATGGAAGCCTCATCCATCATTCCTCCGCCTATCATGCCCATGCCATTGTTGGCAGGCGTTTTTACGTTGATATCAATTTTACGATCTTCCAATTCTCCATTGCGTAATTTCTCTCTGAATCGCTCACGGGTTTTTTGGTTCAATTCATAATCATTATCAGGCACTTGATTTTCAGCAGTAGTGCTTACAGGCCGCTGACTAGTTGATTTCATAGGTGGGATTAAAGCATCCAAAATGATATCTTCAACGGCTTGAGAGGCTTTTACCTTTACTTCCTCTTTTTTCGCAGCTTTTACAAGATTAACAGATTGTTCCACTAAATCACGTACCATGCTTTCCACATCTCGCCCAACATAACCCACTTCTGTAAATTTGGAAGCTTCTACTTTCGTAAATGGAGCATCCGCAATTTTAGCTAATCTGCGGGCAATCTCTGTTTTACCCACACCAGTGGCTCCAATCATCAAAATATTATTGGGAATGATTTCACCTTGAATTTCTATAGGTGTGTTCATTCGCCTCCATCGGTTACGCAATGCAATAGCTACATTGCGTTTGGCATCATTCTGTCCTATGATATATTTATCGAGTTCTGCAACGATTTCTTTCGGTGTCAAAAATAAATTATTGTTCATGATTTCTTCTTCTTTACAAATTCTTTCAAATTACTTCCTAGCGTAATAAAGTGGGCAAAACCCCCCGCTTGGTAAATGGCATTTGAATACCCCATATTAAATTTTTTAGTTTGAAGATAAACTCCAAATGTAAAACCTCCCGCACCACCAACTTGTTCCGCTCTTAAGGATTGTCTGATTAGATGATTGTAACCTGCTCTCAGATTCACATTTTTACCTAAAACCACTTCAGTTCCTATGGTCACATGCTGAAAGATTTTATCAAATGTAGAAGGAGGATTATTGTTTATATCCGTAAACACAAGATTGTCATCCTCAATTAAGCTTTCATCAAAGTAACTTAAATCGTATTGATAGAGTCGGTTCAATGTTAAAGAGAAACGGAAAGGCATAAACTCAGGTTTGTATGTTCCGCCTAATTGTACATCAAAAGGTAAATTTCTGTCCTCCTCTGAAAATCTGGAAGTAAAAAAGCCTAAATTTTTGATAACCAATCCGAAACTTAATTCCTCATCAGGATGGATAAATGCACCTCCCAAATCGGTCAGTAAAGCGGATTGATTAAAACCACTGATTTGATTGGCTACAAATTTCAAACTTGCGCCATATCGAAAAACCCCGTCTTCTCTTGAATGACTGATTTGAATAGCATAATCAGAGGCACTAAAATCTTCAGTCGCACTACCTGTATTATCAAATCCTTCAAACTGACCGTAATGAAAATAGCTTACACCAAAACTGAAAATGCCAAAATTCTCAAAATCTTGAGCATATGTGATTTGACTATTATAAATATCAGCAAAATATGGATTTACACTAAATGAAATTTGGCCATTCATGTCTGAATTCAAGAGTGCAGGATTCTGCCAAATCATATTGACATCTCCTGCATTAGAACTCACATTTACTGTTCCCAGACCAGCGATTCTTGCATGATTGGGCGTTTCTAAAAATTCAAAGGCACGTAATCCACCTATTTGACCATAAGTTATTGTTATGCTCAAACAGATGGTGAAAAGGCTTGCTATGACCTTTTGCCAAATCATACGAGAGTTGCTGAGACTGTTTTTTTGTTGTCATCCTCAGGAATCACAAAATCAATTGGGTTTTTGATTTTCTCTTTCAATAAAGCAATTTCCAATACTTCACTTACTTGATCCACAAAATGGATATCCAAGCCTTTGATGTAGCGTGAATCGATTTCGTCTATGTCTTTCTTATTTCGTTGACATAAAATGACATCTTTAATTCCAGCTCTTCTTGCAGCCAATATTTTCTCTTTTAATCCACCTATTGGCAATACTTTTCCTCTCAAAGTAATTTCACCCGTCATGGCTAATCTGGATTTTACTTTCCTTTGCGTAAAAATAGAAGCCAAAGAAGTGATCATCGCTATACCAGCCGAAGGGCCGTCTTTAGGCACAGCTCCAGCTGGAACGTGGATATGTAAATCATAATGATCAAAAACCTTATGATGAATACCTAATTCCTCTGCATGAGAGCGTAAATAGGAGAGAGCCGTCATAGCAGATTCTTTCATTACATCTCCCAACTGGCCGGAAAGAGTTAATTTACCTTTTCCTCTGCTTAAACTTGATTCGATGAATAGAATTTCTCCTCCAACTGATGTCCAGGCTAATCCTGTCACTAATCCAGCGGTTTCGTTGTCTTGATAAATTTCTTTTTCATAAGCTTCCGCTCCTAAAATTCTCAAAACATCTTCTATTTCAATTTTGCTATTGAACTCTTCCTCCATCGCAATGGATTTAGCAATATTTCTTACAACTTTTCCAATCGTTCTTTCTAATCCCCTAACACCTGATTCGCGAGTGTAGTCTTCAATTATCTTAGCAATTGCTTTTCTGCTGAAAGTAACATCTTTAGCTTTCAATCCATGTTCTTTCTTCTGTTTTGGAATCAAGTGCTTTTTAGCGATTTCCACTTTTTCTTCTAAAGTGTAACCGGTTACTTCAATAATTTCCATTCTATCCCTTAATGCAGGATGAATAGTATCTAATGAATTGGCAGTGGCAATAAATAGGACATTTGATAAATCATATTCTACTTCCAGGTAATTATCTTGGAAGGTTTCATTTTGCTCTGGGTCTAAAACTTCAAGCAAAGCAGATGATGGATCACCTCTGAAATCAGAATTTACTTTGTCAATTTCATCCAAAATGTAAACAGGATTAGATGTCCCTGCTTTTTTCATATTCTGAACTATTTTGCCAGGCATAGCGCCTACATAGGTTTTTCTGTGTCCTCGAATTTCAGCTTCATCATGAACACCACCCAATGACATACGTACATATTTTCTACCTAAAGCATCAGAAATAGATTTGCCTAAAGAGGTTTTACCCACACCCGGAGGTCCGTAAAGACATAAAATCGGAGCTTTCATATCTTGCTTAAGCTTTAATACCGCAAGATACTCTATGATTCTTTCTTTAACTTTTTCTAAACCGTAATGGTCACGATCTAATATTTTCTTAGCTCTTTTTAGATCGAAATTATCTTTAGTGAGTTCTCCCCAAGGTAATTCTAACAGTAATTCCACGTAATTCATAGCAACAGGATATTCTGCAGCCTGCGGATTAATTCGTGAAAGCTTATCAATTTCTTTATCAAAATGCTTTCTTACCGTGTCTGACCAATTTTTTTCTTGTGCTTTCAACCTCAGATTATCCAATTCCTGATCAGGGCTGTCTTGCCCTAATTCATCTTGCAATACTCTGATTTGTTGTCTTAGGAAATAGTCTCTTTGCTGCTGGTCAATATCAGTATGAACCTTTTTATGGATTTCATTTTTGAGTTCCAGCATTTGAATATCCTTCAGCATGAATTCCAAAAGCAAAGTAGCACGTTCTTTAGCATTGGTTTTTTCCAATAGCTTTTGTTTTTCGGCTACTTCAGAATTAATGTTGGAAGATAGAAAATGAGTTAAGAAATTCGGATTTTCTATATTATCTAAAGCTACCTGAGCTTCTTGAGGAATTTCAGGATTAAGTTTTAAAATCTTACTTGCAGCATCTTTTAAAGATTGAATTACCGCCTTATTAGATTTTAGTTTAGGATCCAGCTCCTCATCATCTAATTCCTGATAAGTGGAAATTAGGAATGGATCTTCCTGAATAATCTCTTTTACTTCGAATTTTTGTTTTCCTTGAATGATAATAGTAGTATTACCATCTGGTAATACGATCATTTTCAAGATGCGAGCAACGGTTCCAATTTTATAGATATCATCTTTTCCAGGATCTTCTACTTTACTATTGGATTGTGCAACAACCCCTATTATTCTATCACCTTTGTAAGCCTTTTTTACCAGTTTAATAGATTTTTGACGGCCTACTGTGATGGGGATCACAACCCCAGGGAAAAGCACAGTATTTCTGATTGGTAGGATCGGAAGTTGATTGGGTAATTCTTCCTCTCGCATACTATTTTCTTCATCTGTAGAGATGAGTTGAATTAACTCACCCGTCTCGTCATCATTTATATCTGAAAAAACTTGCTGATGCTTAAATATTGAATCCATATATATTTTTAATATTTCAGCCACTTTGGCATTTGAAATCTCTTTTTCATCCCATTTAATTGGGTGCTTGGCTAATTCAATTGTTATGCCAATAAAATATTGTCTATTTTTAGTTTTAAATTAGATGCTTTTCCGACATTTTTCGGATATTAAAGTTTAATATACTGACATATTTACCGTAAAACTATCAAATTGTCTTGAAGCAACCTTTTAAATATTGTATTTTAATATTGTCCCTATGTTTTTCTGTTGATCTTCTAGGGCAATATACTCCTCAGGTCGACCTTTCTAAAAAGGAGATCGATGAATTGTTTCCTTTTTATTTTCCTAATGTAAATCAAATCAATTTTTACAAAGATGAAAATGATTTGAATAAAATAAATAAAGCTCAAGAAAGTGAAAACTGGGAGCGTTTTAAAGATTTATTAGAGGATTATGTGAAAAAGTTTGCCACAGAGAATTTCTACAAAGACACTCGTTTTATTTGGCAACTAGCTAAAATGGAAGAGCTCTATGGAGATTTTGAAAAAGCTAAAAGTTTATATCGGCTTGCCCTAAAACACCATCAAAGTAAAATTGATTTGAGGCAAATGGAGATTTTCATGGATTCTGTTCAGTTAGAACAAACGGATGATTATGTGCCCATTGATTATTATTATGAATTGGTTGATTTTAGAAAATCAATTGATACTTTAGTCCCTCCTAGAGGGATATTGTTGAGCATGGGGAAACAAATCAATTCCAATATGGCAGATTATGCTCCGGCCTTAACATTGGATAATAAAACCATGATTTTTACTTCTAAGCGAAGTTTAAGCGGTAATATATTATCCAATGATTCAAATGAAGATTTATACATAGCTGTTCAGGAAGACGGAATGTGGCAAGATGCTGTTCAATTGAGAGGAGTCAACAGTCGATATAATGAAGGCTCTGCAACTTTAAATGCAGAAGGTAATCAAATCATTTTTGCCAGATGTGGGGCACCTGATGGCTTTGGGAATTGTGATTTATATGAAACACACCTTCAGGAAGATAGTACTTGGAGTAAAGCAGTTAACCTAGGAGCAAATTTGAATTCCAAAGCATGGGATTCTCATCCAACCCTATCCGTAAGCGGAGATTCCCTATTCTTTGCATCTGACCGAATTGGCGGATTTGGCTTATCGGATATCTATTTCTCTGTAGTAGATGAAAATGGAGAATGGACAAGAGCCAGAAATCTTGGGCCGGTTGTAAATACCCGTGGAAATGAAGTAAGTCCTTTTATTCATCCTCGATATAAAATTTTATACTTTAGTTCTAATGGACATTTATTGAATTTTGGTGGGTTTGATATCTATAAATCTAATTCAAAATCATTTTTGTGGGATGAACCTCAGAATATTGGGCCTCTGATTAATACTGAAGGCGATGAATATTATTTTACAATAGATTCCGAATCAGAAGATTTATTTTATGCCGGATCATCTTCCATGCGTAGTCATAATCTAGACCTATTTTCATTTCCATTGCCTATGGAAGCAATGCCAGGCGCAGATACAAAAGTTTCGGGAGTAGTGACAGATACGGTAAAAGGAGAGCCCTTTAGAGGTATTGTATCAATTGTAGACATTGAAAATGGAATAGAAATAGCACCAAAATTCACTCGAGAAGACGGTAGCTTCGAGTTTAACCTAATTAATAATGCTAATTATGTGATGGTAGTTCAGTCTGATAAGCTTTTCAGAATAGAAGAAATGTTTTTTCTCTCTGGAGATACTGTTATGAATAGAAATATAGATCCTATTTCCAGTAAAATTAGGTTTAAATCTATTGAATTTGAGGAGAATTCTGCAAAGCTCCGACCTGATATGTATAGTGATTTAGATAAGGTAGTGGACTTTTTGCTTGATTATCCTGAATTTAAATTGAAAATTTCAGGCCATACTGACTCTTCTGGTGATGAAATTAGGAATAAATCTTTATCAAAAGAAAGAGCTGATGCTATTCGGGATTATATTATTTTGCTTCATCCTATAGACAAAAACAGAGTAGTGGCGGAAGGCTTTGGTAATAGCATGCCCGTTGTGGAGGATGAGCAAACAGATGACGATAGAAGATTGAATAGGAGGGTAGAGTTTGAAATCTATCGTGCAAAAAGTGAATGATCAAATTGAATTGTATTGATAATTTGTTATTTGCGCCTATTTAAAAATACTCAGCTTAAAACACGAAAATACTCTTTCTATATTACTTATTATTTTAGGTAGTTCATTAAATTTTTAATCCTATTTAAATATTTAAAAAGCTATTAAATAGCCTTTTAAACTACAATAAGCCTATTCAATCAATATTTTCCTTGCATAGAAACGGGTTTTTATGCGCGTCTTTTCAAATTCAAAAACTTTTTTTGAAATGCATTCCGTCTTTTGTCAGTTCAAATCAGTCAATAGAGAAAGAACATAAAAATATAAAATTATGAAAACAAAATTTATTTTAATAGTAGCAGCTGTAGCAATCAGTATGTTTGCTTGTAGTGATGATAATGAGACAACTGGCGCAAGATTAAATCTTGATTTTAACACTGTAACCACCGCTGATAATACTAGCCAAAGGACTTTAGCAAATGGACTAGAGTTTACGGATGGTATCATTACTTTAAGTGAGATTAGATTTGAAGCAGAAGCAGATGTGGATTCTTTAGAAATAGAATTTGAATTGGAGCAGCAAACTGTATTAGACTTTGCAACTGGAACTACTAATCCTGATATAAGTGGCATTTCTATTCCTGCAGGAACTTATGAGGAAGTAGAAATAGAGATTGAGCTATTTGACGAAAGTGATGAGCCAGGAGTAGTATTGAATGGTACATTTACTTACAATGGTGAGGCTCACCCTGTTCGTTTTGAGTTTAATTCAGGAGAAACTTTTGAAGTAGAGATGGAAGGAAATGTTGTTTTATCTGATGGCACTAACGCGCTTGCACAAATAACCCTTGATCCTCATGTTTGGTTTGCTTCTGTAACCGCCAATCAGTTAGCAGCTGCTGAAAGAGATGCAAATGGAGTAATTGTAATCAGTGAATCAGTAAATTCAGACATCTTTGAAATAGCAGCAGATGGTTTAGACCTTGCTACTGATGTTGAGTTTGAAATGTAATTTGACCTAGCTAACTTAAAAAGGCGAAACTAATTAGTTTCGCCTTTTTTTACAAAAATTAAATTTATCTCAATTCTAATAAAACCACATTTTCCACATGATGTGTTTGTGGAAACATATCCACCGGCTGAACGGCTGTTACCTTATACTTCTCATCTAATAAAGCCAAGTCCCTTGCTTGAGTGGCTGGATTGCAGCTTACATAAACTATTCTATTTGAACCAATATTTAAAAGCGTATTGATCACATCAGGATGCATACCAGCTCTTGGTGGATCAGTAATGATGACATCTGCTTTACCATGTTGAGCTAAAAATTCATCATTAAAGACATCCTTCATATCTCCTGCAAAGAAATCGGTATTCTCTATTTTATTGAGTTGAGAATTGACTTTTGCATCTTCAATGGCTTCAGGTACATACTCCACACCAATCACTTTTTTGGCACTTTTAGCTATGAAATTCGCAATGGTTCCTGTACCCGTATAAAGATCATAAACTGTTTCCTCTCCTTTCAAATCAGCGAAATTTCTGGCCACCTTATACAATTCATAAGCTTGCTCTGAATTGGTTTGATAGAAAGATTTAGGCCCGATTTTAAATTGCAGACCTTCCATTTCTTCTATAATATGATCTTTTCCATGGAATACCTGTACATCTAAATCATGGAAAGTTTCATTCCCTTTTTGATTTAAAATGTAAAGCAAAGAGGTGATTTCAGGGAAATTTTCTTTAATATGGTTTAACATCATGCTTAACCATTCTTCGTTTTCTTCCGCAACCTGTAGGATAACCATTGTCTGACCGGTGGTTGAAGTACGAATGATTAAGTTTCTTAAAAAGCCTACTTGTTTAACTAAATTGAAGTAGGTGATCTTATTGTCCTTCGCAAATCTGTCTACTGAATTACGAATGGCATTGGAAGGATCCGCTTGTAGATAGCATTTTTCGATTTGAACGATTTTATCAAATCTTTTAGGAATGTGAAAACCCAATGCATCTGATTCAAATTCTTTACCCGATTCTATTTCTTCTGTGGTCAACCATCTGTTGTTAGAGAAGGTGTACTCCATTTTATTACGATAGAAAGTAGTGTTTTTAGAGCCCAGGATTGGTTTTATTTCTGGTAGGTCAATCTTGGCAATCCGCTCTAAAGCATCTTTTACCTGCTCGCTTTTAAAGCCTAATTGATCTTCATAGCTCAAATGTTGCCATTTACATCCGCCACATACTCCATAATGATTGCAGAAAGGTTCTACTCTTATGTCTGATTTTTTATGAAACTTAATAGCACTTCCTTCCAGAAAGCTTTTCTTTTTTTTATGTACTCTAACGTCAATGATGTCACCAGGGGCAGTTCCCCCAACAAATACTACTTTATCCTTATAATAGCCCAGAGCTTTACCTTCTGCAGCGATCTTTTCAATTTCTAATTCCTTTATAATAGGGTGAGGTTTTCTTGCCATAGCCTGCAAAATTAGGCTATTATTTTTGAAGGGAAAAGCTAGTGGATTGAATTTATGTTTTGTGCTTATTGCAGATATTGAATATATCACACATTAATTTAATTTCCAGTATTGGTTCTTAGATGCTATTGTTAGGCACTAAGTTAAAAGGATTCGTGTATGCGTCAGACGGTTGGAGCCGTCAGACACTTTGCAAACGGTTTCCGTTCACACGGTCTTACGGGTTCTGAAATAACTTTTAAGTATGGTGAATCCAATAAAGCAATTCTCTTTAAACCATGCTCTAATCCCGTCTGGCCGTTCTGTGTGGTCAAATAGTACTAATTGTCAGGAAGAAAGCTAACAGTTTTCAGGGTATGCAATGGTTTTAACCGACCAAGAGTTTTTGCTAGCAAAATCAGAGCTTTTTAATCCTAGAAGTTTTAATGTAAGCCTCTTTATCTTCAAAAATTACTTTACTCCACACATCTATTTGATTTTTGACTTGAATTTTTGCTGGCACACTTACTTGTTCCACTAAATTAGATCCAGATGAAGGGCCTTCTAACAAATAACTTGGAGTGCTTATAATGATGGCTTCTGATTTTCCTTTATAATTATTTAAGAAGGCAACAATTAGAAGTGGAACTAATGCTAATACGAAATAATTTTTCTTTTTGTGAGTAGTGTTTTTATGCTTAATCATCATTCCAATTCCTAGGAATATCAAAATGGAAAAGAATAATTGGAAGTATATTTTCCAGTCTTTATAAAATAAATCTACTTGATATGTTATCCCATAATCAAAACCAATAGCTTTTTTACTATCTGATGTATCTTTTAAATAATCAATTACTTTTTCGTCTTTAGTAAACTGATAATATTTTTCAAGATAATACATAGATTGACCAAGATTCCCCATTCCTTCTTCAATTCTAGCTAACTTTAAGAGCATTGCTGGACTTGAATTTCCTTCATTATATATTTTCTCGTAAATTTTTATTGCACTAATATATTGTTTTTTTTCATAGAGAGAATCAGCCTTAACTAGTTCCTTTTCAAGGGACTGCGTGTATCCAATGGCAGTTGTGACTAATAGAAGAATAAGTAAAGAAAATAGAAATTTGAACTTTAGCATTTGCATTTTATTAATTAGTACTTACCTTTGCAACGCAATTAAGGAAAACGACTTCTTAAAAGCAATAAAAACACTCAGAACTCATTCAGTTTGGGTTCGCTAATTAAACGAATTAGCTAGAGTAAAATTTTATAGTAAATGACTCGCTAGCTCAGCTGGTAGAGCACATCCCTTTTAAGGATGGGGTCTTGGGTTCGAACCCCAAGCGAGTCACTTAAATTAAAATTGTGAAAACAATTTTATAAAACAAACTATTTTAAAAGCTCTGATTAAATGAATCAGGGCATTTTTTTTTCTTTAAAATTTTGACTCGCTAGCTCAGCTGGTAGAGCACATCCCTTTTAAGGATGGGGTCTTGGGTTCGAACCCCAAGCGAGTCACATATTTTCAAAAGCTCTGATGAAGTGAATCAGAGTGGTTCTTATTTAATTAATAAGACTCGCTAGTTCAACTGGTAGAGCATCCCGACTTTATAAGTCGGGAGAGTCTTGGATAGAACCCCAAGCGAGTCATGAATTCAAAACCTATCTGTTGAAAAATGGATAGGTTTTTTAGTTTTAGCATGTATATTTGCTATCTGATCAAGCGCACGTGGTGAAATTGGTAGACACGCCACCTTGAGGGGGTGGTGCCTTAACTGGTGTGGAAGTTCGAATCTTCTCGTGCGCACAAATAAAAAAGGCTGTGAAATTTGATTTCACAGCCTTTTTTGGTTTCTATTGAATGAAGTACTGTTCACTCTCAATAAAATCTGAAATCTGTCAGGTTTTAAGTTTCAATTTAGATTTAATGTTAAATTTATTATAGTTAATAAACTTAGATGGAAACCTGACAGGTTTTTAAACCCCGGTCGGTGGCACACCGACCGGAAATTATAAGAATTAATTTAAGTAAACCTGATAGCTTTATAATTTAATTATAAAGCTATTAATCAGCAAACGCCATCAATAAATCTTGCTTAGTGATGATGTGAGCTTCATTTTTTTCATCTAATACCATTAAGGCTTTATCTCCATGATTCATCATAGAAGAAATAGTGTCCACTGTGGTGTTTAAAGCTATAAATTTAAATGGGTCATCCATAATGTCTGATATAGGCTTAGCTTTAAGCTCTGGGTTCTCCACTAACTTATTCAATAACTTAGTATCAGAAATACTTCCAACAAAGTCGCCTGATTTAGTTACTGGTAATTGAGAAATAGATAATTCATCTAGTAACTTCACAACTTCACCAATTTTTTGATCGCTTTCGATACTGATTAATTTATAATTACTGCCTCTTTTCTTAACGATATTCTTAGCAGTGGCATAATCAGTATTTTCAATAAAGCCATGATCTTTCATCCAATCATCATTATAAATCTTACCTAAATAACGAGTTCCATGGTCAGGTAGGATAATCACCATGACATCATCTTCCTTCAAGTGTTCTTCTGCATACTCAAGCGCTCCATGAACCGCAGAACCACAAGACCATCCACAGAATAAACCTTCTTCTCTAGCTAATCTTCTGGTCATGATAGCACCGTCTTTATCAGTTACTTTCACAAAATGGTCGATCATGGCAAAATCAACATTTTTAGGCAAGATATCTTCACCAATTCCTTCTGTTAAATAAGGGTAGATTTCTTTCTCGTCAAATTTACCCGTCTCTTTATATTTCTTAAATACAGAGCCATATGAATCAATTCCAATACTTCTTATTTCAGGATTTTGCTCCTTTAAATATCTCGAAGTACCACACATAGAACCTCCAGTACCAACACCGGCAGCCCAATGCGTTATTTTTCCCTCTGTTTGCTCCCAAATTTCAGGACCAGTTGTTTCATAATGTGCCTTTGAGTTAGACATATTATCATACTGATTAGGGTAAATAGAATTAGGAGTCTCTTCGTGTATCTTTTTAGCAACCGAGTAGTAGGAGCGAGGATCATCTGGACTAACATTGGTAGGGCAAACGATTACTTCAGCACCCATAGCTCGAAGAATATCCATTTTCTCTTTGGATTGTTTATCTGCTAAAGTGAATACACATTTATAACCTTTTGAAATTGCAGCCAAAGCTAGCCCCATACCCGTATTTCCGGATGTTCCTTCAATGATGGTTCCTCCAGGCTTAAGTTTGCCTTCTTTTTCTGCATCCTCCACCATTTTGATCGCCATTCGATCTTTCATGGAGTTTCCCGGATTAAAATATTCAACTTTTACCAGTATTGTACCTGGTATTCCTTTGTTGACTTTGTTTAATTTCACCAATGGTGTATTTCCAATGGTCTCTATAATAGAGTTGTAGTACATTTTATATCAATTTGCTTTCTGCAAAGTTAGTTATTTATAATCATCATTGAAATGTGACGTATGTAATATTCAGATTCTTTTAAGAAGAACAGTATGAGTAGGAGTGGCGTTCTTTGTATTGTAATAAATAAAGAAAGCTATGCAAAATCTTATTCCACAAATCGTATTAAAAATAAACGAGTTATCTGATTATGGATATAACAACAATTTTCAATTTGAAAATGGTGAGTTGGTATTGAGGAAAAATGAAGAAGATAATCAAATTGAAAAGCACTATGTTGCAGAGCAAGTTTCAGTAGAGGCTGAATATCTTTATGAGGATAAAGGTTCTGCTGTTATTACATTTATGACAAATGATGGTGAATTAGGCTATGCAATTGATACAATGGATGCAACTGGTGAATTCCCATTGATTAATTATTTTGAAGCAATTGAAGATTAATTCTGACTAACAAACTTTATTTATATCCGTTGATACACATAAACAAAAAAGAAGTTTATGGATTCAATGAACACAGTAGCTGAAAAGATTGAAGAATTAAAGAAACAAGGATTTACAGACAACTTTTTCTTTGAAGATGGAAAGTTGCAAACTGAAACCGATTCATTTAAAACAGAAGATATAGTAGATATTAAAGAATATAGATTTGAAGGAAAGTCGAACCCTGATGATTTATCAATATTATACCAAATCACAACTAAATCCGGTAAGAAAGGAACTATAGCTGATGGTTTTGGGCCTAATGCCAATCAAGAATTAACGGAATTTATATTACAGGCGGAATCTTAACCCTCATTATTCATTTGAAGGTTATGGGAAATGATAATAATCGATTCAAAGTAACTGATTACCATGTAATTAATCGAAGGTTAAGCCCGATAATTTATAAAAACCAATTAACCCAAATTTAGGTTTTTATAAATTGTCTGTCCTTTAGATGAAAAAATCATATGAATTTTTCGGGTTAATTCTGCCTTTTCTGTGCCAATAAGTATAGAACAGCCATTCGAATAGCCACGCCATTTTCCACTTGATTTAGAATGATGGATTGTTTGGAGTCAGCTACATCACTACTAATCTCCACTCCTCTATTAATTGGCCCTGGGTGCATTACAATTATCTCTTTCCCTATACTGTCCAATAACTTTTTATTGACTCCATAATAAAGGGAATACTCTCTCAATGAAGGGAAATATTTTAGTTGTTGTCTTTCTAGCTGAATTCTTAAAATATTAGCAACATCACACCACTCCAAAGCTTCCTTAACATCCCAGCTAATTTGCACTCCTAAGTCAGATATATACCTCGGAAGAAGGGTAGCCGGACCACATACCATAACTTCTGCGCCAAGTTTTTTCAAGGCGTAAATATTTGATAATGCGACTCTTGAGTGTAAGATGTCACCTATGATTGCAACCTTTTTTCCTTTTATATCTTGCAATTTCTCTCTTATTGAATAAGTATCCAATAATGCCTGAGTAGGATGTTCATGTGTTCCATCTCCTGCATTCACAATATTGGCATCAATATGCCTTGATAAAAAATGAGCAGCTCCAGGACTTGAATGTCTCATCACCACCATATCTACTTTCATAGATAGGATGTTGTTGACTGTGTCTAATAGTGTTTCTCCTTTTTTAACAGAACTATTGGAAGAAGAAAAATTAACTACATCAGCTGATAATCTTTTTTCAGCTAATTCAAAAGACAATTTGGTTCTTGTGGAATTTTCGAAAAATATGTTAGCAATGGTTATATCTCTGAGGGAAGGTACTTTTTTAATGGGTCTATTGATGACTTCTTTGAAATGGTCGGCAGTTTGAAAAATTAATTGAATATCATCTGCTGTTAAGTCTTTGATACCCAATAAATGATTTACACTTAAATTTGTCATTTTTCTTCGTTTGTCACTAACCAGATTTTATCATTTTCAGCACCTTGATCTGTCCATTCTACCAGTACACGCTGCGTTTTAATAGTATTTACCCTTATGCCCACATAATCCGGTTGAATAGGTAAATCTCTTGTGTATTTCCTGTCGATAAAAGTTAGAAGTTCAACTAGACGGGGTCTTCCAAATGCAATCATTGCATCCAATGCGGCTCTTACAGTTCTCCCAGTAAAAAGTACATCATCAATCAAAATGACCTTTTTATCTTCAATAATAAAAGGGATTTTAGTAGCATTGGCTTTTAAAGGAGTGTCTCTTCTTCTGAAATCATCTCGATAGAAGGTCGTATCAAGTAATCCTAATGGAAGCTCTTTGTTTAATCGCTCATTCAGTCTGTTTTGAATTCTCTTTGCTAAGAAAACTCCCCTTGGCTGGAGCCCAATTAAAACTGTTTCTTGAAAGTCTCTGTGGTTTTCAATCAATTCTTCCACTAACCTATTAATGGTAATTTGCAAAAGGTCGGTATCTAAAATCAGACGTTTTTCCATGGCGCTGGGGCAAAGATAGTAAACTGCAGATTTATTCGACCACGATTTTATTGATAAAAAATACTTTTCTATTCAGTTTTATATTTTCATCCTTTAAATTTTTGACTTTATTTACTCCATAAGCATAAAAATTATTCCCGTACCAATGTTCTAAGCCTTCTAATTCCTCATCATTAACTTTCATTTCATCGTTCTCAAACATCAGTTTCAAGTCTTCAGTATATTTCCCCTCTACTATTTCATTATTTTTAATGACTTTTATTTTCAATTGTTGATCATATAGATATAACATGACAATTTCGTTTTTCAAAAATGCTAATTGAACGTGCTCTTCTAATTGAAAGCTTTTTAGGTCGTTTATTTCGAAACTATTATCCCACAATAACTTTCCATTATCATCAAAGGCTATAATAACTGCATGAGTATATTTATACCCGTCAAAAACCTGTGCGGAATTACTATATGAAAAGGGATCATAACTATAAGGGGAAATAAAATTGTTAGACGTGCGATTAGAATAAGTAGGATAGTAGGCTTCACCTATTAATATATTTTCATTATTCTGCTTAATTATATCCTGAACAAATAAGCGATAACTAAATTTTAATTTCCTACCCTTAACTTTTTTTCTTGCAATCTTTTTAAGAATCCTTTCCTTTCTTCTTTCTTTCATGTAATTGAAGAAATTTTCTAATTCGCCATAGTTATAATAATTTATTTGATTTCCATCGAGCTTATTAAAATCTGCTACATACATTCCTCTGGAGGTTTCAGTTCGTTTATTAACAGAATATGTGCCAGCTAAAAGGTTTGCGCCTTCACTGCTATTTACGATCCTACCATCAGTAAGGCTTAAATCATCCTTAGCTAATAGTTCGTTAGTGAAAATCCTTTCCCCCATTGTATTGAAAGCTCTTACTGTGATTCCATATCTTCTATTTGGCATTCTATCAGAAGTTATTATTCTAACAAAATCATCATCGGTATCAGTAACAATTTGCAACAAACTGCTTCTGTCATTATAAAAACCAGGTAATACGACACCTTTTTCAGCATTGAAATTATACATCATTACCACCGTCCTCATATTAACATTTCCACCAAAAACCACTGCATCATTTTTGGCTTCGAATTCAGTTAATTTTATCGGTACTAAATTTTCGTATAAATAAGATTGAAAGGTGTCACTATTAATGGAGAAAGTAATAAAAAGAAGATCCTGAGCGAATTCTATTCCTTCTTGAAAAAGCATAACAAATTGACCGTTGTCATAACTATATCCCCTAAAAGAGAATTTTTTGTCAATGATAACTTTTCTTCTGTTCATTTCCTGAAAACTCGTATCTAATCTAATAATTTCCCATAGGAGCTCTTTATTATCTGATTCTTGTTCTAATTCTTTAAATAAAAACAGACCATTTTCTTGTGCAGAAACTATATAGTATTCATCATATAAATTCTCAATCTCAATTTCATATCTTAAGGGTTGAGAAATTTGAGCGTAGTTAGAGAAACTTATAAGAGAAAAAATAAGGCTAAGTAAAAATTTAATTTTCATATTAAAAATCTTGATTATTAAATCAGCATTGACAACATAAATACAACTCTTTTGTTAAACACAAAAAATTAGAGAAACTATCCATTATCCTTCTCAATATATCCTTTAATTTTACAAAAAATCAAGAAGCTGTGGAAAATAAACAAATTATAAAAATTTTAAAGAATACTGCCAAGCTCATGGAACTCCATGGAGAAAATGATTTTAAAGTAAGAAGTTATCAGTCTGCGGTGAACAGTCTTGAACGACACCATAAAAGTTTGGCTCTAATGGATATAGATGAGTTGCAAAAAATTGAAGGGGTTGGAAAAAGTTTAGCTCAGTCCATTTATCAAATTAATGAACAAGGTTCTTTTGAGCTTTTTGACGATTTAAGTGATAAAACGCCAGAAGGAATTTTAGAAATGATGCAGTTAAGTGGATTTGGTCCAAAGAAGATTAAACTCATATGGGAGAAATTAGATATTGATAAGCTCGAAGATTTATTAATTGCCTGTAAGGAAAACAAAATTGCAGCTTTGAAAGGATTCGGTGATAAAACTCAAGTTAAATTACAGGAAGCTGTTGAATTTAAATTAAGCTGGAGAGGATATATTCACTATAGAGAGGCATTACAATTAGCTGAGAGTATCATTGATGAACTAAAAACGATAGAAGGGTTAACTGATGTTTCCCTTACATCAGACGCCAGAAGAAAAATGGAGGTCATTAAGCCTTTGGAAATTCTTGTGGCTACTGAAAATAAGGCTAAAATCATCCAATTTGTGGCAAAAAACGAAGAATTCATTCTCGATAAGAAAAATTCTGGTCCGCTTAGTTTAAAATTTACTTATAAACCTTTGAAGGCTGAGGTTAATCTTATTTTCACCAAGAAGGAGCATTTTGTAAATGATTTATTTAAAACAACTGCTCATCCTAAGCATTTAAATGTAGAATTGGAAAAAGGTAAATCTTTCAATGACATTTTAAAGGAAAAGCAATTTAGCTCGGAAAAGGAAATTTATCAAGAAGCTGGTTTTCCGTTTATTGAACCGGAATTAAGAGAAGGTTTGTGGGAATTGGACTGGGCTAAGGAGAATACTATTCCTGAATTAGTAGAAATGAGTGATTTAAAAGGAATTTTACATAATCACAGTACTTATAGTGATGGGAAAAATTCACTTGAGGAAATGGCCCAATATTGTAAAGAGTTGGGTTATGAATATCTAGGAATTAGTGATCATAGCAAAACAGCCTCTTATGCAAATGGTTTGCAAGAATTTCGAATTAAAAAACAGCATGAGGAAATTGATGAGCTGAATAAAAAATTAGCACCTTTCAAGATTTTTAAAGGAATTGAATCTGATATTTTGAATGACGGTTCTTTAGATTATGCAAATGATGTGCTAGAGAGTTTTGATTTTGTAGTTTCCTCTATTCATTCACCTTTAAATATGGATGAAAAAACTGCTACAAATAGATTATTGAACGCTATCGCAAATCCGTTTACCACCATTTTAGGGCATCCAACGGGAAGGTTATTGTTGCAAAGAAAAGGTTACCCTATTAATCATAAAGCTGTGATAGATGCTTGTGCAGAATATGGTGTGGTTATTGAGATTAATGCTCATCCCTGGCGATTAGATTTAGACTGGAGATATGTGCGATATGCCTTGGATCAGGGAGTTCAAATTTCTATTAATCCTGATGCGCACGAAACAAATGGCTATCACGATATGTATTATGGATTATGTGTTGGTAGAAAAGCAGGATTAACTGCAAAGGAAACTTTCAATGCCAAAAGTTTAGAAGAATTATCACAGTATTTTCGTGACCGTAAAAAGTCTGCACTTTCAAAAATATAGATTTGAAAAAAGTTAAAAAAGTTCTCATCCTCAGGTTTTCCTCCATAGGCGATATCGTTTTGACGACTCCAGTGATTAGGGCAATCAAATTACAACTCTCCGATGTTGAAGTGCATTATGCTACCAAAAATAGCTTTGCAAATATGCTTGAAAATAATCCATATGTGGATAAAGTACATAAACTAGATGACAACCTGAGTGCTTTGGTGGCCAATTTGAAAGCGGAGAAGTTTGATTATATCGTTGACCTGCATAATAATCTGCGCACAAAAATTATCAAATTAAGATTGAATGTGGCTTCAAAGTCCTTCGATAAATTGAATTGGGAAAAATGGTTGATGGTGAATATGAAAGTCAATAAATTACCTAATCAACACATAGTAGATCGTTATTTTGAAGCAGCATCTGAATTAGGAGTCAAAAAAGATCAATTTGGACTTGATTATTTTATTCCTGAGAAAGATGAAGTAGAGAGTGAATGGTTGCCTGAGACTCATCAAAAGGAATATGTAGGGTATGTTATAGGCGCACAACATAATACTAAAAAGCTTCCATTTAAACGAATGGTAGAATTATGTGATAAAATCAATAAGCCCATTATCTTAATTGGGGGTCCTGATGATGTTGAAATGGGGGAGAAGGTAGAGAAGTTTTTTGAGCAAACTGACGATTCCGCTGTTTACGAGGAAAAGCTAACGGAAATGGGGAAGAAGGCTAAAGTTTTTAATGCTTGCGGGAAATTTAATCTAAATCAATCTGCCTCATTGGTGAAAAATGCAACTTATGTTTTTACTCACGATACAGGTTTGATGCATATTGCAGCAGCCTTTAAAAAGAATATTTTCTGCATTTGGGGTAATACAATTCCCATGTTTGGCATGTATCCTTACAAAACTAAGTTTACGATCTTAGAGAATACTAAAGTTAATTGCAGGCCATGTTCAAAAATAGGTTTTCAAAAATGTCCGAAAGGTCATTTTAATTGTATGAACAAAATAGTTTTTGATTTTTGGTTGCCTTAATCTACTTATTTAAGTGTTGAGATGAATAGGTGTATAGGTTGGTAAGTTAGAACATTATAAAGGAGGGAATAGTTGTAAGAAGCGCCATTGGCATAAAGTATGATTTAATTGTTTTAAAATTGTCCATTATTTGACATTTTTTAATAAAAGGCGTCTTCAATATGGAAATATTTGGTTGGTTCTTTTAAGTCAATGCTTAGAACGTCAAAACGAATATCTTTTTGCCAATTAATGGCATAGATATAGTTTTCAGCAGCCTCCATTACTTTAGCTATTTTTGCGTGATTCACTCTTTCTTCAGGATAGCCATGATTAAAGGAGTGTAAAGCTTTAACTTCTATAAAAATTAATAAATTGTTATGCAAAGCAATGATATCAATTTCAGATCTTTTGAACCGATAATTACGTTCTAAAATCTCATAACCTTTAGTTTCCAAAATATTTGTGGCGAAATTTTCGCCCTTGTCACCTATTTTTTTTGTATTCATTCTAATGCTAACAATCTGATATTATATTTGTAAATTAACAAAACGAACTTAAACATCACTGTGATACACTTAATAAAAACTTTTCCGGAGCAATTGAAAGAAGCTCTTGAATTAACAAAACAAATCAACCCTTCAGATATTTCAAAAAACGAAATCCAACATATTGCAATAAGCGGAATGGGTGGCTCAGGAATTGGCGCCCATCTAATTAAAAGTATAGTTGAAGAGCATTGTAAGTTACCAGTTACCTTAATTCAAGGTTATGTTTTACCTCATTGGGTCAATAACAAAACTTTATTTATTGCATGTTCTTATAGCGGAAATACTGAAGAAACTTTAACCTTATTTGATTTGGCCCAAGAAAAAACCAAGCATATATTTTCGATTACAACAGGAGGTAGGCTTAAAGAAATTTCCGATCAAGAAAATTTTCCGCAATATAATTTTTCAGGTGAAGCAAAATGTCCACGTGCAGGATTAGCTTATCCTTCTGTAGCAATGTTGATGTTACTGCAGAAATTAGATTTTTGCACTGGAATAGATATTGAAGAAGAAATTAAGGCTTCAATTCAACTTCTAACAACTAAACAAGAGGATATTCAAACAGAGGCTAAATTGGTTGCGAAAAATATCCAAGGCTATTTCACTTTGTTATATGCTGATCAAAAATTTTATCCAGCTGTTTTAAGGTTTCAACAACAATTAGCAGAAAATAGTAAACAATTATCTCATGCTCATGTATTTCCAGAGCTTAATCACAACGAGTTGGTAGGTTGGAGGTTTCCTGAAGACCATATTAAGAAATCTAAAGCAATTTTATTGAGATCGGATTTTGATCATAATCAAAATCAAAAAAGGATGGATATTAGTAAATCTATAATTGCAGATAAAGCAGAAGTTATCGAACTTGAAGGTAAAGGTGAGAGTTTTACTCAGCAATTATATTATTTTATTCATTTGATAGACTGGATTAGTTTTTATTTAGCAGAAGAGAACCATATTGACCCATTTCCAGTTGAAAACATAGATTTTTTAAAAAATAAATTAGCAGAATAGAAGTGAATTTTAAGTTGAATAAAGACACTCAATTCCTCTCTTTGGGGATGATGGATTATAAAGAAGCCTGGGATTATCAGGAAGAATTATTTTTGAAAACCATCCAAATTAAAACTGCCAATAGAAAAATTGAGGAAAATGATCATGAAATCACCCCAAATTATCTGATTTTTTTGGAACATCCGCATGTTTATACCTTAGGGAAAAGTGGCTCTGAAGAGAATCTTTTACTTGATGATGAGGGACTGAAAGAAAAGCAGGCCACTTATTATAAAATCAACAGAGGAGGCGATATTACTTACCACGGTCCTGGACAAATTGTGGGCTACCCTATAATTGATTTGGATAATTTTTTTACCGATATTCATAAATATTTAAGGTTCTTAGAAGAAGCAGTTATTCTTACCTTAAAGGAATATGGGATTGAATCGGGCAGAATAAAAGGACTAACTGGCGTCTGGTTAGATTATGAAGAAGGTGCTAAAAATCCACGAAAGATATGTGCACTTGGTGTGAAGTCTAGCAGATGGGTAACCATGCACGGTTTTGCTTTCAATGTAAATACGGATCTTAATTATTTTAAGAATATTATTCCATGTGGTATTGATGATAAAGCTGTAACTTCTATGGAAGCCGAATTAGGAGAAAAGCTAAATATTCAAGAAGTAAGTAATAAACTGAAGAGGTATATTGCCGAATTGTTTGAAATGAAATTAATAGAAGAGAAGAAATATGAAAAAGGATATTGATTTTTCCCCTGTAACAGGAGTAGAATTGGTAGTTACCCAATCTGAAAAAGATGGAGGAGTGCAATGGGATGTTTATTTGGTTAATAAGAATTTAATTGAGCTGGATACAGTAATGATTACCTCTAAAGGATATGGTGAAATTGAAGGCAAGGAAAAGGAAACTTCTGTTTTACGTCATGTCATTGGAAGGGTAGAAGAGCAGAGTTATGCTAGAATTGAACCAATTCAACCAGAGTTATTTCAACTTAATAATGAATATTGGGTAAGTTATTTTATACTTAATCAGGTCTTTGACAAGAAATTCGTATTTGTTCCTGATTCCATTCAAAAGGAAAATCTTCAATATATACCGGAATTGGATTTAATGGGAGTTAGGCACGCCTAACCCTAAAATTTGAAAGTGTAAATTCGATAGTTGTAAACTATTCCTTTATTAAAATTAAAGTTTGAACATTCCCTTTTCCATCTGTGGATTTCCATTTTTGTGATTTTCTTTTGCTCTCAATTATAATCCAAGATTTTGCTAATTCACTTTCATCTGCTGTTTTTATGGTAATATTTTCATTACTTACCTCATAGGTGAAATCTGTTTTCTCATTTCTTTCACTTCCTAAAATACTGTAAGATAAGTCATTAGAACCAGTTCCATCTTTGTCAAGATTGATAGTTCCGATATTTTTTGCATTTGCATTGCTACCATTTCCGGACTCTTCCGAATAAGATTCAATTTGCCAAGTACCCATGATTTGCTTTTCTACCGAACAGGATACTGTAAAAAGAAGAGAAAAAAGCAAAAGAGTATAAATTGAAAGTGATTTGATTTTTCTCATCTTTTTTATTTAAAAATAGGGATTAATTCATTTAAAAAAGCTAGTAAAGCCTTATTATTTTACTAATTTAATTGAGGCTGAATTGATGCAATATCTTAATCCTGTATGTTTAGGGCCATCAGGAAAAACATGTCCTAGATGAGCGTCACAAATATTGCATAAAACTTCAACTCTAACCATCCCGAAGCTTACGTCTTTTTCATAATGAATGACATTATTCTCAAAGGGCTCTGTGAAACTTGGCCAACCTGAGCTGGAATCGAATTTTAAAGTAGAATCAAACAATGTGGTGCCACAACATCTGCAAGCATATTGACCCGCTTCATGCGCTTCACAATATTCTCCTGAAAATGCACTTTCAGTCCCTTTTTTTCTTGTCACACGAAACTCTTCAGGGCTTAAAATTGCCTTCCATTCATCATCAGTCTTTTGGACTTTTTTTGGTGGTTCAGGACTCCCGTTATTAGCAAACTTGATTACATCATTCCAGTTCATAAAGATTTAATTGGTATAATAAGTTAAACTTATAGAATTGCTCTATGTTCAGATGAAGTTGAAATTATTAGTAATTAGACACAAAAAAAGGTTTCCCAAAACTGAGAAACCTTAATTCAATTAAATGATCTTAAAATGTATATTTATCAATTAAGCTAATTTCACATTCACTGCATTTAAACCTTTTTTTCCGTCTTGAAGTTCATAAACAACTTCATCATTTTCTCTAATGTCGTCAATTAGACCTGATACATGTACGAAATAATCTTGTTGAGTGCTTTCGTCAATAATAAATCCAAATCCTTTTGAATCATTAAAGAATTTTACTGTTCCTTTATTCATTATAATAATTTTAATTTTCACAAAGTTACTTCTTTTATTACCAATTACTATGGCTTTGTAAATTAAATTTTGATTTCATTCTTAGGGAGTATATTTTTTTATTTAAAAAGTGGGTTTAAAATGCATTAAAGCATTTATTTTCTATTATTTTTACCAAAATATTTTTGTAAGTGTGATTCAATTTTATGTTAAAAACCTTCTTTAGTTGTTTATTATCAACTTTGATTTTAAATTCTTGCTCAAATTCTGCTACCAAGCAATCTAATTCTAATCACTCGATACAATTTATTGATAAAGTAACAATTAGTAACGATCAACTTATTGATAGCACAATCATAGGTGGATTTTCTTCAATTGATTATTTAGGTGATAATAAATATGTGATGATTTCAGATGACCGCTCTGAATTTTCACCGGCAAGATTTTACGAGATGACAATCAATATTGATAGTACTTCCATCCTTAACTATGAATTTGACAATACTATTTTTTTGAAAAATAAAGAAGGTGATTATTTTATGAAAGATGAATTAGACCCTGAATCTATTCGATACAGAGCCTCTACTAATACCTACTTCTACACAAGCGAGGGAGGAAGAACAGAAGAGTGGATCAATCCTTTTGTTTGGGAGATGAATAGGGCAGGAGATTTTATTTCAGAAGTACAAATTCCCAATATTTTCTTTTTTAATGATGATAAAGGTGTCAGAGAAAATGGTGGTTTTGAGAGTTTGACCTTTGAAAATGATACAATTATCTGGTATGCTAACGAATTGCCCTTAAAAGAAGATGGAGAAGTACCTAGTTTTGAAGAGGCGCAATATCCCGTTCGGCTAGTAAGACAAGACATTAAAAATAGTATTGTACTCAACCAATATGTATATAACATCAGTCTTTTGAATGAAAGACCTAATCCCTCAGATGGATTTTATATTAATTCAGTTCCAGAGATATTGTATATAGAGGAAAATAAGCTTTGGGTGATGGAAAGATCCTATACTAAAGGAGTTGGGAATTTTATTAAAGTTTTTGAAATAGAAATGACAAATGCTACAGATGTGAAAGACCTAAAGGCTTTAACTGAGCAGGATTATAAAACAGTTACGAAAAAGTTATTTATCGATTTCTCAGATTTTAATCAAAAATTAGATAATATTGAAGGTATGACTTTTGGCCCTGTTTTCCCAGATGGAAGCAAAAGTTTATTATTTGTATCGGACGATAACTTCAGTGAAGAGCAGGAAACCCAATTGTGGTTGTTTAAAGTTGATTAACTAACAAAGAAATGAAAATGTGTAATTACAAATCTTTATTTTTTCTATCCATTTTAAGTTTGTACACTAATTTCCTAACTGCCCAAGAAATTGCAATTACTGAAAGAGGAGATAGTGTCGTCTTATTATCAAATGGAACATGGGATTATTTTGAGAACTATGTGGAGCCTGCGGAAATTGAAATTGGTAGAAATGATTCCGAATTTTTGAAACCAGAAAATTCAAACCAAATGCTTAAAGGGTTAAATAATGCTTACCAATTATGGTATAACTCCAGCATTTGGAAACGTGTTCCTGCAGCAGACCTAAACCCTGATGCTGACTTAGCTTTGAAAATGAAAAAAGGGGATGTATATGCTATGGTTATATATGAGGAATTAGAGATTGAAGTAGATAAATTGATGGAAATATCCTTTCAAAATGCTAATTCCATGTCTCCTGATTTTAAAATTGTAAATACTGAGTATAGACTTGTAAACGAAAAGGAATTAATTTTCATGCAAATGGAGGGTACCGTACAAAGTATGAAAATAAGTTATATTTCTTATTATGCTTCAGGTGAAAATGGTTCTTATCAATTCCATATTTATACCGGTCAAAGACTAGTGGATAAATATAAAGATGAAATATTTAATTTGCTGAACGGACTTATCATAAAATGATTCTCTAATCGGAATAATCACTAATTTTTCAAGAGTTCATTTTTTAAGTTATAATTATGAGATTATGATTTCGCCATCATTTTCTAATTAATGTTACTTTTTGCAATATATTTCGTTACCAACCTTACAGCTTCAAATGAAATCTGAAGATATTCAGAGTGATGTGAATATATTTCATATAGCCTATTTAAATTTTGCGTATAATTTAAAGTATAATATTATGAGCTTCTTTTCCAATTTATTAAATAATTCAGGAATTCTAGAAAATTCAAAGATTATAGAAGATTATGGTTGCCTGTTTCTAGAGGAAGAGCAAATTGAAGTAGGCTTTAAACTCAATGAGGATGCTTTTTTATTCACTACTAAGCGATTGATTTTTGTAGAAGTAACAAAAGGAGACGATAGTGGGACTGAGTATTTTTCTTTACCTTATTCTCAAATCTCGAGTTTTAGTGTCGATTCCAAAAAATCTTTTGACCCAAAAGGAGTTTTAAAAATCTGGATCAATGGGCAACAATATCCAACCGTTGAAACAGAATTTAATAAATCTGTTGATGTGTACGAAGTTCAGAAAATATTGGCTGGCAAAGTGATGAAATAAAAAAGGTGACCTAAGCCACCTTCTTGTTATTTCTGTTCTCTCATCTCTTTTTCAATATGCTTTACGAGTTTTTCGCAAAGCATATTCATTTCTTCGGACATAAATTCATCTCCGGTGGAGTTTAAGACACTCTGTGCCATACCTCCAAGACAATCAATATAAAAACGTTTCATTTCATCTACAGGCATTTCGTTTGTCCATAAATCAATTCTCATGGAATTTTTCTGTACATGATCCCAAAGTGAAATACTGATACTTTTAGTTTCTGTTAATTCTTCACCAGCATCTGTAGCACTCCAATGAATTTTTTCGGGTACGTTATCTTTGTCTAAGTCTATTTCGAAATTGATGTTCGATTTTTTCATTCTTCCTAATTCAATCTATTAATTAATTATCTATATTATTGAGGCAACATATTTTTAAAATCCTCATAAGTTGCAGGCGCTAGCGGTGTAGTATCACAACCTATTTCATCTGCTTTTGTGTTGATGTCTTCCACTCTATCTTCAGGATCGGGATGAGTGCTCAAAAAAGCAGGTAATCTTCCAGCTTTTCCTTCATCCAATAATTTCTGAAAAAAGGAATATGCCCCATTACAAGCATAGGGAGTATTGGCTAAATACTCAACTGATCTAGCATCGGATTCTTCTTCAAATTTTCTTGAAAAAGTCAATCCAGCTGCGGTACCTGCAATTTGCCCTGCAATTTTTTCAAGTTCGCCTGGATTTTCACCGCTAATTAATTCTAAAAGTAAGGAGATAGCATATTGTTGTTGTAAGTTTTGACTGGTATGTCTTAAGTCTGAATGAGCTACTTCATGCCCCAATACACCCATTAAATCGTCTTCCTGTTCTAGAAATTTGATTAAACCAGTATAAACATATAAGTAACCACCTGGAGTAGCAAAAGCATTTAATACAGAATCATTAGCTATGATATGAATATCCCAAGCAAATTCCTCTTTGTATTTAACCTCTCCTGAAGTTAAAATATAATCTAATAGGTTATTTAAATAGGCATAAGCATCTGAATATTCAGCTTCATCTAAAATTGGAAATTGATCTGGGTCATTTTCAATTTCTTCTGCTACCTGAGCTCCTAATTCAACATCTTGTTCAACCGAAAACAATATGAAATTTTCATTTTTGTCTTTGCAAGAATTGAAAATTAATAAACCACTTACTAACAGTAAGTTCAATAATTTAAAACTTTTCATAATTAATCAATTTTCATTTCAGGAATATCTCCTTCTACTATTAATTTTCCTTCCGTAGCCTCTTTAATTTCTTCAACTGATACGCCAGGAGCTCTTTCTAATAGTTTAAAACCACCCCCTTCTTGTACTTCTAAAACGGCTAAATTGGTGACAATTTTCTTAACGCATTGCAAACCCGTTATCGGTAAGCTACACTCTTTTAGAAGTTTAGACTCACCGCTTCGGCTAGTGTGTTGCATGGCCACTATTATATTTTTAGCGGAAGCCACCAAATCCATCGCGCCACCCATGCCTTTCACCATTTTGCCCGGAATTTTCCAATTAGAGATATCTCCATTTTCAGAAACTTCCATTGCACCTAAAATAGTTAAATCCACATGACCGCCTCTGATCATGGCAAAACTTTCAGCTGAATCAAATAAAACCGAACCATCTCGCATGGTAATGGTTTGCTTTCCTGCATTTATCAAGTCAGCATCTACTTCCTCTTCTGTAGGAAATTGCCCAATCCCTAAAAGTCCGTTTTCTGATTGTAAAACAACATCTAAGGCATCAGGAATATAATTTGCAACTAGTGTTGGAATGCCAATACCTAAATTGATATACATTCCATCTTGAACTTCCTGTGCTATTCTTTTTGCTATTCCAATTTTATCAAGTGCCATATCTTAAGATCTTACAGTTCTTTGTTCAATTCTCTTTTCATAATTTTTACCTTCGAAAATACGCTGAACGTAAATTCCAGGAGTATGTATCTCATTTGGATCTAGTTCTCCAGCAGGTACTAATTCTTCCACTTCAGCAATTGTAATTTTTCCTGCAGCTGCCATCATTGGATTGAAGTTTCTTGCAGTCCCTTTAAAAATCAAGTTTCCTGCTGTGTCACCTTTCCAAGCTTTCACTAATGCAAAATCTGCAACTAAGCTTTTTTCTAGTAGGTACATTTTCCCGTCAAATTCTCGGGTTTCTTTGCCTTCTGCAACTTCTGTTCCAAAACCTGCGGGGGTATAAAATGCAGGGATTCCCGCTCCTCCAGCTCTAACTCTCTCTGCTAAAGTTCCTTGGGGAATAAGCTCAACATCCAATTCTCCGGAAAGTAACTGCCTTTCAAATTCTGCATTTTCGCCAACATAAGAGGAAATCATTTTTTTAACTTGGTGAGTTTTAAGTAATAACCCTATGCCAAAGTCATCTACTCCTGCATTATTAGAAATGCAGGTAAGACCTTTTACTTTAGTTTCTAAAAGTGCGTGTATGCTATTTTCAGGAATTCCGCATAAGCCAAAGCCTCCCAACATCAAAACAGAGTTGTCTGCAATGTCTTTTACCGCTTCACTTGCATTTTTAACTACTTTATTAATCATATTTTTACGTTTAAAACTAAGCTGACTAAATCTATACTAACCCTAAGTTAACTATTTTAATTTTTTCAATGATGCTGATTAAGAATTTGCATTGCTTTTTCTTTATCCTTTTTTAATTGACTGCTTAATTCATCTTTAGAATCAAATTTGATTTCGTCTCTTAATCTTTTTATAAAAGATACTTTGATTTTCTCACCGTATATCTCATCGTTAAAATTAAATATATTGGCCTCTATTTTTTTTGTTCTCCCGTCAACAGTTGGTCTGTATCCAATATTTAACATGCCTTTATATTGTTGATCTTTTATCTCGACTATTACAGCATAAGCACCATCTGCTGGCACTAATTTGTAAGGTTCCTCTACTTGGATATTCGCAGTAGCAAAGCCTAAAGTTTTACCTATTTTGTCCCCACTTACTACCTCTCCGTTGATTTCATAAAACCTACCTAAGAAATCATGGGCTAATTCTACTTGGCCGGCTTCTACAGCATTTCTAATTTTGGTAGAACTGATGCCAACATCATCAATGGTCTGCTTTGATATTTCTTCAACCTCAAAACCATAGCTTCCGGAATGCTTTTTCAGATGCTCAAAACCACCTTCTCTGTCCTTTCCAAAACGATGATCATAACCAATTACTAATCTTTTGGTATGCAAGGCTGAAATGATTATTCTTTGAATAAACTGCTCGGAAGTCCACTGAGAAAATTCCTTAGTGAAATTGACTCTCACTATATGATCTAATCCTAACTGTTCTAAAATTTTAGCTTTTTCATCAAAAGTGGTGAGCAATTTTAAGTTGTCTCTATTTTTGCCCAAAACATATCTGGGATGAGGCCAGAAAGTAACCAAGGCAGTTTCCCCATGCACAGATTTGGCTAATTCTATTATCCGGCTAATTATTTCCTGATGACCAAGGTGAATACCATCAAAGGTTCCAATGGTTACTACTGCATTTTTGATGCCTTCTAAATTTTCATATCCGTCATGGACGATCATCTGTGCTGACTTTATTATTATTTACAAATTCATTTAAATTTTCAGCATCTCCAACAGAAAAATCACCAATTTTTGTTCTCCTTAGCGATGATAAATAGGCGCCTACTCCCAACTTTTCTCCAAAATCATGAGCTAAACTTCTTATATAGGTTCCTTTTGAGCAGCGAACCCTAAAAGAGACTTTATTTTCTTGAAAATCAGTGATTTCAAACTCACTAATAGTCACGACTCTTGATTTTAATTTAACCTCTTTTCCTTCCCTAGCCAAAGAGTATGCTCTTTTACCTCCTGTCTTAACCGCTGAAAAAATAGGAGGGGTTTGTTCTATTTCTCCAACAAAATGCTGAGTTGCTTCATTTAAATCCTTTAGGTTGAGGTGATGAGTTTCACTATGGAATTCAGGTTCTGTTTCTAAATCATAAGAAGGGGTAGTATAACCTAATGTGAATTCTCCTGTATATTCTTTTTCCTGTGCCTGATATTTATCAATAGACTTTGTCATTTTACCTGTGCATAGTATTAATAAACCAGTAGCTAAAGGATCCAATGTTCCTGCGTGACCAATTTTTTTAACCTTCAAGGCAAATTTAAGCTTTTTGACCACATCAAAGGATGTCCAGTTAAGTGGCTTATCAATCAATAGAACCTTTCCCTCATTATATTCATTAATAGCTTCACTCATATTAATTGACTTATGATGGCGATGCTTCCCACAATGGCACAATAGATTGCGAAATAAATTAATTTTCCTTCTTTAACAATTTTTATCATGGCTTTACAAGCAAATAAGCCTGCTAAAAAAGCCATTAGAAAGCCCATGAATAATACAAAACCACCAGTTTGATTTGCAGCGGCAGGTTCTTCTATATAATCTAAAACCTTTAAAAGAGAGGCTCCTAAGATCGGAATCAATACCATTAAAAATGAAAATCTGGCCGCCTTTTCTTTGTTTACTCCTATTAATAATGCTGTGGCAATAGTGGCGCCTGAACGAGAAATTCCAGGAAGTATAGCAATTGATTGTGCAATTCCAATGATAATGGCATGCCAATAATTCACAGGACCACCTTGCTTATTTTTTACCGTTTGAGTGAATGCAAGTAAAATAGCAGTCACCAATAGCATACTTCCAACTAGTAATAGATTGCCAGTAAAGAAGCTTTCTACTTCTTTTTCGAAAAATACTCCAATAATAGCAATAGGGATCATTGATATAATAATTTTCGCTGCAAAATCATAAGATTCATTCCATTTGAAAGTAAATATCCCTTTGAAAATGCTTACAATATCTTTTCTGAAAACTATTATGGTTGAAAGGGCAGTAGCAGCATGGACCAAAACTGAAAAAAGTAAACTTTCAGAAGTATGTGCATTCAATAATACGGCACCGATTTCTAAATGCCCACTACTACTAATAGGCAAAAATTCTGATAATCCTTGGATAATCCCAAGGATAATAGCCTCTAATAATCCCATTTTTACTGCTTAGGTTTCTTTAAAATAGCAAATATTTCAATGATGAAACCTATAAAAACTATGATGGGCCCTAAGGTTAATCCTAAAAATCCAAAGCCGTACTGCTCTGAATCTAAAGTCATGATGATAAAGCCAATAATAAGCGTTAAAATTCCAGCAATCATCAATACATAATTGCTTTTACCGAATGCTAGTTTCTTTTTTTCTGACATAAATAATATTTTAATGAAATCTAATATTTAATTATCTAAAATAATTTGGTTTTACTATCAGGTGATTTCAAAATTTGCTTTTGTAAATCTCTAATAGACTCAATTAATATAATTCATCTAATGACATAGCCATGTACTTTTGCATGGCTCTATAGGTACTGAAGCTTGCAATGAAAACTCCTGAAATTAATAAGCCGCCAAAAATAATCAGTAACATTTCCTGATTTTGCAATTCAGCCAGCCCTTCTAATTTTTCACTACCATAAGTTAAAAGACCAAATAATAAGCCCCCTGCAATAAGTGCAGAAATAATGCCATGTAAAATGGAACGATAAATAAATGGTTTTCTGATAAATCCTTTCGTTGCACCGACTAATTGCATGCTTCTAATGAGAAATCTTTGGGAAAATAGTGCTAATTTGATGGTATTGTTAATTAGGATTCCGATTACAATGAATAGTAAAATTGAAATACTTAAAAGAACGATACTGATTTTAGTAATATTTTCATTAATGCTTTGAACCATATTATTGGTATAAATCACTTCAAAAACTCCATTAAGACTTTCAATGTCTTTTTGAATTTCTTCCATTTTTTGAGAGGAATGATATTCAGACGAGATTTTCACTATGTATGCATCCTTCAAAGGATTATCCCCCAAAAACTGCATAAAATCTTCTCCAGTTTCTTCTATAAATTTCTCTGCGGCTTCTTTTTTTGATATAAAGCGAATCGCTTCTATGTTTTCTTCCTTTAAAATATATTCCTTAGAAGCTAAAGATTTACTTACTCGTAATTGCTGCGGTTCAGACAAATTTGATTTAAGGTAAACCTGCATTTCAACATTCTGCTGGATGACTTTAGTCAAAGAGGTCGTAGTGGTTATCAGTAAGGCAAATAATCCTAATATAAAAAGCGCTAATGTCATGCTTAAAATGACACTAATAAAGGGATAATGCCCTAATTTCTTTTTCTTTCGATATTTTTTCTCTTTGCTCATATTTGAAAGCTCAAAAATAAGAATTTATTTATGCTTAGCTTATTAAATTACTAAAAAACCAAAAAAAAGGCTTTTCATGAAAATGAAAAGCCTTTCTAAAATATTTTTTAAATTCTATTCTATTCTTCTACAATTAACTGAATTTCCGTTTTCAATATTTCGTCTTGAAGCTTCCTTAATTCAGTTATTTCTGTTGTGTTATCTTTAATAATGTAGACATTTTCATCGTGGCTTAAAAATAATTGTTTTTTACCTTTGTCATTCAATTCTATGATTTGATAAGGCATTTTTTTAAAGTCGCCATATAAATACAACTTAGAATTGTAATAGCGATAATGAAAACTGTTTTCTTCTTTTAGAGCGTCAAAAAACTCAATTTCCGTTTTATCAACTCTATTATGGGCTATTTCTCGACTTGCTATATTTTCTAATTCTTCCTCATTCTGGTTAGTGAAGAGTTTATCATCTTCGTATGAAATTAAAGACTGAGGCTGAACTTTAGCAGTAACTTCTTTTGCTACCGCATTATTTACTTTACTAATTCTTGCTTTAGTAGGAGTTTTTTCATTTGATTTTTCCTCTTCAAATTTAATTTCTTCTTTTGGTAATTGTGGGAAATCAATTAAAGATGGTTGCTTGAAAGCAAGTTCTTGATTAATTTTAATATCAATAGGCTTGATGTTATTGTCAAATGAAATAAGTGACCAATATAAAACACTTCCAAAAAGCGTAACGCCAGCAACCGTACCTGCTAGCCATTTAACTCCACTACCTGTTAAAATTCCAGTACTGGTTGGAAGATCAATAGACGCTAATCTTGATTTTAATTCTAATTTTCTGGCATTTGAAATGCCTTTAACTATATTGTTTTGCAAATCAAATTCAGCTCTTACTAAAGGATCTGACTTGATTTTTGCCTCAAGCATAGCCTTATCAGCAGGAGAAATATTCCCCTCAAAAAAAGCTTCGATTAAGCGAAAATAATTTGTTTCACTCATATTTATTGGTCTAAAAAGTCACTGGCTTGGTATCTTGAACGAATCAAATCATCCAGCCTTTTTTTACATTTATATCTTTTTGTTTTAGCTGTATCGCTATTTGCAAGTCCCATTTTTTTCGCTATCTGATCCATTGAAAGACCATCGAAATAATGATAACTCAAAATTTGCTTGCACGAATCACCCAATTCATTTATACAATCATGGATGATTTTCACCATCTCTTGATTTTCTAATTGGTTATATTCGCTTTCTTCTTTGTCACTGTCTTCAAACTTCTTTTTTCTCTCTAATTCTTTTCTCCAAAGGTTTTTACAAACACTGAAGAGATAAGTACTGATTTTTGAAGATAGTTCGAAATTAGCATCCATGGCTTTTTGCCAAAAAACAATCAAGGCGTCTTGAAAAATATCCAGAGCCTCTTGCTCTGTTCCATTATTTCTCAAAATCATCCGCAACATCATTTTATAGTGCTGCTTATAGAGATAATCTAAAGCAGATTCATCACCTAATTTGATGCGTTGTATGACTTGACTGTCTGTTAATTTCATTTGTTAATACCGATAAGTCGGGTTTGGTAACCCTTCGAACGAAAATAATTATAATAATACGTAAATTTTTATGAATATTCGAATGTAAAAAGCCTTGATTTATTACAAGCAAGGATTACTATAACAGGTATATAATTATTTTTCTACCTAATTTCCTTAACAGATTCATTCAAAACGGCAAAGACACTACTGCCTTTAGTACGTTTAATTTTAGCTAATCCTGTGAATCTGCCAAAAGCTGGTAAAATCACTATGTTTTTCTCCAGATAAAAACACGGTAAACTCAAATAGGATTTGCCTTTCCCCTTTATACTTATTCCGGGGTGTAGATGTCCACAAAGATTTAATTCCTTATCATTTACTTCTCCCTTTTTAAGCGGGTGGTGAGTCAAGATAAATGGAGGAAGCTGAAATGGCTCTTTTTCTATTTTAAGTTGGCTTAGGTTATAGGTTTTATCATTTAGAATATCATGATTTCCTTTAATGAGGATAAATTCAAGTGTTGGATGTTGGTTTAGGAATTCATTGAAAATATCCCATTCATGATTCAAATCGCTATGAAATAAATCGCCCAAAAAGAAAATTCTTTTTGGGCGGAATTTTAAAATGATATTTTCAATTCGGTCAATTTCAGCTTTAATGATGCCAGTTGGGATAGCAATTCCTGCTTTTCTAAAATGAGTAGTTTTTCCCAAATGCAAATCAGCAATAAAAGCTGTTTGTTGTTTTGGCCAATAAATGATTTTATCTTCTGAGAGCAGTAATTTTTCTCCTGCTAATTTGATTTCCAATTGATTAATCTACTTTTTTCCAAGTTTGAGTTCTGTAGAAAAAGGCAACATAGCCTCTAACTTTCAATTCATCTCCTTCTCTCCAGATTACGCAATCATAAGTTTTTCCATCCTTAGGATCCATAATTTCGCCATCATCATACTCTTCATCATCATTATCCCATTCCATGCCACGGATGATTTCCATCCCAATAATTTTTTCGTTCTTTCTGTCGCCAGGGCAAACATCACAAATTGGATCTTGTTCTTCATCTGGACCTCGGAAAAGCTTGGTTATTTTGCCATATACCTTACCGTCTTTTTTATAAATCTCGACTATGCTCTTTTCTTTACCGGTTTCATCATCTATGGTTTTCCATTTTCCTGTCACGTCCGACTGTGCGAAAACACCAAAACTTAATCCGATAAAAAGTATTAATAAATTTATTTTTTTCATCTTTTATAAAATGTTTTAATGTCAAATGTAAAATAATTTTATATATTTTCTAATTGTAACTGCATTTTTGCCACTCTTTCTTCTATAGTTTCGGTTGAAAACTTTTCACGTAGTCTATCTACCATAATAGGAAAGGCAAAGGGAGTAGGTTTACTTGTTTTGTTATATATAATTTTTTGACTGTTTATTTTTTTTAAAGATTTTAATAATCTTTCTTCTTCCAACTGTTGCTCAATAACCTCTCGATGTGCTTGCAGCAGTAATAAGTTTTTAGGTTCGTATTCTGAGAATACATCAAATAAAATTGATGAGGAAGCCTGTATATGCTTTTCTTTGATGTTTTTACCTGGAAACCCTCTAAAAATTAAACCAGAAATGGAGGCGATGTCCCTAAATTTTCTTTTTGCCATTTCAGTTTCATTAATTCCTGAAAGTATATCCTCATGCAGATTTTCTAAGGAGAATAAATCTAGGGATAGCATTTCTTCAAAATCGAACTTTTCATCTGTTAATAACTCGAAGCCATAATCATTCATGGCTATTGAAAAGGAGATGGGTTGTGAGACGCTAATTCTGTAAGCTATCAATCCAGCTAATACTTCATGAATAAACCTGCCTTCAAAAGGGAATATGAAAATATGAAAGCCTTCCTTTGATTCCACTGATTCTATTAATAATTCATTTGCTTTGGGTACTATGGAAAGTTGCATTTGCCTTTCAATCAATGGTTGAATTTTTAGAAGTTCAGTTTCATCTAATTCATTTTTTCTGAGTTTTTCGAGTTTTTTTCTGATGTGAATTGATAGTAGGGAGGAGAGAGGCATTCTGCCGCCCATCCATTGTGGTATCTGAGCTGTTTTTCTTTTACTTTTCTTAACCTGAACAGTCATGTCTTTCAAGCGGACATATTCCAAGGCTTTTCCGCTAAACCAAAATACATCTCCAGGTTTTAATTTGCTGATGAAATACTCTTCTATTGTTCCCAGATGCCCTCCTTTTACATATTTGACATTCAAAACCTGGTCTCCCACGATTGTGCCAATGGATAAGCGATGACGCATGGCCATTCTCTTATTGACAACTTTGATTTTTCCATCTTCTGAAATGGTTTTGTGATATTCATCGTAAGCAGATAAACTTTCCCCTCCAGTTTTCAAAAAGCTCAAAAGCCAATTCCATTCCTTTTTAGTCAATTTTTGGTAACAAAAAGTATTTTTGATTTGCTTATAAAGCTGATCGGGTTCAAATCCATCGCCTACTGCCAGGCTTACCATAAATTGAAGCAATACATCCAAAGCCATTTGAATTGGTATTCGGGCTTCAAAGTCTTTTTCTTTTATAGCAGTTCTTAATGCTGCACCTTCTATTAGTTCCAAAGAATGTGTAGGTAGGAAATAAATCTTACTGATTTCTCCAGGTCGATGTCCACTTCTTCCTGCTCTTTGTGCAAATCGGGCTACACCTTTGGGACCACCCACTTGAATGATAGTATCAACAGGTCTAAAATCAACCCCCAAATCTAAGCTGGAAGTACAGACCACTACTTTTATTTGTCCGCTATGTAGTGCTTCTTCTACCCAAGTCCTGATTTGGTTATTTAATGATCCGTGGTGCATAGCTATGGCTCCGGCTAATTCTGGATCTTTATTTAGTAGTTGCTGATACCAAATTTCTGTTTGGGAACGGGTATTCGTAAAAATTAATGTGGTTTTATTGGCATGAATGATTGGTAAAACTTTATCAATTAACTTAATTCCCAAATGCCCAGCCCAAGGATATTTTTCAACCTCATCAGGTAGAATGGATTCAATTTTAATTTCTTTATCCAAATTGGCACTGATAAATTTTCCTTCCTTTTCATTTGAACCAAGCAATACCTTTTGAGCTTCAGCTAAATTCCCAATGGTAGCTGAAATGCCCCATATTTTCAATTGATTTTGGCTCAATTCCTTAAAGGATGACAAAGCTAATTCTACTTGAATTCCTCTTTTGCTACCCAATAATTCATGCCATTCATCCACTACTACTGCTTCCAGATTTTTGAAATAAGCTGTTGAATTTTTCTGGCTTAACATCAAATGCAAACTTTCGGGAGTAGTAATTAGGCAATCTGGAGGTGTTTTCTTTTGTCTTTGACGGTCTTTTGTGGATGTATCTCCCGTTCTGATTTCAATTTTCCAATCGAAGCCAAAATCATGAGCAGCCTCCTGCATGGCGGATTGAATATCTTTTGACAATGCTCTTAAGGGTAATATCCATAAGAACTTTAATCCTTTTTTAGGATTTGCATTGAGTTTGGAAGTCAGATAACCAATCCAAAGAGCATAAGTTTTTCCGCTACCTGTTGGTGCATTAAGCAAACCAGAATGTCCTTGTAGGAAATTCTCCCAAGTTTCAATTTGAAAGGGAAATGGTTTCCAATCCCGTTTTTCAAACCAATTGACACCTGCTTTTATGCGCTTATCCATATTTTTCTAAGAGTTCTTGCAGGTCACTTAATTTATTGGCTTCAGAGATAGGTTTATCTTGTCTCCATCTTTTTATACGTGGAAATCGAAGTGCGATACCAGATTTGTGCCTATTAGAAGCTTGAATGCCTTCAAAGGCAATTTCAAAAACTAGTTCAGGCTTAACGGTTCTAACAGGGCCAAACTTCTCTTTGGTATTTTTCTTTACAAAGGCATCTACTTTTTTCATTTCAGCATCTGTTAAACCAGAATAGGCTTTCGCAAATGGTATTAGCTGCTCTTCATTCCAGACTGCCAGTGTGTAATCAGAATATAAGTCCGCTCTTCTTCCGTGTCCTTTTTGGGCATAAATCATTACACCATCAATGGTAAGTGGAGCAATTTTCCATTTCCACCAATTGCCTCTTTTTCTTCCAGCTTCATAAATGGAATCCTTTTTTTTGAGCATTAAACCTTCAGTTTTCAGGCTTCTGGATTTTTTACGAATTTCAATTAATTCTTCCCAGTCAGTAAAAGCAATACTTTCAGATTCTAAAAGAATTGGATTATTAATTTTTGATAAAAGATTTCTTAAAAGTTGATTTCTGTATGATAAATCTTCATTTCTTATGTCTTTTCCTTGATTTTCTATTAGATCATAGCAAATGAAAACTACTGGAGCTTTCTTTATCAGATTTTTAGTGATAGTTTTTCTGCCAATCCTAGTTTGTAATATTCCAAAGGAAAGGGGTTCACCATTTTCATAAGCTGTAATTTCTCCATCCAAAACAGTTCCATTTGGTAGTTTTGTGGCCATATCAGCAAGTTCTGGAAACTTCTCAGTGACTAATTCCTCTCCTCGACTCCAAATGAATACTTCATCATTTCTTTTAATAATTTGTCCCCTGATGCCATCCCATTTCCATTCTGCTTGCCATTCTTTCGGATTTAGTTCTGTTTGGATTTCGGCTGTTTCAATCGGTTGTGCTAGGTAAAACGGATAAGGTCGGGATGCTAAATCGTTTTGACTTTCTTCCAGAATAAGTTCTTGAAAAGAACAGTTTTGAGGGCTCCAGTTTCCCATTAATCGATGAGCAATAATGGATTTTTCAATATTTAATGCTTCACTTAATGCTTTGGTAATGAGGTTTTGTGAAACACCCACTCGCCATCCGCCTGTCATGATTTTGGTAAAAACGAATCTTTCTTGCTGATCTAATTCCTCATATATCCGTTGTAGTTCAAACTTTTTTTCTTCTTGGTTTTTATCTTTAAGATTGATTAAGGTTTCTATATAGTAGGAGAGAGGATTGTCAATTTTATTATTTTCAGCATCATTGGAAGCCATTAAAAGCGAAATGGTTTCTGCTAGATCGCCCACCACATGATAAGATTCTTGAAAGAGCCACTCTGGTGTTTTGGTCCATTCGATAATCCATTCTTTAAGTAAACTAGTATTGACAGTTCTTTTAGGTTTACGATGCGTGAAAAGCGCCAATGTCCAGATTTTATCTTGATCATTGGCTGATAAAAAATAGTCATTTAAAGCATTGACCTTATCGTTGGTTTTATTGCTTTGATCAAGTGATGTTATGAGTTGTGCAAATTCTTTCAAGTTGGGCGCTTTAAGAATTCTATAACAGCCTTAAATTTATTATGTTCTTAAAATTTCTCTTTCTTGATAAAAATACAAGCAATTTTAACAGGATTTCCATGTTCATCAGACACAGGCATGCAGTGCGCAATAATTGGTATTTCTTGACCTTTTTTGTTAATCAGTTTAGCAGACTTGCTCATGGACATATTGTCTGTGATATCAATCCAAGTTTGTTTCCAATCTACATCCTCTTCATCCAAGAATAATTTTTTTCTATCCAAACCAATTAAATCATCACTATTCCAGCCCATTTGTAGTTCTAATTGGCTATTAATATCTAATATTTCACCATTTTTACCGAACTCAGCCACCATAGTAGAAATACTTACAGCTTGATTGAAAGCTCCCATTTCGCGGCTTTGTCTTTCCATTTCTTCTTGTGTAGCTTCCAATTCCTCTGCGTTTTGACGCATTTCTTCTTCTTGGGCCTGTAGTTGCTCTGCCTTCATCTGAGATTCTTCTAATAACCTTTTAGTCTCTAAGGAAACCTGCAAGCCTTGGATAGCGGAAGCAATACTTTCTCCAACCTTTTCTATAAACTCGGTATGGTATTCTTCATACGGATGGAAAGAGGCTATTTCAATAATCCCGAAGACTTCTTCGTTCAATTTCATTGGACTAATTAGAATGTGTGTAGGGTTTGCTTCACCTAATCCAGAACGGATAGAAACATAATTCTCAGGAATTTCTGATAAATAGATATGCTCTCTTTCTAAATAACATTGCCCAACTAATCCTTGTCCGGGAGCTAATTCTTTTTCAATGAATTTTTGTCTGTGATACGCATAAGCACCTTTAAGAACAATTTTAAGATTTTGTTCATCCTCTTTATTTACTATGAAAAGTGAACCTTGAATTGAGTCGGTATATTCTACTAATTCTGAAATAAGCTTGGCCGATAAATTTTCTAAGTTATCATCATTTTTACGAAGTATGTCTCCAAATTTGGCAATACCTTCATTAAACCAAACCCGTCTTTTATCTTGTTCTGCAACATTTTGAAGTTTATTGCGCATTTCTGCAAGAGATTGTCCTAAATGGCCTTGGTTTTCGAATACTGTAATGTCAGTACTGAAATCTCCTTTCCCTACTTCATCGGCAAACCTTGTAATGCCTTTTAGGTTTGAGGTCAGTTCGTTTATGGCTTTTATTATAGAATTAAGTTCGTCTTCTGACTCTTTCATTTCATTAGGTAGGTTTCCATGAGCTAGCTCTCGAATGTTAACTTTCAAGTATTTTACACGCAGCAGGACTGAACGAATAATGTAAAGCGCTATAATTGTACTGATGATGAAAGCAATAAGAAACTCTATCGTCAGCAATATCGGAATATTATTTTCTGATTTTTCTATACTTTGCAGTGTTTTTTCTTCAGCTGTTGCTAATCCATTTTTGATTTTACTAACAAGAAATCTCAAGTGTAATAGTTCATCAATAAACTCTGTATTTGCTAGTTTTTGATTGCTTAAATCCGAAATGGCTTCCTTTTGTCTGCTTTTAATAATTGGTAGATGAGCATTCAGTTCTTCTGTGAAAGCTATAAGATCTTTATCACCAAATTTTCTTAGTAAACTATCCAATTCATCTACTTTAGGATAAATCTCATTGAACCAACTTTTTTCCATGTTAGTCTTGAGGAGTTCTTGCTCTGTACTGATATAACCAAAGGATGAAACGGTAGTTAAATCTACCAATTGCTGAATTTCAGAAGCTAGTGTGCTACTATTTTTATTTAGGGCAATTAATTCTTTTGCTTTGTTTATTTGTTTATTCCATGAGTAATTACTGCTTATCAACATAATGATGGCAAAAGCTCCCATCAACAAAAAGCCAATGGTGATTCTTCCTTGAAGTGTCTTAAAATCTATACGTATATACTTTTTAAGCGAGAATGTCTTCTTATGTCTGCTTTCTTGAGAATTTTTTTCTGCCATTGAGTTTGAATTTGTAGTAATTTCAAAAGTATCAGCAAAATATAAATGATTTGCTGTAAATACAATAAAAGCTTTGTGAATTGGTGTGAGAATATTTTTGATCCCCTCATAAAATAAAAAAGGTTAGCCAGAATCCTGACTAACCTTTTCTAAAATATATAAAATTAAGCTTATTTCTCAGCTTGAATCACTTCGCTTTTTTCCACAACTATTTCTTTAACTTCTTTCTTCACTTCTGCAGTGCTGTGATCTTTAACAGAAATATGAGGAGCAATTACTAATGCCACGATTGACATTAATTTAATCAAGATATTCATAGATGGACCTGAAGTATCTTTGAATGGATCACCTACCGTATCACCAGTTACTGAAGCTTTGTGCGCTTCAGAACCTTTATACTCCATTTTACCATTGATCATCACACCTTTTTCAAATGATTTCTTAGCGTTATCCCAAGCACCGCCAGCGTTGTTTTGGAAAATACCCATTAAAACACCTGAAACCGTAACACCTGCTAATAAACCACCTAAGATTTCGGCTGATGAAGTATCAGCGAAAACACCTTTCAAACCAAATCCTACCAATAATGGAGTAATCAAAGCAATCGCACCCGGTAAAATCATTTCTCTGATAGATGCTTTTGTAGAAATATCCACACATTTCTCATATTCAGGCTTAGTGGTGCCTTCCATGATGCCTGGCATTTCTTTGAATTGTCTTCTTACTTCTTGAACCATGTCCATAGCTGCTCTACCAACAGCAGCAATAGCTAAAGAAGAGAAAATAAATGGAATCATACCACCTACAAATAATGCAGACAATACTGGTGCCTTATAAATATCGATTGAGTCAATTCCAGAAATACCAACGAAAGCAGCAAAAAGTGCTAGTGCAGTTAAGGCAGCAGAAGCAATAGCAAATCCTTTACCTGTTGCAGCAGTAGTATTTCCAACAGCATCTAAATTATCAGTTCTGTCTCTTACTTCTTCTGGTAAACCACTCATTTCAGCAATACCACCTGCATTATCAGCAATTGGTCCGAAAGCATCAATGGCTAATTGCATGGCAGTTGTTGCCATCATACCTGCAGCTGCGATAGCCACTCCATAAAGCCCTGCAAATTCATAGGAAACCACAATACCTACTGCTAATACTAGTATTGGCATTACAGTGGATTGCATTCCCACAGCCAATCCACCAATGATATTTGTGGCAGCACCTGTGCTCGATTGTTTTACAATAGATAAAACAGGTTTTCTACCCATTGCAGTGTAGTATTCTGTAATGATACTCATCAAAGCACCCACTATCAAACCAGTAAAGATAGCCCAGAAAACATCCATATTTGTAAATGAATAATCTCTGATGATCATGGTTTCTGGTAACATATATCTTACTAAAAAGAAAGAAGCTATTACGGTCAAAATAATAGATGACCAATTCCCCATGTTTAGGGCTTTTTGAACGCTATCGGTTTCTTTGGATATTCTTACAAATAAAGTTCCTATTATAGAAAATACTAATCCTAAGCCTGCAATTATCATAGGTAATAGGATAGGAGCGATCCCACCAAATTGGTCTTCAGAGATAATCTCTCTACCTAAAACCATGGAAGCCAAAATAGTGGCTACATAAGAGCCAAATAAATCGGCACCCATACCCGCAACATCACCTACGTTATCTCCAACATTATCTGCAATGGTAGCTGGGTTTCTTGGATCGTCTTCAGGAATTCCTGCTTCTACTTTTCCAACTAAATCAGCTCCAACATCAGCAGCTTTAGTATAAATACCACCACCAACACGAGCAAAAAGTGCAATAGACTCAGCTCCTAAAGAGAAACCTGCCAAAACTTCTAATGCTTTCTCCATTTCCAAGCCGTTTACATCACCGCCAGTTTGGATCACATACATATTGTATAAGAAAATAAACAATATACCCATTCCAAAAACGGCAAGACCTGCAACACCTAATCCCATTACAGTACCTCCAGAAAAAGATACTTTCAAGGCTTTTGCTAAACTAGTTTTGGCAGCTTGAGTAGTTCTAACATTCGCTTTTGTTGCGATGTTCATTCCTACATATCCAGCAAAGGCTGAAAATACAGCTCCTATCACAAAAGAAATTGCAATAATAGGAGAAGAAGTTTCTACCAGTGTTCCGGAATAAGCCAGCAAAATACCAGCAATTACAACGAAGTAGAACATCACTTTCCATTCAGCTCTTAAAAAAGCCATAGCGCCTTTGGCTATGTAGCCGGCCAATTCAGTCATCCGTTCGTCTCCGGCATCTTGTTTTGATACCCAAGCGGATTTGATAGCCATAACAATCAGTCCCACAATCCCGAGAATCGGGACAATCCAGATAATATTGCTCATAAGTTTTATTTATTTATTTAAAACGCTGCAAATATAGAGGGATGATTGGGAAATGGAAATTTTTAATAAAAGAAAATGATGAATTGGTTTATTGGCTGTATGCCATAGTTCATTTGGGTAAATGATGAATTGGTTAAGGAAGGATTTTAATTTAAATACTATTCAGATTATTAAATGTGAAAAGCACACGCGACACGCGTGCGCCAGCTTTCGAAGACAAAAAATGCAAATGCTAGTCGTAGTTGGTTGGCGCACGCGTGTCGCGTGTGCCATGTGGTTTTCATGATGTAAATAAAAAAATCCTTCTCTGAACCAGAGAAGGATTTCTAAAAACGATTTATTTAAAATAGTTAATTATTCAGCCCTCCAAACCACTTCTTTGTGGTCGTTTCCAGCTTGTAGAACAATTCTGGTTGGCTGAGGAGCTAAAGCTAAGGTTACTTTTGCACTGGCAAAATCATCAGCTTCAACTAATACGCCTTGGCCTGGAGCTACGTCAATTGTATCTTCTTTAACGATATATTCATCAGCTAAATAGGCAATTGGAAGTAAAACATCATTGTCAGGGCAGAATTCATCATGAACCTCGGCCAATGCTTCCTCCAAATATTCTCCATAATTTTCTTGAAAATCGTCTTCCATATCGTGAAGCTCTTCTTCAATTTTGTCATAGTTTTCGTCAGCGTAGGTTAGTTTGCTTAAAGCAATTTTTGCTTTTACTAATGCTGTCAAATCCTTGTCTAAACTTTTAATATCTATCATGCTTAACTGCTGTTATTTTCAAAACGTAAAATTCTTTAGATTGCTCATAACTTCCAAGTAATCCGAAGACTATTTAGGAATAGTTTGATATTTATTTCAATTACTACATAAAAAACATACTTTTGAATTAGAAATAATAATGCAATCGATTTAAACTACTATGGAACAGGATTTTTTGCCGATTAATGGCACCGATTACATCGAATTTTATGTAGGTAATGCAAAGCAATCAGCAATGTATTACCAAACAGCTTTTGGATTTGAGTTGAAAGCCTATGCAGGACCCGAAACGGGAATAAAAGATAGGGCTTCTTATATGTTGCAACAAGGGAAGATCCGTTTGGTTTTGACCTCTTCTTTAGCACCAGATACTGAAGTAGCGCAACACGTTAATCTTCACGGAGATGGAGTAAAAGTTTTAGCCCTTTGGGTTGATGATGCAGAATTATCTTATAATGAAACGACCAAAAGAGGAGCGAAATCACATACTCCTCCTAAAACCATCAAAGACGAGCATGGTGAAGTAACTGTTGCTTCCATTCATACTTATGGGGATACCATTCATACTTTTGTGAATAGACAAAATTATAATGGGGTGTTTTTACCTGGCTTTATTGAAAAAACCAGTGAGTTACCTGCTAGTCCAATTGGATTGAAGTATGTTGATCATTGTGTAGGAAATGTTGGCTGGGGTGAAATGAACACGTGGGTTGACTTCTACAGAGATGTGATGGGCTTTAATTTGTTGATCACTTTTGATGATAAGGATATTTCTACTGATTATACTGCTTTGATGTCGAAAGTGGTTTCTAATGGCAATGGCTTTATAAAATTCCCGATAAATGAACCTGCAGAAGGGAAGAAGAAATCACAAATCGAGGAATATATTGATTTTTATAAAGGAGCGGGAGTACAACATATCGCTATTGCTACGGATGATATAGTAGATACTGTATCTGAAATGCGTAGAAGAGGAGTTGAATTCCTACGGGTTCCAGAAGTCTATTATGATGATTTATTTGAAAGAGTAGGTGAGATTGATGAAGATATTGAGCCAATAAAGGAGAATAATATATTGGTGGATAGAGATGATGAAGGCTATTTACTTCAGATTTTCACTAAGCCTGTGCAAGACAGACCCACTGTTTTCTATGAAATCATTCAGAGGAAAGGAGCTAAATCTTTCGGTAAAGGCAATTTCAAGGCATTGTTTGAGGCTATTGAACGAGAGCAGGAGTTGAGAGGGAATTTGTAATTTATAATTTAACACAGGCACACGCGACACGCGTGCGCCAACTTACGAATAGGAATGGCATACCATCAAGCGTGCGCCAATTAGTGTTAAGCCGAAAAACCTGTCAGGTTTAGGTCAGCATAGAACATCATAAAATTTCCTTTTTAGTGCTGATCTCAAACAGAAACCTGACAGGTTTTGCTTAACATTTTTAAAACCATAGGAATCATTTTCTATGGTTTTTTCTTTTTTAGCGTTTTTCGAATAGTATTTATTTTTTGCTAATTGATTATTCTGTAATTTAAGCCTTATAATACATCATCAAAACATGTATTCAAGCACTAAGCTTTTGAGAATTAGATGTTATATCATTAAAAATATAGAACCAATATGACAAGTCAGGAAAAAGCCCAACAATGGTTAGATAGTAAATCAGTAGATGAAGCCACCAAAAAGCAAATCAAAAACCTTCAGGAAAATAATAAAGAAGAATTTGAAGAGTCATTTTATAGAGATTTAGAATTCGGAACTGGTGGCCTCCGCGGAATAATGGGCGTTGGTAGTAACAGAATGAATAAATACACTTTGGGTATGGCTACTCAAGGCTTAAGCAATTATTTAAATAAAACCTTTAAAGAGCAGGGCGTTTCTGTGACCATCGCTCATGATTGCCGAAACAATGCGGAAGAATTCGCCAAGGTGGTAGCGGATGTTTTTACGGCTAATAATATCAAAGTATTCTTCTTTGAAAACTTGCGACCTACACCTGAATTATCCTTTGCCATCCGTCATTTGGGTTGCAAAAGTGGTGTTGTTTTGACGGCTTCTCATAACCCTAAAGAATATAATGGCTATAAAGCTTACTGGACAGATGGTGCTCAAATGGTTGCTCCTCATGACTTAAATGTGATGAATGAAGTGCAATCCATATCATCTATTGATGATGTTCATTTTGAACGAAAAGAAGCATTGGTTGAAATTATTGGTGAGGATGTTGATGAAGCGTATTTAGATGAGGTAAAGAAGATATCTTTGTTTCCTGACGCAACAGAGCAAGATAAATCTATCAATATTGTTTTTTCATCTATTCATGGTACAGGTATTACCTTGGTGCCTAAAGCCTTAGAAATGTATGGCTTTAGAAATGTTCATATAGTAGAAGAACAAGCAGAGCCAAATGGCAATTTTCCAACCGTAATTTATCCTAATCCAGAAGAGAAAGAAGCCATGTCGATGGCCTTGAGGAAAGGGAAAGAAGTAGATGCTGATATTGTAATGGCTACTGACCCGGATGCAGATAGGGTAGGTATTGCCATCAAGAATGCAAAAAATGAATTTGAATTACTAAATGGTAATCAGACTGGTTCATTGTTGATGTACTACTTATTAAGTCGCTGGAGTGAATTAGGTAAGTTGGATGGCAATCAATACATTGTTAAAACCATAGTAACAACTGAGCTCTTTAAAAAAATAGCAGATGCTTATCAAGTTGAAAGTTTTGATACCTTAACTGGCTTTAAAAACATTGCTGCTGTGATTCGTGAATTGGAAGGCAAGAAGACCTTTATTGGCGGTGGAGAAGAATCCTATGGTTACATGATCAGCGACTATGTACGCGATAAAGATGCAATAGCTTCTGTTGTTATGATAGCAGAAATGACGGCTTACGTAAAATCTCAAGGTAAAACGCTTTACGATTATCTGATTGAGATGTATATGAAGTTTGGTTTTTACCGTGAAGATTTGGTTTCTATTACTAAAAAAGGAAAATCTGGTAGCGAAGAAATTAAAGCCATGATGACCCGATTTAGAGAAGAACCACCAAAGAGCTTGGCCGGAACCAAAGTTCTGGAGGTAAGAGATTATCAGAAATCCACCATTTTAGATATGGAAAGTGGTAAGAAGAGTCGATTGGATTTTCCTTCTTCAAATGTACTTCAATTCTTCTTGGAGGATGGAAGTAAGATTTCTGCCAGACCTTCGGGCACAGAGCCTAAAATTAAGTTCTATGTAAGTGTAAAAGGGAAGCTGAGAAGCAAAGAAAGCTTTGATGAGGATTTCGCTGAACTAGGGGAAGTCATAAAGTCTTATTTGGATGGGCTGAATTTGTAAGGTTATTGAAACTTCGTTTCAATAGGATAGACCCCTTTCTTCAAAGGGGTGACGCCCGGGTTTTAGTGAGTAGATTTATTAGATATTTGTTATTATTCGATCTAAGATCAGTGCGTCATTCCTGTGAAGACAGGAATCTATTGATTTTAACCGAAGGTTAAAATATCTTTCTGCTCTGTAATCTGTTACCACAAAAACAATCTCCATAAAATGAAAATAGGCTTAATTTCCGATACACACGGCTTTTGGGATGAAAGCATTCCAAAATATTTCAAAGACTGTGATGAAATCTGGCATGCTGGTGATGTTGGTGAAGCAGGTGAAATAATAGAAAATCTTAACAAAATTGCGCCAACTTTGGTAGTTTACGGAAACATCGATACTCCAGAATTTCAAAAGACTTATCCAGAAAATTTATTTATTGAGAGAGAAGGCATAAAAATATTTATGACCCACATAGGAGGGAAGCCGCCTTCTTACAATCCACGAGTTAGGAAATTAATTCAATCAGAAAAGCCCAATGTTTTTATATGTGGTCATTCGCATATCCTTAGAGCCATGCCTGATCCTAAACACGGAAATTTGCTATACCTAAATCCTGGAGCAGCAGGCAATCAAGGATTTCACAAAATGAGGACCATGATGCGTTTTGAAATCAATAAAGGAAAAGTGGAGAAGTTGGAGGTGATTGAATTGGGGAAAAGGGGGTGACGTGTTTAGGTGTTTAAGTGATTCGTTCTAAAATAATTTATAGGATAGATTATTTAAAAGGGAATTTCTCATCAAGTTAAAATTTCAGAGTACAAAAAATGCAAACAAAAAAGGGAAACCTTTCGGATTCCCTTTTCATTTAATATCTATATTAAAAGATTATTCTTCTGAATTATCTTCTTCTGATTCCTGAAGTCCTTCAATCAATTCCTGATTTCCACCTTCTTGACCTTCAGTACTTCCTTCACCTTCTGCTGGTGGTAATAATCCTTCTTCTTGTCCGCCACTTTCCATTCCTGGAAGTAAAGTCTCATCTTGTGCTTTTTCAATATTAGGACTTGTAAAGCCAGTGTCTACAGTTGTGGTTTTAATTACAAAAGAAGAAGCTAAGCTTAATACCACTAAACTAATGGCTAATACCCAGGTAATTTTTTCTAGTATATCACCAGTTCTTTTTACACCTACAACCTGACTAGCTCCTGAACCTCCAAATTGGCTAGATAATCCACCGCCTTTAGAGTTTTGAGCCAATACTACCAATACCAACAAAATGGCAACTAAAATGATTAAAGTAATTAATAATGTTAACATGTATTTATGATTCTTTTTTTAACTCATCTATAATTTCGACAAAGTACGTCTTTTTTTGTGGAAATTTCCAAATTAATTTCTTGTAAATATCAATGGCTTTTTGCTTTCTTCCTTGTTTTATCATCAATTTCGCCAAAGTTTCTGAAACTACATCGTCTGAAAGATTGGTGCTGCTAGCCGAAAGATCTTCCGCTTCTTGCTTATTTGTCTGATTATCAGGGTTTATTCTTTTAGTAAGAACAGGTTCTTTCTCTATAAAGTTGTTGATGATGCTTAATTGTTCTTTTTTATGAGCATCGTTGATTTTTAATTCTTTTCTTGAAGTTATTTCTTCAATTATATCTTGTTCATCTTTTTTTGGTTTTTTTGCAGTAGCCTTTGCTGTTTTCTTAGCCTTTGTACTTGAAGTTTTCTTTGCACTTTCTTTAGGCTTTGCAGCAGATGTTTTTTTAGCTGTAGTTTTAACATCTGTTGATTTTTTCGTTGTGCTAGCTTTTTTAGTGCTTGAAGCTTTAGGTTTTGTAGTGGATTTCTTAGTAGTTGAAGTTTTAGTAGCTGTAGCTTTTTTACTTGTAGTTTTAGTTTTTGGTTTTGTATCTTCTGATTTTTTTGCTTCGAATTTTTCTAAAGTTCTTTGATAATTTTCTTTTTCAGCTTTTAAAGCTTCCATTTCCTTGAATAATTCATCGAAAAAGGAGTCAGGAAGATGATTTGAAGCAATAGTTTCCGTGATCTCTATTTTAGATTCCGATGTTGTAGAAGTAATTTTTGATTCTGACTTTTTATGTTGCTGTAAAGGTTCTCCTACTACTTTATTTTTTTCTTCAATTGTTATTTCTTCCTGTCGAGGTTTTTCTTTTACAACTACAGCAGTATGCGAAACATAGTCTTTCGTTAAAATCTCTTTCAGATGTTTTCTATCTAAAGCATAAATAGCCGATGATTGCAAATACTTCTTCTCGCTTTGAGGTAAATATTTTTTTGAACCAATGGTGATTAATGGCAATAAGGCTTGAAAATAGGGGTATTCTTTCTTCAGATTGCTTAGTGCTCTGAAGTCAGTTTCTTCTAGTTTTTCTGGTTGATTAATAAGGGTTGTAAGCCTTTGTTTGTCCACTTGGTTCTAGGTTAAAGAATTAAAGTTACAAAATTTTACCAATTTGCTACTGATGCATTAAATATATCTAAAATAATTTGATCTGTAATGGTTTCAATCAACTGATCTTCCACTGCTGTTAGAGTGGTAGATGTTGCGTCAAAATCTTCATAAAACGAAAAGGATTTGTTATCGAAATTGAAAACCTCATCTTTAGTGTTTACATAACTTACTTTTACCGTAATGGTCAATCTTTGTGCTCCTGCAGCATCTGCAAGGTTTGGGTTTCCAGAGGCTGTTACAGCAATTGGTTGTACTCTGTAACCTGTAATGGATCCTTCCAATTGTAAATCGCCATTTGAATCCACTAATTCCAAACTAGTGTTTTGCTGATAATAATCTCTGATTTCCTCAGTAAAGGTTTGCTGTAAATTGGGTGGACCATTGCCAGAATCATTATAAAAATACTGTATAGACATGGTTTTAATGTCTGGAGCAATAGAAGCTCCCGTAAAGCTGTAAACACCACAAGAACTGGTGAAAACTGCTAAAAATAAAAAGGTTAAAATACTTTTAAAGGTCATACTGCTTAATTTTTCTATATAATGTACGCTCGGAAATGCCCAAATCCCGTGCCGCATATTTTCTTTTATTCTGATTTTTGGAAAGTGCCCGCTCTATCATTTCTTTTTCTTTTTTCTCCAATGATAAAGATTCCTCTTCCACTTCATGTTCTGCATCTTGATAATCTTCTAAATTAAAACTATCGCTATCGTCATCATCTTTTCTACTATCTAAAAGGTAAGGAGTTCTAATACCTTCAGCATTTTCTTTAAACTCATTTTGTTTTACTTCAAACAAATCTTCATTATCTTTCAAAATATCTTCTCCATAATTCTCATTCTTCAAAACGTTGTGGACTAATTTTTTCAATTCTTCCACATCATTCCGCATATCGAAAAGAATTTTGTACAGAATGTCTCTTTCAGAAAAATTATCTTTGTCACTACCTCCATCACTTTGTTTTTTATAGAGTGCTGGTATCATATTACCTTCCTGCGGCAAATATCTTAGTAAAATATCCTTATCGACTTCTCTTTCCATTTCCAAAAGGGAAATTTGCTCGGCTAAATTTTTCAACTGACGGATATTTCCTGGATAGCGATAAGCCATTAACGCTTGTTTTGCTCCCTCGGTAAGTTTTATGGGATTCACGTGATGCTTTTCAGCAAAATCAGAGGTGAATTTTCTAAATAACAATTCAATATCTTCACCTCTATCACGCAAAGGGGGAACAAAAATAGGAACTGTATTCAATCGATAATATAAGTCCTCTCTGAATTTACCTTTCTCCACTGCTTGGATAAGGTTTACGTTTGTGGCAGCTACAACTCGAACATCAGTTTTCATTACTTTGGAAGAACCAACTCTAATAAATTCGCCATTTTCCAATACACGCAATAAACGGGATTGAGTAGGAAGTGGCATTTCGCCTATTTCATCTAAAAAGATTGTTCCGCCATCTGTTACTTCGAAATAACCTTTTCTGGCATCATAAGCACCTGTAAAAGAGCCTTTTTCATGCCCGAAAAGTTCTGAATCAATGGTGCCCTCTGGAATTGCTCCACAGTTTACGGCAATAAATTGTCCGTGTTTTCTAGCACTAAGCTGATGTATAATTTTAGAAAATGATTCTTTACCCACACCACTTTCTCCCGTTATGAGCACAGTCATATCAGTAGGAGCAACCTGCATGGCTACTTTTATGGCAAAGTTCAATTGGTCGGAGTTTCCGATTATGCCAAATCTATTTTTGATAGCTTGTATATCCAAGGCAATAAGTATTTAAATGGCTTTCCCTATTAATGTCGCACCTGTGCATTCATTCACATACACATCTACATAATCTCCTTTTTTGTAGTTTTCTCTTGGGAAAATAACCACTTTATTTTCTGAATTCCTTCCTTGTAGTTGTTCTTCAGACCTTTTAGAAGTTCCTTCCACTAAAACTTTATGGACTTTATTTAATACCAAATTATTTCTTTCTGAAGAATGAGTTCTTTGCTTATCAATGATTTCCTGCAGTCTTCTTTTTTTGGTTTCTAAAGGAATGTCATCCTCATATTTTTTCTCTGCTAAAGTGCCAGGTCTTTCAGAGTAAAAGAACATATATGAGAAATCATATTTCACATAGTCCATCAAGCTTAAGGTGTCCTGATGTTCTTCTTCTGTTTCAGAGCAGAATCCTGAAATCATATCAGAAGAAATACCACATTCTGGCCCTAAAATATCACGAATTGCATCCACACGGTTGATGTACCAATCTCTATCATAGGTACGATTCATCATTTTTAAAATACGTGAGTTACCGCTTTGAGCAGGTAAATGAATGTATTTGCATATATTATCATACTTTTTCATCGTATGCAATACTTCATCTGTAATATCTTTTGGATGAGAAGTAGAGAACCTAACTCTCAAATCAGGAGAAACCTTGGCAACCATTTCTATTAAATTCGCAAAATTGATCACTTCAACCGTTTCTTTTTTCTCAATTTTCTCTAGTCTAGCTTTATTGTTAACTTCCTCAGACCATTTGTAAGAATCTACATTCTGGCCAAGTAGCGTTACTTCTCTATAACCTTTATCAAATAAATCTTGGGCTTCTTTGACAATAGAATACGGATCGCGGCTTCTTTCCCTTCCTCTGGTGAAAGGAACCACACAAAATGAACACATATTGTCACAGCCGCGCATAATGGAAATAAATGCAGTTACTCCATTGGAATTTAACCGAACTGGGCTGATATCTGCATAAGTTTCTTCCCTGCTTAAGAAAGTGTTAACTGCCTTTTCACCATCATCTACAGTTTTTACCAAATTCGGTAAATCACGATATGAGTCAGGTCCGGCAACTATATCAACTATCTTTTCTTCCTCTAAAAGCTTGGTTTTCAGTCGTTCTGCCATGCATCCCAATACACCAATCTGCATTTCAGGCTTGCTTTTTTTAACTTTATTGAAATCGGTTAATCTTTTCCTGACAGTCAATTCAGCTTTTTCCCTAATTGAACAAGTATTAAGGAAAATCACATCCGCATTATTGAAATCGTTGGTAGTGTCAAAACCATTTTCTTTCATAATGGAAGTTACGATTTCGCTATCAGAGAAATTCATCTGGCAGCCGTAACTTTCTATATATAATTTTCGGCTTTTGCCTGTATTTTCTTCTTTTGAAACTTGAACAGCGCAAGATTCATCCGTTTTGGTTTCCTCTGCAATAATGTCCAGATCTTTAATCAATTCACTCATATTTGGTATTTATAAAGTGCTTCGTATTGTATAATTTAATATCAGGCAAAGTTAGCCAATTATTCTTGAAAATGACATTATGGCAGTAGTTTTTCCAACGAAAATTTGAGAATTACAGTCTCAAATTTAATTTAACCACAAAGATTCTGTGTTGAAAACCAAATGATTTTTTATTAAATTTACTATTAGAAAAACAAATCAAGAGCGGACTTGATCCAGCTCGGTTAGGGCGGCCTCTCGGGGCTGCTCTAA
>Ga0098059_1000150_pt1 | contig 56029 bp, 43 predicted proteins | sample 20_taG_FD_92580 | JGI IMG/M metagenome (GOLD analysis project Ga0098059, IMG submission 92580) | Marine viral communities from the Subarctic Pacific Ocean - 20_ETSP_OMZ_AT15318 metaG | ecosystem: Environmental > Aquatic > Marine > Oceanic | place: Subarctic Pacific Ocean | collected 2015-01-19
ACCATATGTTCTTAGTAGGTCAAGAAGTTTTTTTAATCTTCTTGGGCATCAAGATAGGCAGCTACTGCCATCTCTTTTCTTTTCTTTTTTGACTTTCCCTTAAACTGTGGGGCGTCAGAGTCTCGGAAGTCATCGAAATAATCCTTGGGTTTAGCATTTTTATCAAGCACTTCCCCAAAACTACCAGCGGATTCTTCTCTTTTTTCTTTTTCTGGTTTCGTGAGTTGGCGTTCGGACTTGAGCCCTGCGGCAACATCCTGGTTTCGTCTGAATGCTTCTTTAGCTTTGTTTATGGTCGCTTCAGGGTTGATACCTTCGCCTTTTACTTGTGACAAAATATTAGCAATTTGGTTGATGGCATTCGTTTCTATTTCCGAATCTGTTACTTCAGACATCAGTTTAGATATTTCTTCTTTAATGAGGTTGCGGATTATGTCTTGAGTTAGGTGCATATAGTAAATAGTTTGTTAATCTACTAACGTAATCTTATCCGTTAAATATCCTTTGTTGTCCTCATTTTTTATAAGGAACTCGCCTGCCCTAGCAATGACTGCCGCATCGGCTCGATCATCGGTACCCTTCTTATAATTCTTTCCGCCACGAGCCATCTCAATTGTAAAAGCTGTTTTCTCTTTTTCTTTTACAGCCTCAATAACCATCTTCTTTCTTTGCGGTCCTTTCGTTCCTCGTGGGAAAGATAAGCCGTAAAGTGTTCTGGCGGTGTTCACGTTGATAAAAGTAGGGGCTTCGCCAAAGGTATCAAAACAAAGCCAGGAAACAATCCCGTTAAACTTGGCTAGTTTTATAATGGTGTCTGCCCTAGACTTGCCTGGGAAGAATTTCTTGAGGGCTGTTTCTATGAACACCTTCTCAATTTTATATTCTGTTTTTAGTTCCCATAAAAGTGAGCCGACCATTTCAGCTTTCTCGAACAAGGTTTCCTGTTTCGAGATGTCCCAGTGGTGGCTTACTATTAGGCTGCCCTCGTCGTTGATTAGGGCAACTCCAATAATGGTAGTAGATATGTCGAGTCCCAGTATCATCTAGGAGATTATACTACATGTCTAGAGTTAGTTTAAATGTATAGCTATCAGCTTCTTTCTTTTGGACAGGGTTCGCTAGTTTTGCCACACCTAAAAGATTTTTGTTCTTGTCGTAAATGCCTACTTCAGTTATATAAGTTTGTTTCTGGAATTCGTCCTCATAACTACAGTACCTACTTTCGATTGTATTCTTAATTTCTGTTTTGTTTGGTTCCATATATCCAGATGGCCCGGAGGCGGTGCGGTTCTTCCAGTTTGAGTCGGAAGAAGAAATCCAGGTTGGATTCAAAGAATTGTTTAACTGACCTGGCTGGGCAGTTGAAAACATTGTCATAACAGGTACTTTTTGTGTGCCTTCAAATTCAACAGAAAATAAACTTGCGGTGGCGAAATTAGTAACACCAGTTGACAAAGAATCGTATGCTCCAAAGTGTTGCCAATTGGCTGTGGCAAGTGTTCCGGTACCCAGGTAGTCATCTTCATTGGAGCTTATTTCTACCGAAGAAGTCAATAAAATAAAACCTTCCCGATATAAAACCACCCCCACAATAGATCCACTAGTACCGCCCATTGTCGAGATTAACTCCCCGTTCTGCCGGGAATCAACCGCCTCGTCGATTAAAGACCCCGTATAATAGAACTTCAAATTAACCGTTCCTTTTTTTATCTGTTCGCCGTACATGATAGAGGGAATCTGGAGCATGTTGACCGCACCCGACACATAACTTCCGCTATAATGAAATTTATCGCTGGAGAATCGATTATAGTTCATGGTGTTTTGAAGTGCTATTAGTTCTCGACGAGAAATTGAATATGTGTCTTTCTCAGCAGCGGTGCCGTCGGGGAATGGATACTTGGTAGCCGCATAGAACTGCCGATGCATAGAAGAAGTTAAGGGATAACTGCCAGACAAAGAAAAGTGTCGATAGGGGGCGTAGTCAGAAGGAGTCATGCGCTCGGTCCTAAAGGTCAACCCAGCATTTGGAGATAAAAAAGGTGTGATTAAACTTTGATCAGCCCCATTGCGGTCCACATTGTATTCAAAAAGATTCACATTACCAGTTACAATGTTTTCGCCCAGCACGGGACCATCATTGTTTAAGTAAGCCGAGCCACTGTACATTACAAAGTCCGTCTTTGGACGGGTTACAATGCGATTTGTGAATATGTCGTCTGGACCGAAAGTGAAGAGGTAAGGCATATTTACCCCCTATTAATAATCTAGTCTTACCCGGAAAGTTGCCTCGGTGCCTGACGATTTTCTTATTGGTTCACTCATTTTTCCCACAGCTAACAAAGCGTTATCTTCGCTATACAAGCCTACAGTTGTTACATAAGACACGGGATTGTCAGTCCTCAGCGTTTTCACCCTAATCTGGCTTGAACTTAGATAGGTTGGGTTACTACTATAATTAAATTCTGTAGCGTTTAAGCGGCAAAAATAGATTGTTGAGTTAAGCTCTGTTGTGTTATTGAAGCTAATGTTTTGAACTCGGTGTCGAAGAGAAGTACAAGACCCGCTTATGGAACTGCTCACAAACATTTGATCTATAGTTTGACCATCTGTGGCGTCCATAAAACAATCCTCTACATATTCACTCTTGAATACAGAAGAGGTTAAAATAGCTACACCTGCTTGATAAAACAACAAACCACACGGGCGCTCAGAAGCTGCTGGGAATCCAGATCCAGTGGCATATAAAATATTAAATTCGCCAGCCGGGGAATTGGTTTTCAAATTTGTTCCGTCTTTGTCATAAACTGTAAGAGTTTTCGTAAAGGGGTTGTTATAAGAAGCACTGACTCCCAGAGTCATAGAAAACCCGGTAGCAGAAGGTTGAATTTCATCTTTTGTTAAAAGCCGGGCAAAATTAAGAACAAGAATTTCTTCCATCTTATCCACCGCTGTATTGCTCCCAAAGTTACCGCTTACATCCAGCTTATTGATACTGCCCGTGGTGTTATAACCAGCAAGCATCTGTGCCATCTCGTTATAAACATCATTCTTTTTGTTTCTTAGGGTGATATTTGACGAAGCAGAAAGCGGGGAATCGGTAGCCCAGGCAGCAGTAAAATCAATAATATGATTAGCTGATGAACTCAGATAAGGATAATCATAAATACTCTGGAACATGCCGTGAGTATAATTCTTAATATTATTACCACTGTAGGTTCCCGACAAAATAGTTCCTGTTAAGGGAATTGCCTCGTGGAGTTTTGTTTGAGTGCGTTGCGAGTCATTAACATTCAATGATTTAAAACTGGTTGCCATATCTTAATTCCTACGATGTGTATTTAAGTAGTTTGAGCGGTACTTCAACACGGTATCCTGTGCTGAAGCCGGTGATTCTAATTACTGTGTTGATAAAAGAGAAGGGGCTAGAGGTCCCCGAGCCGGGTACTATCTCCACTGAGGTTGTTCCGCCCATCTGAGTGAATAAAGTATTGGTTGTTTGCAAATTAAGAGAAGACCTTAGGCCAAAAATTAGTCGAGACCCAAGGCGGCCGGTAGTGGAAGTAGGTCCAATCATAGAATTATTGATTCTTCGACCATTTATACCGTCGTCGAGACTAAAGGCAGGCGTCGCTGTGCCGCCTCGACCGCCGGCTGACTCAGCAAAATAAGCATTGCCGCCGTCATTACCCAAAGCAAACATATAAGTAGCTATACTATCATCGTCAATAAAGCTGGGTGTTGCCATCTGACCTTCTTGTTCTGGGGTAGTGAGACCTAAAAGCCTATTATCTACCTCCACAAGATACCCAGTTTCTAAAAGATTCCTTTCGGACGCCAGATTATTAAGATAACCCAGTGCTAAATTTGCTGAGTCTATGCCCTGATCATATATCATCTGAGTATGTATGTTTGCTGCTGAGTCATCCGCATACCGGTAACCCAAAGAGGTTACAGCGGTTTCTTCCGCTACCTGGTTAATATACTCTGTGGTGACGGAATCTACAGAGACATAATATCCGCCCACAGGTCCTGTCGAAGTTGATACTGTTGGATAAAATTTATTATTCAACTTAACAACTGGCAAATATAACAAGGTATTATCAGTATAAGTCAGTAAGCGGTTTTTAAGAGAAGTAGTGTTATTGGTAAAAGCCTCGAATACAGGTAGTTGAAGTATTCGTTGATCTTCGTAACCTGAACCACTGCTGGGTGTCTTATCATAAAGTGAGTAATCTATTTCATCATCACCTAGCGCAAATTTGGTAATTCTAAAACTACCATCACCCAATGCTAATCTTCTTCGACCCTCATCGGTCAAAACAGCATCAAGTATAATATCACCACTATTGTCTAAAAAAGCCATAACGTTTCCTCTTAACGAACCACTGTATTAATATTAGTTCCTAGTAAATAGTTCGTATTATTCAATTTTGTTTTTTTATGTTTCGCCGTTGATAGGTCGTCCATCAACTTTGATTACAAAGTCAAGCTTCAAATCAAACTTTCTTCCTGTGTCTTTTGAAGTGAATCTTATTATATAGGCATCATCTTCTATAGAACTTCCAAGAGTCGAGGCTAAACTTCTGGCGCTGACAGTTTCACCATCTCTGTTTTGAATATACGGAAATGTTTGAATATTCGAAGCATCAATCTTCACAAATCTCGCCAAATCTTTATCAGGAACTTGTTTAGATGTTCCCGCTGGAAGAACAGTTGAGATTTCTGGTATGACCATACCATTTTCAGAAACCAATTTTATCCGATAAATCACACTGGGGTTTGATATTTGTTCATGAATGTCCTTTGTAATACAGGTGTAGTAATAATCTACATTGGGCTCGATATTATCATCTAGATCATAAGACAATATATAAGATAGAGTTTCATCTTCTAGGGCCGCCAGCCTGTCATCAGTAAACTCTCTCACTAGAACGTCATTTTGAGTATTTGGGTTGAAGTCTTTGTATAAATCGTCGTAATCATCAACATCTAAATTTAAGTTTGTGGTGCGATAAAGAATAATACTCTTTATTTGTGTTTGGCCCTTGTTCCTAAACATCATTGTATTTTCAGGAAGGTTCATTACCGTCCTTTGATGAGCATATGATCGATCGATCGTTTCGTTATTATCGCCTATCCTCACAATTTTAAGAGTGTTGGCATAGGTGCCGTAATCAGGGATAATAGTACCCTCTCTTCCAGACTCAACATCAATATTTAACATTATTTGGTTATCTTGGTTAAGTCGTGGGAAAAATTGTAGAGTAGGAGCCGTAGGAGGGAGGTCCAAAACACTAAGACGAGGATATGAAATGCCGCCAGCGCCTCTATGTTTGTCTGATAAGCTAAGCAAAGCCGGTCTGTTCCGATCGATCAAAGTGGTCATATTTTCAAAAACATTTACCCTATTCCACTCCGAATCATATACTGGTATCTGAACTAGCTTAACATTAGATCCGCAAGAGATCATACTCTTAAAGGCAAATGAGGCACCCACCAGTCGCTCTTCAAAGTATTCTTCTGGATCATCGTAGAGATTCCTCGGAAGAACGTGCCCATCATCAGGACCCCCTATACCAAGATAATACATCATTAACTTAAGAGGAATATCTCTAGAGATTGTATATTGATTATAAGGGGTATCATAAATAAAGCGATACTCGGTAAGAGTATAATCGTAATCTCTTCCATAGGCTACTTGGCTATCTCGATAAACCTGAGACCCTACTGGGTTTCCTACTAATATTTCTTGGAGGGTTTCGGGGGCGTTGGCTCTGCTTTTTCCTATTTGATATCCCAGCACCTCGCTTTTTGTATTATGATGACCATAAATAATATTCTCGTAGCGGTGGCGAGAGCGGAAAAGGGCATTTCTTAGTAAAAACTGTTTAGCAGTGAGCATCTCCTCTTCGTTGGGGAGCATGGGTTGGCGCTGGAGCAGTGTAGCTGTATAAGAAGATGCCTCCGGGGTGTTGTCGAAAATATATGAAAATTCACCCATATTAATCGGATAAACTCGTAAATTAACGTTATTTTTGAGCGTGGTATTTGTTACGTCATTATATAAATATTCTGTAGAATAGAGATATCCTTGAGACAACTCAGGCTGGTCTGGATCGACAGTGTCGTATGTTGCGAGGTTTTGTAGCGCAGCAACACTTGTGTCGCTGTATTGCTCCCGGCCCACGTTGTTTCTCTCTAGTTCATATCGTTGATAATCATTAACTTCGGAACCTCCTTCGTTGAGGCCTGACGCACCAGCGGCTGAAAATTTAACATTCATGCTCATGGCGGCACCGGGGCTTCCGAAAGCGCCACCTGGGCGTCGAGCCTCCTTAAGACCCATAATAAAAAGTTTGTTACTATTTTGGATGACCGTAGAGACATCGAAGCCTTCCTCAAGAAGTTGACCATACAGAGAGTAAAAACGCTCAGGGTCGCCGCCATTCATCGCAGTTAATAAATCTCGGTAGAACTCGGTCCCAAATAGATTTTCTATAAACCTAGCTGAATCACTGAGTTTTAGTAAATTTTTATATTTAGTAATCCTGGCAATTTGGAGGGGCTGATATTGTCGTGTAGTGCCTCGGTTGCTGGACAACTGAGTGTACTGTCTTACATAAAGATTAGGAAGAATCTCTTCTGAGGGGTCAGTTTCTCTTATCGCTCTCTCATATTTATCGTTATAGACAGTATACTGTGAAGTCAGAGCCGCACTCTGGACGGGGGACCGGCTCAACCAGCTTGCGTTCTCTATATTTTTGACATACGGAGTATTAACCTTAACCTCATCTTTCGAAAACTCATACTCCCTCTTCCGACTGATTGAACTAAAAACTTGAAATTCAGTGATGAGTTCAGCATCTAAAAGTGCTCTTAATAATGTTTGCTGTAGGATTGCCAGGTGCGCTTCGGATATGCCATCAGCAATAGCTTGATCTATAGACCCATAAACCATCGCATAAACATTGCCAGTGCCCAAGTTCTCATATCCCCCAACAGACAAGCCAGGCGGGTAGCCGGGTCGGGTCACGTTGCGGAAGGCACGATCAACTGTCCGCTCAAGGAGATTAGGGCTGATCCCCAAGTTGGCTAGGTAGTCGTTCATAGTCCCATAAGGCAGATCGATCACGCCGCTGTCCCTGGCGATGGTGACCACCGTGCGGTAGAAGGTCGTGGTCTGGTCGAGGGTTTTGAGTTTCAAACGAAAGAAGTCGTCATCCTTGGTTAAAGAAAAAACGCTTGACGCCGTATTAATAATAGTTTTAAGAATATCCGTAGCGAAGTTTTTGTATTTAACCTCGTTACCCTGGGGCGATTCGAGGCGGTATGACGGGTTTATATACACATACTTGCCTAGAAAATTATACTCTTCTTGAGAGTTAGGAGGAAGCTCGCCGTGATACAGATATCTTAAGCCTTCTTGGTTTTGAAGTTCTGGATTGAGAGCCTTGAGAAAACCGACAAGTTCGTCCTCGCCCCTAATTGTATAAATCGTCTGCTGGTCAACGAAACCAGGCACGATATGAAAAGTGAGGTAGGGGTCCCGACCATGGAGATTATAGCCTATGTACTGATCATCCAGATAATGTTCTATTGTTTGCCGGGACTTTACCCAAGATGCCAGAGGATCTAGATGACTGGCTTCGATAGTGTATTCCCTGGTCGCCTCGTTATGTGTCAAGATATTGTTGTTTTCGTCGTTCTGTGCCATGTTGTTTTAATATCCTAACGCTAACGGGTTTGGTGACGTAACGGAAACCTCTTCAACTGTTACTGTTTCAGTAGTTTCCGGCTGAGATGGTATGCCACTTATATAGAAGTACTTATTATAAGTTGGAAGTTGTAATACTTGTTTTTGTTCAAAGTAATTAACTAACCTGTGCTGTTGCTCAGAAGTAGTGAATTCTTTTATCATATTTAAGTAGTCATCAGCATTTAACAAACGAGTTCGGCAGAGGATTTTGCCAGGCTGATTTCTTAATTCTTCTGCTATAGTGGGAGACATAGGTTCCCATGTGGACAGCTTTAACCGCCGGGGGTTGAAATCATTTTGAACTTGCTGGTGCGGCTGGATGATAGTACCAAAGCCGCTCAAATACTCAACAACAGCTATCTGTCTATAGTTCATCCACAATGTTAAAAATGTGGCATATGACTTCATAGGATCAGGTATTAAACTATAAGACTTGTTACCCTCTGTGGATATAACCTTGCCGCCTTCAAAAAAGCTCACCAAATCATCACCTTCCGTTACGCCAGGAATGTTTAATGTAAACCTTCGGGCGTCGAGAATTTCGTTCCCTTCTGAACTCTCTCCCGCTAACGGCTGAGTGGTAGAAGCTATTATTATCATGCTTTGTAACTGCGCAGGCAAATGACTCAACACAGAGCCCTGAAGCATGGATGGTAAATTTTGTTCCGAGATGCCCAAAATTTTGGACAAAGCAGTCATAGAATTAAAAGTCGGCTGGACGTTTCGATCGGTTTGGGCTATTGTCTTGTCTATAGTAAGTTCGCCAAGGATAGCAAAGGGTAATCGGATTGCCCTGTCCTTTAAGTCTTGTTTTTTCATTATCTGGTCGATGTCACCCTTTAATAGTTGGGTGTTTTGGTTTTTGATATTTAAATCTACCGCATCGAGATAAACAAAAGCAGCAGAAGATGGATCTGAATCAGTCCCGATAACACTTTTGATTAGGGCGGGGCCGGCGTTGGTTCCACAGTTTTCTTTATCTCTAAAATTATATATAGTTGATTTAACCTTGTCCACAGAAACCCTAGGAGGAGAAAACTGGACGGGAGCGGACTCGCCTATAGAGATACTGAAATCTTCGGACAACAATGTCCTAATGTCTGAGTATATTTGGTTATTTTTGCTTTGTTGTAGGGCGATGGAAGACAAAGACGGGTATACCATACCAATTTTCTGTTGGTTTTTTATAGACACCAAATCAGAATATAGCTCAGCATAACGGTCGAAATCATATTCCACCGACTGAAGGGTAGCTGTTGAAACTTTAGCCTGGTCGATTATTGATCTAGAGGGGGTCTTAATTATTCTAGGGGTCATGTAGGCATAAGACACTTCTTCATAAGCACCGACAGGGCTAACCAAAGCACCGCCGGATGGCTTAAAGAAATATTTATTAAATTCCATTACTCGCCTTGTGTCGTAACTATCAATATTTATTTCAGAGAAACTATCGGACTCAATATCTCCAAAAATATAATCGATGCCGAGGTGGTTATCCTCTCCTGTCTTATACACTTCTTTGTAGCGGTTTTCAACCAGAAGGACATTGTTTTTAATGGATCTGCTCATGTTTTGATCGAAAGTGTTCTTTCGAATACTATCGAGCATCCCAAAAGGGTCAGAAGGAAAAATGCTCACAAGTTTATCGTGCAAAAATCTAATCCCGAGATCAAGCAGCATCTCAATATCCGTTATCAATTGAACGTTTATGATGCCTTGGTTTGCCTCAATAAAATTCTTGTAATAGGATGTGAGATCGATACCTGCGCCGGCAGATAAACTGCCCACTATCTCTTGATAAGATAATAATATTTTCATGATTTCATCGTAGGCGAGGACCTGCTCGCCGTCAATATTAATATTAATTGATCGTATATCTTGAGTGGTCTTAGCCTTGGCAACATCATATAAAGGCTTTCTTCCAAACATCTTGCTAGTATTAAGTGAGATATAATCACGGATCGAAGATAAAATTCTTTTTTTATCATAAAGTACGTCGGTTAGTCGCCTTAATAGTTGAGGAGAATTATCCAATACCGAGAGCTTGACCGAATACTGAAAGCTTTCATCTATTTGTCTGTCCTTCACATCTGCCGTTGAAAATTTATCGCACCCTTCAAAAAAAGTCAAAGAATTAGAGGCCAGGTCGTTCGCCTCGGCGGATGGAAGGCTTATCTGTACTTTCTTTATATTTTCTGTGGGAATTGGCAGTGTGGTACGATCCGGGTATCCGGGTCCCATCGTTCCTAGATCATTTATCGCATGGAGACCAGTAGAAGAAACATTGTGGCGAAATACCTCAACTGAAGAAACAGAGGATGGTGTATGTGGTGAAAATTCTTCGGAGTCGGAAAAAATCGCATGGTTAAGCAAGTTATTTTTATATACAAACGGAAATAAAGAATTGTCTGCTAAGAAGTTTTGTATATCAAAAGAAAAGATAAAACGGTTATTCTCCTTCTGATCTCTTGACAACCAAAAATCTGTAAAGTAGTTGCTTCTTTTAATTACCTTGTTTAATTGTTTGCTCTGTCCTAGCCGGGGGGTCTGAAACAGTCTGACCATACTATCAGATAAATGAGAGTATCCCTTAATAACAGCCTCCGTAGGCACTAAATTTATCTGTTTTAGATTATTCCCCTCGGGGCTTATAGTTTGTTTTGGGTTAACCATAGAGACAAGTGGTCGGTCGGGGAAAATCTCGTCATAACTGATGTGAGTGCCCTTATAGGTTCCTCTAGCAACATGACCCATTCCGGTTACTAAAGAAAAGTTAGAAGAAGCCTCTTCAGAAAATAAGTGGGGAATTTTGTTGTCGTATACATAACAATAGCACGATATCTGGTCCATTCTTACGTTGGGTAACGATAGGTTGACTGTCTTTAAAATATTTTGTCCCGACCTGGGAGAGAGTATTAAATTCTCTAAAGGTAAGTCAAATATAATAATCCCCTCGGGAATACTCCCGCCGGTACCATATGAAGATACCCCTCTTGTGATGACTAGGTTACGAGATTCCATATTAGTTGAATATGGAGAAAAGGGGCTGTTGTTAGACAAATATTGCACCTTGTCACCGAGGGATAACATCAAAAACTGATTAAATTGATCCTGAGCTATTGACCCGGCTTTACCGTCCAAGAATTCATTATACCTCTGACTTAAAAAGTCTAGCACCCCTGAAGACTCCTGGGTAAGGCTGACAAAGAGTCTGAAATTGTATTTTTCTATAGCAATACTGTTTGATACCAGATTCAAGGAAGTACTTACAGATATCCTACCTGGATTAGAAGAAGTACTTCCTTTAGATTCGAGCAATACAGTGTTTATTTTCAGATCTCTAATATTTTTTATCATTGTATTATTTTATCCTAGGTATCATAAGCAAATGGCAATGTTGCTTCTAATATGGCACATGGATCTTGAGGTCTGTTATCCAAATTCTTCTTATACAATACCGAGTTTGCCGGTAAATCTAAAAGGTTTATCTCAGAATCACACGATATATCTAAATAATATTCGCTATATGTGTCATTTAAAATAGGAAAAGTATCGTTTATTTGTTTATCCTGACCATTTATGCTGTATGCTAAAAGATAAGGGTCGGTCTGCCTGCTAAGGGTTTTTCCCCCACGGGATTCTGTGTTTATAAAACCTAAAGAAGTCAACTGTCCATCTGATCCCGATTTATATACTTCAATGTCAAAATTCCCATTACTCTTCATAATAGTGTTAAGTTCTTGAACACTCAAGAATAGAGAATCCGAGTCTAATAGATTATAATTAACTGGGTCATCGCCGATGGTTTCATATTGAATATCTAAAGTTGCTGACATTTGTGGTATCATGCCATCCACGTTGTAAGTGACTCCCTCATTCAAACCTTTGTCACTCAAGCTTAAAACTGATATATCCCACGCTGGGGCGTAATTTGAATTTGGGTCGCTATTTCCCAAGGTTCGCATAAAGGGAGCACTAAAGGCAGCGTTTTGTGCCATTTCGTCTCTACTGTTAGAAGTAATAAGAGAATATACCGAACCAGGGGTGGAGGTAGATTTTAAATTTGATCTAATTCTTGGCGTTAAGTTACTAATTCTATTGGCTATTTGATTCTGTGTTTCTGCTATCTGGGCATACATCCCGTCATACAAAATAGATGTATCATAAAAGGCGTAATAAGCCGGCAAAAAAGTACCTCCAGCAAACTGTTGTTTACCATAAGGAGTCAACTCAATAGAAATTACTTCTTCTTTTTGATTAAAAAAACGGACCATACTCTAAATATTACCATTCATTATTATTTTTTACTTGTCTTGCTATCAAGAGCTGTTTGGTTATAAACATCAGCCACTTCACTATACTCTTTTTCCAAATCGGGTCGGAAGCCGACCTTGGAGTTTATCTTAACCGATTCTATCAGAGAACAATAGTCATAAGGCCAGTTATAGGTTGGGTCGGACAGAGAATGTTTTGATATGTACACATTCTTAGCAAAGTCATCCCGCTCACCCAATATTTTATCAACTTCGGCGGGCGGAAGCCCCTGGAGAGACATAAATTGCTTGGCATTATTATAACTTAGGGCGTCGGGACCATCTACCTCTTGAATAATCATTTCGCCATAAGTAGAGACCCCTCGCTCTTTAACCTTAAAGACAAGCCATTTGATTTCTGGAAAGAATCCTTGTTTACATGCTTTTTCGGCAACATCTAAAAGATCATACCGGGGATGACCATCCCGGTTCGCTCCGATATTTATTTGTTCTTTTAATACTTCCGGGAATTGGGATACTACTTCATTAATATTGTCACCGGGCATATAGTGATCGATAGCGGAGAAACTAAAACTTAGTTTTCTAGAGAGGTCAGGCATTATATTTTGCCAGATATCGGATAGATCTTGCCTAGTGAGATTAACAGTGTGCTCCATTAAGTAAACGACAGGGATTTGACGAATATCTTCTCCTGTTAGAATGGCGTCGTAATCATCCCCCCCAAACGGATTGATTGTGCTGGGTATACTAGGATAACCGCTCGGCACCATTCCTAGAAGCTTTTGAGCCAAGGTGGGTGGCAGAGAGTATTTGGTAAAGTTTTTGCGGAACTCTTTTATTTTCGGTCCCAGTTCAGTTGGGGAAGCCTGTAAAGTTATTAGACTTGGTGTGCCCGTTTCATCAAGATAAAACGGCAGTGCCAATATAGCTTCCGATATCGAATTTTCATTATCCTCAGCTAACTCTCCTAGTCTTTTAGCTTTCTTAGGATCAAACCCCTTTCTTATGATCTCGTTAGAGTCAAAACCGCAAAGATCAGCCATCGATCGAACTTCCCGCTTAGAATCAATCACAAAAGAAGGTATTTTCTTAACCTGAGTAGTGTTAGTGAGATAAGTGCTCGTGGTTGGACCAGTATAAAAATATGTACTAACGGTATCGTATTCCTCATCCGCTCCGGTGGGCAGATCTTTAATATACATGTATACCCCTTCCCCTTCAGATGGCATTATACCGTATTGGTGCCACATGCCGTTCGTGGACCCAGTAAACTCACCAGGAGTAACGGAAGATGAGAAATTATAATGAGGAGTGGCAGAGCCGGACCTATTGGGAAAATCTAATACCGGGCACTCCCACTTGGGCATGATAGTCCACTTGTTGGGATCGACCGATCTGTATGATGAGCCAGCAGAAGTTGGGAACTCATTGCCCACATTTATAGAAGCATCAATATCCATTCGGTTTTGCCAAGCCCTGTTCCATTGATAAGCCGGGGTGGTGTTCGTAGATATCGGTACCCCCTCTGCCGTATAAAAGGTCTCTCCAATATTAGACATATCATAATAGCTGGAGCTTTCATTGAGATAGTTGACAAAAACCTCACCCCTATCGTTGTTTAGAATCTCATGTAGAGTATACTCCGACTTATCTCCATTGGGCATAAATGTAATTCTCATTACAGAGGGTCCATAATAATAAGGAGGAGTAAATGGGGCAAATTCACCAAGATGTTTGGGCCATTCAGGGAATGTAGTGGGTCCGTTACTTGCGCCGAAAGTGGAAGTCCACTGCGGACTTAAGTAATAACCAGTTGCTGTCGCAGGACCGAATGCCGCTGGATTACTGTATAGGTTAAATTGATCTGTTTTCATTAGACCAATCTCCATCATATAAGCAGCGTTAGGATCTACACTCAGAGTTCTTTCTGCGGTTGAGGCTTCTTGGGAGCCCTTTGGGGGGTTGCCAAATTGGGACACAAATTTAGTTAATTTACCCGGAGAACCATATCTGTTCTCTTTAGTCTTGAGGAAAAACTGTGGGACATTGGCTAAAAAGTTAGACACAGCCTTCTTATAAAGATTGTTAGAGTCTACTTCGCCCTCAAGGAAAGACGCTGTTACGTCCAAAGAAAGAAATATATTAATATCGGAGATAACGGTTGGAATAGTTCTGGAGCCGTTTGAAGCGGAGGCATATATAGGATCTACGGCTAGATAATCCTCTGGTGCCAAAATCGATTCGAAGGGGAGCTTGGCTGCCCACAAACTCTGATCCATAGCCGTTGTCCAGTCTCCAGATCCTACCTCCACTGCTCGGCGGCGGTCGGGAAAAGGATCGGTAACTTCCCCGCCCATATTCCCATACAGGGCACCAAACAGAGGATACCCCAGATCAAACCCCGGCAAGCCCGTGTCCCAAATGGTGGAATCAAATGGCGCAAAACTACCTGTATTTCTATGAGCACGCCTAATAGGGTAATTGACAGCCACACCAGATTTTACAGAATTATACAAAATTCCTGGGGCAAAGAAGGGGCGGTGTAATGATCGCCACTGACTGTCTGCGCCGATGCCGCTGCCTGTAAAGTTTGTATAAGGACCATAAGATTGAGAATATAAAGTTGCCAAATCGAGGGTTCTATTGACCGGGTAAAAGCCATTATACGGCAACAACTTAACAATAGCATCAGAATTTAATTCAAAGTGGCGGGGATAATCGTTAAAAATATAGTTGACATCTCCTTTATCATAGGACATAAAGTCAGGTAAGAACTCCATTGCCTCAGTGGTGGCATACCTATTGTAGAAATCTGTATTGGTTCCGTCAAAATTATTTATACTTCCTCCGGTTATTTCCAGGGACGATGAGATCACCGAAAATACAGAATCATTGGATTTAAACTCAGATATATGTTCACTTATTCTGTATTCTGGTATTATTGTATGGGATTTACCCACTAAGCGTACATCAGCCGCCCAATTTTCATAACTATTATAAAACGGATAAGCTGATTCCGCTAAATCACCCCTGTCGTTTCCATCCACATTTCGTCGTAAAGATCCCGCACTCCAGGGTGGTCTAGAAAAAGCGCCGCCAGGTATCCTGGGTTCTATATTTCTAGTACCACCAAACCATGTGCCGGTCATAAAAGCTATATTATAAACATACTGAGAGGATACAACGTCAGAAGTGTCATATGAACTTGTGCCAAAATTGTAAGCTACTGTATAGTCGGTAATTGTGTCATCAACACTACCATAATTAGTGCTCAATAATTCCCCACAAGCCGTAATAGCCTGCTCGCCCAGGATCACTGCTGCGGACAAGGAGCCTGTTTCATAGGTAGAATAAGTCTCGGATAAATTAGACCACAAATAAGAATCCAAAGGCCACATTGAGGTCGTGCCGGCACCCGCCAGTTTGGGAGTATATGGATTATTGACATTATAGGGAGTTTGATCCCCATAAGTTTTTGAAGATCCTTGAGAATTTTCATATGGTGTGATCAATCTTGGTGCCTGAGGGTTGTCTCTGGTTACAATTGATGGTACGTAAAACAGGGTATCAAAATTAACATAGTAATATGTTACAGGCTCAATATGAGCATCATTACGCCAATAAGAATTTGTGAAAGAAAGCCGGGCTCGGCTCCCAGAAAGATAAGTGTATATTTCTTTTGGGTAAATGGTTTCACCATAAGCAAACATTTTTATCATGTTCATGCCGTTTAGAGAGCGAGATGTAGGATCCTTTGCTTGCTGCCGTAGCGCCTCATAGGGTCGTTTGATTTTATTAAAATCAAATTTTATATCACCAGCAACTCGCCTGTTAAGTTCACGGTGGGCGAAACCCATTAAGGAGTTGCCATAACTGTATTCTAGATTAAGTGTTATTTTTTCATCTGTTGCTTCAGAAGGCGAGCCAATAAATGTCTCAATCTGATGTACTAATGGTTGATAGCGAGTCGTTACGGGCGGGTCGATGAACTGTTCCGAGTAAAAATTGGTTATTACATTGCCTGCTTGATCTGTAGTCGTTCGTGTCTGAGTAGAAGCGGCGTTACTAAATGAATTGTTGGACGATACCCTTTCTGGGGGCAGTTCATATAAATTATGTTTCTTCAGATATCTCGCTGCGTTTTTATATTTTGATCCCAACTGAGCCCACGGAGCACTATAAGGAGTTCCATAATCCGCCCAAACAAAATGAATTAGACCATCAGATCCCGTGAAAGCAGATTTTCCCCAAGTTGTACCTACCTGATCAACGCCGCCAGCAAATTTGACCTTATCGATAAGACCCAAGGCCTCTACCGAACCCGTGATGCCTGTATTGCCAGCAGCGCCGGCGAGCGATTGCGTAAGGGAAACAGTCGAAACGGGGACAAAACCCCCATTGTCAGAAAGAATGTTAAGTACACCGTCGTATTGCGCTACAAAAATCCCCATATTTACTTGAGTCGCCATATCAATAGTTGTGCCGATGCCCTGGATCCCAACGGTATAATTTGTTAGACCCATTCGGCTTATTGTGCCAGGAGTTTTTGAAGTTATATATTCAAAGTTTACAGTCGTGCCCGCTGTGTCGGTTAGATCAAGAGTTTGGTTGTCCCAGTTGGCTGCGGTTCCATTCACACATTCTATAGAGCCGGAAGCGACCACAGGAGGAATCGGCGCAGGTTGCCCCACTGTGTGACTAAGGGTTATATTTTCGGGATAACGTGAGCGCCTAACGACATATTCAGAATATGTTTGAGTATTAGAGCCCGAATTAGCAAAAAACCACTGCGTGCTGTCTCCTGCTGGGATAGGTCTCGTAACAAAATAATTATCATAGACATTTCCCGTCACATATGTGGAGTCAGTTCCAGACAACTCTATCCTTTGGGTTTCGTTTCTTTGAGTTTGATAAACAGCGGCAACAGTTGAGCCCTCGGATTCATATCCTCCGAACGCTGTGTGGACTCCTAGTTTTGCAAGATATGGATTTCGAACTGCCAAGTTACGAAAAGGCAAAGCACTGTTTGGAGATAATTGATCTGAAGTGACATCCCTAAATTGCTGCTTAGAATCTGCTTTGTCGCCTGGGGCAGCAAAACGGGTCACAAAGACATTATCGTTTATCTGAGTCGATGGTTGCTCACGAGGCGCAGGATAATCTGCCGAACCTGTAAGACCCAAAGCTCTTCTGTCCGGAGGGGTTACAAAATAACTGGGAGCACTGTAGTTGTATTTTGCTGTATTAAAAGCCAAATCCATATTAGTGGATCTTCGGTCAGATGTTTGAACAACCTCATATCCTTTCAAATAGTTGCCAACAACCCGAACACTATCCGAAGTAAATAAAGTCTTTATGTTTTCAATATTCACGGGTGCCTTTGCGGCGGAGCCACGCAAATAATTACCCTGGGGACTGCCGACAGTTGGCGAGTTCATCGACCGGATTGTGGCAGAACCGCCACTAAAACTTGTAGCCGAGATACCCTGGTCAAATGAGTTGCCAGCAAAACTAGTCCCGTTATCTGTAGTTCCAGTCGTAGTGCCAGCAACGTTAATACTGCGCTCTTCCCCAAGAACTGGCGTAGGAATAGCGATTGGGAGACTGTCCCCTGAAATAGCAGCGGACAGGCTGGCTATAATTGCCAAGGCAATATCATCTTCGTCTATCGCATCGCTAATACCAATTAATGTCTTGGTAGAAGATGCTCGGACTACGGTTTCATCAAAGTCGGCATCATAAGCGATACCACCAAGAGTCAATGTTAAAGCTGTACCATCAAGGTCTTCGGTAGCCGCACCGGGGGCAACAGTGAGTACACAGGAAGCGGGCATCGCTGGGGACAATGTAATATTAAACGATTCTTGTCTTTCGGTTGTACGCAGAGGGGCGTTATGCCTTGCTAGAATACCTCCCACAAATCTCTCTGTGAAAGGTCCCTGCATAGGTATTTCGCCATCATACGCCTGTACTCTATCATCATGTAGGTTAGCAAAATCTACATTTCCAAAGCCGTTTGCAGCTAATTCAGATTGATATCCGGTTGTAACACTAGAACTAAATAAACTGAAGGGGACAGTCTGGTCACTAGTATATGTTACTCCATCTAGTGTAACTCCGAAGGATACTCGTTTTTTGGTATTTGGATATATAATATCCGTGATGTCCAATTCAGTATCAAAAGCAGTAAAAGTCTTATTTCCCAGGTGATATTTTTTATTAACGGGCTGATTACTTCCCCCATGAATAGCGTTATCAATATTGACGTCAAAAGTGTACAGCCGACCATGATCTAAGTTTCGCATTGCTTCACGCTTATATGCCTGGCGTGAATAAAGATTACCCCCGGAAGAGGACAAAGGGGCGAGATAACGTTCTGCTCTGTGTTTCCACCAAAGAGCATTGTTTGCCTCATTAAGATCGACAGGAGCATGGTTATAAGACCACCCCTGAGAAGCCTGTAGATTAAACCTAAGCTTACTCCTCTGGGTAGAGCCCCCAATAATTCTCTTGGATGGCTCTGGTGGTGCTGAATTTATAATTATTTTATTTGCCATTTAATAACTAGTCTCTTTCTTATATCTTTACTGTGAATATCCGTGAGGAGGCGCTCAAGGAGGCCATCGAAATTGGCGGTTAAACTCTTCCTCTTCTGCGGGTGGCGGTGGATCGTCGTCTTTCTTGCCGGCGTCTTCGTCGCCGCCCTGGAGGCGGGGAGGCGGGTCGTCGTCGGGCTCGCCGTTGCCGAAATCAATCCCAGGCTGTTCTCTTGGATTGTCCTCCCCTGGTCTTAAAGGAGGAAGGGTCTCGATGGCGTTGGGGTCGCCGCCGACGCCTATTAGTTCATCCTCGCCATTGACACCCCCACCGAAATTCCGAATTCTGCTCGGATCTTTAATGTAAGCTAAAACTGGAGGAGCATACTTTATTTTATTGCGCTCCAGGGTATGACTCTCTACCATGTTGCGAGTGTCGCTCGCATATCGAGCCGAAGCAGGCATCAATTGATCAAGCATCCGAGTCATGGCGGAATCTAACCATTTATAATAATCAAGATACTTTTGAAGATCTGGTATTTCATTTTGAACCTTCCGGAAAAAGATTTCTCTAATTTTTTCCATGCGCTTATAATTGATTCTGTATTGGTTTACGGGCTCCCCTATCAAATTATTAAAATCTTTAATAGAAGCAAACAAATGGAGCATACGAGTAGAAATGCTCCGATACATACTCTTCTCTATCGCAAAATATGTATTAGAGGGTTTCTTAAATGTTTTAAATACTTGATCATCAGAAGATAAAACCTTAACCATTTCGCTAGAATTAATATATTCTGGGGGGATTAGCTTATCAGCATAAGAATAGTGCTTTAGAGATGGCTGAGACAGTGATGTAAAAAAGTCTCCCAAGCCGGTGTGTTGTCTTAGGTTAATTTTACTAAATGTATCTCCCTGGTAAGTAGATTCATAATTTGTGCCCGCAGAACCAGAAGAAGCATCAGACGCTATAAACCTACCACTTAAATCTGAACCTGTTATCTCGGCGAATTCCCAATTCAAAGCCAGTGTCTGAATATTGGGGATATAAACATGTGCGCTTGCTGTCTGGAACAAATAAGAATTTTTACCCGGATGTAATGAGCCGTGAGTATTTATTTCTCGTGCCTGGATGTCTACAACAGCGGGGGGAATATAATCTGTCCAATACCGAATACTTGATGCTTTAACATCAGTGGAGGTAAGAGTTGTTCCACTAAAATTATTTCGATGAGCACCCGTATAGATTCTTTTTGCTAATCCGATGGTGGAAGACCCTGATAAATAGCTTATGTCGCTCTTTACAGAGAAAGAGCCCTCTTTGTTTCCGGCGGCGAAGTTAGTCCCATATAACTCAAGCTCGTAGCCAGTTAGCGAAACAGATGAGCCCGTAACCTTATTCGCAAAAGGGTATTTCTTGGGCTTTACGCTTAGAGAAAAATTCCACCTCTCATTATTATAAACGTTGCGATATATGTCGGATTGAAGTAAAATATCTCCTGCTCGGTTTTCAACCACAAAATAAGCATCTTTGACCTTGTAGGCTGGACTAATCACTTCGGCATATGGTGCGGGGGTCTTTACCGCATATACTTGAAGACCGTAATCGTCTGTAGAGGTCGCCCAGTTTAAATCTACAGAGGTAGGACTGGCATCATCCGGTGTGTGGAAGCCAAATAAAGAGGAACTTACCACCTGCGGAAGGTGGTAAGGCAATGTATCCTGTTGGTCTTTGTTGGGAAAAATAAACTCACCCTGTAAACTAAAAGCGTACTCATCTAATTGAGAGGATGATTGGATTAGACCGACAGAATTGGGATTAGAAGAGTTATAATATTGATAAACTACAGCGTCAGAATCACCTATGTTCCGTAAAGCTGAAAAATCAATGTATTTTTTTGTAGTAACCGAAGTCTCATAATTACTGGTAAGCTCAAAGTCAGTTTGGTCACCGTACACATTGAGAGATAAGATGTCCTCCCCTATGCCTAAACACCTAATAAAATTTCTGACCGCTTTTTGATTACCCTTAGATTTAAGAATAAAATTAAGATTGTTATAGATATTTTTATAAAGAGAATTCTTAATGTCATTAAGTTGTTGATCAAAATTAATTTGTTCATCACGTTGTAAAAATTGAGCCAATATATCTGAATTTTCAAATAATTCTGGAGCATTAACTCCGAAGTTGTCTATAAGGCGGTCATTATACGGAAACTCGTCGATAGAATCAGTCATGCTACCGCTAACGTAGTCCATGTATTTAATCTTCTTAAGAGCCGTTATCTGATTATAGAGGGTGTCAAAATATCCAGAAATAATTTGAGTCAAATTTAAAAGTTCGCTCTCGTTCTCCTCGTCTTCCTCAACAATCCAATTAGGCAAATGGTTGAGAAGTCTCGAACTGTTGCCGTCATCATATACTGACCCACTCTGTTCATAGATTAATTTAGTTGAAAGATAAGTTGGGTGGTTCGTCCGGATGATGGGATCCCCTCGCTCAGAAACCGACTCTATCTCCAACTGGTTAATCGCAGAACCTGTATTTCGTGCTACATCTACTGCGGAACTGTAATTAACGTAATTGCCATTAGAGACTCTTCCCGAATAATCTAAGATAGTTTGATCGACGGAGGAGGTTTGAGTGATTCCGGCATTGAACTTATAATAGACCCCCAGTGAAACATTGGCATCATATTTGTCGCTTCCGCCCTCAACGTTGGTAAACCAATATCTCCCCACCTGTTCCGCATTTCTTGCTTTTTTCCAAAATCGAAACTCGTCCAAAGAAGCCGATAGTTTTCCGGAACCCTCTGGTATTGAAGAAAAAGTAGACGGTGCCTCACGCAGGGCACCCACATTACCGACCATAGTTCCTGTTACCGCACCAATAAGCTTAGCTGGGTCAATATCAGTAGCAGCAGAGGCCGTAATGCCGGTCTCAACACACACACCATTCATATAGAAATCTATAGTTGCGGGCTGCTTTGAAGTGTTGAAAACAAAGGAAAAATTCCTCCATGACCCATCAGAAATTGTAACCTGATCAGCGGTGGATGGAACAGGTGTCTCAAGAAAGCCGTTGGTCCCAGAAAGCATCGTGACATGAAACTGTGTTTCAGATCCTGAGTGTATCGCTATCCTTAATCTTCCGTAATCCGCACTGCTAGAGTTGGCAACTGCCACGCCGTTTGTGAGGTCAAAAATGGCCATATTTCTTGCCGTTTCAGCAACTCCGTTAGGATTTATTAGAGTGTCTTTTTTAAGAAAAAATTCAACAGTAGTACCATTTGGACCAGCAAATTCCAAATTTGAGGTTCGGTCTTTTGATTCGTCAAATTTGGTATTCACATGGGGACCACCCTTAGCCTGTATATAATTGGCTGTATCTACCTCATCATACTTAGAACTATTAGTAGCAGCTATAGTATAAGGGGAGCCAATTGTCACAAAACCAGTAGAACGGGGGTATTTTACCTCTAACATGTACTTCTCTAGAGGGTTTATGTCGTTATAAAAGGTTGTCTTCTCCAGTCCAGAGCCGTCGTATGGATAGTTAGCGGCAATATATTGAAAAGCATTTTGATAATATTTCTCAGCAGAGCCGAACTTTACAAAATTTTCAGGTACAGCGTAATCGATAGGAGGGAGGAAATACTCATTCCTCGTCACCAAAGATTTTAAATGGGCTTGGGATTCTACCCCTTCTCCTAGAGTATCCGGAGCACTGCTCTTAAGATATTTCCCTACAGTAGCGCCACTTTTATTATTTTGATATAAACTCTTTAGGCTGCTCATACATCTTCTTCTTCTATTTTAAATTTGAACACTTCAGGCTGTTCTTTATATTCACCCTGTAAATAATAAGCAAATTTAATCCCATACATATATCCAGGTTCTAAATATGAAGTATCTAATTCAAAATAGTTCCCGCTAACGTCATACGATAGGCGGGTGAAGTTATTGTTTGAACTCCCAGTTCCAAATGGGATTATTTCTAAATTATCAATTGATCTGAAAATGCGATAGTAGGCATCATCTATTATCGTAGTATCAACCTTTGAGCTTGCTACCGTATAAATGTTTGGTTTCCAGTTTTTGTCTCTTACAAAAACTCGTAAACGAGGTTTTTGCCCTTTAGCATAACTGCTATTAAGATTTGTAATAGTTGTCAAATAAACGGTATCATACAAAAGGTCTGCGGTCTCTACTTCAATTGGTTCATAGGATCCTGTATAATAGTTTATTCTAGGGGACGAGCCCGTGTGCCAAACATCAAATACCGTATCGTAAGAACTGGTCGAAGCAAATGAGGCGGTATATATACCAGTGGTCGTGGTACCGTTCTCTACAAGGAGACCCGCAGTTAGGGAGGTGGTCATTACATTATCAGAATTAATCACGCTCAATGGATCACCAAGAGGTCCCGTGCTGCCAGAATAAATTTCCACTTCTAAAGTGTGTCCTTCTAGTCCTGGGATATTTGTAAGCTGACCTCTTACTATGTTATATAAGTACAGCGTGTTTAGATTATCGCTTGCCGGCACGACGCTACTACTAATATAGAAATTTCCCCTGTTATCTCTTCTGGTCGAGTCCCACCGGGCTTCAATAGTGGGCTGATAGAAATAGAACTCGCTCGTCCTAGAGAAAAACATCTTTGTATACAAACTCTCTGATCCAGAAACCGAACTGTCTGGGAATCTCAGAAGGAGACCGTCATTGTCAGTAGAGTCGAGCCACTTATATACTTGTTCGGAAATATCTATTGTTATGTCTTCTAACCCCGTAGGGAAATATATGCTAGCACTAGTATTTATTCCCGTATGATAAGAGCCACCTTCTAGAGCCCAGCCATTCCCAGACGAGGCAGAAATCCAGTTTGATACACCTAAGTCAGAATAGTTGTCCATGTCCAAACCCCGACCCTCTGTCCAGCTTTGAGATAACATATTTAGCTCTAGAGTAAAATCTGACGGCGTGCTGCTCCCGTGAGGGGCATTATATATATTAAGATGGAACTTGAGGCTACCGGTAGCAGTAGGGAGAACACCCGAGGACATATCTTCTTGGATCGTGTCTATGGGGAACTGTATAATAAACCTGCTCTGTTCAGCATTTTCAGGACTAATAGAAGCAGAAGTCTGACCTTGTATTACAAAGGTTTCTAAGATGTCCGCAGCGCCCATATTAGACCCCGTAGCCTTAATAAGGAGATTGTTCTTATAGGCATTTGAAATCGTATTGTCTTGTGTTGCGTGATATTTCTTTATACCCATTTTATACAATTACTCCCAAAATGTCTGTGTCAGGCAATAAAATTTCTGCCGCTGCATCGGGCGGAAGTTTTAAATAGCGTCCATCATTAGACATATTTTTATTAATATCATAAGTATAGCCGCTATAAACACCGCCGACAATGTTATAAAACTCAACATTCTGTGCGTCAGTAACGCCGGGAACATCGTTAAGAATCTTTAAAACATCGGTTACATATACAGATTCACCTAAACCAAATTTTATAGTCAAGAAGTCATTTTGAAGTGCCTGAGTACATTTCTCTATAAGATCAAATCGATTAATGTCCACGTCCGGTATTATCTCATATTTAATTCCAATATTTATAACTTTGCCATCCAGGATATCTATCGTGTCATTAATCATACGATAGTTGTTTAGCCATGTTTTAAGGTTGTCTTTCAGGACAGAATTGGGAGCAATTAAATCGCCAGTTGAGGATTCTGACAAGACATACATATTAAGGTTGCGGCGGATTGAATCAGGATCCCTTACCACTGTTGCCCTTTTAATTTTGCCGAATTTAGAAGGCATCCGGTAAGCTAAATTCATATAATCTTCCCTAGTTACCGCACGGTCTTGAGAAGCATAACTTCCATATGCCCTAATCTTTATTTCGTCTGCTAAAAGTGGAGCAGAGTCCCCAGTGATAGGAGACTCATTATCCACCTCAATAGAAGATAACATAATCTCGACAATTGCCTCAGACAACTCTTGACGATTAGCAAATAATAATTTTGGGCTTACAATCTTAGTAATTGTCGAGACCGAGGCGTTGGAGATGTTGGTAGTATTGGCCGTATACACCACAGTTAATGTAGTATTCGTGGGCACGACGCCGAATTTATCAGTCTTAATCAAATTAGTCGGGTCAAAAGTTGTTTCAGTAACATACGGCTTACTATCCACATTTAGAACTACATCGGCTGGGTCTGCTACCTTATCTCCTGTTAAATTATTCTCGGAGCCGTACCCAAATTGTATAGTTGTCGAGCCGTCTATATTATGCTTTGTGACAAATCGACGAGGAGCGGGAAGAAGGCGCATACTATAAGGGGCCTGAACCTTTGTTGAGCTATCTACATTTTTTATTTGGGACATTATCACGTCTTGTGACAAATTGCCCACCTGATAATACTCGTTACCTTGAGAATCCTTCACCGAAATGACCTCGGTAATGCTTGATCTTCCCAATTCCAAGGTTAAAAACCGTTGATAATCCGTCACCGCAAGTTGGTCTTCAAATTGTTGACCCGAAACTACTTGCCCATAAGCTTTTACGGCAAAATAAGTAGGGTTACCAGTTACTGTATCAGTTCGAGCAACAGTGATTTCATTACTGGGATCGGAAAAGTCGATGTCGCTTATTAGGGTATATGTGGCTCCATTCTCGCCGCTCACAATAGTACCTCTTTGTATAATTGGCAAATAACGAGAGTCAGGAGACCTTGAGGTTGGTGATACAGGGACCAGCATAAATACCGCTACCTGACCAGTAGACTTAGCTGCGCCTTGGTTTTTAAACCCTAATGTTTCCGATAATTTTACGACGCTATCATATCTTATGGCACTATCCAAAAAACTCTCGTTTGTTTGGAAATCAGCATAAAAAGATAGTTGATCGCCGACATAAGCCACCATATCTAACATTAATGAACCAAAAGACGCCTCACTAAAGTCCTTGAAAGTACTGGGATAATATCTTTTGGCATAGTTTTCCAAATCATTTTTAATAGACTCGAAATCTCTGCTTGTATAGTTTATTGGTCTTTTAGCCATTTTGTTCCGCCCTGATCTTAATTAGTCATTGTGGTAGTTATTATTAGCTGATCGCTGCCAGCAAAGGGTAATATATTGTATCTAATTACTGTTCTTACATCGTTTAAGCCCAAAGTAGGATCCTCATCACTTGTCAAAAAAGTCACTTCTTCTAGGTTAAGTGCGGGGATATGTCTTCTGACTTGTTCATTAATTTTTTGTGACACTTTAGAAAAAGTATCTCCATGTAGAGGTTCGAATAGAAATTGGTGTAAACCTACTCCAAATTCTGGGAGCATCACTCTTTCGCCGGGACCAGTAAGAATTAGCATCTTTAAATTTTGACGAATCGCAGCCTTCAGCGTTTTATTAAGCTGGTAGGGTCCGTCGGTGCTGCCATATATCAGCGGTAATTTCGGCGAAATGCCCTGTAGTTTACTCATCGTTCTTAATTAGTATCTCCAAAATTCTTTTCTCTTCTCTGATGTGGGGAACCAGGTCGGGTCGTACACCAGATTCGAAAATCCAACTACCTAACCAAAGCCCAGCAGGGGTGAGGGTCAGGCCGTCGGTGAATTCTTCATAACCCTCCTCTATCAATTCAGGCCAGATCCAGTCTTCGGGTGTTCGACCTCGATGGAAGTTCACATAATCTTCAAAAAACCGGTGCCATGCCGGCCTTGGCTGGCTGTCATACTCTTCGTGGTCACGAGGCAGGTAGGATAGCGGGACAGGGGGGCCGTCTTGGTTCCTGCCGATTTCTCTGTGGCCATCAATTATGTGGTTGAAATTAAAGTTTCCATTGTTGGCAACACGGGTGAGGCGACCATGAGGGTGTCCTGGGTCAGTGGCTGTCAAGTCTGCGGCGAGGCGGAACAAGCGATCGAGGGTGAAATTGTCATTGTTAACTATATTTTTAAAATCATCCACTGTAAACCGTACCGCCGAGCGGCCGTCGTCGGCGATCCAATGAAGTTTGTTGGTGAAACCCCAGAAATCTAACTCACGTGTTTCGTTGGTATAGCGGTCCACATAGGCTTTCAGGGCATGTGTCATGATCGCTCCTAAATAAGTTGGGTAACTGTATTTCCCCGATTCATCCCGCTCGAAAAAAGGTATCTGGTCCGCATAGCTTAAGAGCCCCATTGATTGTCGCCAATCCACTCGTTGGGCTCGATTATCCAGCAAATTTTGTAAATTTTGTATGCGTTTCTCTGCCTCTTCCTGATTATAATAAGTTATACTTAAAGCAACAGTATCAAATTGGTCTCGCTCATATGTTATATTGTATGCGGAATCAATCTGGATCAGACTCGGGTGCATTTGAAGATGATTGTCAACCACCACCGGGAAACCGGAATATCGAGACAAGAACTTGGTTACTGCCTGACCTTTGACTGCGGATAACACGCTGTCATCAATCGCAGCTTCTTCCAGAACTAGTCTATAGGCGATATCACTATAGCGTTCAGCGAATCTTATTCCTTTATCCATATACATCATATAAGAAGCTATCTGAAATGCTATAGGAAAATAATATGTTCCAACCATAAGACCTAGGTCGGTCACTTTGAGGGAGTCACGACCACGACCGGTGACGAGTTGGGTGATGAGACCGTTGAACTCGCCTAATCCGTTTTGTCGATCTTTTTGGATTTGAGACAGGTATGTGCTAGGGGATCGTCTGAAGCGGTCATACATAGTTGCCAACAAAGACTTATATTTTCCCAGACCACTGCCGTTCGGGTCGAACACAGATAGGTTCACCTGGTTATACTCGGAATATGTAGCTATATTATTCAACATGCCCACATATACACAACGAACAATGGATTTTAAATTATGTTTAGCGGTGTGGCGGCTTAAAATTAAAGGATTGTTGATAAAATCGGGGTCTGTGTCATCGTGGGGGTATACTTTTTTTAGGTCCGGTATCAAAGTGCTGAAGGGTCCCAACAGATCTTTGCTCTCAAGGTCCTCAAGCAATTCTCGATGTAAGTAATCTGTGATTGTTTCAACGGTGCCGACACTTCTCCAATTTGGATAAGCTTGAGCCATGGGCATTATGTTTAGAAAGAAAGTGCCCATTTTAGTTTGTATTTTTTTAAGGGCAACTTCCGCACGATGCCGCTCTTCAGGTGTTATACATATGTCATCCGAGATTTGTAAAGCTGGTCTGTTTAAGGAAGATATATATCTCGGCATTCGGCGGGTGCCGATTTCGTTTATAACCGAGTTATTTATCAGTGAATCTATCCTCGTTGTATAATTTTGAATTACCTGGACGTCTTTTCGACGCTCGCCGATGGGAACACCAAGCTGCCATTCCCCCGGCGGGCCGCCGAATTGCTGGGGCAACACCCCTATAGATAACCCCTGGTATAAATGTATATAAGCAGAGGTATACATGGGAGGCATTAAGACACCCCCGACCTCTAGGATATTTTTTTGCGATCGTGGGTCATCACCAGGGATAGGAACAGTCCGAATATAGTGGTCAAAATTGCCGCTACTATAGGTTGTACCATTATAAATCCTATAATCTATTGCCTCATAATTGCCCCTTTGAGAGGGCGGGAGAGAGGATGACACCTCATGATAAAGCCCTGCTTCTGGTTGATAATAACTTAGCATAGGAAAGGTGTAAGGACGATTGGCGTAAAAGGTGCGAATGTCGCCGCCGCTCGCATTGGCGCATCGAAGATAGGTTGCGCCAGTGAAGCCCGTATACGGGGAGTGAGTTTCGACTTTTTGAAGGTAATCAAAAGTTTTCTGACTTATGCTACGAAGAACTCCACTTTCCGCTTCCGTGACCCTTTTGCTGCCGTAGGCGATCTCCCCCAGGTTTATTGGGGTAAGGTAAAAGGCAAGATCTTTTCTCAACGGGGGGGGCGAATTGGGAATTGAATAATATGCTGCGTCCCTGCTATCAACATGGACCACTTCAGGATGGCGATACTGGGGAAGATCTAATCTTGGAGGAGAAACATAAGTTCCAGTGCGTGAATCTGACCATATATATTTATAAACGTAGTCTTGGGTATATGCGTTCTTTCGTGCGCCGAAGTTTCCTTGGACATTCCAAGAGTCCGGGTTTTGGAACCAATCATCTTCGCCGGCCGTCGTCACAGAGTATCCAATCCGCTCGCCACTGAAACTGGATGGTGTTATAAAATATTGAGTACCCCGAGCAAAGCCTGAGAAATAAAGTTGGTTTATTAAAACTTCTCTTAAACCCCAGAATATTTGATAGAATAGCTCGGTACCCATTTTGGAGTTATATAAATTATATTCGGTCCCTTGAACTGTGGTTTGCTCTTGACCAAATAACGCAAGGAACTTTTTAGCTACCCAGGCCGCAAACGCATTGCTGAGATCTGCTATGTCTTGTAGTAAGTCACTGTAATAATCTAGCATAGGCAAATTTTCTAAAAGGCGGGCTAATTGAAGTTCTATATTTGTTAGATCTCTAAGGAATCCGCAGAGACTATTAATCTTAGCTATCTTACTATTGACTATTTCATTATATTGGGCTTCTATCTCGGGTGCGGATAGGTTCAAAGTTAAAGGATTTACAAAACCGTCCTTCTTGCTACAAAAAGCTTCCAAAGGAGAATTAAAGCCAGCGTCACCTAAATCATCTAATGCTCCCTGCATCGCTGCTCCGACAGTTATAAAAAATAACTTTATATTGTCCGTAGTAAAATTAATCGAGTTATACACGCTGGGAATAATAGTATCAACGACTTTTGTAACCACTTCAGTATCGTCCAAGCCTCTTGTTCTTCTAAACCATTCCTCACTGTTTAGGTCAACTACTTCTGTTTCTATAATCTCCACTTCATCGTCGCCTGTCACGGTTTCGTTCAAATGAATTAAGAGATCATAAGAGGCGTCACCAGTTAAAAGTTGCTGGAGTTCTACGGGAGTGGACATTAGGGATACATCTTTAACAAATGCGGATATCTGAGCCAGATTAACATCTCGACTTAGTTCATTAGAAGTATCCTTAAGACCGACAAGATCAGCAATGCCAACTAAGTCAAGTTCCTCCACATATTCTAGGAGGTTAATAAAGCCATAATCCTCTTTCCGGAAAGGGTTAGCCAATTCGACTTCTGGGTCGTTGGGACCACACCCCAGCAGCGCCCTAATAAAATCTTTGGCCACGCCGGCAGCAATAGATTTAACAAAGTTCAGAAGTACAACCTCTATCATTTTTTGATATATTTGAGATTGAGTTGGCATTAGACCGACCATTTCGCACTTCTTAAACTCAATAGCCGGTAATGTATCAATAGTGGTGCGAGAGAGTGTACTGGAGGGAGGAGGCAAGCCAAGCGGGTCGAGAAATTGATCCTCTAAAAAATCCCCCAAAACATCAAGGGAACAATATATTTGTTGATTTACGTAATTTTCTATATCTCTTGTAACCCGTCCGGGATCCTGGACATATCCTGCTCCCTGAGTGAGATACCTTTTGTTGGTCTCATCTTCCACCACTTCATCACGTAAAAGGATAATTACCTGACGAATTACTGATTGAATTCTTGTTTTGCCCATGGCAGCTTGCCAGAACTTTAAGCCATATCCAATGACAGCCGCCTGACCACTATCGCAATCCATGTTTTGTAGTGTTGAATTAAGAGTGTACCACGCAGGGCGGTTAGAATACATAAATTCAAAATCCCTAGGATTTCCTTGGGTGATGCGCTTATATGTTTCAAATACTTTGTTCTTCTGGGCTCTTTGTTCTCTCTCTAATTCTGCCATCTTGGCTTGTTTGTTTTTTATTTTTTCCAAATCTGGCTTGGGATACATATACTCTGTCATAAAAGCTAGAGCATTTGGGTAATTCTCTGTGGCTGTTGTTTTGCCCAGTTCATATATCCTACGCATACTCTCAATTAGAGAAAAGGTGGTGGGAGTTAAAATTGAAAAAGCGTTCAAGACACGAGCATATTCAGTCTCTGGATCAAGGTAAGTGCGGGTGCCGGTTGCTTGATAATAAAATGATCCGTTAATTACAATATGATCAAGCTTATAATCTTCCGTAAAGAACATTTCTACTCGGTCACTATCAAGCAACGCTATTTTATTGTAATTACAAAACAACGTCAACAAACTCATAAAACTTCGTAAATTACCTGTTTCACGAGAGAAATCGATGCCGCCGATGAGGTCCCTTATCCCTATATCAAATACCGCATTATCATACCCCTTTAAGACATCCCTAGTAACAGCCAGATAGCGCAGACCATCCTCTACTAAGAACTGTATTCTTCTAGAGCTTTTGTTCGCACTACTTATAAGGATTTTTGCTTTGGCCAGAGAGCTTAACTCTGATTCTTCTCTCGATGGCTCTAAGCTTTCCGCATCGGGTAAAGAATCTACATCCCCACTGTCAATCTTGACAGCATATATCCACCTTGAGCCAGGTCGGCTCTCAAGTCGATTATATAATGGGTAGCGGCCCGGTGGCATATATTTCTCAACAAGCTTACCATAATTTTCCTGAGAGTATTTTCCCGAGGCTAACAGTATTTGTTCTAAAGCTGTTTGGACTATGCCGGTATATAAACTCTTTCCAGATTCGGGGAGTTCAAGCCATCGTGGTTCGCCCGATCCGGATATGGATTCCATACGCATCGTGTTAAACTCATAATCTCCCATATAATCTATATCGGCTTCATCTGTCCTATTTGTATAATAATATTTTAAATCTATACTATTGTAATATACATTCTCGGACGCACCGGGAAAACAGTTTTCTCTCCAATCATATAAATCAACGTTGGCATCTGAAATAATATAGGTACTGACCTGAGGAGTTAAAGGTATGTTATTGAGACTTACGTCAGAACTATATTGGTGCTTAGGTAAAGAAAGGGCTAGCCTTAATTTATTTTTATAAGCCTGAGAATGTGCTGGGGGTATGGCAATTAAATTAGCTACATCCTGGTTTTCCTCAAATTCGGGAAGGTAAGACACCTCTGATGTTTTAGAAGAATACTTCCCCAACTGTCCGTCGGCTTGGAGCGCAGCGGCAATTAGGCGTAGCTGGTTTATTTGTTCATCGTGACTTATTTCAACTGCCTTATCATCACTTATTGTGCCGTTTTGTGGGTAAAGAGCAAAATAAGCCTCAATGTCCTCTCGTTGGATAATAGCATTTTCGATATTATCGCTAGGTGACACATTTAGTGCCTCTCCAATTTCAGGGTATTGGAAAAAATATAAATATTTTTCATGTATAGCATCTATAACAAACCTATTTCTGCGAGCATCGTAATCATACCCCGCAGCATAAGGGTTTACTATTTGTTTTTGGCGAGGGGTGATGGACATAGAATACCTAGTTTACGTGGTTATATTTACTACGAAAATTATATTTAGCAAAGGGATTCGCAGAACTATAATTCATTTTATGAAAGGCAAAATTTTTCTGCTGACAGGATAGATTCATAATTTGTATGGGGAGTTGGAGCAATAAAAACTGGAGTTTGGCGGCAGCGAGACCACTAGGGTCAACATTAGCAGCAATTTGAGTCGTCTGAAGCTCTAAGGCAAAGGCAGCAGAATTATGTGTGTCTTTGATGAGTTCCAACAAATTATCTAAAATGTGAGCCAAATCGTCACCCTTTACCATGGGTTGTAATCCGGCATCATCATTTCCGGCTATAATGTCAACCCCCTGTATATTATCCCCAATATTAAGACCGGAAGCTCCGCTTCGGGTATCTGAACTTGTTACTATTTTTATACCTTCTCTTCCTATAAGTCTCACGGAATCTGCCTTAATGGCAATAGCGGAGCGCCCTTTGAGGTGACCCACATTGCCTTTGGCGAGGTGAAAATATTCTTTGGAATCAATATCAGTAGCGTGCTGCGAAATATAAATTTTCGCTGAATCAAGGTGCGGGCTCGGGTTCATCACCACTCGCTCGCCACGTTGATTTACCTCCGCAGCAGTCATTCCACCAAGGCCCGCAATAATTTGGATACAACCCACATTCATAACAGGTTTAGCGCCTTCACCGGAGGTCTCGGATCGGGGGCGATCTCGACCCATAATAATATATGTATTTTCCTTGCCTCGAACTATAGTCTCGGCAGGTCTGTCATTGAATGTAGGGTTAGGAGTTAAAGACTGCCTCTGGTTAATACCATCCTTCTCAACAGCAACGACTGCCTTTGGACCGGCTTCTTTAAGCTTCTTTTTTTCGGGTCCCACCAGCATATTGGGATTGGTTTTGGGTTTTGCCATTAATGTCTACCTCTCTCTACAAATATTACCATTTTCTTCCACGCCTGGGCAAGCCTTTCTTTTGTCTCTCATTCTTTTTATTCTTTTTGGCGGCGGTGGTATCTGTGAAAAAAGCTCTTCTAAAGAAATCTGTTTCAGGGTCCTTGCTTACCTGTCTTTTGCTGCCTTTTTGCAGCATTTGATTAACCGTCTTAATGCCTGTAGGATCTACAAGGTATTCAAAATGTAAATGAGAGCCGTCTCCTGGTCCTTTGGTTTTTACACCGCTGTTACCGCCCGTGGCTATAGTCTGAGATCTCGTGACCTGTTGTCCCACTGATACTAATATCCCTGTTTTGCTGTTTGTCCCCAAATGAGCAAACAAGGTATAAAATACCACCGGGTCAGCGTCTGCCTGTATAGAATATTGAGTGTGCTTAATAACTACAACATTTCCATATCCGGACAGGGGCCGAGCGACCACAACCTTCCCAGCCAGCGGAGCCAAGATAGCATCGTCGATAGAACACTCATAGTCTGTCCCCAAGTGAGGTCGAGGGCGCTTATAATGTGCTAAATTGCGTATTTTTCCCCATTGAGAATTAACTTTATAGGGAGCATCAACAGGATATCTTGGAAATACAATATCTTTCTTATTTGCGGCAGCATTTGCTTTAACATCTTCCATATTAAAATCTTTCATATTTCCAACTATCAAACATGGATCACCGAGCATGGATTTTGTGTCGGAGTCTTTACCCTGAGAGGGCAGAGGGGGTAAAGTTACATTAGTACACCTTCTTCCCGGAATATAATCGCCTATATTATTCATGTGACCTGATTTACCCAAGATAACTGCCGTGTCTAGATAACTGGAATATTGCCCCTCGACGTCTTTCATTTGTATATCTACAATATCCCCCACCTTAAGGGGTGAGGCGGTTTCGCCGACTGGTATATTGTGTTTAGCCAACGGATGGAGGCTTATTTTTTCGTGATCTGCCGAAGATTTAGGCTCCGGGATCCAATAATGACGGCGGTCGCTGAGAACCCTAAACCTTACAAGTTGAGATTTATTTTCTGTATCCTGTCCCTCGGCAATAATATATAGTGGCTCAAACCCTTCTTCAATTTTGAGAATTTGACCCAGTACAATGTTCTTATCCTTTGAAGTATTAGCAGTATGATGAAGGCGGATCATATTTTTCAAAGTGCCCATAGGGGTAGAGCGTTCTAAATCCCACGCCGGGGTCGAGGTGCTCTGATTGAATGCTTCGTCTTCTAGAAATCTTTTAGCTTTTTCTCCACTAAGTAAGTCGGAGGTAACTTTGGGCGTACTCGTCACTTTATTCCTCCTTGATGATATCAAATAATTGTTTTTTATCATCCTCCGATAACCCGGCGTGATGGCTTGCTTGGTCTTTTTTGTAGACCAAGGTGGCAAGCTTAACTAATTGTTCGTTGCTTCTTTGTAGGGTTTCGACAAACTTAGCTGCCGTCGGTCCAGAGTCCGAGTATCGGTCTTTTGAAACGCTCATATACTCCTTTAAGTTATCTAAGAGTATTTCTGTTTCTTGTCTGTCCTTGTTTATATTATCAAGGGCTTGTTCTATTAGAGAATTAAGATCTTTTTTCATATCATAAATAGGATGCTAGCTAATTTCTCCCTCGTTCCATTTTTTCTTGAACGTCCTATATCTTTCACGCATCTTGTTTAAGGCACTAACAATCTGTTTTGTATTGAGACCCGTTATTTCTCTCATATACAGATAGACAGCTTTTTTGTTAAAAATCTCTATCTGGTCTATATTTTCCATAAGGGTTAAAACAGCATCTAAAACCTTTTGTTCGTTGGCTTTTAGTTTGAGTTTTTGCCAACTATTGATCTCGGTTAAAAGGGAATTCCAAAATTCTCGCTCCTCAATCTCACTCATCAGATCACCATTTGAGCTAGATGAAACGGCCTCTACTTCCCGGACCATTTCATCATAGTTGACTTCTCGGCGGTTTTTCTTTGTTTGTTTTTTGGCCTTATGAGTAAACCAATTTTTTGTTACCACGGAAAAGTAAGAAAATGCCTTTTTACCCTGAGAGGGGTCAAACTTTCCTAATATAGTAGTAAGCCATATCTTACAGTCATCCTTATGATACTCAATATTTTCAAGCGATGTAAATTTATATGTATAAACTATCTTATTTACAAGCTCATCGAAGGCGGGCTGAATGTGTTCTATATAAAGCTGAGACCTTTCAGATAACATTTCTGTTTTACAGTAATCTACTATGGCTTTTTCAGTGACCTCGGTAAAATAATAGTTATTCTTTTTCTTTTTCTTCGCTCTAGGCATCGGGGTTCTCAACAGTGAGTTGTTCATTGACCTCTAAAAACTTTTGTACTTCGTCTGCCATTTCGGAGGTGTGGCTTAAGAGTTTTTCAAGGGTAGCATCCCCATAAAATGTATCCCTATTATATACCTCGGTGAGATGAGTCTCATAAGATGCCATTGAAGTTAGCATCGACCTTGTTTCGTCGTTTGTCATCTCAAGGTAGTTTAGGAGGTTTCTGGTATACCAAACAAATATAAAGTTAATTACAAGGGAGGAAATCAGTCCGGCGGATAATATCAATTCTAAAATCATTTTTTCTTGTAAACCCTTTGCTGTTGCTTCTCTTTAAAAGTTTTAATTTCTTCTCGGCCTTCGCTAATAGCCTTTTCCACCTCATTTCCTGGTGGCTCTTTGATATTATAACATTTTTTGGCTAATTGTAAAACATTAGACAAGTTTTTCTTGATATTTACTGACATGCATTTTATGCATTTAATATCTTTAGCCCCGTAAGAGTGGCGAATATCCATATACTCTTTACAATCTAGACAATTGTAAGCATATAAGGGCATTATTCAGTGTCAAACTTAAAAGAAGGGGGGTTAAGTACGACAATCTCGTCGCCCTGTACCTCAAGGTCCCACTCTGATAAAAGTTCTGTTATGTCTGCCTGTTCTGACAGGCATTTTTGCAAAGTGAGCAACAAAGCGCCCACTGCTTGATTTGAAAATTTCATTTTATTCTCCTTTGTTTTCCTCTAGAAAAAAGAACTCTCTAGAATTAATAGCTTTGTCACAGATAAAGAGGTCATAATATGGCTTACCTAAAGATATTCCGTGGTTTAAAACTCCCCATTTTTTTAATTGTTGTTTCGTTAATTCTTCCCAGTCCAGCCCAGTCTTAGAGCCCCTAGCTGTCCAATATATTATAGTATGACCACTCTCATATAAGGAGTTCATTTTAGAGATATTTTCTAAAATAGGTACAGACCTAGAATAATCTGGGGAAGTGGAAGGGCCAACACTAGCTTGAGTACATATTGTCTCATCTATATCAACATAAATAATCATTTGCCCGCTGTATTTACAAAGTGCTGAGGGAGGGGCTTAACAAACATTGTTCGTGTCATGCGTTTTGCAAAACAAGCCATAAGAGCATCATTAGGAATAGTAGATTGGTAAGATCCCGCTTCCATCTGAAACCCTAAACTTGTTGGGGAAGAAAATCTCAAATATGTATGCTCTGGAGAGTATTCCTCCCAAGCCCTAGAGAGCCTCGTCTTTGTGGCACAATATAATATTTCAAAACCATTAGAGTTATAAAAATCTCTGAATAAAGCTGGACTTAAAGAATAAAACCCTCTGCCATAAAACCCTGATATATTGGATGTGTGTAGTATCTTCCCCTTGTCCGATAAAAGATCTAGTATATTTTTCCAAACTGTAGAAATATCAAAACAACAATAAAGGGTGCCCGAATCTATTATCCAATCATAAGAGTTTTTCAACTCGTCCGGTATTTCCTCATTTAGATTTATTTTATGTGTAGGGTTTCCAACTACATCAAAAGTATGAACCGTGTCGAAGCCGAGCGATTCACCAAACTCTATCAGTGAAGAATACCCACCAATGTTACAAACACGATCCTTTTGAATTACTAAACCAAGATTATTTCTAACGTTATCTCCCAATATAGCACAAGAAGTGCCACCAGGATGTTGGGACCTTAGTTCCCGGATAAGGCTTAAATCTTCTTCCTCTATAGCCATTTTGATTCTCTCTTTCTAATATAAAAATTATTAAGCATAATTTTTATAGCGTCAATATCCGGGGTTTTTACCTCGATGTCGTAAAAAATTTCTTCTTCTTGTTTTTCTTGGGAAATATCCTTATATTCTACTTGGTTAGGATATGAGTGGTACTCCTTATAAGCCTCACATAATTTATGAAGATGAATTTTATAACACTTCTCATTAAATATATACGTGGATTGGCTGCCCAAACATGAACTAATTTTTTCAACGACCTCTCGGATGGGGACAAAATATCTAACCATGTCTCTATTGCTAACAGAAATTGGTTTTCCCTGGAGGCGCTGTTTATCCCAAATGTCCAAAACACTCCCAGTAGAAAAGAAAAAATTAACTCCTTGAAATACTGAGAAGTTGTGGTCTAATAATAGTTTTTCCGTAAGATATTTCGTGACTCCGTATACACAAGAGGGATTAGTCGCTTTATCTGTGCTTATTCCTATTACGTTTTTAACATTATTTTCTAAAGCTGCTTCAATAATATTCTTGGTCCCAATCACATTAACTTCTATAGCTCTCGTTGGGTTTTGTTCACATATTTTAACGTGCTTCATAGCTGCTGTGTGAACAACATAATCGATATTATACTTTCTTAGTATATGGGAAATTTTATGTTTATTGGTAGAGATATCCAAATTATAGAGATTTAGTTTATTAGTATCGCTGTGAAAATTAATCTCTTGAGAGCGGGATTCTGAATTTGTTAATCCCACCACATGATGACCCGCCTCAATAAAGTGCGCTACTAATTCTCTCCCTAAAAATCCAGCAGCGCCAGTAATCAAAATATTCATTAATTATTCCAATTAAAAACAGTTTGCTTCGGCGGGGATGCCGAATTTATTGTTAATTTCATCAAAAATCTCAGACGCAACAGAACTTTCGGTATAAAAGCCTTCAATGCAACTGTCCCAAGCATAATAGCCCCTTTGGTGTTCCTCTAGATCTATGCTAGTATAACACTGGAGTAGGCTATCTTTTAATTCGGAATCTACTTTATACTGATAATATTTGTGCGGGATTGTTAAGTTATTATATTCTATGCCACTGAGTTGCTGACAAAATACGTCATTGACCAAGTGAGTTTTATCGAAGCGGCGGGCAGCACGCTGACATGGTATCATAGCGAAATATGGTATTGTCATAAAAGAAAAATAAGAAAAAGGAACACTTTCTTTAGAACAATATTCTCTGACTACATTATATAATTGTTTATGCTGGATATGTAAGTGTTCATCGCCATAGAAAGAATGAGTAATTATAAGGTCATACCCTATGGATCCTAAATTTTCTAAACCCTCCTTGATGATTTTTTCGGGGGAACTGATTAAAACGCCTCCAACTCTTACTAAATCATTCTTAAAATGATGCCAAGACTGGATATTTAATTTCCTCATGACCTCTCTGAAAGAAGATGACCTCGCAGGGTCCAGACCACCGGTCATACACAGAACACTAACATCCACCCCCTCCAGTTGACTTAAAAAATTTAAAGTTCCGCCGATCCACAATGACTCGTCGTCTGGGTGGGCGACTACAAATAATATTTTCTTATTACTCATTTATTAAAACCTCTGAGATGTTGAAAAAATATAGTAAATTTCTCCATATCCTTTACGTGTCCATTATAATGACGGCTTTTAACCCATGGCAAATTAACATAATGAGCTGGTAGGCGACTTACAAGATCATCCACATTCAATAATTCTCCATCAAATTGTTGACCACCGGCAGCGTACAACTGTGTGAAATATTTCTTCAGTAATTTTATCGAAGACTCTTCTCTCAAAAGATCGGCTTGAGGTGTTTTGTGGGACTCATATTTTTTATAATTTTCAACCGCATATATGAGAGATTCATGAGCAGTTTCATATGAATCAAATAACACAGAATTTTCATTAGTTAAGAAATCTAGCGAGCTTCCTTTTTGGTCTTTCCATATCACCGTGGGAAGACCACATAACATCCCTTCAGGTATAACTCCTGGAAATCCTTCCATTTGGGAAAATAATGTATTAACTTTCGAAGATTGATATAGGAAGGCTAATTGCTTTTTACTCAAGCCCTTGAACTCTAAGTCTTTCCCTAAGCGCAGAAGAGTAAACATATCACGTTCTGTGTCAGTGAACATGTCATAATATACATCTGCTATATCAACAAAGTGATCTTGAGTTGTCTCTTCATCTCTTGACGCACAAACCAGCAAAATATTGTATTGATGCCCTAGAGAATATATTTTTTTAACTTCTCTAAAGAAGGTTTGGAGTTGTTTTACGTTTCCATTTCTGGATACATTAATAATGTCCCAATACTTTTGGGCTGTAGGATTTAGATGGAACTTAGAGGAGGTAAAATTACCACTCGCCATGGGGATATGAAATATATGCGGATTTCTATCACTAATATCTACTACTGAAGGCAATCCCATGTAAAAATCAAAAGCTGGTGGTAGATTAACTCCTTTAGAAAATCCTCCATAATGCACACCTACAAAATAATATTCTGTCATCTCTAGAAAGAGATTTTGAGCGTCAGTATTTGTTAAAATCCATCCCGCTTCTTGATGCGTGAGGACAACAATACCTTTATTATGAGAATCAGGGTGTTTAAATATGTGAGCCATGGTTTTTTTATCTTATTGCGGGCGGCAATGTAATAAGACAACCTTTCTTGGTTTATTTGGTTCCAAAACAATGCCGCCATAATGAAGAATGTCAGTATGAACGATTAAAAGGTCGCCCACGCCACCATCATACGAAACAGCATCCTCTTGTTTATATTTTGGATTATCGTCATAATCACTAGGTTGGTGCTTACAGCCATTGTTCCAACCAGTTAAATCATGGAGATCCATTTTTTCAGTTCTATACCGTGCACCTTCAGAAATACTCCCAGGAATAGCATGGAAAGAACCATTGGCGGTATCTGTTTCAGAGAGATAAAGGATAAATTTTAATGATTCGTATGGATCAAAATGAAGCAGCGCATTTCTGGGATAAGCCTCTTCATTAACCAGAGGGTTATATTCAGTTGACATAAAGATTTGCATACCATATTTGTGCTCGCCTAAACACCCATGCGCTATCTCTTTTAACGTCTGATTTTCAAATAAGTTATGAATGTTAGGTATAGTGATATAGGCGGGGGGCTGTACCCTAAGATGCTTTCCTAAATCGTAAGAGCCCGGCTCTTCTAGTTCGATATAATTTGGCTGATTTAAATAAGCCTGAGTTCTGTTTGGGATATTCGAAAAGATTGTATCGAATTCCTTAAGGACTGGATCAGGTTCTTTTAAAAAATTGTTGACAACATATATGCCATCTTTATTTACTTGTTCTATAATTTTATTAGTATTCATTTTCTAAGGGTCCCTTTTTTCGCTAACTCACTTTGGAGGAGCACTCTAGGCTCTTTATTGCCCAAGGAAAGCTCTATATCTCTAATGCCCTTGACAAGTTTAAGAAGCCCATGCGGCTCGACAGAAGCCAACTGATCGCTGCCCCACATTGTTCGGTCTAAGGTCACATGTCTTTCAACCCAATTTGCCCCCATTGCGGTGGCGGCGAAAGTAGTCACCAAGCCGTATTCATGACCACTATAGCCTATTTCTGCGTTTGGCCATTTATCTTTCAAATATAAGATATAATTAAGATTAAGTTCAGCAACTGGGGATGGGTAACAGGAATTAGTATGCATGATCACATCCGGGTTACAGGTTGTAATACATTTTTCTATTTCCTCTTCCGTGCTCATTCCCGTGGAAATGATAAGCTTATCAAAATTTTTCCTTACGTGGCGACATAATTCTAAATCCGATATTAGAGCGGAAGGTATTTTAGCAATATTGGTATACTCCCGCATAAATCTGGACGAATCAACATCCCATACAGACGCAAAACATTCTATATTTCGGTCTTTACAATAAGCAAATATCTCATCATACTCTTTCTTTTCGAACTCTATCTTTTTTTTATAATCAAGATAAGTCATCTCTCCCCAAGGAGTTTCCCTTATTTTGTTTTTTTGGTGCTCCGGAACACATATATCAGGAGTTCTTTTTTGAAACTTTACATAATCACACCCTGCTAATACAGAGACATCTATAAGCTTTTTCGCTATATCCAGAGACCCATTATGATTGATGCCTATCTCAGAAATAATTGAACATTTATTCATTTATAACCCTTGCTAAAAATTTAGTTTTTTATAATCTTCTAGTGTGTCAACATCGACAACATCGCTTATGCGATAAAAGATCGTGTCCTCATTATACAAGTTATCATTGAGTCTGTCAAGGTGGTCGGCATTAAAAATACAAATATAGTGACTCAATCTAAAACAATTTGGATAATCTTGACGGCGGTAAAGATTATGGGCGACAACTTGTTTGCCCCGATTATCGCCCACAGACTCTAAACACAAATAAGGGTGATCAATTATTTCATGACGACATAATAAGCTATAAGCCTCACATTCAGCGTAATAATCGTAAATATTCTTTATATCAGTAGTTTTTCTTTCAGGATACGTCAAATATAAAAGAATAATATCCGCCGAACTTATGCCTTTGTCTTTTATTATTTCTCTCACAGCTTCCTTCATAGATGCTGTATCACTGCTATTGTATGAACTTCTAATGTGAACGTCTATACCGAATTTATGGGACATCTTGATAATTTCTTGATCATTAGTGCTCACAATAACATTGGCATATTCTTCTTTTGGGATTTGCTCTATAGTATATTTGAACAACTTCCTATTCTTATCAGGAAAACCCTTAGAACCAGAGCGAGCAGGAATTATATAAATACGTTCATTCATATAAAGTAATTCTTCCTTCAGTGTGTAATGATCTAATTTTTTGCTCTTCTTTATTCTTTGCGTGGTTTTGTTCGTAAGGTATTACACTCTCAAAATAATGAAATTTTGCTGGGTCCTGGAAAAAAGAAAACCCATAACAACTTACTTTGTCAAAGTTCTCTAGTGCATACTGTATTCCCAAATAACCCATTGTTGGGTCGCCGCCCAATTGAGATGAGTGTTCTTTTAGCCACTCGTCCGAAATATGCTGGATTTTATTGCCACGATTGATCAAATCATTATAAAGCGATGATTTACTATTAAAATTCGGGAGTGATTTGATCCATAATTCCTCATTCCTCATTTGGTTTATAAATTCATTATCATACTCTGGGAAGTATTTCGTATGTTCCTTGAGGTGTAACTCATCTAGAGCACACAAAATCGGATGACAGTTCATGAACCGAAGTGTTCTCTTAGAGCCTACAAACTTTTCATAACCAGTAGTTTCGGCGATGTTAAATCGGACAACTACATCATGAGAATCAATTTCTTCCCCGTTTTCCTTCTCTAGTATAATTGGTGAATTACCTACAACAGCACACGAAATCATTTTTTACCTCTCTAAAATCTTCTTAAATTCTTTATAGTCTCGAATATAGTTGTCTTCTGTATATTTGGAATTAGCAAAAACCAACAGAGAAGTATTAGATTCTATATATTCTAATATGAGCCATTCCAACTCTTTTTGGTGATATACTTCACCTCGGTTCATGGTGAACTTGACGATACCAGATCTATCTTCCTTAGTGACATTTACAGAACCGTTTAGACAGATTAGATAATGTTCTTCGTTTTGGTGGGCATGATTACCACGGATGTCTCCAGGCTCAACATTTTGAACGAAAAAGAACCTCTCTGGCTTAAATGGTAATCTATCTATTTCACAAGGAATTAAAAACCCATTAGAATTTTGTTTAACTTCTAGTTGCATTTTCTTTCACCAAATTAATAACTTTATTCACCTCTTGATTTGTCATCTTTTCGTGAAATGGGAGTGATATAGTAGTGCGCCCTTCTTCTGAAGAATAGGGGAGATCTAAATAATCAACAAAATTGGGGTTATAAATTGTATTCTCATGTAAAGCGCCATAATGGATGCCAGTTTGTATTCCGTCTTTTCCCATCAAAGTTATAAGCTCACCCCTGTTAATAACGTTTATTCTATACAAATGGTTGCTAGTATTATTTAACCCAAAAGATTTATCATAAACTGCTCTGATTTCGGATAGTCTATTGTTTTTCTCATCAAGAATTTCTAAATTACGTGTGGCGATAAAAGCCTGTAAAGAATTCATATACATTTTATATCCTGGGAATTTGATCTTTCTATCCCAATTGTGTTCTGAGAAGGTCATACCATTAAGAGTTGATTCCTTAAATCTTTTTATTTTTTCCCAATCATTAGATACTATGATTCCGCCGTCGCAGGACCCTACTGGTTTCGTCGGGTAAAAACTGAAGATCATTAGATCTTCATCGTTCGCCTCGGTGGAGAATTGATTTCTTTCAACTTTCTGTGCTGAATCTATTACTTTATAATTGTCAAACTCGTGTAGGACATAAGAGCCCCCGACCCAGCCTACATTATCTACAAAATTTATCTTATTTCCTCCAGTAATAAGTCCATTACAAACGACAGGCGGGATAATAGAGGGAACATTCACCGTGAGCATCTTATTAAGAAATATTAAAAAGATTGCGTTTGTCGCACTATTGACAGAACACGCATATTTTGCGCCAACATATTCACAAAACTTATTCTCAAAATTGTCTACCACCTTGTCGTGTAAAAGGTGAGAAAATTTAGATGTGTCTATGGTGTACGAAGGCACATTAAATAGACTTATCACTGCTTTAATCCCATATAACAAATCCAAGTGTAGGAAGGGGCCTCTTCTAAGTATGTAGGATATTTATCGCCTGTATCTAAATCTAACAAAGGTGGAGGGGAATTATATGTATCATCGTCCCAAGTGTCTCCCCACCTTGTATTGGGAATTTTATATATGGGCGGCATCTCTTGATAGACCTCTACTCTATCATCAAACGCTTGATACGCTGCGTATGAATATTTATGATGAGTTCTATCCCCGGCGTGGTCCATGATATAATCCCTACAAGCTAATATTTTTTTAGGAGAAAAAGTATCTCCTTGTGTTGTTGGATAATTATCTTCATATAAAATGTGTTGGATGCCGAGGCCATGTACATATTCCAGGCGCTGTAAAAAATCCTGATGATCATCTAGGAACAAAAGTATGTCGTTTTTAGATATATTTTCTTCTGTTTCCATCTGAGAAAACAAATCGTCCCAATCATATGATGTCATATCTTGGTCTAAATAAATCGCTTTATCACTTTTATATATAAGATGTTGATAAGTTATATCAATAGAGATTATTTTAGCCTCGGGCACTGCTTTTTCTATTATCCAAGTTCCGAGACCCTTCCACACACCGCTCTCTATGACAACTTTAGGTTGTAATTGCTTCAAGGCATACCATGTATTAAACAAATGGGGTGATTTCATCCCTCCTTGATTATCTTTGATGGGTCTTTCCGCATAAATACTGTAAAACTCATCTAGACTATTTTTTACTTGTTCGAAATCATCATATTTTATCATATTGTTCTTCATTGTGCTTCATCCTTTCGAAACAGAAATGTGCGGTGGTTGCTATTATATGGGAACGATTGACACTCTTCCACAAGCCCAAACCCATTAAATCTAAATGTATTCATCAAATTTTCATAATTCAATATTGTTTTGATAGTCGGAAGGTTGCCATATGTTGTGTAATTGTCAAGATGAGTTTCCGTATTTGTTATTTCTTGGCGATGAATTAAAATATCACCTTCACTATGAAGTAATATTTTATTAAGTATAATATACCATTCCGGCACTTCACTGAGAAAACTGTTCATCAATATTAAGTCATACTGTTTAGTAAATTCAAAATTGGTTTCATTGGCATCGATAGATATATATTTTCCCGAAGGGTTGGACACCTTAGACACTTTCTCTATGATGTGAGGTAAATCGGCTCCGGTATAGTCCCACTGAGGAAAAGCCGCAGAAGCTTCGGCAGTGCCACAGCCGATGTCCAACAAAGTTCTTCCGTCGGATAGTTCCACACATCGACTAAGAGAGGCAAAATGATCTGATTCTTGTAAAGGTCGAAAGCCCGCAGTTAACATTGATGTGGGAAGAGCGTCGGTGTTATACCAAGCTGTTTTCATGATTATCTAACTCCATATCTATTCTCCTTTTCAGGGAATTCATATTTTTGGCTATAGCTTGGGGGTGTCTACCTTCGAACTCTGCCGTATAACATTCACCTCTATATTCAGCCTTGAATTCGTGTACTCCTTCATATTCTTTTTCTAGGTGGTACCTTTCGAATGGTTCAAGTTTCATCCACGGTAAATAAACCCTATTATAATAATCGTCTATACACTTAGACATGCTTACTTTGGCTTTATAATATTCAATCTTGTTTTTTACCTGTTTTGGAAAAACGTAAGAATAGTGATACATCTCAATGCCGGTTGTTTGATACAGTGTCTCGCTATCTATGTGTTTCTTTGTGATAGATGAAGAAGTGGGGTATTTTATAGTAGGAGGACGGTGAGTTAGCCAGGTACTTCCAGGAGTAACCCTAAACACTCTTAAAAAATTATCCCTGTTTAACTCAAAACCTGTTAGATAATTGTCAAAACCGCCGTAAAAACTTTTACTTCGAACACCTACACTGGTTGGTTTCACCTCGTCGAGAAAATCTAACATTTTTTCTATGTCGGATTGTAGATATAATTCATCACTGTCTAAATTCCACAGATAATCTATGTCATCCCTCAAATGAGATAGATAAGCGTTACACTGCTCATCTTTTTCTTTATATTGACCATGTACAATTTGAATTTTATTATCAGGGTCTGGAAAATTAGTTAATATTTCGTTAGTCCTATCAGTAGAAGTTGTTCTCCCACGATCTTGCCAATATTTTACGGGACCCTCGGCGATTAAAATTTGTGTAGCATAAGGGTAAACCTGTTCGAGACATTCTTGGAGGACATAATCCCCCTCAAAGACTATCATTCCGAATGCTATTTTTGGTTTTGTCATGTGCTTCCCTGAGATCATTATAATATTGATCTGCTATAAGTTTAATAAATTGTTGCTGGTGCGCTGAATGAGTTGGTTCTTTGAGGAACCCATGGCGTGGAGCTAGTTCATATGAATTTATATCATACTTTGGTTTAAAATTTGAAAAATGGCAATACAATAATTCTTGCTCTTTTTTATTCCAGACTATTTTATTATTTGTATATCCATGATAATTGAAATTCCACGGAGCTAAATGACCTATATCCTCATCTAGGACTTTAACGTTGGTGGATAATTGTTCAAATACTTCTAGATATTTTTGATCGCCGCAGGTGCCATGAGTTTGAAAATATTCATTATCATGTCTTAAAAGACAATTTTTCCACCATGTTAAAACTTTATATCCCTCGAAATCATTTTTAAAATAGACTATACCAACATTATACTTTCCATTAACTGGGTTATAGGGACATCGATGTTCTACTATTCCCACACTACAATCTTCTACAGATTTTTCAAGGTCTTCTAGTCCTCGGAGAAAATAAATATCTGAATCTATGTATAAAATATCATCTACTTCTAAATTCTCTAAACACCACCAACTAAAATAGGAAGCAAGTGCCCAAAGAAATTGTAATTTTTGTGCTTGAAGAAAATCGTTTCCAGTGTTTAGCAAAGCCTCCCTTGATGGTGGGTTCGAGCGAGCAGTTCGTAAATTAACGTCTTCTCTTAATAGATCTGATATCTTATACTTCTTTATATTTGGTTCATTACATTTTCTATATATCTCGTCATCTACACACAATAAATGTAAAACGTAATTTTCCTGATGGCGCTTCAATGAGGTATTAAGAGCTAATACCTTTTCTGTGAAGTTGTTATCAGCTAAGGTACAGAAATTATTCATAATCTATTGTTCTCAGCTTATGTTTTTAAAATAACACAAATAGCATCCCATAAATGAACCGACAGAGTGTTACTGGTCTTTATATAAATTTAATTATTCCTTGGTTTTTTTCTATCGTAAAGCCGGTGTTATCTAGCTTTTCTGAATCTATTGAATATCTTACATCTTGGCCGAGCCTGTTTTTTACATATTTAACATGCGGATTGATATCATCAATATTATACCATGAACACACCTGACTGACAACTTCTATGTTGGTTAAATGATTATCAGCCGCAATATTGAATACTTCATTTCTTTCGCCGCTGAGAATAAGATGATAAATAGCCTTAACATTATCTTCCACCCGAACCCAGTCTCGTATATAAGACCCGTCGCCATGAATAGGAATACAAGTCTTGTTTTCTAAACATTCTATAATTTTGGGAATCAATTTTTCTGAATATTGTCTTGGTCCATAGTTATTTGAGCTTCGAGTTATTAGATACTCTAGTCCGTAAGTTTTATTATGAGAGAATACAAACATTTCGCCCGCTGCCTTACTAGCAGAATAAGGATTGCTAGGTAAAAGCATGTCCCTCTCGTAAAATTTCTTATCCCTTGTATCTCCATAAACTTCATCGGTGCTTATTTGTACAAAAAGAGGCGGGTTATAAACCTTAGCCCTCACTAGTTCCAAGAGATTGAATACCCCTCGGGCATTACTATCAAAGAACACCTTAGGAGACTCAATAGAATTATCTACATGAGATTCGGCAGCGAAGTTAACCACCACATCACATGGCGGCAGGTGGGTCATAGTAGATATATCTTCTTGGCGTAGTTCATATTTGGGGTCATCATCCCAGGGTAATTCTTTATTAGAAGCATAAGTCATCTTGTCGATATCAATTACTTCATGCCCCTTCAATAATAATAATTCCACGAAGTGACTCCCAATGAAACCTCTTCCGCCCGTAACAACAAACTTCATATTATGATCCTTGTAAAAAAAGTTTTTGGTATGTTTTGAATATCGAAAACTCCTCCTTCTGTTTCTTTTTTTCTGTTTCCTTATTGGTGGAAATACCTGTTGGGTTAACATAGTACAAGCCAAGGATCTTGTTTAAGCATAAAAATTTCGAACCGGCGAAAGCAGCACGGAGCCACATCTCCCAATCACCGGCACTAAAATATTCGTTGTTAAAGATGCCATATTTATCATGGAGTGTTTTCCTCCACATTGGATTGTTGTGAGGCGAATTGGATTTTAGTAAGGTTTCCTTGCCTGTGTAGGCAAAAGGTCTTAATTGTCTCCACGATGGATCATTATCTTCAAACTTTTGATTTGGTGTATCAGTTACATAACAGTCGGCGTAAACGAGATCCACATCATCATTTACACACAAAGTTTTGGCGTGATATTCTAGAGAATCAGGACTCTTACGATCGTCAAGGTTAGCATTGGTTAAATACTCCCCAGTAGAGATCTCAACGCCCATATTCCATACCGCATATATGCCTGGGTCTTCTTCCAGTCGCCGGTACACGATATTATCTGGGTATTTTTTTATGTATTTATTAATAACATCTTCTTCATTACCAGGAGAATTAGCGTTGATCAATATGAGTTCACACTTTTCCTTAAAAATGCTTTGACGAGTTATATCCTCCATAAACCCATCGATATAATCATCACCATCATAGACAGAAGTAATAATAGAAATTTTAGGAATGCGAGTTATTGGGATATCATCATAATTGGTTAAAGATAAATCTTTTTGTAAAAATTTACTGTATTTATCTCGGACCACTGATATGTCTTGGGTTTCTCTGAGATATTCGGTTAAACGACTGACATCAAAATCTAAAAAACGACTGCCTTTTCTAATACTTTTTAAATGTTTTTTAAATGATTCTTCTCGTGGATAAGCCCACTCACACTTTTCAGTTATCAAGCCAGGCATTAAATGATGAGGCTTCACCTTTTCAATATCGTAACCAACTTTCATAAAATGACTTTTTATCTTTTTCTTCTTGGACTTAGAAAGCACAGGAATTCGTAAGAAATCTAAATGACCTGACCAATTGGTGGCTATTACCGGAATATTATTACAGGCAGCCTGAAAGAGTGGTATTCCGAAACCTTCGCCGTGTGTTGTGGAAATATAACATTTAATAACGTCTGGGTTATAAAGAGATTCCATCTCTTGACTGGATAAACTCCCATGTACCAGATAAACTCTACATTTTCTTTCCTTGCAAATTGTATCCAAGAGACCATTTAGTCGATCCCTGGTATGATGAAAATCCACAGTACTATTATTATGGGCATAAGTTTTTATAACCAAACCGACATCTTCATCATCCTTGAATTCCTCGATAAACCATTTTAACATATTGTCAAAGTTTTTACGGGGAGCCATTTGTAAGACTGTAAGAAAATTAAATTTTGTAGTTAATCCCATGGGGGTATAAATGTCTAGTTTTTCCTCGGCTTTATAACCAAAAGGAATAATACTAATAGGAGTTTTTATTCTCTCACCACTATCAGATTTCGTGTTCTTGAGATTATTTTGAGCATGTTGAGAAACAACCAAAATATGATTCATCAAATTACACGGAGAAACCCACTCAGAAGGGGCAAAAGTAGTTTCTAAAGCAGCAGTAACTCCGATATCATTCTCGGACATCTGTTGAAATTCGTTGGGGGGTCTTACTTGATATGTCGTGTCAAATAGTCCCGCAATATTTATTTCCCCATTAGGATTCGCTCTTTGTTGAAACAACGTAGTAGTTTTATGAATATATTCTTCGTACTTTGCGGCATACTTATGACTGCGAGTAGCCGAAGCCCATTGTGTATCTTGGATATAAAGATCTATTTGGTTCCCCAGACTGATGAAAGCATCAGCGATCGTCCTAGCATGTTCGCTGTAGCCCGAAATATTACACACTGGTCCGATAATAAGAACTTTTGGAATAGTTGTCATAGTTTTTCTACCCTAATATATTGGTAATTTTTTCTCGTCGTCCAAGACCCCTGGTCGGCGTGCAAATTAAGCATGAAGTTGACCCACTGAGAATTAAATTTCTCAAAGTTATAATTTTCCTGAACATGTTTTTGTCCTGCGACGCCGAGAGCCTCACGTTCTTCTGGGGATGATTTGTACATTTTTACTAGCGCATCGAGGAAATCTTTCTTGGCAAGTCTGTCTTCATAAATATAGGGAACCTGCTGGGATCCTATAATAGCCTTAGAAGCAGGCTCTAAACCAATACCAAACCACTTTTTGCCATCCGTTACCTGTTCTTGCAAACCACCTGTCATATTGACAATAATAGGGGTACCACAAGACAAGGATTCAAGAGTAGCTAAACCAAAACCCTCAGCATCTGATATGTTAATTGTACACCCGGCCAGATTATACAATAGACTTAATTGTTCAGCCGGCAACTTCTGAGTAGATAACACCATCTCCCCGTCTTTGAACCCTAAATTATTAGCTAAGTAATGAAGAGGTTGACCGTGAGGGTCGTTAGGATCTGTATGCATGAATAAGCACACCTTATCTCGCTCTATCCCTTCCAGGTCCAAAAATTCTCTAAACCAATGAATTAAACTACCAGTTTGTTTGCGTCGGGCATTTCTATTATTCCAAAAAAAGATAAATCGACCATCCAAAGCAGGGTTGTTTTTCCTTACCTCCGATAACTCTTTTTCCGATTTTTTACAAAAGATTGAAGAATCTACCGCATGAGGAATATACTCCTCTTTAACTGATGGAGCTACTGTTCTAACAATATCACTGGTCACTTTTGAGATGCTAGCAATAGCATCATTGGATTCATAAAATCTCTTATTAAAGTTAGGATATGGATAATTATCCCAGACATGGTAATAAACCATAGGAATATTCTCCCGTATGGTATCATCCATAGACCATAACCACTCATAAAACCTAGGATCAGTCATAAAATAGAGAATATCTGGTTTTCTATCTCTGATAAAAGAGTTTATTATCTGAGCGTTGCCATAACCATCAATTGGGAAGATCTCCCAATCATCGCCGTATTGTTCTACCTTTTTTGGAGTGTAGTCTTGATGTTTGATCGCCCCCCCTAAGGAAATTACATTAAATTTACCACTAGCCAGTAATGCTTCAATCATATATTTTGTTTGAGTAGCTACCCCAGAAGGTAATAAAGGGTGATCACTAATCGTGAGAACTGTTATTTTTTTATCCAACTTTTTTTTGATCCTTATTTACAGTACTCAGTTTTATAAAACTCACAGGTTCCGGGACGAAGTTTACAACTAGTACACGAATTTCTATTCTTAATATATCTCTTATTTGTAATATTGTATAGAGCAGTTGTTAAAGATTTTAAAGCATCCGTGGTTCGTTTTTTGGCTGCTGTAATTCTGACGAATTCCACTTTCGAGCCGGGCTTTGCCGTCCTCTTAAGAAGAACAAAGTGACAATCCAGATCCTTTGGGTCCACATCGTATTTTTGAGAATAAAAATGTTTATACATCACAAGTTGATATGCCAGCGTTTTGTCACTCTTTTTTTCACGACGCCATCCCCAAGAACAAGTCTTCCAATCAATCAGGTGAACCTTTTCATCTTTCTTGGAGTAGACCACGAGGTCAATAAAGCCTTTGAAGTTTTTTTCTGCTTCCGTGAATTCAGGAATTGGTTCATATAAAAACTCTTCAGCAGCTAAAACGTGCCAATCCTCACCTAATTTTCCAAACTTTTCTACAAGAGATCTATAGAGATCTGGAATAATTTCGATGCCATGATTTACCCATTCTCGAAGGTTGAACTCGGTGGCAGCTCTTTGTTGCTCTTCAATGGGTAGAGACTTCAGTTCTTTTACAAACTGCTCTTTAAGCAGGGTAATGATTTTTTCCTGAGAGCGATACTGTTCAGTTTTTGTGAGAGTTTCTTCACATAAGGTATGTAAAGCCTTTCCAAAAGCAGTGTAAATATTACCCTGAAATTGTTTAACTTTATCAATATAGGTGAGTTTGTGGTAGTGGGGGCAAATAAGCCAATTCCTCCACTCAGAATAAGAGATGTGTTTTCCAGCCAATGTATAACCACTTTCTTAGTTGTTGACGACTTGATCAATCTTGTTATATAGTTCGGGGCTAATTTTCTTTAATTTTTCTTTATCTTCTAAAAAGTATGCCTCAAAACCAGTAGCGAAATATTCTCGGAGCGAAATCGAAGCATAGGGGCGTATAAAAATACCAGCAGTCATCATCTTTAAAAGGTTGCTCCCAATACGCTTATACAATAATACGTCCAATTCCGAATCATATTTGAGGTCCTTAAAATCATACTCTTTTGTCCAATATCCTTCAGATCTTAATTCAAACTCTAATTGCGATCGTTTTTTAAGAAACTCATCCTTTAACTTTTGGTCAGCATATAATTCTTCTGGATATAGCATCTCAACATGATGTGCAAACTCGTGAACTATATCGTTTATTAAATCGGTGGCGTCATCCTGCTCGTGAGTAATATAAAACACGCCATCGTCATAAAGAGCGTTAGCGTCACGGGTTTTGAAACTTTCCTGATGACCTATTTCTACACCTTTTAAACCTCTGAAAAACTGTGCCGGAAGCAAGTTTTCGATAGACCTAAAGATTGCTTGTGGGTTTATATCTCCTGGTAGTTCTTCTCTTTGTATTACAGGCACATTGCCAAATTTAAAGTGGCGGGGGGTGTCTTTAACTTTTTCGAAAATATAATCCCTCATAAAATCTCCGAGGCTAAAGTAGCTAATTCTGACCTCTCGCCTTTAGTCAGGGTGATATGTCCGGCTAAATCGTGTTCCTTGAATTTTTCCACCGCATGAGTGAGTCCATTTGAAACAGAATCAACATAAGAGTTATCAATCTGTTGAATGTCACCTGTAAGTATCAATTTGGTTCCGTGTCCTACTCTAGTTATTATAGTCTTTAATTCGTGTGCCGTTAAGTTCTGCGCTTCGTCAACTATCATAAAAGCATTAGCAATGGAACGACCTCTAATATAGGTCATCGCCTCTATTTCGATAGTCCCTTGCTCTATCTGCATATCTAATGCTGAGCGATCGCCAAAAAGGTGTTCCAAATTATCTCGGATAGGAGCAATCCAGGGCATCATTTTCTCCTCTAAAGTTCCAGGTAAAAATCCAATATCCCGACCCATTGGTTGAACAGGCCTCGTAATAATCAATTTATCATACCCTCCTTTGGCTCCAGTAGTATTAATTACTTGCTCCAGAGCACAAGCGGTAGCTAATAATGTTTTACCAGTACCAGCCGGTCCTGTCAAGGACATTATATGAACATCTCTATCAAAAAGAAGATCCATGGCGAACTGCTGCTCTTTATTTCTTGCCGATAATCCCCAAATGTTCTTGTATTTATTTATCTTTTTAAGCGGTTTTTCTTCGCCCATATATCTACAAATAGCTGATTTATTTACCCCCTCATCTTTCAAAAGAAGAAATTGATTGGGGTATAACTTTTTTTTATGCTTTTCCAAAGTGACGGGGGCACCATTATAAAACTGATCTATTACACTAAACTCTACTTCTAATTCTTGAGTTCCAGTAAATAAATTCTCTACTGAACTTATTACCTTTTGAGGTTGATAATCGTAACATTCAATACCATGGGCATCGCATTTTACTCGCATGTTTAAATCACGAGAAATAACTACGATTTCGTGATCTTTTTCTTTTAATCTTAAAGCAATGGCTATTATCTTATTGTCCGAATCATTTTGGTCCATCCCAGGTGGCATATATTTATCATCAAAGTGAGCGGCGAAAACTTTACCTTTCCCTCGTCCCAAAGCAACCCCTGACATAAGACTACCTTTGGATCTCAAAGAGTCTAAAACACGATTCATCGTCCTAGCGTTTAAACCGGCAGTATCTTGACGGTGCTTATGTTTGTCTATTTCATCTAATACGATGGTTGGTATAGCAATATTGTTTTTACCGAATGCTAATATAGAACCTGCTTCTGTAAGATACACGTTAGTATCTAAAATGATGGTTTTCTTCATATATTCCCCGAAAAAAGTGGGTTTATATAATTAGTTCCCAGAGCAAACTTAAAGGTAATAAAAAAGCCGCCCGAAGGCGGCTGGTGGAGGTAGGGAGAATCGAACTCCCGTCTTGCCTAGTTCCATAGAAAGGTCATTCACAAGGTTAGAACTGTTTTTTTCGTCGGACAGACCACTTGACTAGATCGTTTTATTGCGGCTAAAACAATCAAAAGCACTTAGGGCACCCAAATACGGCTTTCTGTTTATTGGCTGCCGTCGCCTCAAGAGAGGTCAGGTTTTTAAGCCGCCATCTCCATGTTAAAATCGTCGTTTGCGATTAAAAGTTTAAGCGTTTTTAGTGAGCCACGCTTCCCTCACCCTTGCACCTGTTCTATTTTCCCATCAATCGATACCGGTTACCCCCTCAGGTATTCTTATACCTCACGTCTATATAGTTGTCAAGTTTTTGTGTAGCAGATTTTACAAAAAACCCATTAAGATTACTGAAGAAGTTATCATAACGATAAACAGCACAGAAAGAGTAGTAAGAAATAAGAATAAAAAAGAAAAAGTAGAGAAAGAGCTAAGTAAACTGTTTAAGTTGTTTAAAGCTTGCAAGCTATTATACCGAAACCTGATAAAGCGTTAAGAGGGGAATGAATTAAATTTCCGATTCCATGTCCACGGACATATCAATATCGTCGGTAGGATCTTCTTTTTCCTCTTCATATTCTGGAGTAGAAATAGAGGAGAGATCGTTCTTGAGTTCATCTTCAAATTTGTCAAAATAGAGAAGGATATTCGTCAACAGATAATCATAAAAAACATCCTTATCTGTTTCATCTGCCAACATGTCATAAGCATCAACGATTTGCTTTTCTACTCTCTTATAAGACGCTTGAGCAAAGTTACGACCTGTTTCGTTTTGATCATCCAGTTGAACGAATTCATCTGATTCTCCTTCGTCGTCAATATCGATAAACTCACCTTCTACAGATTGGGCTTCTTTACCATCCAGTTGGGGATCCAGATCTATTGATAATTTTTCGAGAAGAGTTCCTTCATCAACTTCGTAAGTAATGTTCTCTGTTTGTTTTTCTCCCTGAGCCGATGCCTCAATGGGTCTTAGTGAATTTTCCATCGCATGAAGAATATGGTTTTTAAAAGACTCTCTTTGTTCCTCAGAGGTTGTAAGCATCTTGTAATCGTCTTCTAGAGTGGGAACAATATTTTGTAAGAGATCAGCCAGAACATTAATGCCGGTGCTCCGACTAGCTTCTTCGGTACCTGTTTCAGCTTCAATAAGCTTTCTTATTACTTTACGGATTTTCGCTTCCGCCAAGGTTTGTTTTTTTAATTTTTTAGATATTCTTTTACGAATATGTTCCCTGATCATCTCTTCCGCAATAAACTGGTTTCGGTCAATAGTCATAGTATTGTAATTATCTCCGTCTTTGACGTTTTGCTCTGCTAACTTTTGGTCGGCTAGTTTTGGAGCGTTTTTTTCCGGGGTAGGTAGGTGCCACACCTAAAGGAAGAGAATACCCTCCAGCAGCACCTGCACTTCCCATTTCTTCAATTGTGTCGTCAATCATAGAGTTTAATCTTTCCGTTTGCGGGATTAACGAGTTCCATAGAGCTTCACCATCTACAGAGGGCGGAGCATAAGATAGGAAAGTTTCCTTGTCACCAGTAGCAATTGCCTCTCTCATATCACGAGCACTATAAACAATACCATCCTTAGATTGGACAGGATCTTCAACGATGTCCTCTACATTTACACCGGGGTTATGCCGCTCAGCATACGATTGCGCACGATCAAAGCGAGTATCCCCTATGTCTTTACTGCTCTTCACTAAAAGAACTGTATCTCCTTCTCTGGCGGAAACTGGATCAGCAATAAATTCATAGACTGCCTGAACTGGACTAGGATAGTCAGCGATTTTAGCGGTGATGTTTGGTTCACCGTTTTCAAGATACTCTTCCCAGATACGCAAACTTTGCGCATTGCTTACTTCTGGATAATAACCGGGAGAAATCATAATAACGACTTCATCAACATCAGGACGTTTGGCAATCTTATTTACATAATCAAAGTGACCACG